>Ga0070683_100005740_pt1 | contig 10371 bp, 8 predicted proteins | sample KBSC713LmetaG_FD_64662 | JGI IMG/M metagenome (GOLD analysis project Ga0070683, IMG submission 64662) | Corn rhizosphere microbial communities from Kellogg Biological Station, Michigan, USA - KBS C7.1-3L metaG | ecosystem: Host-associated > Plants > Roots > Rhizosphere ... | reverse complement strand
TCAATACACGGCATCAAAGCAATCATATGTAGATGTATTGCCATGTACAGAACAGGGTCAAAAAGGGATTGGCTACTAAAAAATACACTGGAGAATTGTGGAAATAAAAAGCCACCAGATTACTGGTGGCGATTTTCCGCTTTTACGGAACCAGATATTTTGATGGAGCAACCCGGTTAGGCGATACTAACCGAAGGTTTCCATGAATATTCTGTAGATGTCATGAATACCTCCTTTTCTTTGGTGAAAATGAAAGATACGACGAAATAAAATCACGTAAAAACACGTTTCTATAAAAATAATCTAAGGTTTTTTTTCACCGTTTGTTATGAAAATCCAACAAAGGAATAAATCTTGCACTCTCGTTTTGGAATTAACCCCGCCCATATGAATGAACAACAGTTTTATAGCGCCATTACAGAGCGATCGCAGGAACTTAATGTAAATCCACTGCTCCTACTTTCGGGAATAGAAGGACTATACACTTTTAGGGATGTAAGGTTAAACACCATTAATTATGATCTTCTGGATAGCCTCATCCTTACCATATTTGCACTTCGAATTGGCGACCAGTTTCACAACATTGCCGAGGACAATATGAAAAGTGAAAGTAAAACGGTTCGGATGGCAGCCGGTGAGGAATTGAAGGAATTGACCAGTAAGGATATTGAACGTTCAAAGAACCAGTATCTACAGTCTTTTGCTTCGGTACTTGGTGGCAAAAGCACCATTCGGAAATACCATGAAAAGGCCCTGGAAATAGCTGCCTACGAGATCAAAAAAGCACAATTGATTTTCGGCAACGAAAGCATTGGAATCATTATTCTGGCTATTTGTAAAGACGATCCCGGTAACAGGCTCGGTATGGCTTCTTTTTTTAGGGCATAGCTGTAACCATGACATAAATCCTATAGAATATCTTCCCAATTCAATTTCCAATGTCGCTTAGCAACCAGAATTGCCATTTTCTTGTTGATCATTTCGTCCAATTGCACCCAGTCCCGTGGCATTCGCATTTTTAATTGAATCACTTTCGTTTTGTTTTATCTCATCACTATGCTGCATGGTGCCTCCAGGAAGCTCGGGATCTGATTGGTTCTCCGGTCCCCTATCGCTATTTTCTTGAATTTCAGGGTCTTTTTTTCTGGCCATGGTGTTAATAAAGTTTTATTATTTGCACAAATAATACACCAGCCATTCAAACGCTGTAACCATTTATCCTTTCGCCTACTCTATATCTCACAAAAAGGAATAATGCTCTACATAACAATCGCACTTTTTGCAGTGGCTGCCATAGTTGGTTTTATTATCCTAAAAAACTGGCTCACCTCAGCAACAACCAGCCGCACCCCAGTTTATGTGCATGGTATTTTTGTCGCAATTGCACTCATAATTTTGATCATATATGCCTTTCAAAATACTTCGCACTATCCCAAGGCAAGCATTATCCTTTTTATCGTAGCCGCCATGATCGGGTTTTACATGCAGTTCTTGTTTTTAGTGTATTTGCCTATAAGGAATGGAACTTGTATCCACAAATCGAAAGACCTACCCTTACTATCATGACAGTAAAGCTCATTTTGGTGATGTTTATTTTTGTAGGCAATTACCTGGGGGGAAAACTAATATTTAAACCCCATATCGCCATTGAACCATGAACGAAATGCTGACACAAAATAGCGAAGAAGAAATCGTCCGGAAGATTCTGGATGGAGAAATGGCCTTGTTCGAAATTCTTATTAGAAGAACAAACTCCATTTTATACAAAATTGCAAGAAGCTATGATTTTAGCCACGAGGAATCCAAAGACCTTTTGCAGGAAACCCATATATCTGCTTACCAGAATTTGAACAAATTTGAATTCCGCTCTTCTTACAAAACGTGGACAGCAAAAATTATGGTTCACAAATGTTTGTATAAACTTAATTATGGAAGTAGTAAATATGAAGTATCAAACTCAATTGTTGATGAAAATTCACAACCTATGTTTTCCTCTAAAAAACAATCTACGGAAGCAGCAGTATTAAATAACGAACTATCGCACATACTTGAAAAGAGCCTTGAAAAAATTCCTGTTCATTACCGAACTGTTTTTATTCTAAGAGAAGTAGAAGGTTTAAGCGTAGCGGAAACGGCGGAAATGCTAAACCTTTCCCCAGTTAATGTAAAGGTGCGTTTAAACCGTGCAAAAAATTTATTGCAGAAAGAATTAGAAAAGTACTATTCAAAAGCACAGCTGTACAACTTCGATCTTATTCATTGCGACGGTGTGGTTAAACACGTTTTTGATGCACTGAACACAAAATAACCGCAATAAAATTTTTGTTACAACCTTTTGCTTCGGCTAATTTTTACTCATCTCAATTTCAATTCCTACTTCCTGTTTTAAGGGCAGCACAATAACAAACTTTGATCCTTCATTTTCCTTTCCGCTTCCTGCGATCACTCCCTTATGTCTTTCTATAATTTTTTTAGTGATAGCAAGCCCTATGCCTGTACCATCATACTGCTCTCTTGAATGCAGGCGTTGAAAAATTGTAAAAATCTTCTCTGCATATTGGTTGTCAAAACCTATTCCATTATCCTTGATAGTGATTCTGCAAAAATCGCCATTGCCATTTTTTTTGGCGTCAATGGCACAACGGTCTACAATTTCACATGTAATTTTTATCCTGGGCCTTTCGTCTTTCTTGGTAAACTTTAATGCATTACTAATAATATTTTGAAAGACCTGCCGTATTTGCCCAGTAATGGCATCAACTTTTGGAAGATCATCTACTTCGATGATCGCATGTTTTTCGCTAATGGCTAATTCAAGATCGCTCATCACTTCATCCACCAAACGGTTCAAACTTACATTTTCAAATGAAGCGTTAATGGATAACCGTGTAAACGTCAGCAAATCATTTATAAGTTTTGTCATTCTTGCGGATGCTGATATAATCCGTTCAATATATCCCGAAGCACCATCCGTGTTTACAAGATACCTGTCTTTTATCAGGTTGCTAAAGATGTGAATCTTGCGCAGTGGTTCTTTTAAATCATGCGATGCTACTGAAGCAAATTGTAACAATTCGGCATTGCTTGCTTCCAGTTCTGCATTTGCCTTCTGCAATTCTATAGTACGTTCTTTAACCTTTTGTTCCAATATTTCATTTAACATTTTTTGATCATGAATGTCAGTACAGGTACCAAACCATTTCATAATTTTTGCTCGTTCATCCCGCATCGGTAAAGCTCTTACTAAGAACCAGCGGAATTCGCCATCATACCTTCTTAGCCGATATTCTATTTCATAAGATTGGCCCGATTGTAAACAGTACTTCCATAGTTTCCATGCTCTTTGCTGATCATCGGGATGGAGAACAGTATTCCAGTTTTCACCACTGGTTTCCTCAAAGGATAGCCCTGTATAATCAAACCATTGCTTATTATAAAAATCATGATATCCATCGGGCTGCGTTGCCCAAACAATTTGAGGAATAAAATCAGTTACAAACCTGAACTCATCCAAAACCTTTTGCAACTCCTCGTTCTTTATTTTCAGTTTTTGTTCAGCCAATTCAGATTGGGTGATATCAATCATTGCTCCAACCATCCGGTAAGGAGTACTATTAACATCCCGGAGAACAGTTCCCTTATTTAAAATGCTTGCATAGGTTCCATCGGTTTTTTGAAACCGATATTTTGCTGTCCAATCAGTGCCAGTATTAATGGCTTCATGCACTTCTTTATTAATGCGTTCACGGTCATCGGGATGGATATGCTGAATCCAGAAATTACCAATGCCTGATTGCTCATTTCTTTCAAAACCAAAACGAGTGTAAAAACTGTCGCTCCACCAGATCTGGTTATTTACAATATCCCAATCCCAAATAGCATCACTGGCCGCATCAGCAATAAGTCGAAAACGCTCTTCACTTTGCGAAAGTTCCAACGTTCGTTCATTTACCTTCTCTTCGAGTTCAATGCTTAAGTTGCGATAATTCTCTTTTACCTTGATCAATTCATGATAATTCTGCCGGAATTTTTCTTCCGCTTTTTTCTTTTCATCAATATTGGTTAATGTAATTACCAAACCTTCAGTCATTTGGTTGGCCGACAGCTCAAACCACTGCGTCTTTCCATTTAGATATAGCTGTATTTCCGTTCGTAATGGCAAACCATTTTTTATAACAGTAATGGCCTTGTTGAAAATTCCCTTCTTCACAAGTTCAGGAAACTCTTCCCTTAGTGATTTGCCAATGTATTTCGATTGTGGTTTGTTTAGAAGGTTGTCTGCTTCATGATTCGCAGCAACCCATGCAAAGTCTATTGGTTCATTTCGTTCATTCCTGATGACCTTAAAGGCCATAATAGCACTCAAAGATGAATTGAAGACAGCCTTGATGATATTGTCTAATTCTTTAACTCTTGAAATATCAATAAAAGTTATGACAACACCGTCAGTGCCTCCGTCCTGCCGCACATAAGGTAATATGCGCATCAACGAAACTCTTCCCGATGTAAGATAAACTTCTCTCTCAACCGGCCTGCTTCCTTTAATAACACTATTGATATCGTTTGTAAGAGAATCGTTTTTGAGATTGGTGGAAATATGATCAATTGGCCGACCAATATCTGTTTCAATTAAATTGACCATTTTAATAGCCATTGGATTGAACTTGCGGATTCTTAATTCGCTGTCCACAAAAATCTGTGCAAGCTCCGTGCTGCGGAAATAATTATTGAGATCATCATTCAGTTCAATCAACTCTTTTATTCGCAGTTGATGTTCTGTATTTAATGTATGTAACTCTTCATTCAGGGATTGCAACTCCTCATTTGAGCTTTGCAATTCTTCGTTGGCAGAAAGCAGCTCTTCATTGCTTGACTGCAATTCTTCGTTTGCCGTCTCCAAACTTTCTACGGTCATTTGAAGAGTTGCTCGCGTTTCTTTTAATTCTTCTTCAAGTTCGGATATATAGGAAACAGCCTCCGCTGAATTCTGTGGACTGAATTCAGACACAGTTTTCATAAATGGCATTTCATGGCTTTCACCAAAAACCAATAACATATAACCTTCCCTTGTAGATGGACCCACAAAGATGTTGATGCCCTTTTCCTTATCATCTTTATTTACCCGAACGTTATTCAGAGTAACTTTCACATTTTCTTTATTCGCTTTGCGTATAGCTGCATTTAAAGCAATTGAAACATCATGGCTGACCATTTTTAAAATCTGCATGCTTGTAATGCGATCCGGAAGCGATAAATATTTTTTGAAATCACCGACAGCCTCTCTTATCTCAAGGTTTTTATCAAGGTACACTGCGGCAAAACCATACTCGTCGGTAAGAATGGACTTGAAATCTTCTGCCAGTTCTTTTAAACTTGCATTGTCTTTTAACGGGTACCTGCTTTCATTTTGTGTACGATATACTTGAGCAGCCGGAAAACGTTCAGGGTTATAGCGATTGTCGTTTGATATTTTTCTAAAGAATTTCCATTTGCCATTGATCTCTTCAAATCCTTCCCGCACAGAAGCCGGAATTTCACTGGGACCTAAAAACAGGTAGCCGCCTGTATTCAGTGAAAACTGAAGGCTGGACAAAACTTTCCTTTGCAGAATAACATTCATATAAATAAGCATGTTCCTGCAAGAGATCAGGTCATTCTTTATAAAAGGCGGGTCTTTAATAATATTATGCCGGGCGAAAACAATTTGCTTTCTTAATTCAGCATTAATGACAACATTGCTGCCTTGTTTTGTAAAATATTTTTTTACAGATACAGGATCCATCTCACTAACGCTTGTAGCGGGATAAGTTCCCCGGGAAGCAAATTCAATTGAATCAAGGTCAATATCGGTGGCAAAAATTTTGACTTCTAGATTTTTCCTGGCTTTTTGCAATAGTTCATCTATCACCATTGCCATCGTGTAGGCTTCTTCGCCCGTACTGCATGCAGTAACCCATATCTTTAAAACATCACCGTTGTCTTTTGAACGAATAATGTCTGGTAAAATCTCATCTTTTAAAATTTCAAACGCAGCGGTATCCCTGAAAAATTTGGTAACACCAATTAAAAATTCTTTCCCAAGTATTTTACATTCTTCAGATGATGTTTTTAGATGCTCTACGTACCCGGTGAATTTTTTATAGCCAAGATGGGTCATCCTTCTTCCAATGCGTCGAAGAATGGTGGGGGTTTTATAATTATAGAAATCGTATTGGCAATGTTTTTCAACCAGTTTCAACACTTCTGGTAATAAACTTTCGTCTGGCCTGCCCTCCGCTGCTATTCGAATTGGACGTTCCTTAATGTAATTGAAGATCTCTTCCGGCATCAATTCAGGCGTCAATATATAATCCACGTTACCCGATGCGATAGCACTATTAGGCATGCCATCAAATTTTGCACTGATGGGATCCTGTACTAAAACCATCCCGCCAGCTTCCTGGATGGCAGCAATGCCCCTGGTACCATCTGTTCCAGTCCCAGACAAAATAATTGCAATTGCTTTCGATCCCTGGTCATCTGCCAGTGATCGCAAAAACGTGTCGATGGCGGTATTGGGGGCCTTTTCAAAATTTTTTTCGCCCAGGCGAAGCCGGTGGTCCTCGATTGTCAGGAGCTTATTATTTGGAATCACGTACACGCAATCCTTTTCAATAAGCGTATCGTGTTTGGCTTCTACTACTTTCATGTTGGTATGTTTGGACACCAGTTCAACCAACAGGCTTTTATAATCAGGGGAAAGGTGTTGTATAATAACAAACGAAAAATTGCCGTTGGAGGGCATGTTATCAAAAAATTCATGAATAGCCTCCAGTCCACCTGCCGATGCGCCTATTGCAACAACATAATGATCATTATCAGGTAACGAATTGGATTTAACTGCGCTCATTTACTTGGTTTGGCAAAGGGTATTTGCTGTTTTGAAATTACTTAAATTCAATTATAGATCTTGTTAAGAGTAGATTCAAAATTTTAAGATTTTCCGGGTCCTTAAAATTTTTCGACTTTCCTGGGAATCACTTTTTGCATTACGGTTTGCAGCCATTGATAACATAAAATTCCAGGATCATATTTTTTATCATCCATTTCCAATGGTATCATTTTATGTGGATTACGGCCGCAATTAATTTTTTGTAATGCTGCAGGCTGGAATGGCGCGATATCGTTGTCTCTCTGGGGTGAGTGCATACAAAAACTACGTTTCTTCAGCAGTTGGGCTGCTGACATTAATATGGTTAAAGGCATTTGGTAAAATTAGGGGAGTTGCCACTAAATGCAAAAGCAATTTGTCTTCATACCACCACATCTCATCTCCTATCTTTGTTCAATGAGTAGCATGCAAGCCCTTGTTGAAAAAACCAATAAACACCTCGAAAAGATTTTTGAAGGGGGAGGCAAAAAAGCGATTGCAAAACAAAAAGAAAAAAATAAACTCACAGCACGGGAACGCATCAATTATTTGATTGATAAAGATTCTGAGTTCGTGGAAATTGGTGCATTTGCAGGCTTTGAAATGTATGAAGAATATGGTGGTTGTCCCGCCGGCGGTACCGTTGGAGGCATTGGTTATGTAAGCGATAAACAATGTGTGATTGTTGCCAATGATCAAACTGTAAAGGCTGGTGCCTGGTTCCCAATTACGGGCAAAAAGAATTTGCGTTTGCAGGAGATCGCACTTCAAAATAATCTTCCGATTATTTACCTGGTTGATAGTGCAGGCGTCTTTCTTCCTATGCAGGATGAAATATTTCCTGACAAGGATCATTTTGGAAAAATTTTTTATAATAATGCCCAAATGAGCGCAAAGGGCATCGTTCAAATTGCTGCTGTAATGGGGGCTTGCGTGGCAGGTGGCGCGTACCTGCCTATTATGAGTGACGAAACTCTAATGGTAGAAGGTGCAGGTTCCATTTTTTTAGCAGGCCCTTATCTTGTAAAAGCGGCCATTGGTGAGGACATGGACACTGAAACATTAGGAGGTGCGGTTACTCATACGGAAATATCTGGCATTGCCGATTACAAATTCAAAACCGAAGAAGCATGTCTGGACCAGGTAAAAAGGATTATCGATAAAATTGGTGAAAAAGAAAAGGCTGGCTTCGATCATGTCAAACCAAAAAAACCTGCGAAAGGAGTTGATGATTTGCAATCAATCGTGCCTGTGGATAGCACAAAACCTTACGACATGCTGGAAGTGATTGATAGATTAGTTGATAATTCTGAGTTCGACCAATTCAAACAGGACTATGGAAAAACTATTATTTGCGGTTATGGCAGAATTGACGGGTGGGCTGTTGGTATTGTAGCAAACCAACGAAAAATTGTAAAAAATAAAAAAGGTGAAATGCAAATGGGCGGTGTGATTTATAATGATAGTGCAGATAAAGCAGCCCGTTTTATTTTGAATTGCAATCAAAAGAAAATTCCATTGGTTTTTTTACAGGATGTTACGGGGTTTATGGTGGGCAGCAGAAGCGAACATGCAGGCATCATAAAAGATGGTGCTAAAATGGTGAATGCAGTTGCCAATTCGGTTGTGCCTAAAATAACAGTTGTGATAGGCAATTCTTATGGAGCCGGCAATTATGCCATGTGTGGAAAAGCTTATGACCCCAGGTTTATTTATGCATGGCCCACAGCAAAGATTGCAGTAATGGGAGGCGACCAGGCTGCAAAAACTTTAATGCAAATCCAGGTAGCAACAATGAAAGCAAAAGGTGAAACCATCACGCCTGAAGAAGAAGAAAGATTATTAAATGTCATACGGGATCGCTATGAAAAACAGACGAGTCCTTATTATGCAGCCGCAAGGTTGTGGGTTGATGCCATCATTGATCCGGCAAAAACAAGAAAATACATTTCAGAAGGAATAGCTGCGGCAAATCATCAACCATTGATGAATGATTTTAAAACCGGCGTGTTCCAGGTATAGCAATGCAATGGGTGTATGTTAATGCAATAATAACATGTGGCTCCTACGCACATATCAATGCGATAATTTCATTCATTCTATTATCATGTCGTCCCTCGGGACTTAAATATGAGCCAGGAAATAACAATGTATACGGATGGTGCATCAAGAGGGAATCCCGGCCCCGGTGGCTACGGCACCATATTGATGTATGCTGACAAACAAAAAGAACTATCACAGGGTTATCGGTTAACAACAAATAACCGCATGGAGTTGATGGCAGTGATTGCCGGCCTGGAAGCATTAAAAAAAACAGGATTGAAAATCACCATTTATTCCGACAGCCAATACATTGTAAAAGCATTAAACGAAGGATGGCTTAACAAGTGGATGGCAACGAACTTCGCTAAAGGCAAAAAAAACAAAGACTTGTGGGTGAAGTTTTACAATTTATACAAGCAACACCTAATCAAATTTGTGTGGGTGAAAGGCCATGCAGAAAATACTTTTAACAACCGCTGCGACGAATTGGCAACTGCGGCGGCAGATGGCAAAGACCTTCTAATTGACGAAGGATACGAAATGGATCCCAACCGGTTATTGATGTAAAAAAAATCCCGCTTATAGCGGGACAAAAATGTTAGGCAATTTGCTTTCGTGGTAATACAAATCGTTGAAGTAAAAAATATCCCCCAAAAAGTATGGTCGAAAACATTGCCGTATAGAGCAACGAAGTTCTCAAAAAAGGAAGACCATCTTCGTAGCAGGCCATCAATCCGCCGAAAGTGTGAGGACGACTATATCCTGCGCCGCCAATCCAAACAAGCAGATTGCTGATTAAAAAATAAATTACCGGTGCTGAAACTGTCGCAATACCGATTCGTCCCCAATTGAGGTTTCTGGCCCAAAACCCAAACAGTGTTAAACCTGCCAATAAAATATAATTCAGAATCTGTCCATCAAAAAAAGTTTGGCCTGCATAAAAGCCTCCGTAATTCACGTAACCGTTACGGTATAAAATTTCGATAAAAACATCTGAAATAAGCATCGATAATAAAGGAATGATTAAGGCTAATTTTCTATCCCTAATAACTGCAGCACCAAAAACTGCCATTGCAATCTGCGGAGCGAAACCAGCCACCCTGAAAACAGAACCAATAATAATTAACAATGCAAAAGCAAGAAAGACAGATCTATTTTGTTTCATCAAACTCAATTTGTAGCGGCAAAAATAAAGCAAGAATTAGAATTGCTCACTTTTTATTGTACAGGCACTGTAGCCCTGAATAAATTAATGCCAGACAAGGGTTTCAGTGTGATTTCACATCCGGCCCTTATAAATATACTGTCACCTTTATTTATTTCCATGTTTTGCTTTTCCGAAGTAACCTGGAGAGCACCGTCAAGCAAAATGAAAATCTCGCCGCTTATTGTTTTAATATCCACCTCTTCTCCTTTAT
>Ga0070683_100005738_pt1 | contig 10372 bp, 8 predicted proteins | sample KBSC713LmetaG_FD_64662 | JGI IMG/M metagenome (GOLD analysis project Ga0070683, IMG submission 64662) | Corn rhizosphere microbial communities from Kellogg Biological Station, Michigan, USA - KBS C7.1-3L metaG | ecosystem: Host-associated > Plants > Roots > Rhizosphere ... | reverse complement strand
CATCCTCGTGATCGACGACGGGTCGACCGACAACACGTATTTTCGCGCCGCCGAGTTGGAGGGATACTACGGTCGTGCCACGGTGCGTGTGGTGAGTAAGAGCAACGGCGGCAAGGCGAGTGCACTCAATACCGGCATCGCGCTCGCGCGTACGCCGTTCGTGCTCTGTATGGATGGCGACTCGCGTCTCGCGCCCGGAACGCTGCGTCACGCCATGCCGCACTTCCGCGATTCACGCGTCGGCGCGGTCGCCGGCAATGTGAAAGTCGTCAATCGACGCAACCTGTGGACGTGTCTGCAAGCGCTCGAGTACATCGAGGGGTTGAACATGGCGCGACGCGCGCAAGGCTTCGTGCGCGCCGTGAACATCGTCCCGGGCCCGATCGGAATCTTCCGCCGCGACACGTTGGCCAGCGTCGGCGGCTACGACTCGGACACGTACGCCGAAGACGCGGACCTGACGCTCAAGCTGCTCACAGATGGCTGGCACATCGTGTACGAGGATCAGGCGATCGCGTATACCGAAGCGCCGGAGCATCTGCTCGATCTGCTCAAGCAGCGCTATCGCTGGTCGCGCGGCATTCTCCAAGCGTTGCGCAAGCACTCGTCGTCGCTGCTTGCGCCGAGGACGCGCTTCGCGACGTGGGTGTCGCTCCAGAGTATGCTCTTCGAGTCGATCGCGTGGCCGCTCATGAACGTGTGCGGCAACCTCTTCTTCTCGATCGCGGCGCTCCTCGCCGGATCGCCCGTGTACGTCTTGTACTGGTGGTTGCTGCTCACGTGGCTCGACGTCGCCGCCGCGCTGCACACGGTTGCGATGGAGGAGGAAGATCTCCGTCTCGTGCCGCTCGCTGTCCTCTACCGCTTCTTCTTCATCGCGACGGTGGACGTCGTGAAACTGTTCGCCACGGTCGAAGAGCTTCTCCGATTCAAGATGGGGTGGGGCAAGCTCGAGCGGGCAGGTCGTATCTAAAGCAGGGTTGAGGGTTGAGGGTCGAGGGTTGAGGGAAGGTGGGTGGCGCTGCGCGCCACATTTTGAACGACTAACGGCGCTGGACTGCGTAATTCGATCGTCTCGTAATTCGATTACTAGAGGGAGGGGTCGTGGACATCAACATGCTTCTGTCGACGGTGGTGCTCGTCTCGTTCATCGTCACCATCATTCTCGCCGTCGGCAGCTACCTCGCGTTCAAGGGACGCGAGCGGCGTCGGCCGGACCCGCAGCTCGCCAGCCGCAACGGTGAGCCCGTCTACTTCGAGCGCATCTTCATGCAGCCGCGGAAAGTCGAGAATGGTCCGACATCCGGCGTGCGCGAGTTGCGCCCGCGCGGATCCGGGCGTCCCTCGGGTCCGGCCTTGGTGCAGCCGTCGTAAGACCGCGACTTACCGTCCCACGATGGTGAAGGCGGCCGTGTTCAAGCCGGTCGCCGACGCGCTGACGCTGTAAGTCCGCGGCGTCGCGTCACTGGAGAACACGACTTCCGCGTTTCCGCTCGCGCCGGTCGTCGTCGTGCTGGCGGTCAACCCGCCCCCGTTCGTCGTCCACGACACGACGACGCCCGCCACAGGATTCCGGAGCTTGTCCACGGCGCGAACCGTGATGAACGCGCTCGCTCCCGCCGCCACGACGATCGTGTCGGGGCTGATCTTTGTCAGTGCGTTGACCGGACCCGCAACCGCCGTCGCCTGCAGGCCAACCGATGCGCTGGAGATGGCCGCGGTGAGCGTGTATGCCCGGGCCGTGTCGCCAAGCGTCCAGGTCGTCGTGGCAACGCCGGTCGCGTCAGTCGTGCTCGACGTCGGCGATACCGACCCTCCGCCGTCGGCAAGCACCCACGACACCGCAACGCCCGGCGCGGGTTGTCCGGCCAAGGTCACATGCACGGCGGCCGGAATCGCCGTTGCGACCACGGCCGTCCGGTTGGCAAAGGCCGAGTCGACGCTGATGTTCAATTTCTTCGACGAGCTCGTGTCGCCGCCGGTTGACGGCGTCGAGTTCGACGTGAGGTCGCGTGAGCAGGCCATCGCGGCCGCCAGGGTCGCGATGACGACGATAGATGTTCGCATAAGCCTCTGACACTCCATCTTCCTTGATCCCCTAGAATTATCGCATGCGGACACACGCTGAGAAATCCACCCACTTTCGCGAGCTGCACCAGCGCAGCGGCACCTTCATCATTCCCAACCCCTGGGACATCGGCTCAGCGCGGATCCTCGCGCATTTCGGCTTCGAGGCACTGGCGACGACGAGCGTGGGCTACGCGTTTTCCGTGGGCAAACGGGACCACGGCGTCACCCGCGATGAAATGATTGCCCACGGGGCCTCGCTGGTGGACGCGACCGACCTCCCGGTGAGCGCCGACCTGGAAAACGGATTCGGAGACGACCCCGACACGGTTGCAGCCACGATCCGAATGGCCGCGGCGGCCGGGTTGGCCGGTGGCTCGATCGAGGACAGCACCAACAGAGCGGCGGATCCGATCTACGCCTTCGATCTCGCTGTCGAGCGAGTTCGCGCCGCCGTCGATGTCGCCCGATCGCTCGCCGTTCCGTTCACGCTCACCGCACGATCCGAGAACTACCTTCATGGACGCCGCGATCTGAGTGACACCATTCGCCGTCTACAGGCGTTCCAGAATGCCGGCGCCGACGTGCTCTTTGCTCCAGGCATGGCCGACATGAATGAAATCGCCACGCTGGTCAGCTCGGTCGACCGCCCGGTCAACGTGAACGTGGGCGTCCAAGGCGCGCGCTTCGACCTGGCCGCACTGTCCAAGATCGGTGTCAAGCGAATCAGCATCGGCGGCGCGCTGTCGCGCGCCGCGCTCGCGGCCTTCATCCGCGCCGTGACCGAGATGCGCGATCACGGCACGTTCTCGTTCGTCGACGAACCGATCACCTCGCGACAGATCGCGGAAATGTTCGACGCCTGACGTCAGGCTTTCGTCCCGGGCTTGCCGTCGAGCTTCTCGATCGTTGCGGTCGACGGCTTTCGCTCCTTCTTGAGCCTCGCCGACACGTCCTCGGCGCGCTTCAGCACGCGGAGAATGTTGCCGTCGGCGAGCTTGGCCAGATCGTCGTCGCTCCATCCGCGCCGCGCGAGCTCGGCGAAGATCGCCGGAAACGTCGAGACGTCCTCGAGTCCGACCACGTTTTCCGTGATGCCGTCGAAGTCCGATCCGATGCCCACGTGATCGACGCCGGCGATCTTCCGCACATGCTCGATGTGATCCGCCACCTCGGCCACCGTTGCCTTGGGACGTGGGTGTGATGCGCGCCAGCTCGGCCCGTGTTTCGCGAGCGAGTCGTCATCGGCCTTGACCGCCGCCGAGACGAAGCTGTTCACGAACGGCACCATCACGACGCCGCCGTTCTTGGGAATCCGCGCGAGAATGGAATCGGGAACGTTCCGCGGATGATCGACCAGCGCGCGCGATGCCGAATGTGAGAAGATCACTGGTGCCTCCGTCACGTCGAGCGCCGAGCTCATCGTGCCCGGCGAGACGTGCGAGAGATCGACCAACATCCCCAGCCGGTTCATCTCACGCACGACCTCGCGGCCGAACGGCGTGAGGCCGTGATGCTTTGCGGTATCGAGCGCGGCGTCTGCCCAATCGAGTGTTACGTTGTGCGTCAGCGTCATATAGCGCGCGCCGAGGTCGTAGTAGACGCGGAGCAGCGCGAGCGAATTCTCGATGGCGTGGCCGCCCTCGAGCCCAAGGAGCGACGCGACCTTCTTCTTGGCCATCGACCGCCGAACCGCGTCGGACGTCGGCGCCCACTGGAGCTCCGGATACTTGTCGATCACGCGCCGCGCGATGTCGATCTGCTCGAGCTGCACCCGCGCGTAGCCAGGCTTGCTCGACACCATGCCGTTCGGCCGGTAGGCGGAATCGCCAGGCTCGCCGGGAATGTAGATCGACCAGAACTGGCCGCCGACGTGACCGCGCGCGAGCCGGTCCAGATCCGTCATGCCCGGCGTCTTGCGACGAAGATCGTACGCCTCGACGTCATGAGGGTGGACGGTATCCTCGCGGATGCGCCACGGCAGGTCGTTGTGTCCGTCGATGACGGGATGGGCGCGGAGCACGCGCAGTGCACGGGCCATGTTCGGATCGGCCGTCGGCGTCTGAGCGGCGAGCGGCGCGGCCAAGGCGAGGCCGAGGAGGAGGTATGAGCGCATGCGACGAACCTAGGGCTGTGCGCCGCGAACGCAACCGAACCGCGCCGTCGTTTACGCCTACGACGGAATCGCCACGAAGTCGAGCGTCGTCGTCGCACGAACGCGTTTGCAGACCTCGAACCCCTCGCGGCTTCCGCTGTCGTTCGTATTGCCTTCGATCGTCGTCACCGCTCCGGGCGAAACGCCGACCACGATTCCGGTGTGATGCCACCCGCCCTGCGGTCGCCGGACGAGGAACAACGAACCTGGTTTGATCTTCGACGTATCGAACCCGGGACCGCCTTCGCGAAACAGTCCGCGATCTTTGGCGTGGATGCCGAGCTCGTCACACGATACGCTGGGGACGAACGGCAACGGACGTCCGCCGCTGGCCTGGTTGAGGACGAAGCACGCAAACCCGGCGCACCATGGGAAGTCCGCGCCCTCCGCCCCGTTCATATAGAGGCGAACCCAGGGACCACAATTCGCTCCGCCCACCTCTCGCGGATGCTGCGCCAAATGTTGTTCGGCATAGCGCGGCGCATCCTGGCTCAGTATCCCGGTTCCGTCGATCGGACGCAGCACCGCCGACAGTGGAGCAAGCAGCGCGTCGAACGTCGCTCCGTCGACTCGTCCCGTCGCGGACAAGCCGCACCGTTGCTGGAACGTTGCCACGGCCGTTTCGGTCGCGACGCCAAATTCGCCGTCGATCTTGAGGCCGAGGCCGTGGTAGGTCAGCCACTCTTGGGTGTGGCGAACGACTTCGCCGGTGGCATTCCGGGCGATCGCGGTCGAGAACGACGTTTCGCGCACGACGACTGGGGCGGCAAACGCGACGACTGGTGATAGTGTGGCGGGCACTTCGACTCCCGGCGCTGCAGTTGGATTCTTGGTATCCGCGGCCAACGCCGACCGCTCACGCGATGCTAGAGTAATCGCGACGATCGGGTATGGGCAAGGCGGCCCTCGAGTCTTTCGGTGCCATCCCGCGTTCTTACATCTGGGCCTCGCGCCTCCCATCTCGGACGTGGTCTCGCTGTCGACGTCGCGATGCCGGACCGGTGCTCGGGCGGCAGCCGAGCATGGCGATGTTTAGAACGGAAGCAGCGAGAAGCTCAGGCCTCCCGGATCGACGACGATCGTCGCCCGAACCGTCGGTTTGAGGAAGACGCGATCGATGCGGTTGTTCGGATGGTCGTGACTGTACAGCACCGCTTTCTGTCCGGCGAACACACCGAGGAAGATTCCGAGCGCGATGTCCGTCGTCCAATGCTCGTCGAGATACATACGGGCCAGACACGGCATGGAAGCCGCCGTGTAGAGCAGGGGAGCCAGCTCGGCGCGGCCCGGCGCGTGTCGCACTCGCATCTCCTGCACGAGCGCCGAGGCGGCGCCGAAGCTCGCCATCGCGTGCATCGACGGAAACGAGCGGTAGTTGAAGCTCGTGAATCCGTGCAGCAGGTCGAACTCATACGGGTCGGCGTCACGTCGCTCGCCCGCATCGTCGATCACGTACGGGCGCGCGCGACCCAGCGCGCCGCGCACGACTTGAATCAACGACGCGCCGGACGCCACCGCCTCCGTCGTGTGAAAGGCGACGTCCGCCGTACTGCGATCGTGCGCGAGTCGCGCGATGCCCCACACGCCGGAGCCCGTCAACATGATCACGGTTTCCGTCACGAGGCTCGTGCGTTTGGCGGCTGTGGTGAACGCGGGATGTCGAGAGTGAAATCCGGAATCGGCGAACGCACGCGCGATTCGCACGTCGAACTTCGAGAGCAAGGCCGTGGCCGCCGTGGCGCCGGCGAACAGCGCGGCGTCTCGTCCGTTGATCAGCACGCCTGAGCTCGACGCCGGGGCGGAATTCTGCGCCAAGGCCGTCGCGCTCACCGACACACCTCCAATGATTGCGCGCCTCATTGCGCGACCGAGCGACGTCATCGAGTCGTTCGTGGTCCGCTGTTCGCGGCCGCGCGAGTGTGCCCGCGGCGGCGCGCTCGATCGTAAGCGCCGGCCGATATCATCGCGATGCAGAGACCGGCGCTCCATCCGCCCAATACGTCGGTCGCCCAATGTGCATCCAGATACACGCGACTCGCTCCGACCAGCACGGGCACGATGATGCCGAGCGCCAACGTGGCCAATCGTCCGAACGCGCCTTCGCGCCAAAGCACGTACGCCAGCGAACAGCACACCGCGGTTGCGGCGGTGGCGTGCGCCGACGGGAACGAGAACGATCCATCGGTGACGTGATTGAATCCGGGAGGACGAGCGCGACCGTAGATTCGTTTGACCGTCTCGTACACGGCGATCGCCATTGCGGGAGCAATCAACACGCTCGCGGCGACGCGCCAATCGTCTCGGTACCACAGATACACCGACGCGATGAGCGCGACCGCGTACATGACGCGCGTCGAACCAATCCTCGTCACCCAGAGAAACAAAGAGTAGGCACCCGGCGTTCGGTGAAGCGACATCCAAGAACGAACTGCGTCGTCGAACGGGGTTGCTCGTTGAACCAGGACGTCTTGACCGATTTTGACGAATGCCAGAAGCGCGATCGTACCGAGGACCAGCAGTGCGATCCGCCCGCGCCCTTCCACCCCGTGCGATGCTTGGTGCATGCCGGTGTGCAATGCACGATTCGCGCACATCGCGCGACGTCTGTGCAGTCGACCACTTGACGCCGTCGTGCCACCTGGTAATCTAGGTTACAGGAATCCGCCAATCCTGTCGCTCGCTAGTCGGTTGAGAATGCCCGCGCGCTTTCCGCCGGCAAAAACTGCGTCGGGCATCGTAACTCCTGTCGGCAGTGACGCCGCGCCACGGGGTACGACATACCCGGCGCCGCGCTGCTTTCCCCAAGTGGTACCGTAATGACCGAGGCCGTAAAGCCACAGACCGTCTTTGCCGACCGGTACGTGATCGGGAAGGAACTCGGTCGCGGCGGCATGGCGACGGTGTACTTGGCGCACGACCTCAAGGACGACCGCGACGTTGCCGTCAAAGTGCTCCACGCTGATCTCGGCGTGGCACTCGGCGCCGAGCGATTCGAGCGAGAGATCCATTTCGTCTCGCGCTTCAGTCATCCCAACATTCTTGCGGTCGACGATTCCGGCCAGACCGCGGGCCAGCTGTGGTATGTCATGCCGCTCGTGCGCGGCGAGACGTTGCGCGCGCGGCTCGATCGCGAGAAGCAGCTCCCGCTGCCTGACGCGGTCAAGATCACCTGCGAAGTTGCCGAGGCGCTCGACTACGCGCACAAGCAGGGGATCATCCACCGCGACATCAAGCCCGAGAACATCCTGCTCGAGGACGGGCACGCGATCGTCGCCGACTTCGGCATCGCGCGCGCCGCCAGCGCTCTGGGCGAGCGTCAGCTCACGCAGACTGGCGTGACGCTGGGCACTCCGGCGTACATGAGTCCGGAGCAAGGCACGGCCGACAAGAGCATCGACGGCCGAGCGGACATCTATTCACTCGGCTGCGTGTTGTACGAGTTGCTCGCGGGCGAGCCGCCGTTCGGTGGACCGACGGCGCAGGTCATCATCGCGCGGCACTCGTTGGCCGAGGTGCCTGCGTTGAGCATTGCGCGCGGCACAGTTCCGGAGGAGCTCGAGGACGCGATTCTTCGCGCGCTCGCCAAGGCACCGGCCGACCGGTTCGCGACGGCGTTGGAGTTTGCCGAGGCGCTCAAGGAGTCGATGGCGACGGATGGCAAGTCGCTCGGTCGCGCGGACCGGCGGTCTCGGTCGCGGCGGGGGAAGAGGAAGGCGACGCGGTCCAAGCGGTCGTACATCATTATGGCCGCGATCGTGGTGCCGGTGGTGGCGGCGCTGGCGTTTGCCGGCGTCCACTACCTTGGCTCAAAGGAAATCAAGAGTCGAATCGGGACAGACTCGGATCCGAATCACATTGCGGTGATGTATTTCGAAGATCGGTCGGAGGGCAACAAACTCCGCCCGCTCGCGGAAGGTTTGACCGAAGCACTCATCGATGAGATGAGCGCGGTGAAGCAACTCAAAGTCATCTCGCGCAACGGTGTCGCGCCGTTTAAAGGAAAGGCGATCGCGCCCGACAGCCTGCAGCGCGCGTTCAAGATCGGTACGCTCGTTACCGGTACGGTGGCCGAGTCGGGCGATCGGCTGCGGGTCGGCGTGTCGTTGGTTGATGCGTTGACCGGCGATGCCATCGGGTCGGCGACCATCGAGCAGCCCCGCAGTGACCTGTTCAAACTGCAGGACAGCCTCGCGAAGCAGGTGTCGTTTATCCTGCGCAAGAAACTCGGGAATGAAATCGAGGGCATCGCCACCAGGCCGGGAACGCGCAACGCGGAAGCGTGGGAAGCGTACCAGCATGCCGAGGAATCGGTGGGCCATGTGGATACCGTGCTCGCCATGGGCGGTGTCCAAGCGGCGCTGCAACAGCTCGCGCTGGCAGATTCCGAGATGGCCAAGGTCGAGGCGATGGACAAGAAGTGGGCGGCCCCGCTCATCGCTCGAGGGTGGATCCCGCATCGTAAGGTCCTTCTCGTCGGCTTTGGTGATCCGGGTCAGATCCCCAAGTTGCTGGACAAGGCGGGCGCGTTCGCGGATACGGCCCTTTCGTTGTCGCCGTCGGACCCGCACACCCTGGCCAACGCACTCGAGTTGCGCGGTACGGTGCGGCTGTTCCGCTGGCTGAATGGGCTCGTGGCTGGCGATGCGGCCTCGGCCAAGTTGATCGCAGATGCGGAAGAAGATTACCGAGCGTCGATCAAAGCGAATCCGCTTCAAGCAACGGCGTGGAACGCGCTCAGCTATCTGTTGATTCAGCAGAGTCGAACGTCGCAGGCAAAGCTCGCCGCACAGAGTGCATATGACTCCGATCCCTTTCTCAAGGATATCGACAAGACGATTTGGCGGCTGTTTCAGACGTCGCTGGATTTGAACGTGCGGTCAGAGGCCGAAAAGTGGTGCGACCTCGGGCGCCAACGGCTGCCAGAGAACTTCCGCTTCACCGAATGCCGGCTTTCGTTGTTTGCTCTTCCGGGCACGGTTCCGAACATGGATTCCGTGTGGAACGTCTACCATCGCATGATCGCGCTGAGCCCCGCGAGCCGTCGCCAGTTCGATTCGCTCCGTGCGGGCATGCTCGTTGGGCTCGCTCTGGTGCGCGCCCACCTTCCCGACAGCGCCCGAGCCGTAGCCTCGCGGTCGCGAGGAAATCCGCAGATCGATCCGGCCACGGAGCTCTTGGATCTCGAGGCCAAGCTGAACGTCCAACTCGGCAACAAGGACGAGGCGATTCGACTCGAGACGCGATACATGGCGAACAATCCGCAGCTGCGTGCGTTCTTCAAGTTCGATGAGTCGTGGTGGTGGGATCCAGTGCGAGACGACCCGCGCTTCAAGGCATTGGTTGGCGGCGGCGGAGGAGGCTAGTCTCGGCTTGCTGATGCTGTGTGCGACGCCGTAGGTTGGATCGCACGGACGGCATTTTCGTGAGGCACCAACATTGCGAGCGAGTTGCTATTGCTGCAAGTTCGTTGGCGTCTCGCGGCGACGAGGGGACGAAAGCGGATTGAAACGGCGCCTCAGTGCCACGACGGCATTCCAGCGCGGCGATGTGCAGTGGTACCATGCAGTTGTCACACTGAACCCACGGAGAGTCTCGTCGCGGCGACGGAGCTGCAGTATTTGAGACCCGAATTTTGGTGGCACGAAATCGCGCGAACCCAGCGTTCCGCGAGCCGCCTGCCTGCTGATATCTCGCAACAGTTTTGATGTTGCCGCGCCACAGGGCGCGGCTTCTGGATTTTGTTTGATGTACGGCGATTTTCTTGCTTCACCGCCGATGGTTGTTCGTTCGACCGCGGAGATCTGGCACCCCCGCCACGGAGTCCGCGCACACTTTAGTCTCCCGGAGGTTGAATATGCGACGCACCCCCGTCGCGCTCGTGGCGTTGGCCGTTTCGCTGGTACTCGCGGCGTGCGTTGGAGACCGAGAAGGAACTCCGTTGAGTGGGCCAGCCAGCCGGTCGATTGGAGCCGCGCCGCCCGCGCCAACTTGCAGCTTCAGCACGTTGACCAAGGACGCCGGAAACTTCTTCAGTGATAAGAAGGACTCGGTGTTCGTGATCATCAACGACTTCCAGAGCATCTACACCAAATCCGGGGCAGACGGTGCGGCGCCTCGCGGCCTCGACGTCCTCCGGGAGATCGCGGCAGC
>Ga0070683_100005737_pt1 | contig 10373 bp, 8 predicted proteins | sample KBSC713LmetaG_FD_64662 | JGI IMG/M metagenome (GOLD analysis project Ga0070683, IMG submission 64662) | Corn rhizosphere microbial communities from Kellogg Biological Station, Michigan, USA - KBS C7.1-3L metaG | ecosystem: Host-associated > Plants > Roots > Rhizosphere ... | reverse complement strand
GCAGCGCTCGTGCTCGCGGTCCTGCTGAACACGGCCACGTACGGGCCGCCGTGGGTGGCGGCGTTGCCGGGGCTCCGGTATCTGCACGCGACCCGGGTGACGCTTGCCTCGACCGCGATGACGATGGTCGCCCCGGGCGGCGCCGCGGTGGGCATGGCGACGTCGTTCGCGATGCTGAAGGCGTGGGGCTTCCGCGGTCGTCCGGTCGGCCTGGCGGTCGTCGTGACCGGCGTCTGGAACCAGCTCGTCATTCTCGGCATCCCGATCTTCGCGTTCGTGGGAGTCGTCGCCGAGGGCGGCAGCAACCACACGCTCGAGGTCGTCGCGTTGATCGCGCTCGCCGTCTTCGTCGCGATCGTCGTCGCCTTCGCGATCGGCCTCTCGAGCGAGCGGCTCGCGCGCAAGGTCGGCGATCGCGCCGCCCGCGTGATGACGTGGGCGAAGGGCCTGCTCGGGAAGGCGCCGGTCAAGTGGCGAGGCGAGTCGTTCGTCCGGTTCCGCGAGGAGACGATCGCTTTGATTCGCCACCGCTGGGCGTTCCTGACCTTCGCAACCCTCGCGGGTCACCTGACGGTCTTCCTCGTGCTCCTCTTCTCGGTGCGCGCCGTCGGCACGCCGAACACCGAGGTGACCTTCATCGAGGCGTTCGCGGCCTGGGCGATCGCGCGCGTGCTCGGCTCGATCCCGATCACGCCGGGCGGGGTCGGCTTCGTCGAGCTCGGTCTCACGGGCGTGCTGGTCGCGTTCGGCGCGAGCAACGACGAGGCGGTCGCGGCCACCCTGATCTACCGATTCCTCACCGTCGTCCCGACGCTCCTCTTCGGGTTGGTGGCCGCGGCGACGTGGAAGCTGGGGCATCGAGCCCGGGAGGGAGTCGCAGGATCGACAGCGTGATGCGCGTCGGCGCGATCGAGGCCGGCGGGACGAAGTGGCTCTGCGCGGTCGGGACCGGGCCGGACGACCTGGTCGCCACCGAGACGATCCCGACGACGACGCCCCACGAGACGATCGGCCGCGCGCTCGCGTTTTTCAGGTGCCAGGGCCCGATCGGGGCGGTCGGGATCGGCTGCTTCGGGCCCGTCGACCTGCGGCCGGGGTCGCCGGCGTGGGGCTCGATCACGACCACGCCCAAGCCGGGCTGGACGGACACGGACGTGGCCGGCGTCGTCGGCGTCGAGCTGGGCGTGCCGGTCGCCTTCGACACAGACGTGAACGCCGCCGCTCTGGGCGAGCACCGCTGGGGCGCGGGCCGGGGGCTCGACACGTTCTGTTACGTCACGGTCGGCACCGGGATCGGCGGCGGCGCGATCGCCGGCGGGGCGGTCGTCCACGGCCTGGTTCATCCGGAGTTCGGCCACATGCGCATCCCGCACGACCTCGACGCCGACCCGTTCGGCGGTCTGTGCCGGTACCACGGCGATTGCTGGGAGGGCCTGGCGGCCGGGCCGGCGATCGAGGCGAGATGGGGCCGGCCGCCGCGCGAGCTCGTCGACGTGGAGGCCGTTTGGCGGCTCGAGGCGCGGTACATCGCCCTCGGGCTCGTCAACGTCGTCGCGGTGCTCTCGCCGGAGCGGATCGTGCTCGGCGGCGGCGTGATGGAGGTGCCCGGCCTGCTCCCGCTCGTCCGGGCGGAGGTCGACGACCTGCTCGCCGGCTACGTCGCGACCGAGGTCGTGCCGCCCGCACTCGGCCCACTGTCCGGGGTCCTCGGAGCGTTCGTGCTCGCCCTGGGCCTCAGTGCTCGACCGTGACCAGGGTGCCGATCGGCGTGTACGGCCAGACCTTCGCCGCCGCCTCCAGCGGCAGCTCGACGCACCCGAGGCTCTGCGGCGTGCCGAACGAGGCACGGGTGAAGGCGTGGATGCCTTCCCCGCCGTTGAAGTAGCTGATCCAGCGGATGCCGGGATCGTGGTAGTGCGACCCGTCCGGGTTCGTACCACTCATCGTCCCGACCGGGATGTGCTCGAAGACCGGGAAGGTGCCGAGCTGCGTGGGCGCGGCCGGCACGCCCGTGTTGCCGGGCGAGGTGAGGATCAGCTCTCCGTCGTGCCAGAGGTTGAGCGACTGCGGGACGGACGAGTGGACGTAGACGTAGCTGTAGCCGATGTCGCGCGGCTTGCCGGCGATCACGTCCGCGATCAGCTCGCGCCAGACGTCGCGGCCGGCGAATCCGTCGACCGTCAGGCCGTGCTCGCTCTGGAAGGCCATGATCGCGCCGCGGACGATCACGTTGTAGGTGCCCGGCTGCCACAGGCGGGCGAGCTCGGGCGGGATGTTCGAATAGCGCCAGGTGAAGCGGCCACGCGGTGGGTCGACGGCGGCGGCGAGTTGGCCGGCCGTCGTCCGCGGCGCGTCGGCCACGTCCGCCTGCCACTGCAGCGGCAGGTAGCGGAGGAGTGCGAGCAGCTGCTCCAATCGAAGCTCGGACGCCTCGGGCGTCGTCCAGGCGAGCGTTCTGGTCGGGTGCCGCGCGCCGCCGACGGCGACCGTGACGGGGACGGGCAGCTTCAGCTTCACGCGCGAGTCGAGGCCGAATCCGTAGCCTCTGGGCCGGAACTCGAGCGTGTGTGCGTCGGTTCGCCGCCAGCGCCCGGGAGTGGGGGGATCGAGCGCCGGCAGCCTGCTTCCCAGCGTCTTCGCGACCGGATCCGAGAACCGCAGGCGAAGCGGGGCGTTCGCGGCGAGCACCCTGCCGGGGAGGGCGGACGGCAAGACCATCGCCGTGCGGCCGGGCGGGAACCAGGTCACCGCCGTCGGGACGGGCAGGAGCTCCCAGTCCAGGGCGACGGCGCGGACGCCGACCGAGCCCGCGTCTCCGAGCCGGCCGAGAGCGACCGTGCGGGCGGGCCGCGCCAGGTGGATCGTCTTCCGCGGCCGGATGCCCGTCACCTGAACCTCGCGGACCGGCCGATCGAAGCTCACCCGTACGGGCGCGCCGCGTTCGACACGGAGCCAGCGCGAGGCGAGCTGCGCGGTGGGGGCGGTCAGCTCCAGGCGTGCTGTCTGCTTGCGCCCGGCGATCCAGCCGACCCAGCCCGGCCGGCGGAAAGTCGCCACGGCCACGAGTCGTGTCCCGGCCGGGATCGGGCGCCTGGGCCGGAGTGTGCCGTCGGGGCGGAGGCCGACGGGGATCGCATTGCCGGCCGTGTCGTGCAGCGACAGCCGGGCGAGATCGCCCGAGAAGCGTGGCTGCTGCACCTGCGGCAGGCCGTTCGTGTCGACGCGAAATCCGCCGCTCGGCCACGCGAAGAAGGCGAAGGCGAGCGCGCCCAGGCAGAGCACGCCGACGGCGGCCAGCGCCCACGGCCACACATGCCGTCTCGGTACGGCCTTCGTGACGAGGAGCGAGGACATCAGAGGATCGGGAACTGCACGGCCTTCGAACGGTAGCGGCTCGTCGGGCGACGTCGACTGTCGCGGTGGCGCAAGATGCTCCGGTGAGACGCGTTCGCTTCGCGCCGAGCCCGACCGGGACGCTCCACGTCGGCAACGCCCTGTCGGCGGTCGCCAACCGCAGCTTCGGCGACCGGCTGCTGCTCAGGATCGACGACACCGACGCGGCCCGCAACGTGCCGGGCGGCGAGCAGGCGATCCTCGACGACCTCGAGTGGCTCGGCGTCGGCTGGGACGAGGGCCCGGTGCGGCAGTCGGAGCGAGGTGGGCGCTACCGCGAAGCGGTCGAGCGGCTCGGCGTCACGCGGTTCGAGGGAATCACGCTCGTGCGCGAGGACGGCTCCGCGACCTACCAGCTCGCCAGCGTGGTCGACGACGGCGACTTCGGGATCACCCACGTGATCCGCGGCAACGACCACCGGCCGAACGAGGCGATCCACCGGCGGCTGCACGCGGCGCTCGGAACACCGGCGCCCGAGTATCTCCACCACGGGCTGATCCTCGGCGACGACGGAAAGAAGCTCTCGAAGCGGGCCGAGGGCGCGACAGTCGCCTCGCTGCGGGACGCCGGCATTCCCGCCGAGGCGGTCCACGCGTACCTGGAGGAGCTCGGCCTCCCGCGGCACGACGTGCGTCTCGACCTGCCGCGGATCCGGCGGCTCGCGATCGAGGCGATCGAGGCGCTGCCGGCGGAGGAGCTGGCCCGGCGGGCCGGGGCGGATCCCCAGTACGTACCGGTCATGCGCGGCGCGCGGGACCTCGTGGAGGCGCGCGCGTACGCGGATCTGGTCGCGGAGCCGCTGCCGTACGCGGCTGCGGATGTGGAGACGCTGGCCCGGTTCCGCGAGCTCGCGGCGTTGCCGCCGCGTGATCTCGTTCGCGAGCTGCGCGCTGCAGGCGGGAGCCTGAAGGAGCTGCGGCTCGCGCTCACCGGACGTCCCGCCGGCCCGGAGCTCTCCGCGATACTGGCTGCTCTGCCGAAGGAGGAAGCACTGCGCCGTGTCGATCAGGCTCTACAGCACGCTCAGCCGTAGGCTCGAGGAGCTTCCGGACGCGCCCGGGCCGATCCGCATGTACGTCTGCGGCTCGACGGTCTACCAGCGCATTCACGTGGGCAACTCGCGGCCGTTCGTGCTGGCGATGTGGCTCCGGCGCTGGCTGCGCTCGCGTGGCTACGAGGTCACGCTCGTCCACAACATCACCGACGTCGACGACAAGGTGTACGAGGAGGCGGCGAAGCTCGGCAAGGGCAGCCGTGAGCTGGCCGAGGAGGCGACCGGGTGGTTCGTCCAGGACACCGACGAGCTCGGGCTGGGGCGGCCCGACGTGGAGCCGCGGGCGAGCGAGACGATCCCGGAGATCGTCACTTTCATCGAGGCGCTGATCGCGGACGGGAAGGCGTACGCGTCGCAGGGCAGCGTCTATTTCCGGGTCGGTTCGTATGCCGACTACGGGCAGCTGTCGGGGGCGCGGCTCGAGGACATGGTCGCGCAGGAGCCGAATCCGGCGAAGGAGGACGAGCGCGACTTCGCCCTCTGGAAGTCGCAGAAGGCGCACGAGGACGCGGCGTGGGAGTCGCCGTGGGGGCCGGGGCGCCCCGGCTGGCACATCGAGTGCTCGGCGATGGCGGAGAAGCACCTCGGGCCGGAGTTCGAGATCCACGGCGGGGGACTCGATCTGCGCTTCCCGCACCACGAGAACGAGCTTGCGCAATCGCGCTCGCGCGGCTATCCCTTCGCTCGGATCTGGCTTCACAACGGGATGCTCGAGCTCGGCGACGAGAAGATGTCGAAGTCGCTCGGGAACGTGGTCACGCTGCGGAACGTGCTCGACACCTGGGGCCGCGAGGTGCTGCTCCTCTACCACCTGAGCGGACACTGGCGGAAGCCGGTCGACTTCACCGACGCTGCGCTCGAGAGCGCCCGCACGCAGCTCGCCGGATTCCGGGAGGCGCTGGTCATGCCGGTGCGGGCGGCCGGCGACTGGGGAGCGTTCGAGGAAGCGCTCGGGGACGACTTCAACACGCCTGCGGCGCTGGCGCTGCTGCACGGTTGGGCCTCGAACGGCGCGCGCGACGAGCTGGCGCGCGGCCTCGACCTCTTCGGGATCGGCACGACGTTCGACGTGCCGGCCGAGCTCGAGCAGTTACGCGTGCGCCGGGAGAGCGCCCGGGCCGGGAAGGACTGGGCGAGCGCCGACGCCGCCCGGGACGAGATCGAGTCGGCAGGCTGGGCCGTCACCGACCATCCGGGCGGCACGGCCGTCTGGCCACGGCCGTGACGGCCACTGCCGAGCTCGTCTACGGGCGGCGGGCGGTGCGCGAGGCGCTGCGCGGCCGCCGCGAGGTGCTCGAGCTGCTCGCGACCGAGCGTGCCGCCCGCGACGGGTGGGAGCGAAAGCCGAAGATCGTTCCCGAGCGGACGCTGACGGAGCTCGCGGGGACGCGTGACCACCAGGGCGTCGTCGCGCGCGTCGAGCCGTTCCGCTACGCCGACGCGTACGAGCTGGCCGCGGGCGAGCCGCTGCTCGTCGCGCTCGACCAGGTGACCGATCCACGGAATCTCGGCGCGGTGATCCGGTCGGCGGAGGGGGCGGGGGCGACCGGGGTGATCCTGCCGGCGCACAACTCGGCGCGGGTGACGCCTGCGGTCGCGCGCTCCTCCGCCGGCGCCGTCGAGCACCTGCCGGTCGCGGTCGTCCCGAACCTCGCGCGCTACCTGAACGAGGTGAAAGGGCCGCGGCTCTGGGTCTACGGCGCCGACGCGGCGGGGATCTCCATGGCCGATGCGGACCTGTCCGGGGGACTGTCCCTGGTCTTCGGCGCCGAGGGAAAGGGGATCCGGCCGCTCGTCCGGCGCGCCTGCGACGCCAGCGTCTCGATCCCGCTCTCCGGCCGGGTCGAGTCGCTGAACGTCTCGGTCGCCGCCGCGGTGCTGCTCTACGAGGCGAGGAGACAGCGCGGCGATGCCTGATGCGACCCTCTACCTCTTCGACGGCTACAACCTGCTGCACGCAGGCGGCTACGCCGACGTACGGGAGCTCGTCGACCGGCTCGCGAGCTTCGTCGCCCAGGCGGGCGCGCGCGGCATCGTCGTCTTCGACGGGCACGGTCAGGATCTCGAGCTCGGGCCGCTGTCGGTGCGGTACGCGCCGCACGCCGACACGCTCCTCGAGCGGCTGGCGGCCGAGCACCGCAGGCGCGAGCAGGTCTGCCTCGTCTCGTCCGACATCGCCGTCCGCGGCACGTCCGGGGTCGAGGTTCGCAAGCTCTCGTCGAAGACCTTCGTGCGCGACCTCGGCTCGACCCAGCACTCCGAATGGGCGCCGCTGCGTCTCTCGGAGCGGCTGGACGAAGAGACGCGCGCCAAGCTGGAGAAGCTGCGCAGAGGGCAAGAAAACTAGCGAGCGGAAAAAATGCAAAACCCCTTGTAACTTCTGCAAGAGGGTGCTATGTTCCGCCTCAACCTGAGGGTGAGACTTATTGGGCGTCTCACCTGCTTCCTGCCCCAGATTCCAGGAGACTCCAATGCCCGCACGCGTCGCAACCGCAGTTCGGACACAGCAGAAGTCTCAACGTGAGCTAGAGGATTTGCAGCTGGTCATGCGCGTCCACAACGGCGACGAACGCGCCCGGGAGACGTTGATCCAGCGCTACAACGGGTTCGTCCGGATGAAGGCGAGCTCGTACTTCATCGCCGGCGGCGAGCCGGAGGACCTCGTGCAGGAAGGCCTGATCGGCCTCTGCAAGGCGATGCGCGACTTCCGCGCCGACAAGGAGACGTCGTTCCGCTCCTTCGCCGAGCTGTGCGTGACCCGGCAGATCATCACGGCGATCAAGACCGCCACGCGCTACAAACACGCCCCGCTGAACACGTACGTGTCGTTCTCGCAGACGCCGGCCGGCCAGGATCCCGATTCCGACGTGACGCTCGGCGACGCGCTTCCCGGCTCCCACGTGAACGATCCGTCGGTGGCGGTGATCTCGACCGACGAGCTCAAGTCGCTCGTCTTCTGCCTGGGCACCGGGCTCTCCCCGCTGGAGGCGGACGCGCTGCGCATGTACCTGGAGGGCTCGTCCTACGAGGACATGGCGGAGGTGCTGGACTGCGACACGAAGGCGATCGACAACGCCCTCCAGCGCGTCAAGCGGAAGATCCTCCAGCACCAGCGCTCGCGCGAAGTCCTGCAGTAATCGCCACCTCGGCGATTTCGTAGTCGGAGGCCCACCGGATCCTCGTGCGCTGGCGATTGCGGCACGGCAACACGCGAAGCGCGGCCATGCGGCGCGTGGGTGCGTCCTCGATCGGGACGAGATACACGCCTCCGGTCTCAGGGCAGTAGACGCCGAACACATCGACTTGCCCCTGGTAGTGACGCTGAACGACCTTGGGGTTGGGGTGATGGGCATAACTGCTGCACGTCGGGAAGACGACCGCGCCAAGCCGGAGCCGCCCCGTCTTGCACTGAACTCGAGAGAGCCTTCGCCCGTCGTCGATGACGAGGTCGTACCGCGTGTTCTCGCCGAAGGGAACCAACACGGCGTACCCCGTATCCTGAAGCGCCAGCATGACCGCGAGTGTCGCTCGGTCTCCGATCGCCTTCGGATGTTCCATCAGGCAAACAGTTGCAGTTGCCTCGGACGGCAACGGATCGTCGCGAGAGTCGCGAGTTACCATGAGGCGAGCGCCGGAGTAGCTCAGCTGGTAGAGCAATCCCCTTGTAAGGGATAGGCCGTGGGTTCGAGTCCCTCCTCCGGCTTCGGCTTCGGGCCGTCGCGCACCTCCGAGGGAAGGAAGGTTCGAGTCCGTTCCTGCTTTTTCGTTACCCGACTGTCGAGAGCGCCTGCTCGAGGTCGGCCCAGAGCTCGTCCGCGTCCTCGAGGCCGACCGACAGGCGCAGCAGGCCGACCGGGACGCGGTCGCCTTCCCAGCGGTGCCGCGACTCCAGTGAGGAGTCGACCCCGCCGAGCGAGGTCGCGTTCTTGATCAGCCGCAGGGCCCGTTCCACCGGCACCGGGTCGCCGGCGACGTCGAACGAGAGCAGCCCGCCGAAGCCGGGGTAGCGCACGTTCGCGACGGCTGGGTGAGTCCCCAGGCGCTCGGCGAGCACCGCCGTGGTCTCGGTCTGTCGCTCGACGCGCACGCGGAGAGTCTTGAGCCCCCGTGTGACGAGCGCCGCGACGTCCGCGGCGCACGCCGGCCCGGTGCGCTGGCGGAACTGCCAGAGGCGCTCATGGTCGGCGGCATCGCGTGAAACCACCGCGCCGACCAGCGCGTCCGAATGACCGGTCAGGTACTTCGTCGCCGAATGCAGGACGAAGTCGGCGCCGAAGTCGAGCGGGCGGAGGTAGACGGGTGTCGCCGCGGTGGAGTCGACGACCACTCGGGCCGGATGCCGGGCGGCCGCCTCGAGATCCGGCATGGTCAGGAACGGGTTCGACGGCGCTTCGAGCCAGACGAGGTCGACGTCGTCGGGAGGTGGACCGGTCTGGTCGAACTCGACCGTTTCGAGACCCCAGCGGCCGAGTTCCTCCCGCATCATCACACCGGTGCCGAAGTAGCAACCTTCGGCCAGGGCAACCGACTTCCCGGGCTCGAGGAGCGCGAGCAGCAACGCGAAAGTGGCCGCGGAGCCCGAGGAGAAGAGGAGCGCTTGTCCGTCCGGAGCACCTTCGAGTGCAGCCAGCTTCCGCTCTGCCTCGACTCCGGTCGGGTGCGCGTAACGGGAGTAGAGGAACTCCCCCGGCTCGCCGTCGAGGTACGGCCAGACGCTGCGCCGGTCCACGCTCACGTGGCGAGGGTACCCGCGGGCTCGGGCCGCAGGTCCTCCAGTTTCCCCATGTGTGCCAGCTCGGGGAAGGCCTTGATCGACGCTAGCGCGATCCCGATCGTGGCGACACCGCCGGCGACGACCGTCGCCACGGTGCCGATCAGCGCGGCGACCGCCCCCGACTCGAAGGCGCCGAGCTCGTTGGAGGCGGAGATGAACACCATCTCGACGGCGCTCACCCGCCCGCGCAGCTCGTTGGGCGTAACGAGCGCGACCGTGGTCGAGCGGATATTGACGCTGATCATGTCGACGAACCCGGCGACGGCCAGCGCGACGAGCGTGATCGGCAGAAGTTTCGAGAGGCCCCAGACGATGTTGGCAGTGCCGAAGATCACGACCACGGTGATCAGGGTCGGGCCGGCGGCGCGTTTGAGCGGGCGACGTGCCAGGATCAGCGCGGCCCCGAGCGCCCCGACCGCGGGCGCGGCACGGAGCACGCCGAGGCCCACAGGGCCGACGTGGAGGATCTCCTGCGCGTAGATCGGCAACAGGGCGACACCGCCGCCGACCAGCACCGCGAACAGGTCGAGCGAGATCGCCCCGAGCAGCATCCGCGTGTGCCAGACGAACCGGACGCCGCCGACGAGGCCGGCGAGGCCGGGCGGGGCATCCACCACGTGCGTCCGGACCCGAAGCGCCGCCATCGAGATCCCGGCGACCGCGAAGAGCACCGCCGCCGCCGCGTATACCGCCTCCGGCTTCCACGCGAAGAGCAGCCCGCCGACCGCAGGGCCGGAGATCACCGCGATCTGCCCGGCCACCGAGCGGAGGGCGACCGCACCCGGCACCAGGTCGGGCGGGACGACCTCCGGTGTCAGAGCCTGGTACGCGGGCCAGCCGATCGCGCTCGCCGCGCCGGTCAACGAAGCCAGGAGGAAGTACGGCCAGACGACCTGCGCGCCCTCGACGGTGACGACCAGCAGCGCCGCGGCGACGCCGACCATCACGGCCAGCGCCAGCGCGGCGACGAGCCGGCGCGGCAGCCGGTCGGCCAGGTGGCCCGCAGGCAGCGCGAGGAGCAGCAACGGCACGAACTCCGCCAGCCCGATCAGCCCGAGGTCGAGCGGATCCTTGTGGATCGCGAACACCTGCCAGCCGACGGCGACCGCGATCATGTTCTCGGCGAACCGCATCGAGAAGATCGCCGACCA
>Ga0070683_100005735_pt1 | contig 10374 bp, 8 predicted proteins | sample KBSC713LmetaG_FD_64662 | JGI IMG/M metagenome (GOLD analysis project Ga0070683, IMG submission 64662) | Corn rhizosphere microbial communities from Kellogg Biological Station, Michigan, USA - KBS C7.1-3L metaG | ecosystem: Host-associated > Plants > Roots > Rhizosphere ... | reverse complement strand
AGGAACACGAACTGGATCAGCGCCGCCAGCGGCACGCCGCCGACCAGCGCCTGATAGCCGCCGATCACCAGCACCAGCGACAGGAACAGCTGCCCGTTCCACTCCAGCACCGGCTGGATGATCGCGCCGTGCCGGGCGGCGCCCATGTTGTAGCCGGCGTGGTCGTGCACCAGCGCCGCGAAGCGCTCGGCGCTGGCCGACTGGCGGGCGAAGCTCTGGATCTCGCGGATCCCGGCCACGTTCTCGGCGAGCGTCGCCGTCACGCGCGAGAAGCTCTCCTGCTGATCGCGGTGCGCCTGCCCCAGCCGCCCGCGCAGCCGACGCACCAGCGTCCACACCCCCGGCACCATGATCGCAACCACGAGAAATAGTCGCCAGTCGTAGAAGATCATCAGGCCCGCGGAGATCAGCGCGGTCCCCGCCTGCACCGTCGACACGAACGCCACGTCCTGCACGCCGATGCGCACGACGTCGATGTCCGAGGTGATGCGCGCGACCAGGCCGCCGACCGGCGCCCGCGAGAAGAAGCTGAGCGGCATGCGCAGGAGGTGTGTGTAGACCTGGTCGCGCAGGTCGTGGACCACCGCCTCGCCCAGGCGCAGCGCGAAGCGCGAGCGAAAGACGAAGAGCAGCTCGGTGAACGCCGCGAGCGCCAGGAAGCCGGCGATCCCGGTGGCGCTCTCCGTGGCGTCGCGCCGCGCGATCGGCCCGGACAGTACGCGCGCGATCGCCCACGTGAGCATCGGAAGCTGGATCGCCCGCACCACGACGATCGCCGACAGCGCGTTGCGCAGCCGCGCGTACGGACGCGTGACGCCGTAGAGCCGGCGGATGATGCCCCAGTCCAGCGGACGCTGCTCGCTCACGTGTCGGCCCCCAGGCTGTGAAGCGCGGCGGCGCGCGCGTACAGGCCGCCCCCGCCCAGCAGCGCCGCGTGCGGTCCCCGCTCGACGATACGGCCGCCGTCCAGCACGAAGATCTCGTCGGCGGCGCGCAGCGCGGAGAAGCGGCTGGTGACGAGCAACGTCGTCCGGCCGTGGCGGGCGGCCTCGATCGCGGACAGCACCTCGTCCTCGGTGTGGACGTCGATCGCGCTGGTCGGATCGTCCAGCAGCAGGATCGGCGGATCCAGCAGGATCGCGCGCGCGATCGCCAGGCGCTGCCGCTGCCCGCCCGACAGGTTGTGGCCCGCCTCCTCGATCGTCGTGTCGTAGCCGCGCGGCAGCTCGGCGATGAACGCGTGCGCGCCGGCCGTCCGCGCCGCCCGCTCGATCGCGTCGCGCCCCGCGCCGGGATTCCCGAACGCGATGTTCTCGGCGACGGTGCCCCGGAAGAGCAGGCTCTCCTGGAACACGACGCCGATGTTCCGGCGAAGGCCGTTCAGGTCCAGCGCGCGCAGGTCGACGCCGTCGATCAGAACCCGGCCCCGCAGCGGATCGGCGAAGCGCGACGCCAGGGACAGCAGCGTGCTCTTGCCGGCGCCCGTCGGGCCGACGAACGCCACGCAGCGACCGGGCTCGACCGCGAAGTCGACGCCTTCCAGCGTGAGCGGACCGCCGTGACCGAAGCTGACCTCCTCGAACCGGATCGCGCCGCGGCAGGCGGCGAGCGGCGCGGGCGTCGGCGGCGACTGGACCTCGACCGGCGCGTCCAGGACCTCGAACACGCGGCGCGCCGCGGTCACGCTCTGCTCCAGCGTGTTGACGATGGTCGCCATGCCGGTGATCTGCGTGGCGAACTGCTGCAGGAGGCCGGCGAACACGACCAGCTCCCCCAGCGTCATCGCGTCGCGCGCGACGAGCGCGCCGCCGTAGCCCAGCAGGATCGCGATGCTGATCGACGTGATGAACGAGACCGTCGGGCCGAAGCGGCTGACGCGGCGGAAGATCTGCTCCTGCTGATCGCGGACCGCCCGGTTGTGGCGGCGGAACCGTTCCAGCTCGTGCGCCTCGGCGCCGAACGTCTTCGTGACCCGGATGCCCTTCACGCCCTCGGACATCGCCAGCACCATCGCGTCGGACAGCGCGCGGCTGCGCTCGTAGGCGGGGCGCGCCCAGCGCGAGAACCAGCTGGTCGCCAGCCACAGGAGCGGCGTCGGGGCCAGGCAGGCGAGCGTCAGCCCGACGTGCACGTGGACCATGTACGCGATGTAGACCGCGAGGGTGAACGCCAGCAGCGCGCCCTGCAGCAGCACACCGTCGATGAACGAGCGCAGCGACTGCACGTCGCCGGTGACCCGGTTGATGATCGAACCGCTCGCGTTGCGCTGGAAGAACCCCAGGCCCAGCCGCAGCAGCTTGTCGAAGACGCGGGCGCGCAGCGCCGGAACCAGGTCGACGTGAATCAACCGACCGATGGCGAGCGCGGTTCCGTAGACGATACGGGCGCGCAGCGTCCCGAGCACGAGCGCCGTCGCGACGACGGTGATCAGCGTCCGTGTCGGGGACCATCCGGCCGGCGGCACGAGGCCGAACGGCCAGCGCACCGGCGGCGCGGCCGGATCCAGCGCGCGGCGCACGACGTCGACGGCCAGGCCGCTACCGGCCAGCGCGCCCAGCGCGAGGGCCAGCGACGCGAGCTGACCGACGAACACGCGCAGGCAGACGGCGCGGTACTCCCACGCCAGCGCCAGCAGACGCGCGACAGGTCCCCGGGCGCGGCTATCGGGCGGGTGAGCGAGGCGCGGCTTTGCCACGGCGAGCTCTTCGCGGGGGGCCCGCGACCCTCCCAGGGTTTCGTCAGACATCGTCCAAGGGGAACGGCAGGCCCTCGGGCCAGCGCTGCTCCGCCTCGAAGCCCAGCAGGCGGCGCGCCGGCTCCATGTCGAACACGCGCTCGCCGCCGCGGCTCGCGGCGTAGACGACCTCGAACGTGATGTCGCGCGCCTCGACGGCCGCGGCCAGGGCCCGCGCGCCGTCGGCGCGGCTGACGTAGCAATCGAAGATCTTCGACCGCAGCATGTGGCGCGCCTCGTCCGGGTTCCGCACCATCCAGCCCAGACGCACCGCGATGACGCTCATGCCACCGCGGCGCGCGTACAGCTCGCCCATCTGCTCCGCCCAGACCTTGGTCAGCGCGTAATGGTTGTGGGGGCGGCGCTCGCCGACGGTCGCGACACGCTGCGGATCCTCCATCCAGCCCGACACCACCATCATCGAGCTGGCGAGGACGACGCGCTTGACGCCGTTCGCGCGGGCCGCGTCCATGACGTTGTACAGGCCGACCACGTTCGGGCCCAGCAGCTCCGGGAACGGCCGGTCGTGCGGCTGCGCCGCCAGGTGTACCAGCGCGTCCACGCCGCTCATCGCGGCACCGACGGCCGCGGCGTCGGCGACGTCGCCCACGACCGCGTCCTCGAGATCGGGCGTCGGCTCGCGATCGAACCCGCGCACGACGTGCCCGCGGCGTCGCAGCTCTCCGCACAGCGGACGCCCGACGGTGCCCGCGGATCCGGTGACGAGGACCTTCATGTTCACGGCGCGTGCCAGGACGCCGAGCCGATGGCCTGTTCCCAGTTGGCGCCGTCGAACGCGTCGACCGTCAGCACCGCCGGGTCGACCCCTTCGAGACAGCGCACGTTCACGTCGATCTTGTCGGGGTCCGAGCGGGGTACGTAGAACGGGTGGATGCCGCAGTGGCGGCAGAACTGGTGCTTCGCGATCCCGGTGTTGAACGTGTAGAGGGTCAGGTCATCGGCGCCGGACAGCAGCTCGAACTGCGCGAGCGGGACGATGATGTGCAGGAACCCCTTCTTCGTGCAGATCGAACAGTTGCAGCGGACGATGCGCGCGAGATCCGCGGTCACGCGAAAGCGCACCCGCCCGCAGTGGCAGCTTCCGTCATAGGTCCGCATGGGCCGCCCAGCATATCAACGCCGACGGCGCGCCCGCTTCTCGAACTGCATCAGTCGTGCTCGTGGCCGTCGAAGATCCAGAGCGGCTCGGTCGACCCGGCGCGGACGAAGCCGAGCTTCTTGTAGAAGTCGATCGCGCGGCCGTCGGCGATCAGCGCCTGCTGATGGAACCCGCGATAGCGCGCCATCATCCGGGTCATCAATTCGGTGCCGATGCCGCGGCCCTGGTACTCCGGCCGCACGACCATGTGCGGGAAATAGACGACCAGATGGCCGTCCGAGATCGCGCTGCCGAGGCCGATCAACGCGGCGTCGTCCCAGGCCGTGATCAGGGCGTGCGAGTTCAGCAGCCCTTTGTGCAGCGCGTCCGGCTTCTCCGCCGACGACCAGCCGACCGATCGATAAAGCGCCAGGACATCCGCGAGCGCGGGTTTCACGTCATCGCTGTAACGGATCGCCATGCGGCGAACGCTAGCGCGCTTCCGCGCCGGCGGCCCGGACCGGCGTCGCGAGCACAGCGTCGAGCCACGCGTCGATGTCCGCCCAGACCTGCGCGTCGAGCACGTGATTGTGCTTGGCGTCCGGGACCACAATCAGGCGCTTCGGTTCGTGAAGGGCGGCGAAGATCCGCTGTGAGTGCGCGGCGGGCGTCTCGTCGTCCTTCTCGCCGTGAATCAGCAACGTCGGCGCCGTGATTCGCGCGGCGGCCGCGACGGGGCTGACGTCGTCGACGCGAAACTTGCCCTCGGCCTCCGCGAGGCGGAACGCGTCGTCGACGTTGCCCTTGCTCGCGAAGAAGGGCACGCGCTCGATCGCGGCGGTGCGCAGATCGGAATACGAAGACACCGCGACGACGGCGGCGACCCGCGGGTCGATGGCCGCCTCCTGCAGCGCGATCGCCGCGCCCATCGAGAAGCCGAACAGGACGATCGGCCGCGCCCCGACGCGATCGAGCACGCGCCGGAGGTCCTCCTTCTCGTAGAACCCGTACGTGCACGCGTCCCCGCCCGACTCGCCGTGGGCGCGGCTGTCGTAAGCGACGACGTCGAAGCCGCGCGCGGTGAAGCGCCGTGCGATCCCGACGCTGGCCCCGCGGTTGTCCGCGACACCGTGAAGCACCACGATGGTCCCGCGCTTTCCGCCGGCGTGGAACCACCAGCCCTTCAGCTTCACGCCCGCGCCGTCGAACTCGACCGCCTCGAACACCTGATCCGGCACACGCGTCATCGGCCGCCGCTGCGGATGCAGTAACGCGTTCGCCCCCCACGACGGCGGCATGCACCCACCCGCCAGCAGCAAGGCGAACAAGAACGCTGCGACGGCCGCCCGCATCACTTGGTCTTCGTCAGAAACGACGGGCGGAAGGAACGCCAGAGCGGCGCGCGAAACTCCACGCTGTAGCCGGTGAGCCCGACCTCGACCTGGATCGCGCGCAGGAAATCGAGGACGGCGGCCTCGTCCCAGCGCGTGAACTCGTCGCCCGGGCGCGCGCGTTCCTGCATCCGCCGCGCGCGTTCGGGCCAGCCGTGCCACCGGGCGAGGTACGGCGCGACGTCCCCGTGGTTGACCCCGAGCGTCCCCGCCAGCAGGGCCGCGTCGCCGTCCATGTTCCGGTCCGGAAAATTGATCACCGGATCCATCGACGTCTGGACGAAGTGGTCCACCGCCTCGCCGCGGTCGAACAGCTCGTAGCCCCAGTAGTCGCCGTCGTAGACGAACACCAGCAGCCCGGGAACGCCCAGTTCCCGCGACACGTGAAGCTGCGCCTCGCGCCGCAGCGTCCACTCCCAGCCGGCGTCCCATTCGAGGAGGCACCACCGTCCCTGCCGTTCCCGCAGGTCGTGACTGCGCCGGCGATCGCGCTCCGGAACCAGGACCGCGCCGCGCTGCTCGTAGAACGTCGCGAGAGCGCCGTACACATCCGGCGCCTCGACGTCGCGGAACAGATTGATGCGCAGCGCGAGGCCCAGGCTTCCCCCGCCGCCATCCTACGCTGTCCCCCGGACGTCACGCCACGTCGGCGCCACCGTCCATGAGATAATCGCAATCCTATCGGTCGTTGATGAAAGTTGGGCCGACAGGCGACGGCCAGGCCCTGGCGAAGAGGCGCATGTCCTCCTTGATCGGGAGCTCCGCGATTGAATCAATACGACGCCACCGCGCAGCACGTCTCGGGTGACGTCGCGCTGGTCGCGTACGCCGTGAACCGGACGGCGCCCGGACCGCATGGACACTGGTATCAGGCGTTCGTCGTTTGCAGTCGGGATGCGGGGGCGAGCTGGGTGTGCTTGCCGCTGGTGCGGACGATCCGCTCGTGCTTCAGGTACTGGGGGTATCCGGTCTGGCCGCCGGAGTCCATCGACGACGTCGGGGTGGAGGGCGATGCGGTGCGCATCGGGTTTCGAGACGCCGAGGTCATCTTCGAGCCGGGCGGCGAATCGATGTGGACGGGGACGCGATCGCGGCGCGGGCTCTGGACGGTCAGGCGCGTTCGATTGATGGACTACGACGGGAAGGACGTGTCGCGGCCGCCGCCACCGATCGTCGTCGACCTGCCGGCGGGGTTTCGCCCGCCGCCCCCGCAGCTTCTCGACCAGCTCGCGGCGCGGCTCGCCGGCGACACGCGCACCCGCGTCGTCGACCGGCTGGCATGGCCTGCGGCGATTGTGGCGGCGGCGCCTACGGTGATCTGGGGGACCGGCTGGCAGCTCTTGCTGTCAGTGGTGACCGTGGTCGTTGGCTTGCCGGTGCTGGCCATCCTGGTGGAACGGCACCGCCACCGGCGAACGGTTTCGCTTCGCTGACGCCGCGATCGGCAGTGGGCAGTCTGCCGCTCGCATCTTGACAAATGTCCGCCGGACCCGGCACCGTGGATGCCCATGCGCATCGTGAAGCGGATCCTCAAGGTCGTTGCTCTGGTCGTCATCATCGTCCTGATCGGGGGCGGGGCGTGGGCGGGCTACCAGGCCCACGCATTCAACGGCAGCATGGCGCGCATCTACACGCTCCCGACGGGACAGATTGCGCGCAGCACCGATCCGGCAGTGCTGGAACGGGGCAAGCACATCGCCGAATCGATCGGTGCGTGCGCGAGCAAGGACTGCCACGGCGCCGACTTCGGCGGCGGCAACCCGATCAAGATGGGACCGCTGGGCACGATGGTGGGCCCGAACATCACGACGGGCGGCCGCGGCGGCGATTACTCGGATGCAGAGCTGGCGCGCCTCCTGCTGCACGGCGTGAAGCGCGACGGCCGCGGGCTGACGTTCATGCCCGCGCAGGACTTCGCGTGGTGGCCGGACGACGACGTGCTCGCGGTGATCTCTTACCTGCGCACTGTGCCGGCGGTCGCGCGCCCGTCGGGCGAGATGCAGCTGGGACTCCTCGCGAAGGTGCTGGATCGCGTGAACATGATCCCGATCGACGTCGCGCGGCGCATCGACCACGAGCACCGCGCGACGGCGCCGATGCCCGCCCCGACCGCCGCGTACGGGACGTTCCTGGCCAACGCCTGCCGCGGCTGCCACGGCGCGACGCTGTCGGGCGGCCGCATCCCCGGCGCACCGGCGGAGATGGCGATCCCGCTGAACATCACGCCCCACGACAGCGGGCTGGCCGGCTGGACGTACACCGACTTCGACAAGCTGCTGTCGACGGGCATCCGCAAGAACGGCAAGACGCTGGACCCGATGATGCCGGTGACCGAGCTGGGTAAGTTCAACCAGACGGAGCGCCAGGCGTTGTGGGCATACCTGCAGACGGTGCCGGGCAAGGCGTTCGGCGGGCGCTGAGCTGGCGGCGCACGTCGCGATCGAGCTTCAGAGATCCGCCGTCCGTCATTGCGACCGTCCAAGTCGGCGCGCGAAAATGCGCGAACTCAACGAGCGCCAGGCAGCGCGAGGCCCAGGCTTCCCCCGCCGCCGTCAGGGCGACACGACCTTGCAGTCCAAAGTGCAGCGCGCGGTCGCTGTCCCGTTCGAGGAACCGAGGTCGCACTGCTCGCCCGCCGTCGTGTCGACGCTGCCGTCGCCGCAGAAATGCGGGAACCTGCAACCTGGGGCGCAACCGATCTGGCTACCGTAAATTATGTTGTTCATGGCGGGGCCGAGATCGCATTGCTCGTCGCCGCTGACAACGCCGTCGCCGCAGTAGTCGCCCAGCTTGCACGAGGTCGTGCAGCTGCCGTACGCGGCCGCACCGTTGACGCGGCCGCCGCACGCGGGATCCGTCGACGGCGTGGCGCTGTCGCCGCAGTCGCACTCCTCGGTGCCCTGCCGCACGCCGTCGCCGCAGCGGGGTGAGCAGGTCGAGCGGCTGGTCTGAAGCCCGTTCAATGTGATCTGGTATGCAGACTCGATCGGGTGTCGATTGGCACCGAACACGGCGATCTCGTAGGTGCGGCCGACCGACAGCCCCAGGTTCACGGTCCGCGTGCGACAGTCGCAAGTGGCGCTGTTGCAGTTCACGTGGCCGTTGCCGTCGTTGCCGGTCGTCAGGTTGAACGCGACGCCGGTGTACGGATCGGCGCCGCCCGCGCACGGCAAAAGCGTTGTCCCGCTCGCGTCGAGCGATCCGCCCTCCTGGATCGTCGCGAACCCGGCCGCGTCGACAGACACCTTGCCCGGTAGGCTCTGGTGGACGCCGCCGAGATCGACGACCAGGATGCCATTGATATAAACGAAGAGGTCGTCCGCGCCCTGGAACTGCAGGGTGAAGGCGCCGCCGTAGGTAAAAAGATATCGGGCCTCGTCAGTGAACCAGAAGTCGTGGTACCAGCCCTGCCGGTTGGCGTACCACTTGCCGGCGCAGTTCACGCCACCCGGGCAGGTGCCAGTCGTGTCCGGCGGAAACAGGGAAGGGGGCAAGAGGTACTGATCGCCCTTGCAGTTGGCGCCCGCGCCGAAGGTCGTCGAGCTGTACCAGTAAGGCCAGAGGTTGCAGAGCATCGCCTCCGTCCCGACCATCTGTGGTGTGGTGCCGGGGCCGGTGGGCGCAGCGGTGTAAAGGGGAAAGCCGTGGGCGGGCGGATCGAGCGGAAAGAACCCGCCGGTGCTCAGGTTCACCTGGCTCGCAAACTGGTACTGGCCGTTGCCGATCGATCGCAGCTCCAGCGTGCCGACGGTGTGCGTGTCGTTCGTGAACGCGCTGTCGACCCACCACTGGGCGAAGGTCGTCGCGCTGGTGACGATCGGCGCGGGGCCGCGATACATCGGGTGGCCGCTGGCGCCGTCGGTGTAGGTCAGGCCGTTCAGCGGGGTGGCCGCGTACGGGATGCCAGGGACATGACCGCCGTTGCCGTCGTGGCTCCAGTCGATGAACTGGCAGTCACAGAACAGCGGGTTCCCGCCAGCTCCCGTTCGCGACGCGTTGAAGACCGGCTTGGCGTTCGCGCCGAGGTTCGCCTGCGGCAGGTCCCAGCAGCGGCTGGTCGCGTCGTTCTTCTTCGCCGGACCACTCGAGTTGGGGACACAGTAGCGCTTGCTGAACACGGTCGCGCCGGTCTGACCCTGCACGCCGCTGATGCTCGGGCCGCCAGTGACCGCCGCGCCCAGGTAGAAGAAGTCGGGGTGGCCGCCGCTATCGCGCTCGCTCTTGAAGTCGCGATAGATGATCGGCAGCTCGACGCATTTCCCGCCCCCGCCGCCATTCGCCGGATCCGTGCAGGCCACGCTGTCGTCCTGCGACGTCGCGCTGCACGTGAAGCCCGTCTCGACGGTGCACGACCGCGAGCAGCCGTCGCCCGCGTTGTTGTTCCCGTCGTCGCAAGCCTCGCCCGTCTCGATCGCGCCGTTGCCACAGCTCGTCTCGCAGGCCTGCGTCTTCCCGGACGCATCACGACAGCTCGGCTCTTTCGTGCAGACTTTCGAGCAGCCGGTGGCGTCGCCGAAGAACAACCCGTTCGGGCCATTGCAGCCGGACGGCCACGGGCCGACATTGCTGGTGCCGCAGTCGCAAGCCTCGTTCGCTTCCTTCACGCCGTTGCCACAGGAGAACGTGCAGGTGCTCTTGCCGTTCGCGGGTCCCGTGCAGGTCGCGCCGCTCTCGACCGTGCAGACGGCCGAGCAGCCGTCGCCGTTGGTCCGGTTGCCGTCGTCGCAGCCTTCGCCGGCGATCTTCATTCCGTCGCCACACCACGGAACGCAGCGCCGGCCGGGCACGCGGCACTCGTAGCCGGGATCGATAGTCTGGCAGTCGGCCGAGCAACCGTCGCCGCTCGCAGTGTTGCCGTCGTCGCACACCTCGCGCGATGCGAGCACGCCATCGCCGCAGACGGCGCGCAGCGTGCACAGGGTGCCGACGGTCGGACAGACCCAGTCGGCCTCCACCTGGCAGAGCACGGTGCAACCGTCACCGGAGGCTCTGTTGTGGTCGTCGCAGCCCTCGCCCGTATCGAGCGTGCCGTTGCCGCATGCGTTGGTGCCGCCGAAGCCGCCGATGCCCACGGCGGCCGCCCCGCCCTTCGCGCCGCCGCCGGTCCCGCCGATCGATCCACCGGTCGAACCGCTGCTGCCAGCGGTCGC
>Ga0070683_100005732_pt1 | contig 10379 bp, 3 predicted proteins | sample KBSC713LmetaG_FD_64662 | JGI IMG/M metagenome (GOLD analysis project Ga0070683, IMG submission 64662) | Corn rhizosphere microbial communities from Kellogg Biological Station, Michigan, USA - KBS C7.1-3L metaG | ecosystem: Host-associated > Plants > Roots > Rhizosphere ... | reverse complement strand
AGTTCACCGTCGCGATGCCGAAGCCGTCGTCGATCGCCGCCGCGACGTCCAAACGGCCGAAGCGCCGGCCCTCGGTCGCGGGCACGCGGCGTTTCTCCTTCGCATTCCAGATGCGACCGATCTTCACGCCGGGATCGTCCACCGCCAGATTGTTGGGCGAGAAACTCGCGCACAGCAGCAGCGGCACGGGGCCCTTCGCGTTTGCCGGAAGGTAAATCAACACGTCTGCGTATGGCCCGGCTTCCTTCTCCTTGGCGAAGGTGATTGTCACCTGCTCGCGGATCGCCCGGCCGCCGAATGCCGGTATGCCTGTTTCGGATACGTGGAAGCTCATGTCCTTTGGGCGATCCGGCACGCGGCCGAACTGCTGTTCTTCAAACAGCTTTAATAATTCCGGCCGACGCTGATCGAACCACGTCCGGGCATCTTTCACCGGCCGGCCGCTCGCGAGCTCGAGCGGATCAGGCAGGACCGGATTGCCCGCGAGTGCTTCCTCGTAGTTCACGGGTATGCCGGCGATGTTTCCAGGCGGATGGTCGGCGACGCGGTTGACCGTTCGCGACACGAGCTTCACCGGGCCAATGAAACCCGAGTCCGGCAGGGTTGGCTGCGGGCCGCGCATCCGACCCGGCGACGGCGCGGACTCGCCAAAAACGCGCGCCCCGGCGGGGGCACTGAGATCGCCGACCAACCGGTTTGTCCACTCGTTGGTCACCGCGATTTCGATCGTGTTGTCACCTGGCTGTAATGCGCCCGACACGTCCACCTCGAAAGGTGGATGCCAGAAAAATCCGAGCGATCGGCCATTCACCGTCACGTCCGCCATGTCGCCGACGTATCCCAACTCGAGGAAAATGCCGGTGCCCGCGCGGAACCAATCCTTCGGCGCATTCACATGTCGCGTGTAAGTCGCCGTGCCCGAAAAATATTTTACGCCGTCGTTGGCGTTCGCCGACCACGGAGCCAGTTTTGCCAAGTGCAACGTGGGCGGTGCGCCGAGGTTTTTTTCGAAGCTGACGTCCCAATCCTCGTCGAGCACAGCCAGTTCGTTCGCCTTCGCCGGCGGCGCGACCGTCCATTCGGGCAGTTCTGCTTTTTTGCGAAAAACGACAAATACCGACTCGCGCTCCGCGAGGTTCATCGGCACCACCGTGCGATCGCCAGAGATCCGCCAGCCGGCGAGTTCGATCCTGCCCGTGTCGGGATGCCAGAACTCAGCCTCGCGGCCGGTCACGCGAAAACGTGCGTCGAACGACCGCGGCGTGTCCGTCGTGTTTGCCACAAAATAAATGTCGGCCGCAGGCGTTCGCCGGTGAATCCACGCCACCTCGGCGTCGAGACCGCGCGCGTAGTCGAAGTCTTTTGGAATCTCGAGCGACGCGAGAATGTCCGTCAACGGCAGTCCCCACACGACGCGGCCTTTGCCGTAGTGGCGAATCGTTCGGCTGATGCCGTCGAGATCGCCCCAAAGATCCTCGGCGATCGTCCGCACCTCGTCATCACATTGCGGGTAGTCCATCAAGCTCGGCGAACCGACCGGTTTCGGCCCGACAATTATCGCGCCGCCCGCGACCAGATCGCGAAGCTTGCGCACGAGTTCCGGCCGCATTCGGCGTGTCTCCGGCAGGACGAGCACCCGGTAGTTCATGCCATCGGGCAGAACGAGTCGGCCGTCGTCAGCGACGGTCATTCGATTGAGCAGCACGTCGGCATTGATGAAATCGTAGTCGTAACCTTCGGGCGGCGTCGGCTGTGTGCCTGCGCCCCAGATCGGCGGGGTGGAGGGCGCGCCTTCGTCGAGCAGGTAGGCCAGGTCGGCAACGAATTTTCCCTGCTGCAACAGATGGCTCGCGCGCGCGAAATAGGTGAACAGCGGCTTCGCGTGTTCGGCCCACGTGATATTTCGGTTGAGGTGCGTGCCGACCATCGTGTTGCCCGGCTTTGTGTCGAGCGGCTGGTGCGCCGATGTATGGAAGACAAGACGGTTCACGCCCTGCGCGAGCCACGCATCGGCCACATTCTTCAGTGTGGCGGGCGATTCGTAGCCGCCGCCCGTAAACGACTCCGCCCCGACGAACGGCTTGCCATAAACGTGCGCGGCCGATGCCGCTCCCCGCACGTCCTGCACATACATCAGATGCGGATGCAGGTCGTACACCCAGAACTCGCCCATCGGGATTTCAACCTTGCTCTTGTTGAGCAGCGTGTCCTCGGGCATCTCGAGTGACACGCCCGCGGCTTCCGCGTAGATGCCGATCCCATGCTGGCGCAGCATGTCCGCCATCGTGCCGTAGTGCGCGTCGGCCCATAGATCGGCGAGCGTGCGACGAAAATCCCAGAGAAAGCGATCGCTCTCGTCGGCGTTTCCGACAACGCGGCCTGTGAGCACCGGCAGCCACGGCATGGGATCGTAGCCCCGCCGCCGGCGGAACTGTGCGGCCATCTCGTCCGTCCAGTTGTTCGTGCCCGCCTCCCAACTGTCCATCATCACATAGCGCAGAGTTTTTCCGAACAACGGTCCGAGCGCTTTCTGCAACGGATCGAAATAGCCGTGATAATAGGCCTGCATGTGCTCGCGGCTGAGTTTATCCGCTTCGTAACCCGAGCCCGCCGGAGTGGCCGGTCGATTTTTCGCACCGGTCAGCGAGTAACCGAGTCGCAGCACGGTCCAGTTTCCCGGCGGCACGTCCCAGTCGAGCGTGCCGTCGGGCTTCATCGATTTTGTGAGATCGATCACGCCGCCGGCGGGAACGATCGTGTCGGCGGGAAAATGCGGCGTTGGCACCGTTTGATATTCGAAGAGAAAACTGAATCCGGCTTTCTCCTCCCAGCGGTTCACGCGCGCGCCAGCGTGCAGCACGGCTTCGCTCAACACGTACTCCTTCGCCGGAGCCGACGGCTCCTGGCTCATCGTTGCTGCCGGACCGATCGGTGCGCCGGTCATCTCGATCCGGAAGTATTTCGCCGTGACCGACGGAAACGAATACGTCCGCACCATTCCCTGGCGGTAAAGCTGCTCTCCCGGAAGCGTCACGAGCGTGCGGAAGTGGACGCCGTCGTCGCCCGCGCGCACGCGGCCGACCGGAATGCCGTTCGCGCTGCCGCCCTTTCCACCGAGCGTGATCGCACGCGCGGTGAATGGTTTTGAAAATTCAAATTGAATCCACGCGGCGCTTCCGTCCGTGGGCGCGGGCATGGTGAGCAGGGTCGCGAGCTTGTCGTCGAGGAGCGCTGAGCCGTCGATCGGACCATTGTTCGTGGTGACGGTCGGGCGTGCGTTGGCCGCGTCGATTTCGTCCGGCGGAGTCCGGAATGCGACGACGGCGGAATCGGCATAGAACGGCGTGTCCTTCGAATCGTTGCCGTAGTAACTCGCTCCCGTGTCACGGATCTGCCCGATATTGTTCGGCGGCGCAGCGAGCTTTTCCGAAAAATGTTTGCTGCCCACAACGGTCGTCTCGCTCCAGACGAGTTTCTTCATCGCCTCTTCCGGCTTCACCCACGGACCTCCCGTCTCGCTCCAACCGGGCGAACTGAAGATCGCCATCTCGAGTCCCAACCGGTCGGCTTCTTCTGCCGCATACCGGACGGCAGCATACCACTCGGGCGTACCGTAGGGCGTTTTTGGCTCGACGGTCTGGCCGCGCCCGAAGTTCACGTCGGCGAGCATGAATCCGCCTATGCCGGAGCGCTTCATCCATTCGAGATCTTTGGTAATGCCATCCTTGGTGACGTTGCTCATCGTCCAGTGCCACCATGTTCGTGGCAGTGCCGACTCCGGCGGGTTGCGAAATCCGATTTCCAACGGATCGGGTGCTTGCGCCGCAATGGATCCGGCGAAGATCAATGCGCACGCGAGCGAAATGATGCATTTCCCGGCGCTATTCGGTCGACTCATTTGAAGAAGGGTTGGGGTGAATGATTATTGCGCGTCCACCCGCCGCATTTCAAATCGTGACGAAAACTGACAGTTAGCCTGCGACCTCACCGCGCGCATCTGGATGACTTGGTTGCAACTCGACCGCCCGGTGTCGGCGCGTCCGCGCGCGCGTACTTTTATAGCGTGCGAAATTTGGATTCACCCATTCCGCGGGCAACGCCCGGCAACGTAAGCCGGCGAAAAATCGCATCCACTTCGCCCGGGGAAAGCTTGGGACTGCGCTCGAACCACCAGAGCAAAATTGAAAAAAGCGCGTCCACGGTAAACTGAACCATCGCTTCGCGCGGAACGTCACTTGCGGGCGCTTCGCCTGTGATTCTGCTCAAGTCCCGACGAACGGCATCGGCGAGCAGGTGCTTGATCTTGCGAGTCACGATCGGGCCACTCTCGCTCTTCAGGAGAGCTTGGAAAAGATTACGGTATTCCTGTGCGTGCTCGAAAAACACGCGACTGAAACCGAACATCGGCGCGGCGGCTCCGCCGGCGCCAGCAAGAGCGGCATGCAAGTGCTGCAGCCCACTTAGCAGCAAACCCTCCTTGCTCCCGTGATGTGCGTAGAATGTGGAGCGGCCGACGTTGGCCCGGTCGGTGACATCCTTGACCGTGATCGCCTCGTAGGCCTTTTCCAAAATCAAGTGATTGAGCGCTACGTGCAGCGATTGCTGGGTGCGTTTGATCCGGCGGTCTGGTGAGGTTCGAGTCATCGTTGGTCGTCTGGATTCGAGACAACGCACGGATTTTGTCCGGTATCAGACATTCGCGTGTGCGAGTTCATTGACGGGACGATGGGCTTTCCGACGCTGCGGTGCAAACGCTATGACCCTGAACCCGCACCTCCGCAAAGTTGCGCTCTCCGCGCATATCACGACCTCCGTCGGCTGGCTCGGCGCGGTCGGAAGTTTTTTGGTTCTCAGCATTGCCGGACTGACGAGCCGCGACGCCGAAATCGTGCGCAGCGCCTATCTCGCGATGAACGTGATCGGCGAGTTCGTCGTTGTCCCGCTGAGTCTCGCGGCGTTGGTCACGGGGATTGTGCAATCGCTGGGCACCGAATGGGGCTTGTTCCGGTATTATTGGGTGCTGGTAAAATTTGTGCTGACCATCGGCGCGACGGCCCTCTTGTTGCTTCACCAATTCACGGCCGTGGCAGATGCCGCGCGACGCGTGTCGGCGGTTGCCCCAGGAACCCGGCCCGATTTGGGAAATTTGGGGATTCAACTCGTGGGTGACGCCGGCGCCGCTGGGCTTGCACTGCTTTTTATGACGATGCTGTCCGTTTTCAGACCATGGGGCAGAATTCGCCACGATCGCGAAAAGCAGGCTGGCATCGCGACGAAACGTCACGAATCGTCGCCGGCCGAACCGACCGTCAGCGGTCTTCCCGCCGGCGTCAAAATCGCGCTCGTTGCTGGCGGTGCGTTCGCCGTGGCGATTATTGTGATTCACCTCATGGGCCATGGTCCTGGGCGGCACAGTCACTAACTCTGCGATCCGTCGCGCGAAACCGAATCGAGTCCAGGAGCGGCTTCGCTCAACCGATCGTTTGCGGCGGGAAAGGAGTTTGGCTTCTCGAAAAATGCCGGCGGATTACTGCTTCGATTTCGTGAAGCTTCACGGGCTTTGAAATATAGTCGTCCATACCCGCGACCAGGCAGCGTTCGCGATCGCCTTCCATCGCGTTGGCGGTGAGCGCGACGATTTTCGGCTGACGGTCGGACGAGATCCGGTGGCGAATTTGTCGGCTCGCCTCGAGTCCGTCCATTTCAGGCATCTGCAGATCCATGAAAACGAGTTGATACGGACGCGATTCGAGCGCGACGACTGCCTCGGCGCCGTTGCTCACGGCGTCGGCCCGGTAACCGAGGCGCTCGAGAAAACGAAGCGCGACTTTCTGATTCACGGCATTGTCCTCAGCCAGGAGCACGTCGAGCGGGTAACGTTCCGCGAGCTTCGGACTGAACGGATTCGCGGCGGTGGGAGTGGTGGCGGCGGCGACGGATGGATTGAACAAAAGGCCGAGCGTGTTGAGAAACGTCGTCGTTTTGAAAGGCTTGAAAATACTGGCGAACGGCTGGCGGTCCACTGGTGACGACAGCGCGATTTGCCCGAAAGGCAGCATCATCAGGCGCGGCGCTCGGATCGCTTGCAGCGCATCGAGCGGCGACGCGCCTTCTTCCGTCTCGTCGCCGTCGATTACGAGCAAGGCCGGCGGCACGGGCAATGTCGGGGCGAGCGCCGCTGCCTGTTCGGGGGTCGGGGCAAAATAACAGTGTGCGCCCAGCGACGCGAACAGTGACTGCAGCCGCCGCTGGGTGATCGGATGATCTTCGACGCATAGGACGGTGCAGTCGCGCAGACGTTCGAGATCGGCGGAGGGCGACGGTTCGGGCTGGATGGTGGCGGCTTCGGTCTCGATCGTAAACAGGAACGAGGAGCCGTGGCCGACTGTACTTTCAACGCGGATACCGCCGCCCATCAGGATGCACAGCCGTTGGGAAATGGCCAGACCGAGACCGGTCCCGCCATATTTGCGGGTCGTCGAGGAATCGACCTGGCTGAACGCCTTGAAAAGACGGTCGAGGCGGTCCGGCGGAATGCCGATGCCGCTGTCGCGGACGGAAAACTCGAGCACGAAACGCGCGCCTTGAGTGACTGGCGCGGGCAGGCGATTGACCTCGATGGCGATGCTCCCGGACACCGTGAATTTCACGGCGTTGTTGACGAGGTTCACGATTACCTGGCGGAGCCGCGTGATGTCGCCGACGATCCATGGTGGCACGCTGGGATCGACGTGATAGACGATCTCGAGGCGTTTTGCCGACGCCTGCAGCGCAAATAAATCGAGCGCCTCTTCGAGACAGGTCGAAAGCTCGAACGGGGTTTGCTCGAGCTCGAGCTTGCCGGATTCGATTTTGGAGAAATCGAGAATGTCGTTGATGATCGTGAGCAGCGCTTCACCGGATGTGCGGATCGTGTTGACGCAGTCGCGCTGTTCCGCGTTGAGCTGCGTTTCCATCAACAGGCTGGTCATGCCGATGACGCCATTCATCGGCGTGCGAATTTCGTGCGACATCGACGCGAGGAATTCGCTTTTCGCGCGCGACGCTTCGTCGGCCTCGATCTTGGCGCGCCGCAGGTTTTGCTCGATCGCGACGCGCGCCGTGATGTCGGTCTCGATGGCGATGAAATTCTGGAGCTGGCCGGTCTCGTTGCGGACCGGCTGGAGTTCGAGCCGGAGGTGATATTTTCGTCCGGATTTCGAGTAGTTGACCACATCGGTCACCAAGCCCTGGCCGCGATCCATGGCCGTGCGAATTTGCTCCACCACGGCCGGATCGGTATCGGAGCCGTCGAGAAAATCGGCCGGCGTTTTGCCGACGACTTCCTCGAGCGAATATTCCATGACGCGCGAGAAGCTTTCGTTGACCCACTCGATTTTGCCCATCGGCGAGGCGATCAGCACAGGATTGTCGGTGCGCGAAGCGACGAGCGAAAGCTTGCGGGCTTCGGCCTGACTTTCGCGCAAGGCAAATTCGGCTTCGCGGCGCGCGGTGATGTCCTGCACGGTGCCGATGATCCGAGTGGGCCGGCCGGCGGCGTCGGCGGCGACGGTTTTGGAGCGCGTATAAACCCAGCGCCAGTCGCCGGATTTTGCGCGCACGCGATATTCGGGCTCGATGAACGCCGCATTGCCGTTGAGCTGCGAGTCGACGCGGCGCCGGTAAATGGGAAAATCCTCGCGGTGAATCAACGTCTGCCAGGCTTCAACCGTGCCAGGCATGTGGCGATGATCGTAGCCGATCATGGCCCAAAGTCCGGGGCTGTAATACACGTGGCCGGCGGAGACATTCCACTCGAAAATTCCGATCTGCGTCGAATCGAGCGCGAGTCGCAGGCGTTCGTCGGAGATTTTCAGGCGCGCCTCGATGCGGCGGCGTTCCTCGTTTTCGGCGTAGAGTTTCCGGTTCGAAAATTCCGCGGCGGTCTGGCCCGCGCGCGCGCTACGGGCGAGATGCACGCTGAGACCGAGCAGCAAGGTGAAACCGAATCCTGCGCCCAGTGCGAGTTCCGGCAGAAAGCGGCGCTCATGCTCGAGCGTTTTTTGCGAAGGGGTGAACGAGAGCCGTACGCGCCGGTTGAAAATCGTATAGGGCTTGTCGAGTCCGACGTCGCTGTCATCAGCCGCGTGCGGGAGTGAATCATAGATTTTCTCGTTCCCGATTCTGACCGTGATGTGATAGTCGGTTTCGAGTTTGTTCTCGACAATGATGCCCGTGAAAAACGGCCGGTAGAGAAACTCGCCGGCTACGTAACCGGTCAGATGCGCATCGCGGATGATGGGCGAATAGACCACGACGCCTTTGCCGCGGCCGGCGATGCTGGTCGTGCCTGAAATCACCGGGCCGCGCACGACGCGGGAAATCCCGATCGCCTCGCGGCGCACCTCATCCTCCGCATGATTGTAGGAAATGGAGGTGGTATTTTGGTCCGGTGGATACGCCCAGACCGTGCGCAGTTCCGGACTCACCATCGCGATCGAAACGCAGCCGCGTTCCTTCGAAGACTCTTCCCATTGCGTGTGCGCGTCGGCTTCCCAGGCGCTGCTGGCGGCCGATCCCAAATCGGCCCAGACCCGCGCCAGCCGCTCCATCGCGGCGGACTGGCGGTCGAACTCAAAATTGATTTTTGTCGCCAGCGTATCCATCGAGGTCTGGATCTTCGCGCCGAGGTAGGCGACCTCGCGTTCGCGAAGTCCGATCCACAAAATAATCGTGAGGGTGAGACAGCCCACGACCGCCGGCACCGGCGACCACGCCGGCGGGCCAAGTTCGGTTTTTTTCGTTTCCCGCCATGCCAGGAGCAGCAGTCCGAGTCCGAGCAGCAGCAGCGAAAATGCGCTGGCGGGTGACGTGGCGGTGTTCGTGCCCCAACGATAAACGGCCGGCAGATTCGCCATGTAACCGAGGAGCGTCGAGAATCCGGCGGACGCCGTGATCGAACTGACGACGGCTTCAGTCACCAACCGCACATGCGCACCGCGTTTTGAGCCGTGCCATGCAAGCGCGAGTGAGGCGAGCAACAGGCAGGCGGCCGACGTCGCGGACATGCGTCCGGGTTGGATCGCGTCTGCGACGAGCCGGTCCGTCGCAAGAATTTCGTCGATGTGCAGATCGAACTCGAAAACATTTTCCGCCAGTGACACGAGACCGACCGCAGCCGGCACGAGGGCGAGCCAGGCGGCGTTGAAGAAACCAAATTCGGTCGCGACGAGGACGACGCCGAGGATCAGAACGCATAACGCTTCGTTCGCCGTAATGGCCGAACTGCTCGACAATGGTTGCACCAACGCGTCCAGGTGAAACCACCAGCCGGCAAGCGCGGCCGCACCGATTGCGACGAGCAGGACGGCGATTGCAAGAGATGCTCGCTCGAGCCAGGAACGATGCGGCAATGTCGGCAGCGAGACCATTAAGGATTTGCGCCTGAGTAAAAGCTCCCGGCAGAAGGGATCAATGAGTTTTCGCGTCGGCCGGGTCCGGCTGACCCTTCGGATCAGGATTTGGCTCGTTCGTCGGTTGACCCGGTTGAGCTTCCTGCGCGGGTGCGGGCTGATTGAGCGAACGCAAGAAGTTGGTCGGGCCGATTACAAACGCCCACTTGGGTTGATCGAGCGGCCCGGTGAGTTTGACTTCCAACACCGTCGAAAGCGGAGTCAGCACGGCGCCCACCACGCTCTGGACGAGTGATTTACTTTCCTGAAACGGATAAACACGCGCCTTGAAATCGAGTTCGTGGCGGTCGAGGAAATAATCCCCGTGCGCCTGGATCGCGGAATTTGCGCCGGTGACGTTCACCGTGGGAAACGTGAGTTTGCTGCCGTCGAGTTTGAAATCGGCGCGAGCCGACGTGAAACGCAGCGCCGTAAAATTCAACAGATCCGACAGCAGGCCGAGCAGGCGCACCTCGCCGAGTTGCGGGCCGTCGAGCGCGGCGTTCCCGACGCCTTGGTAACTGAACGGATCACCGAATTGTCCCTCGGCCGAGAGGGCGAGGTCGACTTTCACGTTGGCCTTGCCGGGCAAAAATTTTTCCGTTCCAGTTTCGACCTGGCCGGTGGATGGCGCAGCGCGGCTGCGGAGAGTGGCGATCGCTTCGGCGAGGTTGGCCTCGTGCAAGGTCGCATCGAAACGAAGCCGGCGTTTCTTTCCTGCGCCGGTGAGTTCGGCTTTGCCGGAAAGCAGGCCGCTCGCGACGCTCGCTTCGATGTGATCGAGCACGAGGTCGTCGTCGCGTGTTTTCGCACCGAATGAAAGATTGCGCGCCGGAAACCGGTAGAGTGAAAACGCGCCGATGGATTGCGCGTCGATTTGCATCGTGTGATGCTCGCCGCCCGGCGCGGCCGGCCCGTCGAAACGCGCATTGATTTTCAAATGCGGGG
>Ga0070683_100005731_pt1 | contig 10380 bp, 10 predicted proteins | sample KBSC713LmetaG_FD_64662 | JGI IMG/M metagenome (GOLD analysis project Ga0070683, IMG submission 64662) | Corn rhizosphere microbial communities from Kellogg Biological Station, Michigan, USA - KBS C7.1-3L metaG | ecosystem: Host-associated > Plants > Roots > Rhizosphere ... | reverse complement strand
TTCCTTGATCTCGGCGTTTGCGGTCGCAGCCATCACGGTCGCGCAAAGTGCGCCCAGCACTATCGTTCGCATTCCTGACCTCCCTGCGCAGTTGGAACCGGCGGGTCTCTGAAGTCCGGCCCAGAATGTACGCGTCTGACGAGGAAAACCTATCAAGGGGGCGCAAAGGCAACAATTCAAGGTGGAGTGAAGATGGCCTTTGCAGTCACGCCGCGACGTGCGCCCAAACGAGGCACCCCACCATTCGATGGTGGTGCCGCTATACGGAGGGCGATACCGTCGGGCAACAGCTTCATGTTGGCGGGGTTGCCGGCCGGTCATCGCCGGCTCGGATCCCAGTCTATGCCTGCGGAGGCCTAGAATGACTGAACAAGGGAGCGAAAGCACTTCCGGCCCCGGCGCGGACGCGCCGCAAGCGGCACCGACGCCTGCCAACGCCGCGGCAGAAGCACCTGCGAAAGAGAAGAGTACCCGGCGCAGGAAATTGCTGATCGCGGGCGCCGGGGGCCTCGTCCTGATCGCCGCGCTGGCTTTCGGGATTCCGGCGACCCTCAAGGCTTTGAACACAGTTTCGACCGACGATGCCTACGTCAACGGTCACGTGACCTTCGTCGCTGCCCGCGTCCGCGGCCAGGTCGCCCGCGTCCTGGTGGATGACAATAACCGGGTGCACCGCGGCGACCTTCTCGTCCAGCTCGACAAGGAGCCCTATCGGACGGCTGTCGCGACCAAGAAGGCCGCCGTCGAGACGGCCAAGGCCGACCTGCAGGCCGCGACCGCCACAGTGCACGGTATTGAAGCGGAGGCGAGAAGCCGCCGTTGGAGCTTGCAGCACGCCATGGAGGACGTCGCCAACAAGGTTTCCGAGCTGCATACGCGCGTTGCCGGCGTCGACAAGAGCAAGGCGGCCCTGGCGCTCGCCGAGATCGAATTCGAGCGGGCAACGAAGCTGGTCGCGTCGAACAATATTCCGCGCTCGGAGTTCGACCGGCGCCAGGCGGTACTGGTGACGGCCCGCGCCGATCTTGTGCAGGCCCTGGCCGACGTGAACCAGACCCGGGTGTCTCTGGGCCTGAAGCCGCTGCCGCTGGACAGTCCGAAGCTCGGCGAGGTGCCGCCGGATCTCGACCAGACCTTCTCGTCGGTGCGCGAGGGGCAGGCAGCGCTGATCCAGAGCGCCGCCCAGCTTGGTGTCGTCCACTCGTACAACCAGACGCCGAAGGAGATGCTCGCGGAGTTCGAAAAGGCCGGTTCGGGCGACATAGACAAGACGTTCGCGCGATTGGCGGCCGACGCGCCGGCGGTCAAGCAAGCCGAAGCGAAGCTCGAGGTCGCCAAACGCGATCTCGATCAGGCCGAGCTGGAGCTTCGTTATTGCGACGTCGTGGCGGACATAGATGGCGTCGTGACGCGACGAAACGTCAATCCGGGCAACAACGTACAGGTCGGCCAGAGCCTCATGGCAATTCGCTCGCTGAAAGATGTCTGGGTCGACGCCAATTTCAAGGAGACGCAGCTCGCCGAGCTGCGCATCGGCCAGCCGGTCGACCTAAATGTCGACATGTACGGCAGCAAGCACACGTTCAAAGGTCGCGTCTCGGGCTTCACCATGGGGACGGGATCGACCCTGGCGCTGCTGCCGGCGCAGAACGCCACGGGAAATTTCGTCAAGGTCGTGCAGCGACTGCCGGTTCGCATCGACCTCGTCGGATACGATGCGGAGAAGGATCCGCTATTCATCGGCACGTCCGTCGAACCGGAGGTGCACATCAACCAGCCGGCGACCGGCCCGGATGCCGGCAAGTACCTCCAGACCTACAGGCCGCAACCGCCGACTGCCGGTTCGACCGCGGCAGCGCCCGGCACCGGGAAATGACCGTCCTCACCATGTCGAGATCCCAGGGCGCCACCAGTCCCTGGGTGGTCGCGGCGATCGTGGTGGTGCCGACCTTCATGGAGGTGCTCGACACCACCATCGCGGTCGTGGCGCTGCGCTACATTGCCGGCGGCCTGTCGGCGACGGTCGACGACGGCGAATGGGTTCTCACCAGCTACCTCGCCGCCAACGCCATCATCCTGCCGCTTACGGGCTGGTTGTCGGCCCATCTCGGTCGCCGCACCTATTTCCTGCTGTCGATCGGCGTCTTCACGCTCGCCTCCGGGCTGTGCGGCATGGCCACCAGCCTCAATCAGCTGATCCTGTTCCGCGTGATCCAGGGCCTGGCCGGCGGCGGTCTTCAGCCCTCCAGCCAGGGCGTGCTGCTCGACGCCTTCCCGCGCGAGAAGCAGGGCATGGCGATGACGCTGTTCGGCCTGGCGGCCCTGTTAGCGCCGGTCGTCGGCCCGACCCTCGGCGGCTGGATCACGGACCAGTATTCTTGGCGATGGGTGTTCCTGATCAACGTCCCGGTCGGCCTGCTGGCTCTTGCCGCCTGCTCCCTCAAGCTTCGCGATCCGGACTATCTGGTAGAGGAGCGCCTGGAGTTGCGCAAACGGCCGTTCAGATTCGACTCGATCGGTCTATCGTTGCTGGTGATCGTCATGGTCTGCTGGGAAGTGGTGCTCAGCAAGGGCCAGGAATGGGACTGGCTGGGCGATCCCTTCTGGCGCGTGCAGACGCTGCTTGCTCTTTTCGTTATCGGCCTGGTCGCGCTGATCGTCTGGGAACTGCGCCATCGCAGTCCCGTAGTCAATTTCCGCCCCTTGAGAGAACGCAACTTCGCGACCTGCTGCGTCATCATCTTCTTCGCCTTTGCCGTGCTGTATGGCGCCAGCACCTCGTTGCCCGGCCTGCTCCAGTCCCTGTTCGGATACGATGCCCTGCGCGCCGGATTGGTCATGTCGCCGGCCGGGCTGTTCGCTCTCCTGGCGATGCCCGTCATCGGCCTCCTGCTCGGCCGGGGGACGGATGCCCGTTGGCTGCTGGCGACCGGCATGCTGGTGATGGCGGCAGGGAACTACTGGATGTCGCAGATGAATCTCGACATCAGCCCGGGCCAGGTCGTCTGGCCACGCGTGCTGGTCGTGCTCGGCCTGTCGATGTGCTTTGCGCCGGCGAACGTCGCCGCCTATCTCTACACGCCCCTGGAGATGCGCGCTGCGGCCATCGGTCTGCTGAGCCTGCTGCGTAACGAGGGCGGCAGCGTCGGTACCTCCATGGCGCAAACCCTGCAGGAGCGGCGCGATCAGTTCCATACTCTGCGGCTTGGCGAATATCTCGATCCCTTCAATTCGGCCGCGAACTCCTTTGTCGAGCAGACGCAGGCGCAGCTGCAGACCGGCGATCCGGTCGCTTCGCATCAACTGGCCCTGCAGGCGCTCGAGAACCTGCGTCAGCAGCAGGCTTCTGCCCTTGCCTATCTTGACTGCTTCTGGATCTTCGCCGTGGTGACGGTGGCGCTCGCGTTCGTGGTGCTGCTGATGAAACGCTCCGTCGCGGAGAAGGGCGCCCGCATCGGCGGCGAATGAGCCGCCTGGTTACGGCGTGCTCTTTTGGACAAGCCGCTCGGTGAACGCCTGAAGGTCGATCAGGATCCGCTGGTGGCTTCCCCGGCCGATCTCCTCTTGGCCGTCGCTCGCCGATACCTTGAAGTCGATGCGCTTTCCGTTCACGCCGACGACCTCGGCCGTCGCGCGGACATTGCGGCCGACCGGCGTGGCGGCGAGGTGCTTCACATCGACGGCAATGCCGACGGCGCTTTCGCCGGCGTCGAGGAACGGCTTGATGGCATTGAGCGCGGCGTTCTCCATCACGAGGATCATCACCGGCGTCGCGAGCACCGGCGGCAGGCTCGCGTCCTTGAACCGATTGGCCAGGTGTTCGGGCTGCACGCGCAACGTCGCCGTTCCTGTGGTGCCCAGCGGAATCTGCTTCATTCTTTTCGTCCCGGATCGACGTTGGACGGGTCTACACTACGTCCGCCCCTGACAAAGAGGAACCACCGTGGTCAGCAGCAATTCCTTCAAGTTCGTCATGCTGCCGCCGCAGACTGACACGACCCGCGGCTGGGCCAGACGCCTGGCCGAATCGGTGCCGGAGGCCCGCGTCGTCGTCGCCGAGGATGCGGACGCGGCTGCGCGCGAGATCGTCGACGCCGAAGCTGCCTTCGGCGCGCTCGGCAAGGAGCTCCTGTCGAAGGCCACGAAGCTGCGCTGGCTGCAGGCGCCGTTCGCAGCGCCGCCCGCCGGCTATTACTACCCCGAGCTGATCCGCCACCCGGTGAGCGTCACGAACTTCCGCGAGATCTACAACGACCATATCGGCGCGCACATCCTGGCCTTCGTGCTGGCCTTTGCCCGCGGCTTGCACATGTACATTCCGCAACAGCTGCGCCGCGAGTGGAAGAAGAGCCCGCTCGAGGCCGGCGATGTCATGCACTTGCCCGAAACGACGGCTCTGATCGTTGGCCTGGGTGGCATCGGCGCCGAGGCCGCGCGCCTGCTCGCGGCGTTCGGCGTGACCGTGCTGGCGACCGATGCGCGCCGTACGGCAGCGACCGACGGGGTGGCCGAGCTGCATCCCGCCGATGCGCTGGACGACCTGCTGCCGCGCGCGGATTTCGTGATTCTGACGGTGCCGCATACGCCCGCGACCGAAGGCTTCTTCAATCGCGCCCGCTTCCAGCGCATGAAGCGGACGGCGTTCTTCATCAACATCGGCCGCGGCATGACGACGAAGCTGGACGACCTGGTCGCGGCGCTGCAGGCGGGCGAGATCGCCGGCGCGGCGCTCGACGTTTATGAATTGGAGCCGCTGCCGACCGCGCACCCGCTCTGGACCATGCCCAACGTGCTGCTGACCCCGCACATGGCGGGCCACGGACCCTACCTCGACGAGCGCCGGTTGGAGATCATCGTCGAGAACTGCCGCGCCTTCGCGGCCGGACAGAAGCTGCGCAATCCCGTCGACAAGGCGACCTGGTTCTGACAGAGACGCGAGCTCGGTTTCTCGCGCCGGCAACTCGGCACCAGAAAGCTCGTTATAGCTGCGCCGCCTCGGCGGCGGGCCCCACTTTTTGACAAAGGATGCGCGACCGCGATGTCTTCGGGTCTTTGCTGCGACAGGCCTCGCGCCTTGAGACACTTTCTCGGCATCGCCGCCTGTACGTTGGCGGCGGCTTGTTCGAGCCCTTCCTATGAAGCCCAGGCGATACAGGCATCAGACACCGGCGACCAAAAGGCCGCGGTCAGGCTGGCCGCAAAGGAAGTCGCCAAGTTTTCCACGCCTGACCAGTGCTCTCCCGCGAAAATCACAAATTGCGGCACGCTCGCCCTGGCATACAGCAGCCTCGCCAAATATCAGATCCTGGCCGGGGACAGAGCGGCCGGGGAAAGCAGCTTCGCCAGCGCCAAGACGGCGCTCGGCTTGATGGACCGCCAGGACAGGCCCAGTGCCACGGCAATGGTCTACGGCGATGTCTCCGAAGCCTTCTGGAAGGTTGGCGATCGGACGCGCGCCGTAGCCGTCTTCAAGGAAGGCCGTGCAGCCGGCGGAGACAGCTATCTCTTTCTCGTTTCTGCCGCCCAGGTTGTCGGCCATGACGCAGACCCGCGTTAGACGGTGAGGAAGCGGGCCCTGATGGTCTCTTCCTCGGCCCGGAAGACGGCCGGAGTTGCCCGGTAGACCATTCGTCCCTTGACCATGATGTGCAGCTCGTCGGCGACGGCCTCGGCGAGCTTCATGTTCTGCTCGACCAGCAGGATGGTAACGCCTTCCTCGCGCAGCAGGCGGATGACGCGGGCAAGCTCGCGCACGACCAGCGGCGCGAGCCCCTGGCTCGGCTCGTCGAGCAGCATCACCTTGGGATCGGATACCAGCGCCCGGGCGATCGCCAGCATCTGCTGTTCGCCGCCCGACAGTTGCGAGCCCCGGTTGGCGGCGCGCTCGCGCAGCGAGGGAAACAACTCGAGCAGGCGGGCAAGCGGCCAGGCGCTGCCAGCGCGCTCACCGACCTTGATGTTCTCGATCACGGTGAGGTCCGGGAAGATCAGCCGTCCCTCGGGCACGTAGGCCACGCCCTCGCGCGCCACGCGGTGCGGCGGCCAGCCGGTGATGTCGGTGCTGCCGACATGCACGCGCCCGCCACTCAGGCCGACCAAACCCATGATGGTCTTCACCATGGTCGTCTTGCCGACGCCGTTGCGGCCGAGCACGGCGCTGACGCGGCCCTGCGGCATGTCGAGGTCGACGCCCTGCAGCACGTGGCTTGCGCCGTAATGCGTGTTCATGCCCTCGATCCTGAGCATCAGTCGAAGCCTCCGAGATAGGCTTCCTGCACGCGCGGATCGGCCTTCACCGCATCGGGCATACCGTCGGCGATGACCGCCCCCCGATGCAGCACGGTGATCCTGTGGGCGAGGCGGAACACCACTTCCATGTCGTGCTCGACGAGAAGGACCGTCATCCGCGTGGCCTGCAGAAAGCGGGCGAGCGTGTCGACCGCCTGGTTCGTCTCCTCGACCGACAGTCCCTGGGTCGGCTCGTCGAGCAGCAGCACCTGCGGCTGCTGCGCCATGGCCATGGCGACTTCGAGCAGGCGCTGATCGCCGTGCGACAGCAACCCGGCAGGGCGGTCGGCGATGGCGGACAGGCCGAGCTGCTCGAGCGCGGCATCGGCGAGCGCCTGGGCCTCCCTGAAGATCCTGGTGCCGCCGAACGGCTGCCAGCGCCGCGCATGGCGGGCCTGGGCGGCGAGCTGTGCGTTCTCGCGCGCCGTCATCTCGGGGAACAGCGCGGTGATCTGGAAGGTGCGCGATACGCCGAGCCGGCAGATCTCGTGGCTCGGCAGGCCGGCGATCGCCCGGCCGGCGAACCTGATTCGTCCGGCGGTAGGCTTGACCGTGCCGGTGATCACGTTGAACAGCGTCGTCTTGCCCGCGCCGTTGGGACCGATGACGGCGCGCACTTCGCCGGCTTCGACCGTCAAGGCGACCTGATCGAGTGCGACCAGGGCGCCGTAGCGCCGGGTCACGCCGTCGAGCTCGAGCAATGGCACGGTCAAGGCCTCGGATGTGCGCGCCGCCGCCGCGTCGCCAGGCCCCAGATCCCTTCGGGCGCGAACAGGACGAAGGCGATGAAGATCAGGCCGAAGTAGAGCGCCCACGCTTCCGTCCAAGCGCTGAGCTGGTGCTCCATCAGCATGAAGAAGGCGGCGCCCAGCACCGGGCCGATCAGCGTCCCGGCGCCGCCGACGATCACCATGATGAGCACCTGGCCCGACAGCAGCCAGAACAGCAGCTCGGTATTGGCGAAGCCGGCGAACGGCGCGTAGAGCGCGCCGGCCAGGCCGCCGAGGCCGTAGGAAATCGCCACCACGGCGATCTTGTAGAGACGGGTGTTGTAACCGAGCGCCGTCGTCTTGGACTCGTTCTCGCGAATGCCGCGCAGCACCGCACCGAACGGCGAGCGCACCAGGGCGAAGCAGACGAGGAACCCGCCGACCAGGCAGCCGAGTGCCAGATAATAGAAGCCGGCCTTGCTCGAAAGTGCCGCAAAGCCGAACGGGCCGATCGTGCGCGGAATTCCCGCCAGCCCGTCCGAGCCGCCCGTCACCGATGTCCATTTGAAGGAGATGGCGTAGAGCAGCTGGGCGAGGGCGAGCGTCAGCATCGAGAAGGAGACGCCGGTCGCCAGCGTGCACATCCAGCCGATGCCGATCGCCAGGACCCCGGTCAGAAGCCCGGCCGCGAAAACTGCGAACAGCAATGGCATGCCGGTGTGCAGCAGCAGCCAGCCGCTCGCATAGGCGCCGAAGCCGTAGGCGGCGGCGTGGCCGAACGAGACCAGGCGCGTATAGCCGAACATGAGATCGAGGCTCATGGCAAACAGGCCGAGGATGACCGCCTCGGTCAGCAGCGTCATGGCGAACGGCGGCAGGCCGAGCGGCGCCAGCACCAGCGCCAGCAGGACGACGATGCAGATCAGCCGGGTCGCGCCCTTCATCCGCGTCGCGCCCTTCATCCGCGTCGCGCCAGTCATCCGCTCAGGCCTCCTTGCCGAGCAGGCCGCCCGGCCGCACGACGAGGACGACCAGCATCACCAGGTACATGAAGGCCAGGGCGAAATCGGGCGCATAGTAGTTGCCGAACACCTGGACGAAGCCGATCAGCAGCGCGCCGATCAGCGAGCCCAGGAAGCTGCCCATGCCGCCGATGATGACGATCACGAAGGCGTCGATGATCACGGTCGCCGCCATGCCATTGGACGCGGTGACCAGCGGCGCCGCCAGCACGCCGCCGAGTGCGGCGAGCCCGCAGCCGATCCCGAACACGCACGAGCGGATGAGCTTGATGTCGACGCCCAGCGCATTGGCCATCTCGGCGTTCTGCGAGGTGGCGCGGATCAGCAGCCCGAGCCTCGACCGTTCGAGGAATTGCCAGATCGCCACCGCGACGACGATGCCGGTGGCGGCGAGAAAGAGGCGGTAGACCGGGAACGGCTCGTCGAGCAGGAAGATCACGCCGGAGAGCGCCGGTGGGGCGGCGACCTTGAGCGCGTCGGAGCCCCAGGTCAGCCGGACGGCCTCGCCGACAACCAGGGCGAGGCCGAACGTGACCATCAGGAAGGCGTGGGCATCGCGCCGGTAAAGGCGGCGCAGGATCGAGAACTCGAAGGCTACGCCGAACAGCCCGACCAGCATCGGCGCGCCGGCCAGCGCGACCCAGTAGTTGCCCGACCAGTGGGCGAGCGAGTAGCCGACGAATGCGCCCAGCATGTAGAGCGCGCCGTGGGCGAAATTCACGATTCGCATCAGGCCGAAGATCAGCGTCAGGCCGACGCCGAGGAAGAACAGCAGGGCCGACTGCGACAGCGCGTCGGCGAACTGCGACAGCAGAAGGCCAAATGTGCTCAACCGCCTGTGCCTAGTCCTTGAAGGTCATGGTGTTGCAGGTCGGCGTCGTCTCGTCGCCGGGGAACGTGGCGATGACCTCCGGCACCGGCGTGTCGAAGCCCGGCTTCTTGACCACCTCGACCATGAAGCCCTGCTGCACGCCCTGGTGATCGCATTTGCGGATATGCACCTTGCCCTTGACGCTCTCGATCTCGATGTCCTCCAGCGCGGGGCGCAGCTTGGCAGCCTCGATGCCGCCCGCCTTGACGATGCCGGCCTCGAACACCTTCATGCACTGCCATTGCTCGCCCTCGAAAGTATCGGGGACGGTGTTGTGCTCTTTCTTCCACAAGGCGACGAACTCGGCATTCAGCGGGTGATCGTAGGTGAAGCTGTAGCGCGAGGAGCCGATCAGCCCGAGCGACGCATCGCCCACCGCACGGATGCTGGTGAGGTCGACGATCTCGGTCAGCAGCTTCACCTTCTCGGGCAGGCGGTACTGCTGCGCCTGCGACAGGAAGGCGTTGTTGTCGTCGCCCTGCAGGACCAGGAACACGGCGTCGGCGCCGGACTGGCGGATCTTGGTGATGTAGGGCGAATAGTCCTTGGTGCCGGTCGGCGCGAAGACCTTGCCGATGAACTCCTTCTTGGACTTCGTCGTCTCCTGCTCGAAGACCTGCACGCTGTTGTGGCCCCAGGCATAGTCGAGCCCCAGCGCGTAGAACTTCTGCAGCTTGGCGCTGCGCAGGTAGAGCGACACGGCGCGCGTGCCCATCGGGCCGGAGATGTTGGCGCGGAAGAAGTTCGGCACCAGGCTCTCGGCGGTCAACCGGCCGTCGCCGTTGTCGGATGAGATGAAGATCGAATCCCATTCGGCGAGCTTGGGCACCACCGCCAGGGCCTCCGACGACAGGGTGATGCCGGTCAGCAGGCGGCAGTCGCGGCGCTCCACCATCTCCTGCGCCTTGCGCACGCAGTTGGCGGGATTGCCCGCGGTATCCTCGATCAGCAACTCGATCTGTCGTCCCAGGATGCCGCCCTTGGCGTTTTGCACCTTGGCCCAGAGCTCGGCGCCGCGCTTCTGCTGCTGTCCCACCGAGCCGAGCGCGCCGGTCAGGGCCAGCGGCAGGCCGATCTTGATCGGGCCGGTGTCCGCGCGCGCACTGCGCAGGACCGCGGGCGAGGCGACGGTGGCGGTCGCCGCGAGGCCGACCTTGAGCATTGCCCGTCGTGACGGGCGGAATTGTCCGGACATGTGCTTCCTCCCTTGGGCACGGCAGTTTGCCGCCGGCCGATTGTTCTTTATGCCAACGGCCCGACGAGAGCGGGCCGTACGCTACTCCGCGGCCTGGGCCTGCTTTGGTGCCTCGACGATCCGGGTCTTGAAGTCTGCAGGCGCCACGATCTCGAGCACCTCGAAATCCTCGGAACAGGCGAGCTCGCGATGCGGGATGCCGGGAACCTGATTGATGCAATCGCCCTTGCGGATCGTCCGTGCGCCTTGCCCGGCATACTCGAACGTCGCCCATCCGTTCAGGACGTAAACCAT
>Ga0070683_100005730_pt1 | contig 10382 bp, 9 predicted proteins | sample KBSC713LmetaG_FD_64662 | JGI IMG/M metagenome (GOLD analysis project Ga0070683, IMG submission 64662) | Corn rhizosphere microbial communities from Kellogg Biological Station, Michigan, USA - KBS C7.1-3L metaG | ecosystem: Host-associated > Plants > Roots > Rhizosphere ... | reverse complement strand
CGAAAATAACGCGGCGCGAAGGTCTCAGCCGGCCGCGCGATTGTGCCTGGTCAGGATCTTCTCGATCCAGTCGAGGATCTCAGCGCGGCCCGAGCGGGTCTTCGAGGAACTGACCAGAATATTAGGCAACTCCGATCGCCATTCGCCCAATGCTTTTTTAAAATCGCCGATGTTCGCCTCGGTTTGCGAGGCCGATTGTTTGTCGGCCTTGGTGAAGATCAGCGCAAACGGCGCCGGCGTGGCTTCGAGCCAGCGGAGAAACTCGAGATCGATCGCCTGCGGCGGGTGACGCGAATCGATGAGGACAAAAACGCCGCGCAGATTGGCGCGGCCCGCGAGAAACTCGGCGACGGCCTCGTTGAACTCGAGCCGACGTTGCTTGCCAACCTCGGCGTACCCGTAACCGGGCAAATCAACGAGGCACCAGGCGCCGTTGACGACGAAGAAATTGATGAGCTTCGTCTTGCCCGGAGCATCGGAAACTTTGGCGAGATCGCGCCGTTCGGTGAGCAGGTTGACGAGAGAGGACTTGCCGACATTCGAGCGTCCGATGAAGGCGAACTCAGGCAGCGCCCAGTCGGGGCACGAGCGTAGTTCCGGAGCACTGGTCTCGAACGCGGCGGATTTGATTTTCAATGGGGCGATGGACAGACCGAACCGATGACGAGGAGAAAAAAGACCGCGGTTGATCAACGTCGATGCCGACGAACCCGGGTCAAATCCGGGCGACGCAACTTTCCACGCGTTCACTGCGCGAACGACGTACGGCGGTGCGGCAGAGGGATTCACCGCGCTTGAAGTCGCGACAAACCTGAGGGCGGCGTTCGTAGATGGTGCAGAGCCGGGTGACCGGATCGAGAGCGACACATGCACCGTTGCCGCGCTGGTCCATGCAACGGATGCCGGCGTGTTCGACGACCAATTCCTCGGGCACGTGATCGTCGACAAGCGGCGCAAGCTCGGCGACAAGATGGCAGCAAATGCCGCAACCGGAGCAGGCGGGAAGGTCGTCGAGCGCGTTGTTCATCGGTGCCTGGGCGATCATGCACAGATGCCGGAAGGCTGCGACCTATTGTTTCTCTCACTCCTTGGTCGCGCGGAATCACTCCTCGGCTAAGCGTCGCTCTCTGATCGAACCTCGTTCGCCGCGCAGGCCAGATAAAGCGTTTTTAGGAGCAGCGAGAGCGAATAGGGTTTCTGCAGATAGTGAAAATTGATCCCGCACGCGAGCTCGCCAATACCGTCACCACTCGTGAACACAATGGGGAGCGCGGGCCGTGTTTCCCGCAGCCGGCACGCGAGAACGGGTCCATCCATGTCGCCGCCGAGATTCACATCGGTCATAACAATATCGATGCGCTCGTGATTTGACTCCCACTCCTCCAACGCCTCGCGTCCTGAACCGGTCGTCAACACTTTGTATCCGATCGACTGCAGAATTTCCGCCGTCATCTCCCGCAGTTGCTCGTTGTCGTCCACAATCAATATCACCGGCATCTCGGTCGACCCGATCCTTCTGCCCGGTGCAGGTAACTCGACGGTTAAGGCGTGCATATCGGCGAGTCGTCCACGAGGCAACCCGTACATTCCCCTTCGGACGGCGCCGCCAACTTGTAAGGACAATTGCAAAATTGCGCAGCAATCAGCAAAAAATGCTGCATCTCCGCGCACGACGCACAGCACTCGGCGTTCGCGCTCCGCGCGGCAACGCTTGGGTTGACGGAGCGGCTTCTTGAAGTTCACTTCGGAGCGCAGCCAATCCAGCCTCGCATGCTCGCCCGGACCTTCCTCATTCGTTGCGCGGTGGTTTGTGGATTGATCATCGCGGCGGGATCGGTTCGCGCCGACGGCGGCAACGCCGCGCCAGCTTCGAGCGCAGATCCGCTCGAGCCGTTGCAATGGCACGGGTGGCGAAAAGACGGCACGATCATAACGGCGGCCGAGTTGAGAGATATGACGGCGTCGCGCGGACTCCGGGCGATCTTGTTCAAAAAGCGCATCCCCGACCCCGACCTGAGCGAAGCCAATCTGGGCGGCGCGGACCTGAAACGAGCGTCTCTGCAAAGAGCCAATTTGAGGAAGACCATCCTCGGGCCGGCCGATCTCACCGAAGCGACGCTGACGAACGCCGATTTGAGGGAAGCCGATCTCGAGGGCACGAATCTGACCGGCGCCGATTTGAGTCACGCCAAGTTGGGCGGAGCGAATCTTTACGAGGCAAAAATGGCCGGGGCGATCATGATCGAGACCGACGTGAGCGACGTGAATTTCGACCTGCAGCCCGGGACGCTGCCGAGTATTCAATATGCGGCTACAGCCACCGGCCTGGAGAAAATGCGCTACGAACATTCCCCGACGTCGCTGATTGAGCTGCGGGAGGCGTTCCGGGCGGCAGGACTGCGCGAACAGGCCAACGCGGTTCACTTCTCCATCATGCATTCGCGGAGGAAAAAGGCCGGATTTTTCGAAAAAATTCTCCTGCTCGCGGTCGAGATTCCCTGCGCGTACGGCATGCGACCGGGCCGTCCGCTGCTAATTTTGGTTTCGGCGATCCTCGCGTTTTGGATTCCATATATTTTTGCCCTCAACCAAAATGGCGTGGGCGGAATCTGGATTACGTGGCCGGACGGTCGCACGCCGAAAGACGAATCGTCCGAGAAAGAGGCCCGCTTGTCGCCGCGCGGTTTTCTTCGACGCATCGGCGTCGCGCTTTATTTCAGCGTCGTGTCGGCGTTCAACATTGGCTGGGAGGAGATCAACATCGGCAATTGGATCGCTCAGTTGCAGCCGAAGGAGTTTGCGTTGAAAGCAACCGGCTGGGTGCGCGTGATCGCAGGCGCGCAATCGCTGCTCGGCGTTTACCTGGTCGCTCTCTCCATCCTGTCGTATTTCGGGCACCTCTTTGAATAATCGAGCGCCATCGCGTCGACCGCAATGGCTCCGATCTTTTCGCGTCGGAGCGCGATGAAAAGTTCGCCGGGCAAAGTCCCGTCTGTGTTTTTCCTTCCGAACTCGATTCGACAAGTTTTGACGGACCGCGATCGCCGGCCTAGCAAGCTGCGCGGATGACGATGCCAGCACGCAGTCTCGAGCCGGTGAACGCCGCGAACGTTTGCGTGCGTGATTTGGTCAAGCGTTATGGTTCGGTCGAGGCTGTGCGCGAGGTGACTTTCGAGGTGGCGGCCGGCGAAATATTTGGGCTGCTCGGACCCAATGGCGCGGGAAAAACCACCACGCTCGAATGCGTTCTCGGGCTGCGCCGGCCCGATTCCGGCGCGATCGAGATCGGCGGAGTCGACGCGATCGCCTCTCCTGCATCCGCCAGGCAATTCGTCGGCGCCCAACTTCAATCGGCGACGTTGCAGGATAAAATCACCGCACGACAGGCGCTGAAACTGTTCGCGTCGTTTTATGCTGAACCGGCATCGATCGGCGAGTTGATCGAACGTTTCGCGCTGGCGGAAAAAGCCGACGCGGCTTTCGCCTCGCTTTCGGGCGGACAAAAACAACGGGTGTTCCTCGCGCTCGCATTCGTGAACAATCCGCGGCTGGTGGTTCTCGATGAACCCACCGCTGGTCTCGATCCGCAGTCACGCCGCGAACTCCATCGCGTCATCACTGGCATGCGCGCCGCCGGCCGGATGGTTTTGCTGAGCACACACGATCTCAACGAAGCGCATCGGCTCTGCGATCGCATCGGCATTATCGATCACGGCCGGATTGTGGCAATCGCGAGACCCGACGAACTGATCGCGCGCGCTCGCGCAACGCCGCGCGTGACAATCCGGACGGCGAAGCCGCTCGATTCCGCCGGCATCGCAACCCTCGATGGCGTGCTGAGCAGCGAATCGCGGGCTCCATCCGAATACGTCGTCACCACGCGCGATCCGAGTCGCACGATCACGGCGCTGATGAAACAACTCGAGTCGGCGGACAACCGGCTCCTCGATCTGCAGATTCGCCGGCCGTCGTTGGAGGATGTGTTTATCGAGCTGACCGGACGTGCCTGGTCCGAGTCGATCGATGAAGCTCCGGACCGGCCGATCCCGCGCGCATGAAGCGATCACGCATGCTGCGCGGCCTCACGCGACACTTTCTCCTCACGCTGCAACTCAACTTTCGCAGCGCCCAGGCGATCGTGTACGGCTACCTCGTGCCGATTTTTTTTCTGCTGGCATTCGGCAGCATATTTCGCGGCGACTCGCCGCTGTTGCTGCACGAAATGGGGCAGCTTCTGACCATCAGCATTCTCGGTGGCGCGTGCTTCGGGCTGCCCACCGGTCTGGTCGCCGAACGCGAACGCGGCGTCTGGCGACGCTATCGATTGCTGCCGGTTCCGACCGGCAGCCTCCTCGCCAGCACGCTGCTGGTCCGGCTCATTATCGTGGCGTCGGCTGCGCTGCTGCAAATCGCACTCGCGCGCATCACGTACGGGACGCCGCTGCCGCTGAATCCGGCGCAGGCATTCGTGGCTTTTCTTTTTGTGGCGTTCGCGTTTCTCGGTTTGGGACTGCTGGTCGCGGCGCTGGCCGACGACGTGCCGGCAGTGCAGGCGTTGGGCCAATGTCTTTTTCTTCCGATGATCATGATCGGCGGCGTCGGCGTGCCGCTGGTGGTGCTGCCTGCGTGGGCGCAAAAAGTCGCCGGCTTCATGCCCGGCCGCTACGCGGTCGAAATTTTGCAACGCAGTTTCAGCGATCCGCAGGGTTTAAGCGGCACGGGCTTCGCGCTCCTTGCCCTGGCGATCATCGGGGCGGCTGCGGGATTCGTCGGCTTGAAACTTTTCCGCTGGGATGCCGGCCGTCACGTCAGCCGGGGCGCGCGGCTTTGGGTGGGCATCGCTCTCGGGGCATGGATTGCGGTCGGTATCGCCGCGGCCATTACGGGGCGGCTCGAACCCGTTGCATCGGCCGACACGGCTTATGCAGCGATCACCGCGGCGGAGATCGATCAGATCACGTACGACGATCTGCCGGGCGACAACGAACTCGCCACGCGGCTCGCGCCTCCATTCGAAAAGGCGCCGGGCGCGGCCGAGCCGATGAGCGGATTCATTGCGAAACTCGAAACGTGGCCACCGGGACGCGTGACGGATCAGGTGCAAATGGCGCGAAATCTTCTGAGCGTCGCTGCCATCGCCGACATTACCGCGGATTTGAAGGAAGCCGAAATCGCCCGCGCCATCTTCGATCAGCTAAAAACCCGCGCCACGCCGGACCAACTCCAACGCATCCTCGCGTGGATCATCCTGCACCCGGACGAGGGCGACGTGATCAGGAAGGCGCCCGAACTCGGTTTGCGACGGCATCCGCCCGAGGCGTTGATCCGCGAGCGAAGCGTGCTGTACGCGAAAAAATTTCTCGGGAGATTGATCGGAAAAATTCCTGATTGATATCGCGGCATCTGCGCCTGTCCGAAGACGCAGGCTCGTCGGTGGGCCGCCTGCTCGCAGGCGCTTCCTCGAAAAATGCGCGAGCGAACTCGCAGCTTACGTGAAGGCGAAACAACGTCCTCGCACCTTTGTCGGCGGCGAACAATGGAGGAGCGGCTTTTACGCCCCGAATCTGATGAACCATCGCGGCGTAAAGCCGCTCCTACACCCGATCCAACATCACGCATCATCGTCCAATCGCCTGTCCGAACACGCCGGCCCGGCGGTAGGCCGCCTGCTCGCAGGCGCTTCCTTGAAACAGGCGCGAGCGAATTCGCAGCTTACGCGAAGCGCGAAAACAACGGCCTCGCAATCGTCAGAAGCAATCTTTGCGGACGTGATCCGCGATCATCGCCTTCAATCGCTCGATGTTCTTTTTTTCCTGAGATTTCAGGTCTTTCCAGAAGTTCTGCAGTTCCGTCTGATCGCTGGCGTTCGCGATGTACTGATCGTAATGCCACAGCGCATCGAGGCGTTTGCTGAGTTCGTGAATCATGTCGTGGTCGTGGTTGGCCGCGCCCTGGGTTTCGCCGATGTGGGCCAGTTCTGTTTCTGCTGCCATGCGCATGATAAAATCCTCCTAGAGTCGGTTGAATGTTCGCGCTCCAAACCGTTCGGAGCCGAAACGAACAAAAACTAATCCCGAATTTCGCCCGCCGCCATGGGGCAATCTCCGACTGCGCCACCGGCGGCAGTCCTAAACGATTTCGGCGCTCCATTCGCGGGCATTTCGGCAAATCACTTCTGGCAATTCTCCGAAAGGTTCTTTGCCGTTACACCAGGGCCGCGACCACTCGCGTTCGGGCCAAAATCGCGAACTCCCGCGGACTATTCGGGTCGAACGGCGTCGCCACGTTTAACCGCTCCTTCGCGTCGGAAAAAAAATCCAGGAGCGACTTTGCGCCGTGATTGCATCGAACGATCACGGCAAGGAGCCGCTCCAAATTTTGCGACGCTAAGACGGGCTTCGGGCGTCCAATCAAACCGAAATGAAATCTCTGCGACCTTTCACGCGTTGCCTGCTGCGGCCCGAGGATGTGCGCCCGTCACAGGATGATCTCACCGTCGTCGGCGCGTTCAATCCCGCCGCTGCCGCGACCGCCGATGGCATCGTGCTGCTCGTGCGCGTCGCTGAGATCCCGACCGAAAAACGTGCCGGTTGGATCGCGTTGCCGCGCTGGGATCTCACCGCCGGCCGCGTGATCATCGATTGGACCCGCGAGTCCGAATTGATCCTCGAGGACACGCGCAGTGTTCGCTTCAAAAACACCGGCGTCGTGCGCCTGACGTTTGCGTCGCACATCTGCATCGTGCGGAGTCGCGACGGCCGCACGATCGACGCGATCGACCCGGTTCGTTTTCTACCTGCGAGCCCGATCGAGGAATTCGGCGTGGAAGATCCGCGGGCCATGCGAATCGACGACTTGTACTACATCACCTACGTCGCGATTTCGCGCCACGGCCCGGCCACCGCGCTGGCATCGACGCGGGACTTTCGCACCTTTCACCGTCATGGCGTGATCTTCTGTCCCGACAACAAGGACGTCGTCTTCTTTCCCGAAAAAATCGGCGGACAATATTTCGCCATTCACCGGCCGTCGATTTCGGCCTCTCTCACGCGGCCCGAAATGTGGATGGCCTCATCAACGGATTTATTGCACTGGGGCGGCCATCGATTTTTTTTCGGCGGCGTGGACGACTGGAACATCGGCCGCATCGGCGCGGGCGCGCCGCCGATTCGGACCGGCGCGGGCTGGCTCGAACTCTATCACGGGAACGACCGCCGGTTCGGCGAGACTCGCGTCGGCCGGTATTCCGGAGCGCTGCTCCTGCTCGATGCGGACGAGCCGTGGACAATTCTCGGAAAGTCCGGGCCAATATTCGTGCCCGAACAGGATTTCGAATTACGTGGTTTCGTACCCGACGTCGTTTTCCCGACCGGGATTGTTGAACAAGACGAATCAGTGCTCGTGTATTACGGCGCGGCCGACGCGGTGACGGGTGTCACCGAATTCCGGATGCGCGATTTGCTCGCGGCGGTTGGGCAGTGAATCGCCCGGAGCGATACCCGATCCGGTCACGCGGATTCCCCGTTCGTTTTTCCTCGTCGGAAATACCGGTTTTTCAACCGGCGATCGGCAACGTGAGGTCGGATGCCATTGCCCGTCCCACGCCCGGCTCGCCCGGCTGATTGTAGGCGTGCAGCGCCGTCTCCACGAGACGCATCTCCTGCAGCGCGACGAGAAACGCGAGCGTCGATTCCGCGCCTTGATTCAGATTGAGCCGGTCAACGTGCAACGCATCACAACAACCGCCGGTGTTCGGATCATAGAGTGACTCGCCAAGATCATTGCGCCCGAGGAACCACTCGAACGCCCTTCGCGCCTCGTCCATCCAACGGGCTTCCCGCGTGCAGGCGTGCGCTTCGATGCAGGCGGCAACCGTGGCGGCCGCCTCGGCCGGCATCTGGTCGAGTTCACTGCGCGTTGGGTCGCGATCCTGGGCGCCGCCGACGACCGCACGGAAATCGCCGGATTGCGCAGTCTGCCGGCCGAGCAACCAGCGCAAGGTGCGCAGTCCGGTTTCCAGCGCTTCCTCACGACCGTTCCAGCGGCCGGTGAGAATGAGCGCGTGCGGCAGCCAGGCGTTCGCGAACCCGAGCTCGGGCTCGAACCATACCCAATTCTCTTTTTGGTTTTCCCGAAATTTTTCCAGCAGGCGGCTGGTCAGGCTCTCCCTCGCCTGCTCGGCGACGCGATCGCCGCTGAGCCGCCGAAAATATTCGTGGATTCCCAGCAGCCCAAGGGCCCACGCGCGCGGCGACACGGTGAGCGCGACCGCGGGGAGCGCGCGATCGAAAAGTTGCGCCGCCCAACGCTGCAGCCCCGGCAGCTGCGAGCGTCCGATGCAGGTGCCGAGCGCCCACGCCGCCGCTCCGAGCGATTCCTCGGAGCGACCGTCGTCCAGCCATTTTCGTTCGAAAGAAAGATGCTCGTGAAACCCGCCGGTTTCCGGCACGAAGGCGTGGCCGATGAAAGCCGCATAGGTCGCGGAAAGCGCACGCAGCTCCGGGCCGGCATTTCCCGTTTCCTCGAGCAAGACCGTGAGTCGCAGCGCGTGCGCGTTGTCCGCCGTGCGATAACCTTCGGCGAAATCCGGCACGCTGTACGTCGCGTTGTGCAGTATCCCGGTGCCATCGGACAGCCGGCGCAGATGATCGAGCTGCAACTCGGGCAACTGGTAGTTTTCCTGCTCGAGCGTTTTGAGCGCGAGGCGTTTGTTCACCGGAACGAGCCGCGCTTTTTGGTAGGACTCGATGAACTGATGGGCAACATTGCTCCAAATCATTTCGCGCCCGAGCAGATAAGCCTGCTTGCGGATCGCGTGCCGGCGAACTTCGTTGCGCAGCAGCGCGATCAGCTCGCGGCCCAGTGCGGCGCTGTCGCGAAACGGCACGAGTGCGCCGCGTCCGTCGGCCAGCAATTCCTCCGCGTGCCAATATGGCGTCGAGACGACCGCTTTCCCGCACCCGAACGCATACGCCAGCGTGCCGGAGGTGATTTGCTCGAGCGTCAAATACGGCGTCACATAGATATCGGTCGCGCCGAGAAATTCCTTCAGCTCCTGGATGCCGACGAAACGATTGTAGAACACCACGTGCTTCGTCAGCCCGAGGCTCGCGACCAGCCGCTCGAGTTTCAAGCGGTACGTTTCGCCCTCGGTGCGCAGGACCGCCGGGTGCGTCGCGCCGAGCACGACGTAGACGACCTCGGGAAATTCGCGCACGATTTCCGGAAGCGCGCGCAACACGTATTCGATGCCTTTGTTCGGCGTGAGCAGGCCAAAGGTCAGGAGCACCTTGCGGCCTTCAACGCCGAACTGGTCCTTGTAAAAGTTCGGATCGACGAACGGCATGTCGGGAATTCCGTGGGGAATCACATCGATGCGTTCCGGCGCCGCGCCGTACGTTTCCTCCATGATCCGCCGCCCGCGCTGCGTCATCACGATGAGGCGCGCGGAGCGTTGCACGATCTCGTCCATCACCCGCCGGAACGCCGGTCTCGGTTTATCCAGAATCGTGTGGAGATGTGTCACGACCGGAATCCGGAGCTCGCGCAGCAAGGTGAGAATATGGCTGCCGGCCGGTCCGCCAAAGATTCCAAACTCGTGTTGCAACGAAACCACTTCGGCATCGCTGAAGTTGATGAAATCCGCCGCGCGCCGGTACGACGTGCTGTCCTGTTCGACGATTTCAAAGCGCACCTCCGGTGGATAGTCGTAACCTTCCGGCACGTCGTTCACGGGAATGACGAGGCAATCGACGTCGGGGAATTGCCCGATGATGGAATGGCGAACATCATTGGAGAACGTGGCGATGCCGCATTTGCGCGGCAGATAATCGCAGACCAATGCGACTTTATCGGAGGTTTGACGGAGCATCATGCAGAGGGAGGTGGGTTGCGTTTGAGTTCGTTCAACAGTTCTGCGATCGGCACGGTCGCGAAGCTCGTGCACTGGTCGCTCATCGCGTACGGAATGATCAAATTGCCGGCATGCAGCAGTGACCCGCAGCTATACACGACGTTCGGCACATAGCCTTCGCGCTCGGTTTCCGTCGGGGTGAGCAGCGGCTCGCGCAAACGTCCGATCACGCGCGCGGGATCTTCGCGGTCGAGCAGGACGGCGCCGATCACATAACGCCGCATTGGCCCGACGCCGTGCGTCAAAAGCAGCCAGCCTTCCTCGGTTTCGATGGGCGAACCGCAATTCCCGAGCTGCACGAATTCCCACGATTCGGTCGGGCGGAGCAGCGTGCGTTTCTCGTGCCAGAAGTGCAGCATGTCCGAGTACATGAGAAAAATATTTTCGCCGTCCTGCCGCGACAGCATCGCGAAGTGGCCGTTAATTTTTCGCGGAAAGAGCGCCATGCCTTTGTTGCGAACCTCCGGCC
>Ga0070683_100005728_pt1 | contig 10383 bp, 7 predicted proteins | sample KBSC713LmetaG_FD_64662 | JGI IMG/M metagenome (GOLD analysis project Ga0070683, IMG submission 64662) | Corn rhizosphere microbial communities from Kellogg Biological Station, Michigan, USA - KBS C7.1-3L metaG | ecosystem: Host-associated > Plants > Roots > Rhizosphere ... | reverse complement strand
CGTGTCGACCTTTGCCACCACTGACCTGCCGCTCTTGGTGAGCCAGCAAAGCGACGTCCGCCTCGGCCGTCTGGACACCGCCGTCTACGCCATCCCGACCAGCACCCTGTTGGAGCGAATTCATCGGCCCGACAACACGCGCTACCTGATCGAGTTGAACAACCGCTTCTCGTATCCCGCTGCATGCATCGTCCTGATGCTGGTTGGCGTGCCTCTGGGAGTGGTTTCCCGGCGCGGCGGCAAAAGCTCCGGCTTCGTCTTCACGCTACTGCTGGTGATCCTCTATTACATCCTGTCGTACACCGGTGTTGCGCTGGCCCGGCAAGGGAAACTGCCGCCTGGCCTCGCCGTGTGGATGGCAAATATCATCTTCGCGGGAGCGGGAACCTTCCTCCTGTGGCAGATGGCCAGCGGAGGCCGCATCCTCAGCGGCCTCGCCAACCTGAGGCTGCGCGCGCCAAGGCTCAGCTCCGGCGGCATTCCCGCGGCGATCCACGAAAACGGCTCCCGGCTGGCTCACCTGCTCGATCGCCGCCATCCGCGATTGCAGCACAAAGCGTACCGCGGAGCATTCCCCCGCATTCTTGATGCCTACGTCATCCGGGAATTCCTCAGCACCTTCCTGACTGTCCTCTGCGGATTTGTCCTTCTCATGCTCGTCTTCACGTTCTTTGAGCTGGTGGGCGACATTGTCCGCAATCACATTTCGCTCGTCACAGTGGGGCTCTACCTGCTTAACCTGACCCCCAGCATGCTCTATACCATCGCGCCACTCGCGGTGCTGATCGGTGTACTGGTTACTTTCGGCGTGCTCAACCGCACCAGCGAAATCGTCGCGATGAAAGCTACCGGCATCAGCCTCTATCGCCTGGTGGTGCCGATCGTGATCATCGCCGCCACACTTGCTATCAGCCTTTTCATGTTCGACGAGTTCTACCTGCCCCAGGCGAATCGGCGCCAGGAGGCTCTGCGCAGCACGATCAAAGGACGCCCCCCGCAGACCTTCCTGCACCCCGAACAGAAGTGGATCTTCGGCCAGCCGCACCCCGGCGAACCGGGCCGCATCTTTTACTACCAATTCTTCGATCACGATGCCGGAGAATTCGCCAATCTCACCGTCTTCGAGTTCAACCCCTCCACATTTTCCATCTCGCGGCGCATCTTCGCCACCCGCGTTTACTGGGATAAAGGGGGGGCATGGGTATTTCAGAATGGCTGGGTGCGCGACTTTCAGGGGGCAAACCAGTATGCGTTCCGCGAATTCCGCAGCACCAGCTTCGAGGAAATCCACGAAGAGCCCGGCTATTTCTCCAAAGAGAGCCTGCAGTCGCAGGAGATGAATTTCGGGCAGCTCGCGCACTATATTCGCGACCTGAGCCAAAGCGGATTCGACACCATGCGGCTGCGTGTCGCTCTCTGGCACAAGCTCGCCTATCCGCTGGTAGCCATCGTCATGGCCATGCTGGCCATTCCCTTCGCACTGTCAATGGGACGCCGCGGCTCCCTTACAAGCATCTCCGTTGCCATCGGAGTGGCGCTCGCGTACTGGATGGTCGACGGCCTCTTCAGCGCCATGGGCACCGTCAACTATCTACCGGCTCCGCTCGCCGCATGGTCCTCCGATATCCTTTTCGGCCTTGTGGGCGGCTATTTGCTCCTGCGCACTCCCACATGATCAACTAGACGCTGCTCCTCCCGATTCCTGCCCGCCGTCCAGCCATCCGATCAGCTTCAGCAGCGGCTGCTCCAGCCGCGGATCTTCCGCAATGAACTCGAAGCCTGCTCCGACGCCGGGACGTATGTCCATGACCCGCGCCAGTGAGTTCACCTGGAGTCCCCGGGACGAGAACTGCAGTTCTACTTCCTGCATCCGCGCCAGCTTCAGGTGCGCCTTCGATTGGATAAAGCAGCCGGATCGGCTTATATCCCGGACCGATCCCCGGAAGAGCATGCTGGAATGGCGCACCACCACTTCTGCGCCCAGGCTGCAGGAAAACCGCCGATGGCGCCGCCGATCCTTGCCAACCGCATTAGGCTGATTCTCCATACCACCGGCTCCAGTCGCGGAAGAATCCAGGGCCCTGCGTCCCTTATCGGCAAACACTGCAGGGGCATGAAGGCTGTTCCCCGCTACAATAAAACCATGTTGCGGGACCTGCGCCCCCTGTTTGCCTACATGCGCCGCTACCGGTGGGGCTACGTCTGGGGAAGCCTTTCGGTGGTCGCCACCAACATCGTCGCCGTCCAGGCCCCGCGCATCATCGGCAAAACCATTGATTACCTGAAACAGCCGGACGCAACCCGCAAGGTTGTCCTGCTCTACGCCGCTCTGCTCGTTGCCATTTACCTCGTCAAAGGCATCTTTCTCTATTCCCAGCGCTGGATACTGATCGGCATCTCGCGTGACATCGAGCTCGACCTCCGCAATGACCTGTTCAGCCATCTCGAACGGCAGGATTCGGGCTTCTATCACCGCTACCGCACCGGCGACGTGATGGCACGCCTCACCAACGACCTCAACGCCGTCCGCATGCTGCTTGGTCCGGCGCTGATGTACAGCGCCAACACCATCTCCCTGTTCGTATTCGCGCTGTTTTATTTGCTCCACTACAGCCCATATCTAACCCTCGTAGCCCTGGCCCCCATGCCGGTTGCCAGTATCCTCGTTCAATACCTCGGCAGCCGCATCCACACCCGCTTTGAACGCATCCAGGCCAGCTTCTCCGACATTTCCGCACAGGCCCAGGAGAACTACTCCGGCGTGCGCCTCATTCGCGCATTCGCCCGCGAGCAATCACAGATCTCGCTCTTCGAAACCCTCAATCGCCAGTACATTTCCCGTGCGCTGCGGCTCGTACAGCTCATGGGCATGCTGTGGCCTACGCTCGAGTTTGTCCTCGGCGTCTCCATGATGATCACCCTGCTCGCCGGCGGCCATCTCGTCCTCCAGCACCGCATCTCCGCGGGCGACTTCGTGGCCTTCAACGCCTACATGATCCAGCTCATCTGGCCCATCATCGCCGTGGGATGGGTCGTCAACATTTTTCAGCGCGGGACAGCGTCGGTAAAGCGTATCCAGGAACTGCTCGACCAACAGCCCGCGATTGACGACCGTGCTGCCAACTCCGACATCCCCGCGAATACGGTCCTCAAGGGTGACATCGAGTTCCGCCATGTCAACTTCAGCTACGGCGCCATCCCTGTCCTGCGGGATATCAACCTGCACATTCCCGCCGGCACCAGCTTTGCAATCGTCGGTCCTACCGGCTCGGGCAAGACCACTCTTGTGAACCTGCTCGCTCGTATTTATGAGGCACCGGACGACTCGCTCTTCATCGACGGCCGGCCCATCCGCCAATACCCGCTTCAGGTCCTGCGGCAGAACATTGGCATGGTGCCGCAGGAGACCTTCCTGTTCAGCGAGACCCTTCGCGAGAACCTCCGGTTCGGCGTTCCCGGCGCTTCGGATGCTGAACTCCTTCAGGCCGCTGAAGCAGCGCATATCCGCCAGGAGTTCGAAGATTTTCCCCAGGGATTCGAGACCATGGTGGGTGAGCGCGGCATGACCCTCAGCGGTGGGCAGAAGCAGCGCACTGCTATCGCCCGCGCCCTGCTGCGCAATCCGGCGATACTCATCCTCGACGACGCGCTGGCTTCAGTCGACACGTTTACCGAGGAGCGCATCCTCGGCGGCTTGCGCCGCTACACCGAGCACTCCACCACGATTTTCATCTCGCACCGCGTCTCGACCGTGCGCAACGCAGACCAGATCGCAGTGCTCGTCAATGGCCGGATCGTCGAACTCGGACGCCATGAGGAACTGCTCGAACGCGACGGCTATTACGCCGGTCTCTATCAGAAGCAACAACTCGAAGAAGAGCTTACGGTGACCGGCTAAAGGCCGCCGGCCGGCCCATCTCTCTCAGGCATCCCAGCGCATCGTGGCCCCGGCCCGATCTTCCGTGGCCCGCGTTATCGCCGTTATCGGCAGCGCAGCCGCATCCCGTGCTGCCTGCCGCCATGCTTCCCGCACATTGCGCACACAGGCTATCGCATGCTCGAACTTTGCCCGCGATGCCCCCTGCGATCCCTGCAGAATAATTGCAAAGGTGGAAGCGTAAAACTCGCTCAGGGCGTTGGTCGGCGCGCCGCTTACGTCTGTGCGCAGCCGCGCCTGCAGGTGAAGGATGATATCCAGCGCCCGCTTCACCGCCGCGCGTCGCGCCGTCTCATCTCCACGATCCACCGCATCACACGCCGCGTATAAGAACCGGATGATCCCATCGTAGAGGGCCACCACCAGGTCCACGGCCGATGCGCCGTCCAGCACATGTTGTCCGTACCCGCCCATTGCTCAAGCTCCCTAACCCTTCTGGTTGTAACCACTGATCGCCGAGTACAGCATGTTGATGCCCTCGAGCTGCGAAGGCAGGCTCTGCAGAATCTGGTTGGCGGCGTTCAGTTGCGCCGTCAAATTCTTTTGTTGCGTCGCGATCAGGGCGTCCTGCTTCGCGAGCTGGTTGTTCAGCGACTTCTCCATGCTGCTGTTCGCATTCTGGGCCAGCTTCAGAATGCCGTTCGACGACGTATTGCCCGCGCTGTTGAGAATCCTCGCAACGCTCTGTCCCCAACTGTTCAATCCCTGGAAGAATCCGATCACTCCGCCGAAATCGGTGTTCAATGCGGAGTCCAGAACGCTGGGATCGAACGTCAGTGTTCCGTCATAGTTGGTTGAGGACGTAATCCCCAGATTGGCCAGCGTCGAAATGTCCGACGAACTTGTATAGCCGATGCTGTTCGATTTCGTGTGTGTCGTGTCGAGCACGTTCGAGGTCACTACCAGCTTGCCCGTAATGCCCGGATCAGCCGCAAACAGAAGCTGCGCCGAGCCGTCTGCATTCGTCTGCACTGTGGCGGTCACACCGATGCCGGCTGTGGAGTTGATCGCATCCGCCAGGCCCTGAAGCGTATTGCTGCCCTGTCCGATCGTTACTGTCTGCGCCGCACCGCTTCCCACCTGAATGGAGAGCGACCCCGAAAGCATGGCGGCCCCGTCGGAAACCGTATCGAGCGCGCCGCTCGTGTTGTCGGTCGCCGTGTACCCGAGTTTCGTCGGGGCCGTTCCAGTCAAAGAGCTCGACACGCTCAAGGCGCCAGCCTTGCCCGCGATTTGCGACGTGAGAGATAGCGTCGACCGACCGAAGGAAGTCGAGATTCCTGCCGTCACGCCAATGTTCGCGCCGTTGATCGCATCCGCAAGACCCTGCAGCGTTGCAGTGTCTCCGCCGGTGTAAACCGTATTCGCATCCGGAGGTTCCGGCGCCGCGCCAATCACCACGGTGTAGGTCTTACCGTTGCCCGCCTGCAGAGTCATCGATCCGGAAAGCACCGTCCCCACATCCGCGGAAACGGAATCCAGGTACCCGTTGGGATTTCCGGCGTTCACGCTCGATAACAGTTGCTGCTGCAAAAGGGAGAGCGTCGGCGACCCGAACATGGGTTCGGGATTTCCCGAGCTGTCCTTTCCCTGCTGTGTATCGATCGCGTGCATCACGGCGTTGAAGTCGGTGACCAGTGTGTTGACCGCCGTTTCCACCCCGCTGTTATCGTTACCAATCACCACCTGCACCGGCTCCGGGCTGCCATCCGCTCGCTTGCTGCTCGCCGCCAGCAGTTGGAATGTTACCCCCGGAATCAACCCGCTGACGGTATTCGACGAGCTCTTCAGGTCCGCTCCGTCCACCGTCAGTTGCGCATCAAGCCCCTGCACCGCCGAGGTGTAGCCCAGCGCCTTGTTGCCCGTGCTGGTATCCATGACGGTAGACATGACCGTAAGATCCCCGACCGCCCCCGAGGTTCCCGAAACCAGGCTCAATCGCGGTCCATTCGCGTCGGTCAGCACGTTCGCGGTCACTCCGATTCCTGCCGCGTTGATGGATGCCGCGAGCCCCGCCAACGTGTTGTTTGACGAGTTCACATTGACCACACGCGCCGTCCCGCCGCCCACCTGGATCGAGATCGAGCCCGACAACTTATCCGAAGCGTTCGCAATCGGCGTCAGATACCCGCTCGCGGTCTGCGCCAGGCTCGTCACTTGCACCGTGTGCGTGCCCGCCATGGCCGATGAAGTGGCCGATGTCAGTTGCAGCACGTTGGTATTGGAGCTCGACCCGGTCTTCTGCGCCAGCATGCCCGTAAAATCCGTCAGCTTGCCCAGATCGGTGGAGAGAGTCGACAACAGTGTCCCCAGGTTCGACAGCACGGTGTCCTGGCTCTGCAATTGTGTCAGTTGCGTCTTCCAGGGCGTTTCCACCCTCTGCAGATTCGTCACGATCCTCTGCACTGTCGCATCGACGTCAAAGCCGGTGCCGCTCGTAGGCGATCCAAAACTCAGTCCGACTGTTCCCATCGTTCACTCCGGAGACGGTGTTGCAGCTTATTCGCCGACCGGCCGCTTTGCAGATTGAAAAGGCTTAACCGGAGACACTGGCACCTGCGTACACGAGCACACCCTACCTTGGGCTGCGTCGTCTGTGTCCCTCATCGGCATCGAGGCGCAATTCGATCAGCGGAAGCGCGGTTCGGGAGTGTGTCAGGGCCTCTGAACTTTTTCCAATGCCCGAAACCTGGACATGGCCGGCAAGATGCCGCTCAAGCGCATGGGTGCTGCCCCGCGTATGCCGAAGCTGCCAGGCGCGGATTCGCCGGCCCGAGGAGGAGCTCTCGATTGCGCCAGACTCGAATCATTCAACCGAATTATGCGGATCGGTTCCGCTGCCTCGGCTCAGCCTGCGAGGACACATGCTGCTCCGGCTGGCGGGTTTCCATCGATGACGAGGACTATCGCAAATTCACCAGCGTGCCCGAGGGTCCACTGCGTTCGCTGGTTGAGCTCTCCTTAGTACGCGACGGCAAAGGCACTGACCATACAGACGGAGCCTCCGCCTCGATTCGCATGCTGCCCTCTGGCGCGTGCCCGCTTCTCTCCTCCGAAAAGCTCTGCCGGCTGCAGGTGGAGTTTGGCACGGCGCACATGGCACGCATCTGTATCGATTACCCGCGCAATTCCTATTGCATCGACGGGCTCAGCGAAACCGAGCTTTCGCTCTCCTGCCCCGAAGCGGCTCGCCTGGTACTGCTTTCGCCACGCCTGGTGCCCGACGACGGAGCGCCCGGCCACCAGCTCACGTGGGATGAAGGCGCCGTGACTGGCACCGATCTGCGCCCCTACTTCTGGCAGATTCGGGAACTTGTGACCCGCCTGATCGTCAACCGGAGATACCCACTGTGGCAAAGATTGTTTTTGGTGGGAACCTTCTGCCGGCGCCTGGAGACGTTTGGCAGCGGGCAAACGGATCGGCGCTTCGCGGATCTGCTCGACGACTTTTCCCACGCCGTGTGCCTGCCCGGCCTGGACGAGTCTATGGAAGCGATCGCTCCCGATCTGACCCTGCAGTTGCATGTTGTGCTCTCGCTTCTAGTGGAGCGCGTGAATGGAGACCGCATCAGTCCGCGGGCACGCCGGGTAATGGAAATGTTCGTGAAAGGCTTGGGGCACACGACAACGGCCTCCATTGAGAGCCAGGCATCGCGGTACTCCGACGCATACCGGGCACACTATGTTCCGTTCTTCAAGCGGCATCCCCAGGTGCTCGAAAACCTGCTTCTGAATGCGGTCTTTCGCGATGCCTTCCCATTCGGAAAGACGCTTACTCCGGCCGGCGGCGATCCCGAGCCCGTGAAGGCATTCGCGATGATGGCTATCCAGTTCGCGCTCGTGAAAGGCCTGCTGATCGGGGTTTCCGGGGCACGACGCAACCGCTTCGGCACATGCGATGTTGTCGAAGTAGTCCAGATTGCATCGAGGCTGTTCGAGCACAACCCCAGCTTTCTCCGCAACGCATACAAAACGCTGGAGAGCGCAGGTCTTGCCGATGCGCGCGGCCTGACGATGCTATTTCGCAATTAGCGAATACCAGCCAGAACCAGCAGCGGGCACAGAGCGAATGAGTTCGTGAAGCACAAAAGAGGGCGCCGGCGGGCGCCCTCCTCTGGTTGTCGACATTGCTGTCATGGCTATTGCAACAGCTTGAGCACTTCCTGCTGGGTGCTGTTGGCCTGGGCCAGGGCCGAAATGCCCGTCTGGCTGAGGATCTGGAACTTGGACATTGCCGACGCCGCACTCGCGTAGTCGGTGGCCTGGACTGCGTTCTGCGCCGCCACGATGTTTTCCTGCTGCGTGCTCATCACGTTGGCGACGGCGTTGAGGGTGTTGATCTGGGCCCCGATATAGCCATCCTGCGCCGCGACCGAGGATATGGCCGCGTTGAGCGAAGTAAGCGCGGTCTGCGCATTGCCTTGCGAGGTCAGATCCGTGCCCGCCAGGCTGGTGGTTCCAGTAGCGGAGTAGCTGATCGTCGCGATGCCGCCGGAGTTGTCGGCCACGAGGCTTCCGGCTGCCGTTGCAAGCTGCGTCGTATCCCAGCCGCCGCCCGCGATGGCAATCTGCTGTTTCGCAGTAGTCGGAGCCGCGATGCCCACATTACCGGAGATCATGATGCCCATGTCGGTTGCCGTGTTTCCGGCGTCCCCTGCCGCGGCGGCCGTGGTGAACGTAGCGGTCAGGCCGCGACCGGAACCGTTGATGGCCGCGATAAGCCCGCCCACTGTGGTGGCCGCTGCTGTGGTCACGCTGCCGGTGGACCCATCCGGGTTCTTGTACGAGATCGTCAGCGTGGTGGACTTGATCGTGTCCGTGAGCGATGCATTGGTGGTCTGAGCGGTGCCGTTCGAGAGATCCAGGAAGACGTTCTGGCCGCCACTATAGGCCATGACGCCGCCCGTGTCTCCCAGATGGCTTGACGACAGGGTGGAGATCGTCAGGTTGTTCAGCGATGCGCCCGTGGTGGAGGAATCACCCGTGTAAATGCCGACGTTGGAGCCGTTGAACACCTTCTGCTGGTTGAAAGTGGTCGTCGAGCCGATGTTGTTAACTTCGGACAGAATCGACTGGTACTCCTGGTCAGCCGCCACCTGTTGTGCGCTGGTCAGGGTTCCGTTGGAGACTTCGGTGGCCAGGGTTACGGCGCGGTTCAACAGGTTCGTGACCTGCGAGAGGGCGCCGTCCGCCACCTGCAGAAGGCCGACGCCTTCCTGCGCGTTGGTCTGCGACTGCGTCAGAGCAGTCTGGTTGGCCTGCAGGCCGTCAACGAGGGAGAGCCCGGCCGCATCGTCGGAGCCGGAATTGATTTTGGAACCGGACGACAACTGCTGCAGGGTTTTGGAAAGGCTGTTATTCGTGTTGCTGAGGTTGTGCGCCGCATACATCGCGGACAGGTTGTTCAAGACACCCAGGGACATGGGTCACTCCTTGCGATGCGTGGAATTGCGGCCCTGAACCCCGGATGCTTGCTCCCATTCTTTTTTGCTGCCCTGGGCTGCTGCTGCGGGGTGGTACCGTCGCATCTGCGGGTCTTTTCGGCCTACCCCCATGCGACTTTATTCTCGTCCTGATACTGTCCCCGCCCGGGACACTCTGCGCCTTCGCTTTCTAATCCTTGATCGTTTTCCCGGCATTGCCGATGAATTATCCGTCAAGGAGTCGCACCATGATCGAATTGACCCGCCTCAATGGAAACCCGATGGTGCTCAACAGTGACCTCATCAAGACCGCCGAGGCTTCGCCCGACACCATGCTCACGCTCATTACCGGTGAAAAACTGATCGTGCGCGAAACCTGCGCGGAAGTCATGGAGCGCGTCGTCGGTTATCGCGCCCGGCTACTCGCCGCGGTAGCCCGGCACCTGCCGCCGGGCGTGAATCTGGAACGGATCGTCTCTCTTAGCAGTCTTCCCAATCCTGAGGACCCGCAGCCCTTGAATCCCGGTTCAGGCCGAAAGCCCGCCTCGCGCTAGGCAGCACCTTTGGTCGTGGCAATTCTTCAGGAGTCATCACAATGGATAAATCGAGTATCGGCGGCGTTCTCCTCGCAATCGCCGGCATCGTGGCCGGACTGCTGATGGAAGGTGGACACATCAGCCAGATACTGCAGCCCACCGCCGCTCTCATTGTCTTCGGGGGCACTCTGGGAGCCGTTCTCCTGCAGTTTCCGCTCGTCACCGTCGGCAGCGCGTTCGCTCGCATCTCCCACCTGTTCGCCGCTCCACGTAAACACGACGACCAGCTCGTCAAACTCCTCATCGCCTTCGCCAATAAGGCGCGCCGCAACGGCGTAGTCTCCCTAGATGCGGACCTACAGACCATTCAGGATCCTTTCCTCCGTCAGGCCGTCATGCTCGCGGTGGACGGTACCGAGCCCGCTGACCTGCGCAACATCATGCAGCTCTCGCTCGACACTTCCTCCGAAAATGACGAGCGTCTTCC
>Ga0070683_100005724_pt1 | contig 10387 bp, 8 predicted proteins | sample KBSC713LmetaG_FD_64662 | JGI IMG/M metagenome (GOLD analysis project Ga0070683, IMG submission 64662) | Corn rhizosphere microbial communities from Kellogg Biological Station, Michigan, USA - KBS C7.1-3L metaG | ecosystem: Host-associated > Plants > Roots > Rhizosphere ... | reverse complement strand
TGGCGGCGGCGGTGGTGGCGGAGGATCAATGTCCATTAACGGGTCATCGCCATCGCCGATGAAGGCCGGAACTACCGCCCAGATTCTGGTCACGACCAGTTCTCCGAATGCACAGGTTCTCATCAACATTAACTGGCCTACGGGTGGGCATGACTTTCCAGCCGGAAACACAACGACGGATGGACAGGGAAATGGCGCGATAACCGTCAATGTTCCAGCGGGTTGCAAGGGGGCGGTTCACGTATACGCTTTTGCTAGTTCCGGTGGTAGTCCCAACACTACACTGCAATGCACACCGTAGTCGGGCGTGTGTGGGCGGTTAGCGCTGCTATCTTCTAGCGGCGGTCGGCGCGGGGGAAGCTGACGCTGAAGATCGAGCCTTTGCCCGCCGGGTTGTCGATCACGCCGTAGTCGCCGTGCAGCGCGGTGGCGATGATGCGCACGCTGGCCAGCCCCAGCCCACTGCCCGGCGCCTCTTTGTCTACCTGATAGTAGCGTCGCCAGATGTCGTACTCCTTGGCAGCATCGGGGATGCCCACGCCCGTATCGGCGACCTGCAGCGTCACCATCCGCTCATTGGCGACGAGGCGCACGACCACCCAGCCACCCGGTGGCGTGTACTTGATGGCGTTGCCGATCAGATTGCGCGCCACCTGGAGCGCCCGCTTCGGATCAGCCAGCGCGAGCGGCATGCGCCGATCGAGCTGGAAACTGAGCGTGACGCCCTGTTCCTGCGCAGCGAAGGTCATCTCCTGCGCCGCCTGCTGGGCTTCGACAGCCAGATCCATCTGGCGTGGCTCGAAGGTCAACTGGCCGGCGTCCCGGCGCGTCACCAGATCGAGATCAGAGAGCAGATCAGATATGCTACGCGCCGAGGTCAGCGCTGTGGAGAGCGATTTCAGCGGTGGTGGTGGCAGTCTGTCTCCGTACAGTTTCAGGAACAGTTCGAGCGCGCTGGTGACGGTATAGAGCGGATTCGCCATGTCGTGCGAGATGAGGTTGACCTGCTCGGCGCGGAACCGCTGCATGGCGCGCTCGCTGCTGACATCGCGCCCCACCAGCAGCAGGCGCTGGCGTCGCCCCAGGCCAGGTATTGGCGTCAGGCTGAAATCTATCGTCCGCGCGACCAGCGCTGGCCCCTCAGATCGGCGAGTGGCATCGTCGGAGCCAGCGGTCGCCCGCTGGCCGTGCGCGACTGGCGTGGGCGGAAACTCGCACTCCACATGATCGCGCTGGGCTCGCTCGCGCATCACCTGGCGCAACAGGCAATCAGGCTCGTCCTTGCAGAGCAGGCACGGGCCAGGGGTATGCGAGCTGTCGGTTGCGCGGCCCAGCGCCTTGCACGCGGGCAGGCGCAGCAGCGTTTTCTCATCAGTCGCCAGATAGCCCGCGAACGCCCGGTTCACCTGGATGAAGGCCAGATCTTCGTTGAGCAGTGCGATGCCATCTGAGGCCGAATCGAAGAGCGCTTCGAGTTGTTGTCGCTCGGCCTGCGATTGCTGATAGAGGCCCACGTTCTCCAGCGCGGCGGCGACGATAGGACTGAGCCGTTCGAGCGCGCGCACCTCTGACGTCGAAAAGGCGTGCACGCGGGCCAGCGATGCCACGCCACGCAGCCGCCCCTTAGCGATCAACGGCATACAGAGCAGCCAGGCAGTGCTGCCCTTGATCAGCGCGTTCGTGTGTTCGCCGATGCCATCCGCTGGGCCCACTGGCCCATTGTATGGTTTGCCTTTGCGCGCGACCTGCGCGACTCGCGAGCCTTCGGTGTCCTCTGCGATGGTCGAGCCGTTGAGCCGCTCGGCGTCTGCGCCCGCCGCCGCGATCACGCGCAGCCTTTCTGCGCGCCGCTCATGGCGATAGATCAGCGCGCTATCGAACGTGATGACGCGCTGAATGTGCTCGATGATCGTGCGGAACAGCTCATCGGGATCGAGTGTGCTGGTCAGCGCCTGCGATGCGCTCAGGATGGCGTCCAGCTCGGCGGCCTGCGCCTGGTCGCGCTCCACCGAGGCCGCCATCTGGATGGTATCGGACGCCATTTTGGCGAAGGTCTTCAGTATCACGCGACGATTGCCTTCGAAGCTGCGAGGCTGTGAGCTGGTGACGACGAGAGCGCCGATGGTCTCGCCATTCAGAATTAGTGGCGCTGAGCCGAGCGCGCGGATGGCAGCGCTATCTGACCCTAACTGCTCCGCGAGCAGGGGCGTGGTGTGCAGATCAGACAGCGCAAGCGGGGTGGAGTTGACGGGCGTCTGTGCGAGATTCCTGATATTGTCAGCGAACATCTGGGGGATGCTGTCAGGCGCTATCGGCTGCGGCGCGCCCTCCGGTGTGATGGTGTAGGCGATGCGCGAGACGATGAAGCCGTGGCGATCACGCAGGGCAATCCATACGCGCGATGCGCTCAGCACCACGGCGGCGGAGGCGGCGACGTCCGCCAGCGCTTCGAGCGGCCAGTGTGGCTCTGGCGGCGATGGGAGTGACGGGTTCGACAGCACGGCGGCTCTCTCTTGCTACAGCGCGGCTGGTGTTCCGTGCTGATACACAAGCCAGTTCATACACAGTTGTCTGGTGGGATGTGACAACCGCTCAAAAAACCTGGCGCCGGGTGTTCTTGCTCTCTCTTCTCTCAGCGAAGGAGTGTACCATGAGGGTCATCGGGCCGTCAAAATAGCGCTCGCCGCGCCGGGTACCATCAGCGCTATCATTGCGGCTCCCCGGCGCAGTTGCTATAATGGGGCGCAACCCTCAGCGCGTGTCCTGCGATGATCGGCTGCTGGGTTGCGCTCAGATACCCCGTCGCCGGGCGCTCGACCGCTCGATCCCACGCGCCATGCGCGCACACGCCTGGGGAATACAGATGATCGGACGAGTCCTGAAGAACAGGTACAAGCTGGTAGACGAGCGCGGGCGTGGCAGCATGGCGACCGTCTACATTGGCCGCGACCTCGAAACGAATCGCATCTACGCCGTCAAGGCGCTCAGCCGCGAGGCCGCCGCCGACACCGAGCTCTCGGAGCGCTTCAAGCGCGAGTTCGAGCTGCTCTCGCGCATCTCCGGCCCGCACGTCGTCGCGCCGGTCGATTTCGGCGACGACAAGGGCGTCCTCTTCATCGTCATGGACTATGTCGATGGTCACACGCTCAAGCACGCCGTGCTGACGGGCGGGCCGTTCCCGCCGCGCCGCGCCATCGACGTAATCGAGCAGTCAGCGGCGGGCGTGGCCACGGCGGCTTCGCGCGGCGTCACCCACCGCGACATCAAACCGCAGAATCTGCTGTTGACGGTCGATAATACCGTCAAGCTGACTGATTTTGGCCTGGCGCGCAGCCACGAGTCCAAAGACATCACGGTGACGGGCTTCTTCGTCGGCACGCCCTTCTACGTCGCGCCCGAGCAGGTGGAGAATAGCCGCCGGGTCGATACGCGCGCCGACCTCTATTCGCTGGGCTGCGTCTTCTTTGAGCTGCTCAGCGGACGTGTGCCCTACGACGGCGAGCATGCCTGGGATGTGGTCATGAAGCACCTCAATTCGCCGATCCCCTCGGTGACGGCGCTACGCCCCGACCTGCCCGCCAACTACGACGCCTTCTTCCAGCGTGCGCTGGCCAAGCGCCCCGATCAGCGGTTCCAGTCGGCGCAGGAGTTCACGGAGGCAGCGGATGCGCTGCTCAACGGTGAGGATCCCACGCGGATTCCTGTCGCCTCTGGCCCCATCAGCGTCAGCGGCGCCAGCGGGACGGGCGTGCGCGGGGTAGCCGCCCTGGTGGACGTGTCGAGCGGCCAAGTCTTCCCGCTGACAGCGGCGGATATGGTCATCGGGCGCAGCGATCCCGCGCGCAACAACTTCCCTGACATCGACCTGCTGCCGCTCGATCCGTCGCAGGCGGTATCGCGTCGCCATGCGCGCTTCATGCGCCGCGACGGCCACTGTTACATCGAAGATCTGAATGCGTTCAACAAGACGCGCGTCAACGGGCGCCCGCTTGTACCGCATGAAGACGTGGAGCTTCAGGATGGTGATACACTTCGGCTCGGCAATATCGATCTCCGCTTCGAGGCCCGAGGGCGGTAACTGAAGCGATACAACGGAGGTACTCTGCTCTATGGTTCTCGCATATGGCGCCCTGGAGCCGCTGGTGGTGGCTGCCGCTGCCCTCAGCCGGGGAGTTCTGGTCGCGGCTGCGGGTGTCGTGGTCGTGCTGGCAATCCTGTTGGTGTTTGTGATGGTGCTGCGCGGCGGTGGCTCCTCGCGTCAGAAGGCGAGCGGACTCGACTACGATGCGCAGCAGGGACCGATGGGGCAGCCGCATGCGCCCACAGGCGCCGCGCCGTGGTCTGGCGACTCCATGGGCCAGATGGGCGGCCAGATGGGCCGAATGGATGGCATGGGATCGATGGGGCCAATGGGCGGTCAAATGGGCCAGATGGGCCAGATGGGCCAGATGGACGACCGCTTCGACTCGATGGGCCAGGGTCGCTCCGGAGCCCCGCAGCAGGCCCCAGGCTGGGGTGCGAACTTTGGCGAGCCAGCGCAGGCCAGCAATTGGAGCGCCGATGCGAATGCGCCCGCCGCTGGCCACTGGAACGACCAGATGGCTCCCGCTGGTGGCCAGACGGGCGGTCAAATGGGCCAGATGGGCCAGATGGGCGGTCTGAACGACTGGCCGCCGTCCCCTGCGCAGGGTCGCCCCAACGCGAATGCCTGGGATATGCCACCCAGCGGCGGCGCGCCCGCCTGGAATGGCGCGAATGGCGCCGCGCAGGCATCGCCCGCGACACGTCCAGGCGCTGGCGGCAGCCCCGCGCCGTGGGATGCCCCCGCCCAGCCATCCCCCTGGGACGCCGCGCCCGCCGCGCCCAGCCAGCCCCAGTGGGCGCCTCCGCAGCCTGCCGCGCCCAGCCAGCCCCAGTGGAATGGGCAGCCGCAGGGCCAGCCGCAGTGGGCCGCGCCGAGCCAGCCCCAGTGGACGCCGCAGCCCGACGCTGGCATGGCGGGCATGGGCTATCCGGCTCCGCAGCGTGGCGGCTTCGGCCCCCGTCTGGTGGAGCGCAAGCCCGACGGTCGGGAGTTCGACCTCAACAAAGAACGGCTGACGATTGGCCGCCACCGCGAGAGCGATGTCTTCCTCGAAGACCTGGCGGTGTCGCGTCTGCACACGACCATCAACCGCGATCCCTCTGGTCGCTACATCCTGCGCGATGAGAACAGCGCCAACGGCACCTATGTCAACGGGCAGCGCGTAGCCGAGCAGGCGCTCAACGATGGCGATGAGGTGCAGGTGGGGCAGACCGTGCTGGTCTTCCACCAGCGCTAATCTCCCGAAATCTCCCGAAATCTCCAGGTACATCCAGGGGCAGGCAGTCGGCGAATAGTCAGCGCAGAGAGGCATGGTGTGGCTGGTCAAGAGGCAACCTGGCGCGCCCACGACGATCTGGTCGGCAAGTCCCTGGGTGGCTGTGTCATCACCAATTTGCTCGGTCAGGGCGGCATGGCGCGTGTGTATCGCGCGCACCAGAATCATCTCGACCGCGACGTGGCCATCAAGGTCTTGCCGCCGTTCTATGCCTCCGACCAGAATTTCGTCGATCGCTTCGAGCTGGAGGCGCGCTCACTCGCGCGGCTGATGCATCCCAATATCGTCGTCATCCATGACGCGGGCGACGAGCAGGGACTGCTCTACATCGTCATGGAGTATGTGGCGGGCGGCAATCTGCGCGACTACATGACGCAGTCGATGAGCCTGCGCGAGGTGACGCGCATCATCAAAGAGGTGGCCAGCGCGCTCACCTATGCTCACGAGCGCGGCATCATCCATCGTGATGTCAAGCCCGTCAACGTGCTGATGGATGAGTCGAAGCGCGCCGTGTTGAGCGACTTTGGCATCGCGAAGGTGCTGGCCACCAGCGCCGCGCTCACCCGCAGCGGGGCGGGTGTTGGCACGCCAGAGTATATGTCGCCAGAGCAGTGCAAGGGCATCCAGGTCGATGCGCGGGCCGACATCTATGCGCTGGGCGTTATGCTGTACGAAATGCTGACTGGCCATACGCCCTTCGAGGCCGACAACTACACCGCGCTGGCCCACTCGCATATCTACGAGACGCCGCCGCCGCCCTCGACGTACAATCCGCGCATCTCACCGGCGGTGCAGGCGGTCACGCTGAAGGCGCTGGCTAAAGATCCCTCCGAGCGCTTCCAGCAGGCGATGGATATGGCGATCACGCTGGAGCAGGCGGCGGCGGCGCAGGCTCCCTTGCCCCCCGCCACCGAGTATCGCCCCGCGCCCGCAACCGAGGAGTTGGAGCGCGCCGCGCAGAAGATCGTCTGCCCGCGCTGCCAGAGCGAGAATCACGCCAGCCAGCGCTTCTGTTCGAGCTGCGGACTGGCGTTTGATCAGCCGCGCTCAGCCCAGGCGTCGGCGCATCTGATCGCAGTGGCGCACGCCGCGCCAGCCGGGTATGTCACCTGCCCGACCTGCCAGACGCCCAACGACAGCCTCAATCGCTTCTGCACACGCTGCGGCACGAATATGCTGCGCGGTGTCCCTGGCCGCAAATGTTTCAAGTGCGGCATGCAGAATACCCCCGGCACGCGCTTCTGCACGACGTGCGGCGCCTCGTTGGGGTAGCGCGTGTAGTACGCCTCACAAAGCCGTCGCGTAAGCAGTCAAGGAAGCAGGAATAGTGGAAATATGACGATCAAGAGATTAGACCACGTCAGCGTCGTGGTCGACGACCTTGCAGCCGCTGTCGCTTTTTTCACCGCGCTCGGCATGACGCACGAAGACGAGATGCCGGTCGAGGGTTCGTGGGTGGATCGCGTCAACGGGATCGAACGTGTCCAGGTCGACATCGTGATGATGCGAACCCCAGATGGGCACGGGCGGCTTGAGCTGACGAAGTTTCGCAATCCACAACTGGTCGAGAGCGAACCGGCGATGGCGCCACCGAACACGCTGGGCCTCCGGAGCGTCATGTTTGCCGTCGAAAGCCTCGACGACACGATCGCTCGACTGCGCGCCAACGGCGGCGAACTCATCGGCGAGGTGGCCCAGTACGAGGACATGTACAGACTCTGCTATATGCGCGGCCCTGCGGGCATCATCGTCGCGCTGGCCGAGGAGCTATCCTGAAGCGTTCATCGCCTTCGTCGAAACCAGTGGCGCTCTCAGGCGCTCCTTCGACTCGATTCCCTGGCTCGCAATCATCCTGCTTTCTTGCCTGCTTGCGCTGCGGTCTGTCAGGCGCGCTCAGAACACCAACGGGATGAGGCGTCTGGTATGGCTCTGGTATGTCGGATATAGTCCACGTAGGGCTGGCCCAGCGCATCCGCGCGCGCGCGCTCTTCCACCGCGACACGATAGCCCAGACCGATCAGCCGTGATCTGAGGACGCAGCCACGGTATCGCGGCGCCCGTCCAGACGGCGGCCAGGACGCACGCGATGATCACGCCTCCGCCAGTGATGACGCTCATCACGACAATTGACCCGCGATCCGCCTTGCGCGCCATCGGGTCGCGCTGGGGACGCCATCTGGAGGCGCTGATGACTTCAGGAATGCGTGTGACGACTACGACAACGACAAAGGCGATGGTGTAGGCGGGCGTCGTGTAGATGAGCGGGAGCATGCAGCGGATCCTTTCGTGCGCCACGCGCGCTCCAGTTCCCCCTCTCCTCGCGGGAGAGGGCCAGGGGTGAGGTTTCCCGGTCAGCCTCAGATCACGATGTCGGCGACCGACTCGACGATGTGGGTGGGGCGATACGGGAACCGCGCGACGGATTCGCGGGCTGTGACGCCCGTCAGCACGAGGGTGGTCGTCATGCCGGCCTCGGTGCCAGCGATGATGTCCGTATCCATGCGGTCGCCGATCATCATCGCCGTCTCGGAGTGGCCGTCGAGCCGGCGCAGCGCCGACCGCATCATCAGCGGGTTGGGCTTGCCAACAAAGTAGGGCCTGACGCCAGTGGCCTCGTAGACCAGCGCCGCCACCGCGCCCGTCGCCGGAATCATGCCCCCCTCTGTTGGCCCGATGGCGTCCGGGTTGGTCGCGATGAAGCGCGCGCCCTCAAGGATCAGCCGGATGGCCTGGGTGAGCCGCACAAAGCTGTAGGCGAGCGTCTCGCCCAGCACTACGTAGTCGGGCCGCGTCTCGGTCAGGATGTAGCCGATGTCGTGCAGCGCGGTGGTCAGCCCCGCCTCGCCGATCACGTAGGCCGAGCCGTTCGGCATCTGGCGGTGCAGGAATTGCGCCGTCGCCATCGCCGAGGTGTACAGCTCGTCGGCGCTGACATGCAGGCCGCTCAGCGCCAGCCGCGCCTGCAAGTCGCGTGGCGTGTAGAGGGAATTGTTCGTCAGGATGGAGAATGGCTTGCCAGCGGCGCGCAGCCTGGCGATGAAGTCATCGGCGCCGGGGATGATCTGCGCGCCGCGCACCAGCACGCCATCCATATCCATCAGATAGGTCATAATCTGTTCAGCGGGTGTATCGCTCATCGAAGCGCCTGCTCTTTCGACTGATCGCAACGGATCATAGGTGATCGCTGGCGGCGTCATGCGGCTGGCAGCGAGCGACCGCGCTGTCTCTCCACCGCTATAGTCGCTGACGGAGCGCGCTGTGTGCAAGTCGGGGTCTCGCTGGCTGCACGCAAACCGACAGAAGGAGAATCACATGGACAGGTTCGAGCGCATCTGGAGGGGCATGACGCAAAGCGAGCGCATCGTGGCGATGTCGCTGCTGGTGGGCGGCGTCATCGGCATAGCCAACTCCACCGTCTGGGCGGTGGCCACCTGCTACATCGCCCATCAGCGCACACGCATGCGTGTGGCGCAGTTTCAGGCCCAATCGCTGCGACACCTGGAGGAGAGCGCGTTCGCGCTGCCTGATCTGCCGGATGTTGATCCATTCGGCGACGACACTGACGAGGCTGACGACGAGGTGTTCCCGCCTGATAGCCTGCACATCGAGAAGCAGTGAGAAGCAGTAGTGTATTGTGCTGGAGCTGGCATGGGGTGTAGGATGCCCGCACAGGCCCTGCCAGCGCGCGAGTGGTCGTCAATGCCGCAGGAGCGAGAGGAGTCGAAGCCAGTGAGCGTGGAAGCCGTACCACAGGCGGCAGGTGAGAGCCGCTCACGGCGCGCGCGTCGGCGAGCCCGCCAGCGCGCCGCTGGCGCGACGAGGATGCGCGCAGCCATCTGCCTGGGGGGCGTGGCGCACCTGGATCCGTCGCCGCAGGAGATCGCCGCCGCAATCAAGCAGGATGTGGGCGTCGTGTGGGTCGATGTGCAGGGCGACCCGGCTGGCGTGATGCCACGGCTGGCGCAGACCTACAACCTCTCCAGCGCCATCCAGGAGGCGCTGCTCGATGAGACGGCGCGCTCGCGCCTGCTGGAGAGCCGCGATGTCTTCTCTGTCGTCGTCAACGGTATCGGCTTCGACGAGCAGGCGGAAGATGCGCTGGTCTCCAAGCTCGATATCGTCTTTGGTAAAGGCTTTGTGCTGACCCTGCATCGCGAGGCCGCCGACTGGCTCGACAAGCTGTGGAGCAGCGCCCACAAGGACGCTGGCAGCGAGAATGTGATGGGGCGCGGCGTCGCGCGGCTGCTGCACATCATCATGGATACGCTGGTGGACACCTATTTCCCCGTCATCGACCGGCTTGATGATCTGATTGATCAGCTCGAAGACGCCACCGTCAACGACACCTCGAACGCCGTGCAGGTGCGGCTCTTCCGCATGAAGCGCGCGGTGGCCACGCTGCGGCGAATCATTAGCCCGCAGGTGGAGCTGACAAACTCGCTCATCACGCGCACAGGCGACCTGATCCCGCGCGAGGTGGAACCCTACTTCGCCGACGTGCGCGACCACACCCTGCGCGTCTTTGAGATGCTCGACTCTTACCGCGATCTGCTCAGTGGTCTGCTCGATGTCTACCTGACGACGGTATCAAATCGGCTGAATGTGGTGATGAAGCAGTTGACCATCATCGCCACCATCTTCATGCCTATCACCTTCGTCACGGGCGTCTTTGGCATGAACTTTGGCCACATGCCGCAGGTCGACCACGACGGGGGCTTCAACTTCTGGATCGTCCTGGTCGGCATGGCGATTCTCACCACCGCCCAGATCTGGTATTTTCGCAAACGCGGTTGGATGTAGGCCCGCCGACGGTCGCGCGGGCGACACACGACGCGCTATACTGCGCACAGGGAGTCTCATCGCTGCTGTTTTGAGACGCAGAGCAGGCGAGCGCGTGAGCGCATGTGGAGGGCGACATGACGCAACCACCAGCATCAGACGACCAGAGCATCGAGGATCTGCAATTCGCTCCGGTCGAGCACGTCATCGGCTTCCAGCTCATCGCGCGCGACAATGGCCGCGCTGTC
>Ga0070683_100005716_pt1 | contig 10391 bp, 9 predicted proteins | sample KBSC713LmetaG_FD_64662 | JGI IMG/M metagenome (GOLD analysis project Ga0070683, IMG submission 64662) | Corn rhizosphere microbial communities from Kellogg Biological Station, Michigan, USA - KBS C7.1-3L metaG | ecosystem: Host-associated > Plants > Roots > Rhizosphere ... | reverse complement strand
TCGTATTCATCTCGTCATTGGCTGCCGTCGGTCCGTCAGTATCCTGGGACCAACCAGTCAGCGAGACGACACCAGCGTCACCAGTCGAGGACTATGGGCAGAGTAAGCTCGACGCAGAGCTAGTCGTTCAAAGCAGCGGACTCCGGTTTACGATCGTTCGTCCGGCTGCAGTCTATGGTCCTGGCGACGGGGACTTCTTCGAGCTCTTTCGCGTCGCGCGCCATGGGCTCGCGATCCACGCCGCGAACCGCGAGCAGTGGATTTCAATCATTCACGTTCGCGATTTGGCAGATGCGCTCGTCAAAGCTGCTTCGATGGACGAGGCAATCGGGCGCGTGTATTGCCTCGGCAATGCGAAGCCGGTGCAGTGGGCTGAGCTATTTCCGATTGCCGCGAAATGCGCCGGCAAGCGCGTCCGACTCGACGTCGAGATACCGAGCTCGGTGGTGAGCGTCGGCGCTCGAGTGGGCGACACGATGGGAAGACTGAGCGGAAAAGTCGGACTGTGGAGCTCGGGAAAGACGGCTCTCGCGAAGCAACGAGCGTGGGTGTGCTCGAGCGATCGCGCGCGCCGAGAGTTGCTCCTCGGGCCCGAAACGCCCCTCGAACGTGGATTCTGTGAGACCTACAAATGGTATCTCGAGCAGGGTTGGCTCTGACGTTCGCTGAATGATTCGCCGCGGACTCCTCATCACAGCTTTGGCATGTCCGCCAGCGATCGCGGCCGCGCAAGCGACGCCGCTCGTTCCTCCGGGTGACCGCGTGTACCGAGATATCGATCGGCTCGCCGCGGCTGGGCTGATCGACACGCTGCTCGTCGGAGCGCGACCGTTCAGCGAACGCGAAGTCCGACGACTGCTCGGCGAAGCGAGGAGAAACGTCGATCGATCGCCGTCGGCTCGGAGTTGGGCCGAGTCTGTCATTGCGATGGATGTTGCGCGGTACACGCGAACGGGGAATCGCGCGCTCGACGCAGCGCGGGTCGAAGCCGTTGCGGTGCAGAGCCCGTATCGCGCGGTTCCGAAGGACGACAACGGCAAGCTCGATGCGGCAATCAACCCACTGGTCGCGAACCGCGGCGGGCGAGAGATAAATGGCTCAGTCAACGGTTTGATCGAGACATGGAGCACGGCGACCCTCGGGTCGCACGTCGCGGCGATGTTCAATCCGCGTGCGGTCGCGTCGAACGGCGGCTCGAGCGGCGAAGCCGGTTTGGCGATTCAGTCCGCGTCGCTCGGGTTCCTATTCGGAAACGTCGCGATCGAAGCGGGGCGCGACTACGCGATCTTCGGGCAATCGCCGACTGGCGGCCTGTTGCTGTCGGAGGACGCGCCGACAATGAATCTCGTCCGCGTCTCGAGCGACGCGCCGTTCACGATTCCCGGAATCTCTCGCGTCTTCGGCCCGATGCGGTGGAGTGGATTTGTCGCCGACCTCGGGGCAGCCGACCAGATCCATCCTCACACGAAGCTTGCCGGATACCATCTCGCCGCGCTGCCACATCCGCGAGTCGAGATCGGCGTCGAGGTGATCGATGCCATGGGAGGAAACGGAGGACAGCCGGCGAGCTTCGGCGATCGATTGATCGATGCCGTGCCGCTGATCGACGCGATCTTTCGCGCGGGGAGCGATTTCCAATTCTCTAACAAAATGGCGGGCGTCGACTTTCATTGGCGAATGCCGTCGTGGCTGGGGTTCGAGCTGTACGCGGAGGGCGACGTCGACGACTTCGATATTCGTCGTCTTCGCAGCTCGATCCTCGAAGACGGAGGCGTCATCGCGGGGACGTCGCTATCGTGTCTGATCGAATGCGGCCGATTCGGAATCCGCGCGGAATATCGGCAGACTGGAATCCGCTACTACACACACAGCGACTATCCGCTCGAGCGGCGAGCATTCATACTCGGCGATCCCCTTGGACCACGCGGCCTTTCGGGAACGGTCACACTCGACGGCGAGGCAGCCGCCGGATACTTCGCGCTGCGGGGGGCGTTCGAAGTAAGAAGCGGAAACCAGTATGGCTCGACGACGACCGGACCGAGCACGGAGGGATTCCACTTCGTGCTCACGAAGCAGAATCCGGCGGAGAAGCGGTCCCGCGTCGACGCAACGTGGGAGTCAGACAAAGCGCGCCGATTCGGTGTTCGACTGTCGGCGGGGCTCGAGCACGTGACGGACTTTTCGTTTGTTCGCGGAAATGACCGAACCAACTCTCTGTTCGGCGCGGCGGTTACTGTTCGTCCATGACGCGCGCGCGACCGAGAGTTGCGTTCACGGTGGATCTGGAGCCGGACTGCCCGCCGTTCCTGAAAGGATTTCGCGGCGTCGAGCACGGCCTGCCGGCCTTGCTCGGCGTTCTCGACGCACTCCGAATTCCCGCAACGTTCTTCACGACGGGCGAGGTGGCGCAGAGGTATCCCGAGAGTGTCCAACGCGTTGTTGCCGCGGGACACGAGCTCGCGTGTCATGGGATGACTCACGCTGCATTTACGACGCTGGATCGTGAGACGGCGCGAGCGGAAATCGTCGAGTCGGCAGCCATCCTGCGGCGGTTCGCGAACGTTACTTCGTTTCGCGCACCCTACCTCCGGTTTCCCGACTCGTACGTCGACATCCTCGAGGAAAACGGGTTTGCACTCGATTCATCGCATGCGAAATACAAGCTCGCGTATTATCGGAGTCGAACCCGCACGACGATCCGCCGTGTCCCTGCGTCGGTAACGTCCTCTGTGCTGCGAATCGCCCGCCCGATTCGACGCGCCTATCTCGCTGCGTTGTCAGATCCGATCGTTCTGTTCGTTCACCCGTGGGAGTTCGTCGACCTGCGGCAAGAAAAGCTGCGGCTAGACTGCCGATTCAAGACGGGCGATCTCGCGCTCGCGTGTGTTCGCGACGTACTCGAGTCGTATGCGGCGCGCGACGCGCAGTTCGTGTGCATAAGAGAACTTGCATGACGACGTACGACGCTCGGCGATATCTGCCGACGATCACGCCAGCAGCGTGGCGCTGGATGAAGTTGATCGCACTCGTTCTGCTGACGGTCGCACTGATCGTTGCGCTGCGAAATGTCGGCTGGGCGAAGACCGTCGCTGCGCTCAAAGACGCGAATCCGGCCTGGCTCGTCGTGAGCGTCCTAGCGAATGCCGCGATCTTGCTGTGCTGGGGTTTGTTCTGGAAGGCGCTTCGACCGCGAGCAGAGGCGGGCATCAGCTATTTCAGAACGCTGGAGATCGCGTCGATCTCCTCCGCGCTGATGAACACGCTGCCGTTCGGCGGCGGTCATGCGTCGAGCGTTGTGTTGCTCGTGAAACAAGGGAACACGACGCGGCGCGGCGCACTCTCGATTCTTGCGCTCGACCAGCTCGGCGAAGGGGTGGTGAAAGTCATGGTGCTCGCGGCTGCGTCGCTGGCAATGCCGCTTCCGCCGTGGATGCGCGCCGTGTTGTCGACCGTGTTGCTGGTGGTCGGCGGCTGGCTCGTCACGCTCGTCGTCATCTCGCGCACGACGAATGAGCTCGAAGTACTCAAGAGCGCGCGACGATCGTTGGGGGCGCTCGCATGTGTCGGCGGAATGAAGCTCGCGGAGCTCATCGCGATCATCGCGGTGCAAATGGCGTACGGAGTTCACATCTCGCTCGGTGGAAGCGTTCTCGTTCTCGCGACAGCCGTCCTTGCGACGATGCTCCCGTTGTCTCCGGGGAATCTCGGGACTTATGAGGCGAGCATCTTTCTTGTCTACCGATATCTCGGCGTCGCGCCGGAGGTCGCGCTGAGTCTCGCGATCGTGCAGCACGTGTGCTTCATGATTCCGGCGGTAGGGATTGGGTATGGGTTTTCGGTGAACAACCTTGGACGGAAAGCGATCCTCTCAGGATGACGGAATCGCGACGCTCGTATCACCGTGATAGAGCGATTGCCTCTCGGTAGACGGCGAGGTGTTGTTCGGTCACGCGCGACCAGTCGAATGGCGGAATGGTCGATCGATTATGCGCGGCCATCGCGCGGCGGCGATCGGGATAGGCGATCAACGCCGCGACGCAATCGACAAGCTCGACGTCGTTGCGAGCGAGTAGACCTTCACGGCCATGCTCGATGAGCTCCGAAACTCCGGACGCGCGCATCGCGACGACCGGGACGCCCGCGCAACGAGCCTCCAAAGCCGCTATTCCGAAGGACTCGCGAACCGTCGGGAGGACAAAAATGTCGCCCGTCGAGAGCAGCGCGCGGATCTCATCGCGTGAGCGGCGGCCAGCCAACGTAATGCGACGGCCGAGACTGTAGCGAGCGATCGTGCGCTCCATACGAGCGCGCTCGGGGCCGTCGCCGACCACTGTGAGGTGCACCGCGATTTCGCTTGGCAGGCGAGCATCCAGCGCGCGCATCAAATCGACGAGCTTCAGCGGGCGCTTCTTCTGGTTGAGCCGCATCACGCTGACGAGGTTCACAGTCCTCTCATCGCGCGACTCAGGTTCGCAAGTCCAGGCAGCGACGTCGATCCCGTTCGGGAGGATCGTCATCTCGCGCGACCCGGCGATCGGTCGAACGTCTCGTGCAACACGATCGCTCACCGCGGTGAATCGCGCAGGCCACGATGCGGTACCGATGACGAGCCTCGCCACGCGCGCGAGAAGCGCCGTTTGCGGAACGACCGAGTGAAAGGTCAGCACGATCGGAATTCGTCGACGAACAGCCTGTGCCGCGCCACCAAGCGCAGCGGGCGAAATGATGCTGACGTGACAGTGTGCGACGTCGACCTCATGGCGTTGAAGCGCGTCGCCGATCGACCGGACACCTTTCCGCGTATACAGAAACTCGAAACGCGGAGCGCGCGGAGCGGCAGCGCGTTCGACAGCGATTCCGTCGACGAGGGCATCGCCCGGTGTCGGTGTGATGACGACGACCTCGTTGCCAGCGGCAGTCAGGTTCGCGGCGAGGTTTTGAAGGTGAAGCTCAATGCCTCCGACGCGCGGATGATACCAGTCGCAAACGAGACCGATCTTCACGTCGCGATCGACGCCGCGCCGGCTTCTCGATGCGCGACCATGTGGCTGACGCGCTCGAATGCGTTCAACACACGATCGACCTGCTCGTCGGTATGCTCGGCAGACATCGACACGCGAATACGACACGAGTGTTCCGGCACCGCCGGCGGCACAATTGGATGCGTGAAGACGCCGTCGTCGAAAAGCGCGCGCCAGATCATTCCCGCCCGAAGTGGATCGCCGACGACCACGGGAATCACAGGCGTTCGCGTCGTACCGAGATCGAAGCCGAGGGCGCGGAATCCCGCGGTGACGCGATTGGTGTGCTCCCAGAGTCGCGTGCGACGTTCGGGTTCGGACTGAAGAATGTCGAGCGCCGCGAGAACACCAGCGACCGATGCCGGCGGCATGCTCGCAGTGAAAATCAAGGAACGCGCGTGGTGCCGCAGGAAATGAATGACGTTTTCCGGTCCGGCAACGACTCCGCCGACCGACGCGAGCGATTTCGAGAAGGTCGCGAGAATCAGATCGACCTCATCGTGCAAACCGAAATGGCTGACGCTTCCAGCGCCATCCTCGCCGAGCACCCCGAGTGCATGCGCTTCGTCGACGAGAACGGATGCCTTATGCTCTTTCGCGGCCGCAACGATCTGCGGAAGATCGGCGATGCTGCCTTCCATCGAGAATACGCCATCAGTGACGACGAGCTTTCCGGCGTCGGCAGGCGTGCGCGCGAGCTGGCGTGACAGTCCATCGTAGTCACCGTGCGTGTAGCGATGAATTTCACCCATCCCGAGGCGCGCCGCGTCAACGAGGGACGCGTGATCGAGGCGATCGAGATACGCATGATCGTTGCGGCCGAGCAGCGGGGCGAGCGCGCCGAGACTCGCCTGGTAGCCGGTGGTGAAAACCAGCGCGGATTCTTTGCGGAAGAACTTTGCGAGTCGCGCCTCGAGCTCGTAGTGGAGATCGAGAGTTCCGTTCAGAAAACGGCTGCCGGTCGAACCGACACCATACTTCAGCGACGCCAGATGCGCCGCCTCGAGCACTCTCGGGTGATGCGTCAGGCCGAGGTAGTTGTTGGATCCGACCATGATGCGCCACTTGCCGTCGATCAGCGCTTCAGTCGCCGTCGTCTGCTGAATCGGCGTGAAGTACGGATAGATGCCCATCGCCTGCGCGGCGCGAGCCATCGTGAAGCCGTTCACTTTGTCGAAAATGCTCATGCTGCAGGCTGACTAGAGATTGCGCGGTCGTAAATCCGCCAGCGCCGGTATTCCTTCGCGCCCATTGCTGTGAGTGGGCGGTTCAACTTGTCATTGTCCTCGAGAATCCACGACGCTTCGGCGCTGATGCCCTTCGTCTTCCCGCGGCGAACCATCTCGTGCGCGAAGAGCGCAAAGATTCCGCGTCGCCGATACTCGGCCTTTGCGCCGAGGATCATGATGCGACCGCTGCGAATGCGCGACCGCGCGGCGAGAATCTTGAACAGGCCGGTCGGAAGGAGTCGTCCGTTGCCGATCGCCTTGAATGCATGGTGGTAGTCGGGAACGATGATCATGAAGCCGGCGGGTTCACCATTCACTTCCGCGATGAACGCAAAGTCCGGCCAAATGATGTGCTTCAACACCTTGGCTTCGTGAAGAAAGCTATCGCGGGACATCGGGAAGAATCCCCAATTCCGTTCCCACGCGGAGTTGTAGATCTCCCAGCAGCGCTCGACTTCTTTCTCGAAGTTGCCGATGTCGAGATCGCGGAAGACGAGCTCCTTTCCACGAAGCGCGCGCTCGGCTTGTTCGCGGTAGCGATCCGGGAGGGTGAATTCGTATTCCCCGGGCGTCGTCGCGAAGTAATAGGCCAGGAGGTCTTTCGCTTTCTTGAAACCAGCAGTCTCGAGCAGCGATGGGTAGTATGGCGGGTTCCACGTCGTCATGATGACGGGGTGCTGATGAAAACCATCGACGAGCATTCCGCACTCGTGGTTCGTCGAGGGATTCATCGGACCACGGATAGTGCCGAGTCCTCGGTCGCGGAGCCATGTTTCGGCCGATGCGAAGAGCGCGTTTGCGACTTCCGTGTCGTTCCTGCTTTCAAAGAATCCAAAAAACCCGACGCGATCCGAATGGAACCTGTTGTGCGCGCGATTCTCGATAGCGGCGATGCGGCCGACGGGTTGTCCGTCGCGCAGCGCGAGGAACAACTGTCGATCAGCTTCGCGATAGAACGGATTCGATTTTCGGTCGAGCGCATCGCGAACCGCGATCCGAAGTGGCGGAACCCACTGCGGGTGTTCCGCGGGGTTGTAGATCTTCCACGGGAGATCGACAAAACGGCGCAGATCGCGCGACGATTCGATTGAGATGATCTCGACGGACACGTCAGCCAATGTAATTCAGGACGTGAGCGTGCCGCACGAGCGCGGCCCGCGCGCAGCGGCGTTGGTTTTTCTGAGCGGATATCTCGCCATGTCCGGCGTACTGCTTGGAACGGACGGACATACGACGCTGGCTGCATGTCATGCGGTTGGCGTGTTGATCGCGGCGTGGACGCTGGTCGACCATCGGAAACCAGCTCGCGCGATCGGCGACCTCTTTCCCTTGGTCGTCGCCCCAATGCTCTACGCAGAGATTCCGCTGTTGATCGCCGCATTGGGCAGCTCGTTTCATGACGACGCCGTGCAGGAGTGGGAGAAAGCGCTGTTCGGCGTGCAGGCATCGCGGGTCCTTGCGACATCCGTGCCGAACGCCGCCGTAAGCGAAATCCTACACCTTGGATATTTGGCCTACTATCCGCTGATCTTCGTTCCGCCGTTGCTGTTGTTTGCCCGACGTGAGCGCCGTGGGTATGCGGAAACGATTGCCGCGCTAACATTTGTCTACGTGATCTGCTGGATCATCTTCGCAATCGCGCCGGTCGAAGGGCCGCGGTACCTCTGGAGCGCTAACGTGCCGGACGGGCCGGTGCGACGGCTTACTGTGGCGCTGCTCGCGGCGGGGTCGTCGCGGGGGGCGGCGTTCCCGTCGTCGCACATGGCCGTGAGCACCGCGCAGGCGGTGATGGCGGTTCGTTGGCAGCCGCGCGTCGGAATCGTTGCCACGCTCATCGCCCTTTTGGTGGGAATCGGCGCTGTCTACGGGGGATTCCACTACGGCGTCGATGTTGTCGCCGGCGCGGCGCTCGGACTGATCGTCGCGGTAGCGACGCTCGTACTCTCGGCGGGGCGACATGCCGCGGCGTGAGAAGATCCTCATCATTCGCCTCGCAGCAATCGGCGACGTGGTCATGGCGTCGTCACTCGCACGACGTCTGCGCGACGCGAAGCCGGAAGCTCACATCACATGGATGTGCGGTCAGGCGGCGACGCCGCTCGTCGAGCGGTTTGCGGACGTCGACGACATCATCACGATCGACGATCGGAAGCTGTTCACGAGCGGATCGATCGGTCGAATGGGCGTTCTGCTTCCAACATGGAGCCGGATCGGGCCCGAGCGGTTCGACATCGTGTACTTGGTGCACCCAGATCCGCGGTATCGCGCGCTCACGGCAACGCTGCATCGGGCGCGGGTCGTCGCCCAGTCACGCAAGCGCGCGCGCCCAGGACTGAATCCGATTCCAGGTCGCTACCTCGGCGACGAAGCGGCGCGGCTGATGGACGAGTCCGAGCCAAATGGACCGATTCAGGGCCACTTCCCCCTCGGCAGACTGAAACCGTTTTCGCCGACCCCGCGCGGCGATCGACCGAGGGTCGTCATCGTGCCGGGAGGAGCGAAGAACGTTCTTCGCGAGAGTGCACTCAAGCGGTGGCCGGTGGACCACTACGCGGCGGTGGCGCGCGCGCTCGTCGCAGAAGGATTCGACGTCACGCTAATCGGAAACCTCGGAGACGATTGGGTGCGACCGCATTTCATGGGGACGATCGTCACGAATCTCATCGGAAAGACCTCGATTCCGGAGACGCTCGAAGTACTTGCAGGCGCGGATCTCGTGATCGCGCACGACACGGGGCCGATGCACCTGGCGCGTCTCGTTGGCGCACGACTCGTCGCGCTGTTTGGACCAACGCCGCCGTCGAGCTTCGTCCCGTCGGACGACAGGACGACGGTGCTCTGGGGCGGAGCCCATCTCGCCTGTCGTCCGTGCTACGATGGACGTGAGTTCGCGGAGTGCTCGGACAACGAATGCATGTCGAGCATCTCGGCGGACGTCGTTCTCAGGACCGCGATCACGATCCTTCGCGAAAACACAGCCATTCGCGTTCTACAAACAACTGAAACTCCCGACGAAACCGCGCTTCGCTGAAACGCTCCGCGTTTGCGCGGCATGCAGTGCGTGAGACATCGAGTGTTTCAAATTCTCTAACGGCCGCAGCGAGCGCCGAAGGTGTCTGCTCGCGGAAGAACACGCCAGTTTTGCCGGAGACGACAGTTTCCAGGGCGCCGCCACGGCCAAACGCGATGACTGGCGTCCCGCACGCCTGGGCCTCGACCGGGGCAATGCCGAAGTCTTCTTCCGCCGCGAACAGGAATGCCTTCGCACCTCGAAGAACCGTTCGCACGCGATCTCGACTCGCGCGTCCGAGCATCGTCACGTTCGGGCCAGCCGCGGCCTTCACCTTCTCGATGTCGGGACCGTCGCCGACGATCACCAACTTCTTGTCGGGCAATTCAGCGAATGCACGCGCAATGAGACCGACGCGCTTGTACGGCACGAAGCGACTGACGGTCGCGTAATACGGGCCGAGCGAGTCGTCGCCCGGCCCGGGAGTGAAAAAGTCGACGTCGACGGGCGGATGGATGACAGTCGACGAGCGGTCGTAAGCGCGCTGAATTCGATCGGCGACGTAGCTCGAGTTCGTGGCGAAAGCATCGACGTCAGCCGACCGTCTGCGATCCCACCGCTGAAGCCAATCGAGAAGCGTTTGGGCCATCGCGCCGCGCATTCCTTTGTTCAGGCCAGATTCCCGCAGGTATTGCTCGCGCAGGTCCCACGCGTAGCGCATCGGCGAGTGGCAGTATGTGAGATGCAGCTGACCGTCGCGCGTCCGCACGTTCTTCGCGACGGAGTGCGAGTTCGAGATCACAACGTCGAACGCGCCGAGGTCGAATCCTCGAATGGCGGCGGGATAGAGCGGCAATAGTGAGCGATACCGCGATGCGACGCCGGGAATTCCGTCGAGAAACGACGTCGTCACGTCGTCGAGTCCAATGAATGCGCGATCGTCGGGCGACATCTTGTCGATGAGCGCGAAGACGCGCGCGGTAGGAAAGACGCGGAGCATCTCGCGGAGCACGAGCTCCGATCCACCGAGCGTCGTAAACCACTCGTGGACGATGGCGACTTTCACGGGATGTCGGCGTGCATTCTTCGATCGAAACTACGGCAGACCCGCGCGAAGTCCGAGGCGAAGGT
>Ga0070683_100005714_pt1 | contig 10391 bp, 9 predicted proteins | sample KBSC713LmetaG_FD_64662 | JGI IMG/M metagenome (GOLD analysis project Ga0070683, IMG submission 64662) | Corn rhizosphere microbial communities from Kellogg Biological Station, Michigan, USA - KBS C7.1-3L metaG | ecosystem: Host-associated > Plants > Roots > Rhizosphere ... | reverse complement strand
CCCGTTCGCTCCGCTCATGGGCATTCAAGGCATGGTGACGCGCACCGGCTGGGACGGCACGACCTGGGGCGCCAATCAGCGCATCAGCGTCGACGAGGCGATCAAGGTAAACACGGTCAACGGTGCGTACGCGTCGCGCGAGGAATCTCTCAAGGGTTCGATCGCGGCGGGGAAGTTGGCGGACTTCGTCCTACTGGCCGATGACCCGCACACCGTGGCCAAAGACAAGATCAAGGACATCCAGATCGTTCGGACCGTCGTCGGCGGATCGACGGCGTATCAGGCGTGAATGCCGGCCACCCGACTCAGGACGTCGGGTTCTGCGCGAGATGCAGCGCGCGCACTGGATTGAACTTGAGACCGAGGACGTACCGAAACGACGTCATCCAATACGTATTGCCGTTCGGGATCGTGGCCGGACCAGTGAAGCGGTACGTGGTCATCCGGCTGCGCATAGCCGACATCTCGGTCGTCAGCGCCAGCGAGCGCGTTAGAGAATACTCGAACCCGGCCCCGCCGACACTCCCGAACCCGCGACTGTACCGCCCGCCTTCCACGAACTGCTGATCCGACGATCCACTGACGATCGCCGCCGTCGACGGCAGCGCGTACAGATCGTACATGCGCATGTACGCCGCGCGAACGTCGAAGAAGGGGCGCAGCGCATGATCCCACGCGAGCGGCGAATATCGCGTCCCGACCTCCGCCGTCTGTGCGTTCGTTGAACTGAACGGGAGCGAGGACGTCATATCCACGGTGGCCGACAAGTGTTCGGTGTACCGATAATCGGCGCGTGTGCCGGCGCCAGGCGCGGTGTACCGCGTCACACCGCCAGCCGCTGCCGGCACTTCCAATGAGCTGATCAGTGAGTACGCCTCCGCGGACCAGCGTGAGCGCCGATAAGCCAGCGCTCTCGTCACCGGGCCCGCTTCAGGCGGAAGCGGCGCGGGCTGCGGCGTGGCACCACGACCGCCTCGGGGAAGTCGGATACGTTGCGCGCTCAATCCCGACGGCAGCGTCAGCAACGCGATCAAAACGAAGGCTCGACTGCGCATGACAACCTCACCGGCGACGTTACACAGATCGCGAACTTCCTGTCCTTTCACTCTGGGGACACACCCGTGAAATGGCAAGGCTCGCGATGCGGCGCGCGCTGGCGCCGCACGCGGCGAACGTCTAGAATCGATGACGTTCCCTCCCCCGAGATGCCAGCCATGACGCCCGCCTTCCGCCACGCAACCATCCTCGCCGTCCTCGCGGTCGCACACACCGCCGCGGCCCAGCGTCTCGAGATCAAACTCGATCCGAGCGTCGCGTCACAAGCGACGACCGGACGAGTCTTCCTCTTTTTCGCCAAGGACAGTGCCCGCGAGCCGCGCCTGCTCGGCGGCTCCTACGGCGGCAGCGTTCCGTTCTTTGGGATCGACGCCGAGGCAGTGAAGCCGGGCAGCACGGTCGTGATGGACGCGAGCACGCTCGGGTATCCGTACGAGAGTCTGTCGCAGCTGCCGGCTGGACAGTACTACGTGCAGGCGCTCATGAACGTCTACACAAAGTTCGCGCGGGCCGATGGGCACGTCGTCTGGGTGCACAACGATCAGTGGGAAGGACAGCACTTCAATACGTCACCCGGCAATCTCGTGAGCGACGTGCAGCGTGTGACGTTTGATCCCAAGTCACGCGCGACCATTCGGCTGACGCTCGCGAACGCACTGCCGAAGGTCGAGGTGCCGCCCGATACGCGCTGGGTCAAACGCATCAAGATCAAAAGCGAGCTTCTCTCGAAGTTTTGGGGTCAACCGATGTACATCGGCGCCACGGTGTTGCTGCCGAAAGGATTCGACGAGGAACCAACACGCCGCTATCCCGCGATCTACAGCCAGGGCCACTTCGGCCTCGGTGCCCCATTTGGATTCTCTGAACAGCAGGGCGACGGACGCGGCGGTCGTGGGGGTCGTGGCGCCGCACCGGAGAGCCCGTTCGGCAACGAGCCGACCTCGGCGCGCGAGTCGGGCTCCCAGTTCGCGCAACACTGGATGAGCGACAACTTCCCGCGTTTCGTGGCGATCACGTGGCAGCATCCGACGCCGTACTACGACGACTCCTACGCGGTGAACTCGGTGAACAACGGCCCGTACCAGGACGCACTGCTCACCGAGCTGGTGCCGCTGCTCGAGAAACAATTCCGACTGATTCCGGAAGCGAATGCGAGATTCCTCACGGGCGGCTCGACAGGCGGGTGGGAGTGCGCCGCGCTGCAGATTCAGCGTCCCGACTTCTTCGGCGGCGGATGGTGCTTGTATCCCGATCCGGTCGATTTCCGTCGCAATCAGCTCGTGGACAACTACGCGGACACGAACGCCTTCACGCCGAACCAGAGCACGCCGCCGATTCCCGAGCGATACATGATGCGCACGCCCGAGGGACAACCGCAGGTCACGCAGCGTCAGATGAGTCAATTGGAAGCAGTGCTGGGCAGTCACGCACGAAGCGGACAGCAGTTCGACGCTTGGGATGCCGCGTACGGACCAATCGGCGCCGACGGCTATCCCGTCCGTCTCTGGGATCGTCGCACCGGCCACATCGACAAAACCGTGGCGGCGTATTGGCGCGACAAAGGCTACGATCTCACCTGGAACCTGAAGACCAACTGGTCGAAGATCGGTCCGTCACTCGCGGGCAAGATGCACATGTACGTCGGCGACATGGACAATCATTATCTCAACCTCGCCGTGTACATCATGGAGAACGAGGCGTCGAAGCTCAGCAATCCAAAAGCGAACTTCACGTTCGACTACGGCCGACCGATGAAGCCGCACGGATGGCAACCGATGACAAATGCCGAGCTGGTGAAGATGATGGACCAGTTCCGAAACGAGCATCGCACGCAGCCCTGAGGATTGAAAGTGACACCTCACGTTCCGGTTCGGCTGCGGCGCATGGTGATCGCCGCATCGTTGCTCGGCATGACGTTTGCCGGGCCGGCGCGCGCGCAAGCCAGCCCCGATTGGACGGAGCCGTTTCCGCCGTTTCGGATCGCCGGAAGTCTCTACTATGTCGGAAGCAAAGGCCTTGCGAGCTACCTGATCGCGACGCCGGCCGGCCACGTCTTGATCAACAGCGATCTCGAGGCCAACGTTCCGCTCATCAAGGCGAGCATGGAACAGCTTGGATTCAAGTTCAATGACATCAAGATCCTGCTGATCAGCCACGCACACTGGGACCATGACGCCGGCAGCGCGATGATCAAGCGGCTGACCGGCGCGAAGTACATGGTGATGGACGCCGATGTGCCGGTCGTCGAGTCGGGAGGCAAGGCCGACTTCCGCTACGGCAACACGCCGGCCGATCTGTATCCGGCCACGAAAGTCGACCGCGTGCTGCACGACGGCGACGAAGTCAAGATTGGCGACGCCGTGCTCGTCGCACGCCTGACGCCTGGGCACACGAAAGGCTGCACGACATGGACGATGCGAGTGAACGACAACGGGAAGGCATACAACGTCGTGATCGTCGGCAGTCCCAACGTGAATCCGGGCTACAAGCTCGTCGGCAATACGCTCTATCCGCAGATCGCGACCGATTACGAGCGGATGTTCAGCGTTCTCAAATCACTGCCGGCCGATGTTTTCCTCGGAGCGCATGGAGCGTACTTCGGCATGGAAGCGAAGTACGCGAAGATGAAAGCGGGCGCACCGTCACCGTTTGTCGATCGCGACGGGTACAAGAAGTTCGTGGCGGACAAAGAGCAGGAATTCCGCGCGGAGCTGGCCAAGCAGCGGGCGGGCGGTGCGCCGTAATCGGCGACGCACGCGGGGATTGATCACCGTCGCGGCGATCGTTCTGCCACTCGCCCGCGGCACCGGGCAGATTCCGACTCCGCCGGCGGCATCGCAGAATCCGTCGCCGATGGTCGAGCAGACGCGCTCGCACGAACGGCTCTCGCCGCGAGACCTCGGCGGCACGCGTCGCACGTTCACTGGTCCCGCCGGGAAACCGGTCGAGCTCTGGATTCCCGAACACGCGCGACAGAGCGACGCGATCGATCTGGTGATTCACTTTCACGGCGCCGCGTGGCTTCCCGAGCAGGCCGTTGCCGGCGTCAACGATCACACCGCCGCAGCGGTCGTGAATCTCGGCGTCGGTTCGGGCGCATATCACAGTGCGTTCTCGGATCCGGCCGCATTCGACTCGCTACTCGCCGACATCACGCGAGAGATGTCCGTCGCAACGAGCAAGCCCGAACGCGTTGGACGGCTGACGCTCGTCGGCTACTCGGCCGGACACGGCGCAGTGCGAGCGATTCTGCGTGAGCCTCGTCATTTCGCCAGAGTCGACGCCGTGCTGCTGATCGACGGCATGCACACGTCTTACGTTCCAGAAGGCACGACCCTCGCCACGGGTGGCGCACTCGACACCACCAATCTCACCGCGTTCGCTGACTTCGCTCGAGCTGCCATGCGCGGCGAGAAACGCTTTGTCGTCACGCATTCGGAGATCTTTCCAGGCACGTTCGCGAGCACGACGGAAACCGCTGACTGGCTTCTCCACGCACTCGGCCTCCATCGCACCGCTGTCCTGCGTTGGGGTCCGCGCGGCATGCAGCAACTCAGCGACGTCCATGCCGGCAACTTCGAGTTACTCGGCTTCGCCGGCAATTCGGCACCGGACCACGTCGATCAGTTGCACGCGATGCCGGAATTTCTCGCGCGGCTCTCCGAACGCTAGTGAAACGACTCCAGGAGGCGCTGGATCGCTACGCGTCCGAAGTGCTCCGCCCATCCCATCGCGTCACCCTCGTGTTTGGTGTCGCGAATTGTCGGATCGGCGCCGGCCATTAGCAGCAGCCGCGCGACTTCGACACTCCCGCTCCAAGCGGCCATGTGAAGCGGCGTGACGTCCGCGTCCCAGTGCGCCCATCGCGCATTCGGATCTGCGCCGTGGTCGAGTAACCAGCGCACCGCGCGCACATCGCCGCGTTTGGCCAAGAGATGCAGCGCACCGCTCTGGTCGCGAAGCGCACCGTTGTCCCCTAACAAACGGTCGGCCGTCTCCCAGTCGCCGAGTGTGAGTGCGGCGACGACGTCTAGCGCAACGGCGCGCGACGGATGATGGCCGCGGTCCGCGCTCGTGAGCTCCGCAATCGTCATGGCGTGGATCGCTTGCATCACAGGACGGTCGACGTCCTGCGCGGTGGCGTATGCGGCCACAGTTTGTCCCGACGCATCAGTCGCCAGAGGGTCGGCGCCGAGTTCCAAAAGCAGCGCGACCATGTGAGGGCGATTCATTCGTACGGCGAACTGCAGCACAGTTTGATTGTTCTCGTTGCGACTCATCCGCCGATTGAGCGCCGCCGGATTCGCGGCGACGATTCGGCGCACCTCGTCGGCAAGATTCATCGCGACGGCGGAGAAGACGTGGTGACGCGCGCCGCGGCTGACGAGAAACTCGGCCACGGCGCGATGCGCGGCATCGTCGCATCCGTCCCAACACGTCGCCCAACCAATGACCTCGAGTTCGTGATCGTCACCGCGTCCCACAACGTCGCCACCGGCGTCGGCAAGGCGGCGTACCACGTCCAAGTGACCCGCTGCCGCCGCCCAATGCATGGCGTAGGTGTTGTCGCCGGTTTCACGCGCGTTGGGATCGAGTCCCAGCGCCAGCAGGGCGTCGACTGCCGCCAGGCGCCCGCTGTGCGCCGCGATGTGGAGCAACGTCCAGCCGTACGGTTTCTTTCGCGCGTGAGCACGATCGGGTGATTGCTCGACTAACGCGCGCAATGCGTCGACGTCGCCCGCGCGCGCCGCGTCGAACAAACGCCCTTCGATGCTCAGGTTGTCGATGTGGGCCTTCAACGCTCGCCAACTGGCGAAGCCGTATCGCCTCGCGAGATCGAATTGCGCGTCGGCGAGTTGCGCCGCGGGTTCGATTTTGCGGAGCTCCTCGAGACGGCGCTTGGCTTGTTTGCGAAGCCAGTCGAGATTCGGATTGTCCGGCAACGACAGTGAACCGGACGCAGACTCAGGGGTCTGTTCGGACATGGCATACCTCCATTCCTTCGAAAGGATCGAGCCCTTTCATGCCGCCCGTGTCCGCACATTGGGCGAGGAATAGAAGTTGTATTGGAATCGACAGAGGGAAGGTTGAACCCTTTACGCGGACCGTCGGCCGCCCCCGCGGCACTCCCTTAATGCTAGGATATACCTCGAAGCTCGCAAGGGGCGACAGCCATCGCCTGCAGCGCGGCTACACCTATCAGCTCATCGAGCCGATCGGTCGCAACTTCGATGACGGGTTCACGCCCGAGGTCGCGCGAAGCTCTCGCCAAGCGCTCCTTCACTGGGCATACGACAGGCGAAAGATCTGATCGCGTCAGCAACGTTGGCGGCGTCATTCGGGTGACCGCGCGGGCGAGCCGACAGTTCAGCAACTCGAATGACACTTCCAACATCTGTCGGCTTCCCATCGGTGAGACAATCATGAAACTGTTGCTTCGAATGGCGGCGCTCGCCGCGTTGACCGCGTGCAGCGCCAGCAACACCACGCAAGTCGCACGTCAGGACGCGCGCCTCTCGTCGAACGACCAACTGACGCTCACGGTGACAGATGCGCCCGCACGTCCCGGCGTGATGTTCGTCGCCGGCACGATCACCGGCGGGCAAGGCGCCGTGACCGTGTCGAGCACGCGATATGGCAGCGTCTGTTCGACCGACATCACCGCGAACGCCGACGTGGCCAAGGGCAAGATCACGCTCACGGTGAAATTCGCCGAGCGGACGGCAATCTGCACGGCGGACATTCGCGCCATCACGTATCGCGCCGACATCGCCGGCATCGTCCCAGGCGAGTACGAAGTGGATGTCGTCCACTCGAATGCCGACGGTTCGAACGGGACCGTGCTCACGCAGCGCGTGAAGGTGACCTGATCGCGCCCCATTCCGTCGCGGCCGGCCGCCCCTTCTATTGTACGCTGGAGGCGGCCGGCAATTCCGCGCTCGGCGAATCGTCGCGTCCACTCAACTACGACAGCGGGGATTCAGCGTGCGCATCGGCGACATGAATTGGATGCAGGTCGAGGAATATCTCAAACGCGACGACCGCGCGGTGCTCCCGCTCGGCAGCACCGAACAGCACAGCTACCTGAGACTCACGGTCGACTGCATCCTGCCGGAGCGCGTCGCCGTGGACGCCGCCGAACCGCTTGGCATTCCGGTGTTCCCGGTGGTCGCGTATGGTGTCACACCCTATTTCCGCGAATTCCCCGGATCCATTTCGCTTCGCGTCGAGACGCATTTGCACGTCGTGCGCGACATTCTCGACAGCATGGCGCACAGCGGCTTCAAGCGCATCCTCATTGTGAATGGTCACGGCGGGAACGGCGCGGTTCAGCAATTCGCGCAAGAATGGGCCGCCGATCACCCAGCGTGTCGCGTCGTCTTTCACAATTGGTGGAATGCGCCGCGCACGTGGGCCAAGGTGCAGGCAATCGATCCCGTCGCGTCCCACGGGTCGTGGATGGAAAATTTTCCATGGACGCGACTTCCCGACCCGGGAGCACCCGTGCCTGCCGCGCAACGTCCCATGGTCGATCTCGCAACGGTGCGTGTGCTCGACCCGGTCGCGCTTCGCCAATATCTCGGCGACGGTAACTACGGCGGCTTGTATCAGCGCTCCGACGCCGACATGCTCGCGCTCTGGCAGGTCGCCGTAGACGAGACGCGCGAGCTGCTCGCGGGATCGTGGGGTAACTCCTAGCGCTCGTCTCTGCGCCAGGATCGGTCGCGACGAACATCTGATTTGCCGCGAGCAATCATGACAACTGCGATTTGAGCGCGTCGCGAAAGCAGCGGATCGGGGCGGCGAGCTGTCCCGGGTGCGCGGCGTGAACGAGCCATACGTCGAACACCGGCCGAAAATCCCGGACATTCACGACGCGGACGGCATCGCGAAACCCGCTCCGCGCGAGCATTCGCGGCAGCACCATTCCAACCCCGTGCCCGCGCGCGATCAACGACAGTTGGAGCTCGGCGGGGCCGACCTCCACACTCGGCACCATCAGGCGCTGCTTCCCGGCGAATGCCTCGATCACCACCCGGCGAAACACGCACCCGTCTTGGTTGAGCACCCACGGAAGAGCAGCGAGGTCCGCGAGCTTCGGCGACTTGGGGAGCTCGAGCTGAGGACCGGCCACGATCACCGCGCGTTCGGCCGATAGGCGCTCGCCCGACAAACCGCCCGGTGCCTCGTCGTCGTGACCAGACAGTACCGCCGCGGCGTCGAGCTTGCCCGCGCGCAGCTGTGGAATCGCCGACCATCCTGTGGTCGCCTTCACGTGCAGCTGCGGAAATTCGGCGCGAACGCGATCGACCGGGTCCGACAGCGCGAGGTCACCGAGCCCAACACTCACACCGATGCGAAACTCGCCGCGCGGTTCACCATCGGGATCGAGTGCGCTCTTCATGTCGCGCACCGCCTGCGAGACCCGACGCGCATGATCGTATGCGGCGCGACCCGCGGCCGTAACAGTGGGCGGCTTGGACCGACGATCGAGCAGCGTCGTGCCGAGCGATTGCTCGAGCGACTGCACCCGCCGCGTGACGCCCGGCTGGGTGAGGTTGAGCCGCAGCGCGGCCGCGCCGAGAGAACCCGTTTCGACGACGGCGATGAAGGCTTCGAGGTCCGGAATGTTCATGCGTCATCCTCATAATGATCGTAACAATCATTCATTTGCAATATAATAATCGAGCGTCTAGGGTTCGTCCATGCACAAGAAAATCATTCTGCTGACCATGGCCGGCGTCACGTCGCTGGTCACCCTCGACACTACCATCGTCGGCGTTGCGCTCCCGTCGATTGCCGCATCACTGCACGCCACCTTCGCCGACGTTCAATGGGTCATCGGCGGGTACGTTCTTTGTTTCGCGTCGCTGCTCACTCCCGCCGGCGTCCTCGGAGATCATCGCGGTCGACGCGGCGCCGTGCTCGCCGGCGTATCGATCTTCGCCATTGCGTCGCTCCTGTGCGGCATCGCGCAGTCCGCTACGCTCCTCACCGCGGCACGCGTCCTTCAGGGCATCGGGGCTGCATTCCTCCCGTCGGCCGCGCTCGGCGTCATCGGTCACACGTTTCGCGGACCCGAACGCGCCAGAGCATTCGGCATATGGGGCGCCGTGACCGGAGTGGCGATCATCTCCGGGCCCATCGTCGGCGGCGTCATCACCTCGCTGCTCGGATGGCGCTGGACCTTTCTCGTCAACATTCCGCTGTGCGCCGTGCTCATCGTGTGTATCGTCCGTTGGATTCCCGATTCGCGCGATCCCGGCGCCGAACGGTATGACATCGGCGGGGGCGTCACGTTTTGCGGCGCGTTGTTTCTGCTGACGTGGTCGCTGATCGACCCGCATGTTCTTGCGTTACGTCTTGGCGGCGCCGCCGTCATGCTCGCTGCGTTCGTCGCTATCGAGCGGCGCCATCCTTATCCGATGCTCGACCTCGAGTTGTTCAAGCAACCCGCATTTCTGGGCGCCGTCGCGGCAATGGTCGGATACTCCGCCGCGGCCCAGGTCCTCATGTTCTTTCTGCCACTGTATCTCCAGAACGCATTCGGCTTTTCGCCGCTGGCGTCCGGCGCCGCGATGCTCCCGTTCGCGATTCCCCTCTTCGTGATTCCGCGGATTGCCGCGCGCACTTCCGTACGACACGGAAGCCGTTTCGTTCTCGCATGGGGGCTGGTGCTGGTGGCGGCGGGTGATTTGTTGCTCGCCTGGTCGGCGCCGATGCTCAGTTATCCCGTGTTCGCCTTGGCGATGGGCGTGACTGGAATCGGCGCCGGTGCGTTGAACGGTGAAACCGTCCAGACCCTCCAAGGCGCGATCCCGCCCGAGCGCGGCGGCATGGCCGGCGGACTCGGCGCCACCGTTCGATTCACTTCCATCCTGCTCGCCGTCGCGCTCCTCGGCGCGGTGCTCTCTCACGCGGCGACGATCGACTTCACACGACGCGCCGGCCAGCTCGCGTTGCCCCTCGACGTCTCGGGGTTGATGCGACGGGTGATCGCGGGCGATGCCGCGGCCGCGCTCGTCGATCTTCCCGCCTCGGAGCGGATGAGTGTCGCCGGGATTGCGCATGCGGCCGTGGCGTCCGGCATCGAATGGCTGATGTTCGCCGCCGGGCTCGTGGCCGCCGGATCGAGCGCGCTGACCTGGCGTCTCCTCCCCGCAGGCAGCCCCGCAAGCCGCCGTGAGCTGACGCCGCTCGTCGTCGCCGATTAGTTGCCGATGCGTCGCGCATTGGCCGATTCTCTATGTTCCACGTGCGCCAGCCGTCGAAGGCGTGGCGCACGGAGATCAGCGCGTATCTGCCCGGCGCTGCCGATGCGCGGCGGCGCAGTC
>Ga0070683_100005709_pt1 | contig 10398 bp, 9 predicted proteins | sample KBSC713LmetaG_FD_64662 | JGI IMG/M metagenome (GOLD analysis project Ga0070683, IMG submission 64662) | Corn rhizosphere microbial communities from Kellogg Biological Station, Michigan, USA - KBS C7.1-3L metaG | ecosystem: Host-associated > Plants > Roots > Rhizosphere ... | reverse complement strand
TTTTGATGATAAATCGTCAACCCATACCTTTGCCATCCCAAAAATTTAAAGGTTTAGAATGCCTACTATTCAACAGTTAGTACGTAAAGGAAGAGAAATTATTCGCGCAAAAAGCAAATCAAGGGCTTTGGATAGCTGTCCTCAGCGTCGTGGTGTATGTACCCGTGTGTATACAACTACGCCCAAAAAACCTAACTCGGCTTTGCGTAAAGTTGCCAAGGTGCGTTTGACTAATAAGGTAGAGGTCATCGCTTATATACCTGGTGAAGGTCATAACCTGCAGGAACACTCCATTGTCTTGATCCGTGGTGGTCGTGTTAAGGATTTGCCGGGCGTACGTTATCATATTGTTCGCGGTTCTTTGGATACAGCGGGCGTTAAAGACCGTAAGAAGAGCCGTTCAAAATATGGTACCAAGAAAGAAAAAGGCGGCGCTGCTAAACCTGCTGGTAAAAAATAATCATTTCTGATAACGACCGCATTACAGAGTAAAGTTTTAAAACTTGAAGACATTCTGCCGCTGCGGTGACTTAAAAATTAATACATGCGTAAATCACAAGCAAAAAAACTTCCGTTAGCTCCAGATCCCCGTTTTAATGACAAACTGGTTACCCGTTTTGTAAACAACATTATGTGGGAAGGCAAGAAAAGCGTTGCCTACGATATTTTTTATAATGCCTTAGAAAAAGTTTCCAAGCAAACAGGCGAAGAGGGTTATGAGGTGTGGAAAAGAGCTTTATCCAATGTGACGCCGGCTGTAGAAGTAAGAAGCCGTCGTATTGGTGGTGCTACCTTCCAGATTCCTTCCGAAGTTCGTCCAGATAGGAAAATTTCTTTGAGCATGAAATGGCTGATTCGTTACAGCCGCGAAAGAAATGGCCGCAGTATGGCTGATAAATTAGCGAATGAAATTTCGGCCGCGGCAAAAGGTGAAGGTGCTGCTTTCAAAAAGAAAGAAGATACACATCGTATGGCCGAAGCAAACAAAGCTTTTGCTCACTTTAAAGTTTAATTGAAACGAATATCATAAAAGAAAAATCCTCTCTATTGGAGAGGATTTTTTTATTGTGAGTACCTAAACATTTAGGCATTTCCATTATCCATTCCACCTGTACCGCCGGCAACACCACTATCAAAGACGTCTGTGGTTGGAGTTGTTACACCCTCAGGAGTTTGAGATCCTGTATTGATGTCAGAACCCTGGTATTGTGATCCGCTTCCACCGGATGCTCCACGTCCACCACGATTTCCACCCCTTGATGCAGAACCACCTTTCTTAGCCACATTACTTCTTGTTGATTTGCTTGCAGAAGCTAAACCACGGCTGCTACGACTTGCAGATGATCCACCCTTTTTAGCGCCGCCAGCTTTTTTTGCAACCGCTTTTTTAGGAGCAGCTTTCTTAGCGCCAGCTTTTTTTGCTCCGCCTTTCTTAGCACTTCCTTTTTTAGCACCGACTTTTTTTGAAGTAGCTTTTCTCAAAGCAGATTTTTTTGCTCCACCTTTTTTAGCGCCACCTTTTTTTGCTGCTTTAGATCTACCAGAGGAGCCGCCTCTAGATGATGAACTACGGCTAGATGATTTTTTTGATGCTCCTTTTTTAGATGCACCTTTTGATGAAGATCTGCCGCCAGCGCTTTTTTTAGCTGATTTTTTCTTTGCGGCTTTCTTGGTTGATTTTGCCATGTTTGAAGAGATTTAATGAGAGTTAATAAATTTTCTTTTTTGAAATTACGATGATGTAAATGATTTGCAAAAATTATGCATAGTAAAAAATAGTTTTCATTTCGTTTATGCACAAATGTGGATTTGATTTTTGCACTTGATCTTTAACAAACATTGTTTTAGTGATTCTTGTTCTTGCACTGTATTTTCCTACCTTTGCACACTCAATTTTCAATTTGGCAAAATGTGTTCAATCATAAGGCCGGTGAACATTGATGAATAGGGGACAAAACGTACAAGTGTGCGACGCAACAAAAGCCAAACCAGTGTACTTATTGTCCGGTTCAAACTCGGTCAAATTGTGGCAGGGAGAAGGACAAAATTTAAAAAATTATTCAATTTTAATAATCATGGCTGATCTGAGATTTCAACGCAACTTTGGTATCGCCGCGCATATTGATGCCGGTAAAACCACAACCACTGAGCGTATCCTTCGCTACACTGGTATGATCCATAAGATCGGTGAGGTGCACGAAGGTGCTGCAACTACCGACTGGATGGAGCAGGAAAAGGAAAGAGGTATCACTATTACCTCTGCTGCTGTAAGCTGCCAGTGGAATTTTCCAACGGATAAGGGTAAAGCAACCGGGGATACTAAAAAATATTATTTCAACATCATCGATACTCCGGGTCACGTGGACTTTACAATTGAAGTAGAACGTTCCATGCGTGTTCTCGATGGTTTGATCGCGTTGTTCTCTGCAGTAGATGGGGTAGAACCACAGTCAGAAACAGTATGGCGCCAGGCCAACCGTTACCGCGTACCACGTATCGGCTTTGTTAATAAAATGGACCGCCAGGGTGCTGACTTTTTAATGGTAGTAAACCAGGTAAAGGAAATGCTAGGAGCTAAAGCGGTTCCACTGCAATTACCCATTGGTGCCGAAGATAATTTTACGGGAGTTGTTGACCTGATTAAAATGAAGGGCATTGTTTGGCATATGGAAACAGAAGGAATGACCTTCGATGAAATCCCTGTTCCGGATGATATGAAGGAAGATGTTGAGCTGTGGAGACAAAACCTGATTGAAGCCGTTGCCGAATATGATGATAAATTGTTAGAGAAGTTCTTCGATGACCCAACCACTATCACAGAAGACGAAGTGCATGAAGCAATCCGCAAAGCCACAATTGATCTTTCGATTGTACCAATGATGTGCGGTTCTTCATTTAAAAATAAAGGTGTTCAAACAGCTTTGGATGCTGTTTGTCGCTACCTGCCATCTCCTATGGATGTTGAAGCCATTAAGGGAACAGATCCGAATACAGGCGAAGAAATAGGTCGTAATCCTGATCCAAAAGAACCTTTCGCGGCCCTTGCATTCAAGATCATGACGGATCCATTCGTTGGTCGTTTGGCTTTTTTCCGTTGTTATTCTGGTCACCTGGATGCTGGTTCATATGTATTGAACGTAAGAAGCGGAAAGAAAGAGCGTATCTCCCGTATTATGAAGATGTTTGCGAACAAACAGAATCCTATTGACTTCATCGAAGCTGGTGATATTGGTGCTGCAGTTGGTTTCAAAGAGATTAAAACTGGTGATACATTATCGGATGAGAACCATCCAATTGTTTTGGAAAACATGTTCATTCCGGAACCTGTTATCTCTATCGCAGTGGAGCCCAAAACACAGGTTGATGTTGATAAAATGGGTATGGCCATTGCTAAATTGATCGAAGAAGATCCAACGCTTCGTGTAAAATCTGATGAAGAAACAGGACAGACTGTATTGAGCGGAATGGGTGAATTGCATCTTGAGATCATCGTTGATCGTATGAAGCGTGAGTTCAAAGTTGAGGTAAACCAGGGTGCTCCGCAGGTTGCATACAAAGAAGCTTTCAATGCCACTATTCAGCACCGTGAGGTATTGAAAAAACAAACTGGTGGTCGCGGTAAATTCGCTGACATCATGTTTGAATTAGGACCTATTGATGCGGATTGGAAAGAAGCAAATCCTGATAAAAGCTTCCAGTTTGTGAATTCAATTGTAGGTGGTTCTATCCCAAAAGAATTTATTACACCTATTCAGAAAGGATTTGAAGCCTCAATGACAACGGGTGTATTAGCAAGCTATCCTGTAGACAATATGAAAGTTAGGGTATATGATGGCTCCTTCCACCAGGTTGACTCTGATGCGATGTCATTTGAATTGTGTGCGAGGCAGGGTTTCCGTGAAGCTGCACGTAAAGCAAAGCCTGTATTGCTTGAACCAATCATGAAAATGGAAGTGCTGACTCCTGATCAGTACATGGGTGATGTTACCGGTGATTTAAATCGTCGTCGTGGTATGCTGGAAGGTATGGATACCCGCGCCGGTGTACAGGTAATTAAGGCAAAGGTTCCGCTGAGCGAAATGTTCGGCTATGTAACGCAGCTACGTTCGCTGTCATCTGGTCGTGCATCATCTACAATGGAGTTCTCCCATTATGCTCCTGCACCAAATAACATTGCTGAAGAGGTGATCGCGAAAAGCAAAGGAAAGGTGAACGCAGACTAAATCTGCTAAATATATGTTGATAAAAACCCTGATACGACAATCAGGGTTTTTTCTTTGCAAAAAATTGAACTAAACTGTTTATAGTCTTCATTTCAGGCATTGCATTTGTTATTAGGCAGTTTGTTCGATCCCCGTTTTTATATCCGGCCGTGAGGCTATGGAAAACACCATTGGGTTATTGGACATGGGCTCCTCTGAGCCCATTTTTATTCACATTCATGAGCCCGGCATCAAACTTGCAAAACTTAGGGCTAAAAGTTCTTTATGAAACCCAGGAAAACAGTTTTAACCCTATCGATGCTAACCCTTTCTGTTGTTCTTTTCTTCGCTTGCTCTAAAAACGAAACTTCTTCCGAAAACACAAAAGCACATTTGGACGTGTACTTAACAGACGACCCTGTCAATTATGATTCAGTAATCATTGACGTGAGAGATGTGAAAATTAATTATTCAACCGACACGGCTAATGGTTGGAAAAGTTTATCACAGGTAAACGCAAGGCCTTATGACATTCTGAGGCTGGTAAACGACAAAGACACTATCCTTGGAAAAACCGATTTAGATTCAGGTAGAATCGAACAAATACGATTGGTTCTTGGCCCAAACAACTATGTAGTAGTAAACGGCCAGACTTACAAACTTGAAACACCCAGTGCAGAACAATCAGGATTAAAAATAAACCTGCACCAGGGCGTTAGTGCCGGTTTGTTGTATAAGTTATTACTTGATTTTGATGCGGCAAGGTCCATCGTGAAAACAGGAAACGGAAAATATATTTTGAAACCTGTTATCCGCGCAACTATGCAGGCTCAGGGTGGAAGCGTAAAAGGCTACGTATTACCGAATACTTTTAGTACATCGGTGTTTGCTATCCAGGGCCCCGATACCATTGCGGGAACAATTACTGCAAACGGAAGTTATTGGATCAAAGGTTTAACTGGCGGAACCTATACACTTGGTTTCAGGCCGTCAGATACTACATATAAGCCCCAGTCAAAAACGGGCATTGTAGTAACAAACAACACTGTTACTACGGTAGATACCGTTAAACTGGTTCACTAATTTTTTACTTATTAAGCTGAAAAAAGCTGTCCGCACGGACAGCTTTTTTATTTGAACACATTTACCTCTGTGGCTTAATGGAGCTCATTAGATTATTCCTTAACTATGGAATTCTTTTTTTCAGAAACATATTGCAAGGGGTCATGGAAATTATAATACAAACCCCAAAGGGAGCCGATTACCGTGAGTAGGTAAAATAAAAGGCTGATGATAACGCCTGTTTGTGGATCTAAAAGAAAAAATCTTGCTCCTTCGGCAAACACCACTTCCCGGGTGCCTAAACCTCCACCCAACGATATAGGCAAAATGGAAATTACAGCTGCCATTAAAAAAATAAAAATCCACTCATGTTGTGTTAAAGGAATATGAAGACTAAGCAAGATAAAGTACACACATACTACCTGTGATAGTTGAACGCCAAGTGCCCAGAAGAAAGTTGTAAAGAAGCTTGGCAGAAAGGTTTTAAACAAAAAGCGGATTACAAAATAAAATCCGACAAATGCCAGTACCGCGGCAAAAACCAGTAACACATCATATTTGTAATTATGCAAAACGACTACTCCATAAATACAAAGAATGACGCCCAGGGCAAGTACACCGCTAAACCTGTCAAGCAATACAGCAGAAGACGTTTTTTTGTAAGAGATTTTGTAACGACGATTTAGCAAAACGACTTTGTACGCGTCACCACTGATGGCTCCGGGAAGAAACAGGTTATAAAACATTCCGAGCCAGTAAAGTTTAATATTTGTCCATTCAGGCAGCTGCAGTTTGATATTTCTGAAATAAATATTCAACCGAAATGCGGATAATATTTTAGAAAGTATAAAAAACAAGAGGGCAATAAAAAGCAGGGCCCAATTGGCTTTCAATAAAGCGTTCAGTGCTTTTCTAAAATCAATTTTTGTAGCGATATACCAAAAACAAAGAGCAGTGATTACAAGCTTTAATAATAGTTTGAGAAATGTTATAATCTTCGATTCTTTTTTCTTTATTTCAACGACCGGTTCTCCTGGCATTGATTACATTTAATCGATGCAAATAAAAACAATCTAATGGGTAAAAGAGTTTTCGGCCTTTTTATTTTCCTTTTTGCATTTTCAGCTATAAACGCCCAAACTGTGCTGAAAAAAGGTTTGATCATCACCAAAAACACCAAAATAAAAAGGGGCACTTATTACCTCGATGTTTATGATAGTTTAAGTCAATCTGCAATTGTTATCGAGGGTGAGAATATCATAGTTGATTTTTCTAATTGTGTATTAAATGGCAATGGAAGGAAGAAAGCTCCGGATAAGTATTCTGGCACTGCCATTATTGTGCGAACGGGAAAGAATATCACGATAAAGAATTTGACTGCCAAAGGATTTAAGGTCGCACTTCTTGCAAAAAATGTAGATGGTCTGAAAATTGAAAATTGCGATTTTAGTTATAATTACCGTCAGCATTTGAATAGCAACCAGGAAAAGGAAGACATCTCAGATTGGTTAAGTTATCATCAAAATGAAAATGATGAATGGTTGCGATACGGTGCTGCCATTTATTTGAAGGGTTGCAAAAATTTCACAGTGTCCAATTGTAGGGTAACAGGCGGCCAAAATGCACTCATGATGATGAAGTGTACCAATGGAACTATTTACAACAATGATTTCTCATTTAATTCCGGCGTGGGCATTGGCATGTACAGGTCGAGTGCTAACAAAATTCTTTATAACAAACTTGACTTTAATGTTCGTGGTTACAGCCATGGTGTATTCAACAGGGGACAGGACAGTGCGGGCATATTAGTTTATGAACAAAGCAACAATAACTGGTTCTATAATAATTCCGTTACACATAGTGGTGATGGTTTTTTTCTTTGGGCAGGGCAAACTACTATGGACACGGGGAAAGGTGGCTGTAATGGAAATAAAATTGCAAAGAATGATTTTTCTTATGCTCCAACCAATGGCATAGAAGTGACATTTAGCAGCAATCAAATTATTGGCAATCGAATTTTTGAATGCGACAATGGAATTTGGGGAGGCTACAGCTACAATACAGCTATAGTTTCAAACCAGTTTCGAAATAATAAAACAGCAATCGCCATTGAACATGGTCAACACAACCAAATTGAAGACAATATTTTTTTCAGAGATGAAGAGGCGATTAGGTTATGGTCCCGAAAGGAACAACCTTCCAACTGGGGATATGCAAAGTACAGGGACACCAGGAGTGTGGATTACAAAATTGATTTAAATAGCTTCAATCAGAATCCTGCTGTTTTTAACGTCGCTGGTACCGATAGCCTGTCCATATTCAATAACCGTTATTCTAATATAACTACGGTGTTCAAAATGGATTCTGACGTGACTAATGTTGTTTATGAAGGCAAAGAGCCACCGGATATGATTCTAAATTATCCCACGGTGAAAAATCCGATCAATCCTTTCAAAGGCAATGCAGGATTTGCCGGAAGAAAAAATATCATGATTACTGAGTGGGGACCATACAATTTTCAATATCCAATTATTTGGAATACCAATCCAACCGATACCACAGGCGTTATGCAATTCGACATATTGGGCCCGAAAGGAAGATGGAAATTGGTTTCTGTCAAAGGAGTTGAATTGGATACTATGGTATTAGACAGTTTTCCCACTAAATTTTTAGCCAGGAAAATAGACACACAACGCACCGATATCGAAATTGTAGCGGAATATTCAGGACCATCGTTTATAGATCAATTTGGAGATAAAATTCCTTCAAACACACCTTTTCGCTTTGCATTTAAAAAATTTTTTCAGCCCATCGATTTTGTGGTGAATTGGTTTCAATTTGATTCATTGACCAATCCTGTTAAGACTGGCTCTACTGAAAGCTTTCGCAACCAAAGTCCATTTAAATCAGAAAAAGTAAATAAACTAGATTATGCCTGGTGGGCCGGACTCAAATCAAATGACAAGCTACTAACACAATTCCTTACAATTGCTGAAGGAGCCGCCAATGTGGAGCAAGGAAATTATGAAATAGGTGTAACCTGGGATGATGCTGTTAAAGTTTACATAGATGATAAATTAATCATGGACGAATGGAATCCTTCAAAATATAAATTTGACGAGTCACCAAATAAGAAGGTCGAACTTGTTCTTGCGACTGGCATGCACAAATTCAGAGTGGAGCATGTGGAGCTCGGCGGTTTTGCAACACTAAGTTTAAAGCTGAAAAGACTGGATTGACCGGCTCGGGCCCCATTATTCGTTATTACCTCTTGTTGCCGGTTTTTAACAAGGATTGCAAATCCATTTCGGGTTCAATTCTTAAAGACCTCATAAACTCTTTCTATTTGCTTTAATTTCATTGGTTTCTTCACAAAATTCTTCCTTCAAAGTTTTGCCAGTTTAAAGCATGAGCCTATCTTTGCGCTCCCAAATCCTGAAACGTGTATCAGGAAAAAAGCTGGGATCGGCCGTATGTCACAGAGAATCAGAATCAAATTACAGTCTTACGATCACAACCTGGTTGATAAATCAGCTGAGAAAATTGTAAAAACTGTTCGTAGCACCGGCGCAGTAGTAACGGGACCAATTCCTCTTCCTACCCGCAAAAAGATCTTTACCGTTTTGCGTTCACCTCACGTGAACAAAAAAAGCCGCGAACAATTCCAGTTGGCTACGCACAAGCGCCTTTTGGATATCTATACTTCTTCTTCAAGAACTGTAGATGCACTTTCAAAGCTGGATCTGCCATCAGGTGTAGAAGTAGAAATTAAAGCATGACGATTGGTCCCGTATTTCGGGATTAAAATAAATTAGTTCTTATCAAATAATTATTCATCTCTCAACTTCCCGTGATTTGCGGGAAAGAAAAGAGCTCTGAAAAGCGAAATCTCTCAAGCTCCTCCACCGGAGGAATTTAGAGAGCAACATATAAACAAGCCCTTCGAGGTTTGTTTGTCACCGGTACTTCCCCCGGCACTCACATCAAGGTGAGATTGTCGAACCACGGAAAAGGTCGGATGATGAACCAGGATTGAAGACCTAATAATTCCACAGGTCTGTCTTGTATAACCTTGCGGGGAGTAAACCGTAAGAAAAATGAAAGGAATTATTGGTAAAAAAATTGGGATGACCAGCGTCTTTGATCCAAGCGGCAAGCAAACTGCCTGCACTATTATCGAAGCTGGCCCCTGTGTTGTAACACAGGTAAAAACTCAGGACTCAGATGGCTACTCAGCTCTCCAGCTCGCCTTCGGCGACAAAAACGAAAAGCATACAATAGGAGCTGAAAAAAATCACTTCGCAAAAGCCAACACATCAGCTAAATCTACTGTAAAAGAATTCAGAAACTATTCCGACGAAAAAAATATTGGTGATACAATCACTGTAGACATTTTCGCTGAAGGCGATAAGGTTGAAGTGGTGGGTGTAACTAAAGGTAAAGGTTTCCAGGGTGTGGTAAAACGCCATGGCTTCCATGGTGTGGGTGAAGCCTCTCACGGTCAGCATGATCGCCAGAGAGCACCTGGTTCTATTGGTGGCTCTTCTTATCCTTCACGTGTATTCAAAGGAATGCGCATGGCAGGTAGAATGGGTACTGACAGGGTAAAGGTTAAAGGCTTGAAAGTCGTAAAGATTTTTCCTGATAAAAACTACATTTTGGTAAGTGGTTCAGTTCCGGGCCACAATGGTTCAATCGTTTTAATCCAGAAGTAAAATGCAAGTAAAAGTATTAAATATAGAAGGTAAAGAAACAGGCAGAACTATTGAGCTTCCTGAAGAGATCTTTGGTATCGAACCAAACGATCATGCCATTTATCTCGCCGTAAAGCAATATTTAGCTGCGCAGAGACAAGGTACGCACAAAGTGAAAACCCGTGCTGAAGTGCAGGGTGCAAGTCGTAAACTTCATCGTCAAAAAGGTACCGGGGGTGCTCGTAAGGGTAATATCCGTAACCCGTTGTACAAAGGTGGTGGTACAGTGTTCGGACCCAAGCCTCACAAATACGAAATCAAACTGAATCGTAAAGTGAAGGATTTGGCGAAGATGTCTGCTCTTGCCTATAAAGCAAAAAACAATGCACTGTTTGTTGTTGAAGATGTAAATCTTGAGGCTCCGAAAACAAAAACGTTCC
>Ga0070683_100005705_pt1 | contig 10401 bp, 10 predicted proteins | sample KBSC713LmetaG_FD_64662 | JGI IMG/M metagenome (GOLD analysis project Ga0070683, IMG submission 64662) | Corn rhizosphere microbial communities from Kellogg Biological Station, Michigan, USA - KBS C7.1-3L metaG | ecosystem: Host-associated > Plants > Roots > Rhizosphere ... | reverse complement strand
GCCCTCTCCCCTTGTGGGAGAGGGCATCGCCGAGAGATCAACGGGCTCAGTTGGGTGAGGGGTCACGGCCTATACCCCTCACCCGTTCTTCTTCGTTGAAGTTCCGAGTAGCCCTCTCCCACAGGGGGTCCCACAAGGGGAGAGGGCACATTAATGACCGCCGCACGAACGATCTTGACCTGCGGCTAGCTGAAGCTCGGGATCTTGTCGGCGAGCTCCATGGTGAAGCCGAACCACTTCGTCTGCAGCGCGGCCAGCTCGCCGTTCCCCTTCATCGCGGTGATGCGTCCGTTCATGAAATCGGCGATCTCGGTGTCTTCCTTGCGGAAGCAGTAGCCGTGCCAGTTGCTGCCGCCGACATTCTGCACCATGGCGAACGTGCCGGGCTTGTCGCGCATCACCACCGCGAGCGTCGGCACGGTGTTGAGCACGCCGTCGACGCTGCCCTGGGCGAGCGCGAGATACGCGGCCGGATGGTCGTCATAGGTCTTCACGTCCTTGAAGCCGGCGCCGCGCTCGGTCTTGAGCTGCGTCTCGAGCTTGCTCTTCAGGGTCTCGCCCGGCGAGCCGAGCTTGATGCCGAGCACCTTGCCGGACATGTCGGCGATCGTCTTGATCTTGTCCTTGTCGGCGGCGCGGACCAGCAGCGCCTGCGAGGCATCGGCGTAAGGAATGCTGAACAGCACGCGCTCGAGCCGCTCCTTGGTGTAGCTCATCGTCGGCACCATGTCGAAACGCCCGGCATAGAGCGCCGGAATGACGCCGGACCATTGCGTGTCGATGAAATTCGGCTTCACGCCGATCGGCTCGAACATCTTGGCGGCGAACTCGACGTCGAAGCCGACGATCTTTCCCGAATTGTCCCGATAGGTGAACGGCACATAGGCGGCCTCGCAACCGACCTTGATCTCGCCCGCCTTCTTGAGCGCCGCGAGGGTGACGGGCGCCGCCAGCGCGGGAGCGCCCGCCACGGTGGTCAGGATGCCGGCCCCGACGGAGCCGAGCAAGGTGCGTCTGGAAAGCGTGAGATCGGTCATCGGTGTCTCTCCTGGGTTCTCAATCGTCGATCAGCGCGGCGTCGGCCGCAAGTCATGAGCTCAGTCATCGGCAATGATCCGGCATCGCTCGGCCGCCACGCCGAGCTCGACTTGCGTCCCCCCCGGCGGGATCGCGCCACTGTCGGAGCGGACGGGAATGCGAAGCTCGCGACCGCTCTTGAGCCTGCACGCAACGCTCAGCTCCGCGCCGAAGAACGCGACCTCGGCAACCGTGACCGCAATCCGCCCGGTATCGCCCGGCCGCGGTGGCAGATGCAGATATTCGGGACGGATCGAAAGGCTGCCGCCCTGCACGTCGCTATTGGCGACCGGCAGAACCGGCCCGTCGTCGGTCACAAACTCCGGGCCGCCAGCGCCCCGCCGCAGCTTGCCGGAGAACCAGATCGACTGGCCGATGAAATCCGCCGCAAAGCGCGTCGCCGGCTGCTCGTAGAGCGCGCGTGCCGTCCCAACCTGAACAAGCCGGCCGTGGTTCATCAGCGCGATGCGGTCGGCAAGCCCCATCGCCTCGGTCTGGTCATGCGTGACGACCAGCGTCGTGGTACCAACCTCGCGCAGGATGGCGCGCAGCTCGACCCGCAACGCCTCGCGCAGCTTGGCGTCGAGATTGGACAACGGCTCGTCGAGCAGAAGAAGCTTCGGCGTGATCGCGAGCGCGCGGGCGAGCGCGACGCGCTGCTGCTGGCCGCCGCTGAGCTGGCCAGGCCTGCGCTCATCGAGCCCTTCGAGGCGGGTGAGGCGCAATAGCGTGCTGCGGCGCGGCTCACGCTCGGTCCGCCCGATGCCGCGCTGGCGCAGGCCGTATTCGATGTTGGCCGCGACCGTCATGTGCGGGAACAGCGCATAGTCCTGGAACACGAGTCCGATGTCGCGCCGGTATGGCGGGAGGCCGGCGACGTCTTCCCCGAGGATTGCGATCGCGCCGCGGTCGATCGGCTCGAAGCCCGCCACCGCCCGCAAGGTGGTGGTCTTGCCGCATCCGGAAGGTCCGAGCAGCGCGACGATCTCGCCGCGCGCGACCTCGAGCGACAACCCGTCGACGGCGGCGTGCGCGCCAAAGCGCTTGACGACATCCCGCAGCGCAAGCCCGCTCATCCGCGATACATCCCCTGCCCGACCACACGGTCGAGCCCAACGGCCCGGTCGAGGAACAGCACGACCACGATCGTGCCCGCCGCGAAGATCGTGGAAACCGCCGCCACTGTGAGGTTCAGGTTCGCGCGCATCTCGGCGACCAGCGCGATCGGCAGTGTCTGGGTGAAGGCATCGGCGAGGAAAAGACTGACCGCGACTTCGTCGAAAGACAGGACGAACGCCATCAGGGCGCCGGCGACGACGCCGGTGCGGGCGAGCGGCAGGGTCACGTCGAGGAACGCGCGCCAGGGCGGCGCCCCGAGCGAGATCGCGGCCTCGACCACGCTGCGACGGATCCCGACGAGGGCGGCGAGCGTCGCGCGCACCGTGAACGGGATGGTGATGATCACATGCCCCATGATCAGCCGCGTGAACGGATCAAACACGCCGATTGCCGACGCAAAGCCGAGCATCGAGAAGCCCACGACCACGGTCGGCACGAATTTCGGCGAGAGGAACAAGGTCTCCAGCGCGTCACGTCCGGGAAAGCGCGACGCGCTCAGCGCATAGGCCGCGGCAGCGCCGGCCACGGTCGAGATCACGGTCGCAAACGCGGCGATCTCGAGGCTGTTCACCAGCCCGTCGAGATAGGCTGGATTATCGAAGAAGCTGCGGTACCAGCGCAGCGAAAAATGGGTCGGCGGGAATGCGCCGAGGAAGGAGCGGTCATCGAAGGAGAGAAAGAACGACACCACGACCGGAATCACCAGAAACAGCACGGCCGCGCCGATGAGGACACGAAAGATCGCACCCGCGGTGAGATCGAGCGCTGCCCGCGCGCCGGTCATGAATGACTCTCCACCGGGGACAACGCGCGCGTCAGCCGCATCATCGCGTAGATGATGATCGCCGCCAGCGCGAACATGATCATGCCGATCGCGGCGCCGCTCGGATAATTCGCGACATCCGAGAAGCGGACATACATCAGATTGGTGGCGAACAGCACGATGCCGCGCCCGAGGATCAGCGGCACCACGAAGCTCGAGATGCACATTGCAAGCGCGATCATGTAGGCCGAGAGCAGCCCGGGAACGGCGAGCGGTAGCGTCACGGTCAGCGCAACCCGCCAGCGCGGCGCGCCGAGCGAGGCGGCGGCTTCTTCCAGGCGCGGGTTGATGTTCTGGAACGTGCCCACGAGAATGAGCGCCACCATCGGCAGCACAAAGTGCAGCAGGCCCATTGCGACCTGGACCACCGCAAAGCCGGCGCTGCGCGCCGGAACGCCGATCATCGTGCCGAAGAAGGCGAGCGGACCGGTCGATCCGAAGGTCATCTGGATCGCGTAAAGCCGCGCAATCAGGCTCATGAACAGGAGTCCGATCAGGAGGCCGAACATCGCGACACGCAGGCCCCTGCGCCGGGTGCGCGCCGCAAGCCAGGCAAGCGGTGCGCCGAGCAGCACCGCAATCGCACTGATGATGAAGCCGATGCGGAACGTCTCCCAGAAATAGAACGCATAGGCCGGCTCCATCAGCTCGGCATAGTTGCGCAGCGTCCAGCCGCTGCCCGATCCGACCCTGCCGGTCACGAACGGGTGGAAGCTCTCGACCGCCATCAGCGCGATCGGCGCGATCAGCAGGAAGAGGATGATCAGCGCGCCCGGCGCAAGCAGCGCGGCATGAAACGAGGAGATGCGCTGGCTGGCCATGGACGATCAGGATTTACGATCAGGATTTTCGGATGAGTGGCGCGATCTCCTGCTCCCAGCGCTTGGCCCAGGCGTCGACCTGCGTCGACATGTAATCGAAGTCGGCGATGTAGGCGTATTGCGCCAACTCGTCCGGCGCATAGAACACGTCCGCGATATCCGGGCTCGCCTTCGACTTCGGGTTGGTCGGCCCCTCGCCGAGCGGCCAGTTGTACTGCTCGTTGATCGCGGGCGTCGCAAAGTGATTGGCGAGGCGTTTCGCCGCCTCGACCTTTTTCGGATCATCCTGCTTGATGACCGCGAAGCCCTCGTTGAACAGAAAGCCCTTGTTGTCCTTCAGCCTGCTCAGCATCCTCACCGGGAACTGCTTGCGCACCTGGGTCCAGGCGCCGATGTTGAAGAACGCCACGGACGTTTCACCCGAACTCATCGCGTTGATGAACTCGGAATTGTTGTTGATCACGCGCCCGATCTGGCCGCGCTCGGCAAGCTCCTTGAGGAACTGCCATCCCGGCTCGATGTTGCGCTCGTTGCCGCCGCGCTGCATCGCGAGCGTCAGCATCAGCAGGCCGGTGAGGTTGACCGGGAACGGCACGCACAGCTTGCCCTTGAAGCGCGGCTCGAGCAGCTGCTCGATCGACTCGATCGGCTTGTCGACCAGGTCCGTGCGGTAGCCCCAGAACGCGCCCGCGGTCGAGAGCGGGACCGTCATCAACTGGCCCTTGTCGTTCTTCTGGAAGAACACCGGTGGGATGTCTTTCAGCGCCGGCATTTCGTCGAGCGTGACCGGAACGACCCAGTCCTCCTTGATCATCGCGCGGAACACCGGATCCCATCCGGAAACGAGATTGTAGCCGACGCGCGGCCAGGCCGGCTTGATCTTGGCGACGATCGCCATCGCGCCGCCGGCATGGAGCTCCCAGGCGACCTTGTCGCCGGTCTTGGCCACATAGGCATCGACGATCTTGCGCGAGACCTCGATCCAGGCCGCGCCCCACATCACGACGAGCAGCTGCTCGGCGGCCTGCGCCGGCGCGACGTTTCCGAGACCGAGAGCGGGAGCGAGGCCGGAAGCGGCCGAGACTTTCAAGAGATCGCGACGTGAGAGTCCGCGCATCATCTCATCTCCTAACGCTGAATCCGGCGGGCCGAACGCTAATGCGTTCCGCGGTCCGACACAAACCCCTTGTAAAAAAAATTTACTCTGGTTCACATTGGGGGCGCGTGCCACCAGGGACCGGAATGAGCTTCGACACCATCATCGCCGGCGCAACGCTGCTGACCGGCGACCCGGAACAGCCCGTCATAGCCGACGGCGCGCTGGGCATCGCGGGCAACCGCCTCGCATTCGTCGGGCCGCGGGCCGCGTTGCCCGCGGAACGCGCGGCGGCACGCGTGCTGCAAGCGGACGGGCGCGTGGTCACGCCGGGCTTCATCAACGTGCACACGCATGCGGTGCTCTCGCTGATGCGCGGCGTCGCGCTCGATATGGGTTTCGCGCCTGCCTATACGCGCGGTGTCCCGCACGGCCACGACATCACCGAGGACGAGGCCGTGGCGCTGGCGCGGCTCGGCGCGCTCGAGGCGATGACGTTCGGATCGACCGCGATGGTTGATTCCTACGTGCATGCGCACGTGACGTTGCCGGCGATGGCCGATCTCGGACTGCGCGTCTGGTCCTGCACGCGCTTCCACGACGTCGATTTTACCCGCGTCCATGAGGGCGTCTGGCGCCACGAGGAAGCGATCGGCGAAGCCTGCATCGCGCAGACGCGCGCGCTGATGAAGGCGCATCACGGCGCGAACAACGGCCGCACGCATGTGACGCTCGCGCCGCACGCGCCCGACACCTGCTCGGACGAATTGCTGACGAAGGTCGCCGGGCTGGCGCGCGAGACCGGGCTCAACGTCTGGACCCATCTTTCGCAGAGCCGGCTCGAGAACGACGTGATCGCAAAGCGCTCCGGCTGCACGCCGACCGCGCTGCTCGAGCGCGTCGGCCTGCTCAACGACAAGCTCATCGCGGCGCATTGCATCTATCTGACCGAGGACGACATCGCGCGCCTTGCGGCCTCCGGCATGACGGTCGCGCACGTGCCGAAAGGAAATGCGACCGGCGGCGCGATGGCACCGACCCCGAAACTGAGGCAGGCCGGCGCCCGCATCGCGCTCGGCACCGACAACCTGACGCAGGACATGACCGAGGCGATGCGCTGGTCGCTCGCCGTCGCGCGGCTGCAGATCGGCGCGGTCTCGGATCAGTGGCAGCCGCGCGACGCTTTCGCGATGGCGACGTCGGCCGGCGCAACGGTGCTCAGCCGTGCGCATGATCTCGGGCGGCTCGCGACCGGTTATCTCGCCGACCTCGTCGTGTTCGATTTTCGTCAGGCGCATCTGACGCCGCTGATCGAGCCGCTCGGGACGCTGGTGCATGACGGCTGCGGCCGCGACGTCGAGCATGTCTTCGTCGACGGGCGCCAGGTCATCGCCGCCGGCGAACCTGCCTTCGCCGACGCGAGGAAAATCCGCGCCGAGGCGCAGCGCGCCGCCGAAGCCCTTTGGCAGCGCGCCCGCGCCGACACGCAAGCAACGAGCCGAGCATGAGCCTGACGACCGATGCGCTGCGCAAGGAGCTCGATGCCATTCTGGCCGAGCTGCTCACCCTGACGAATGCGAGCCGCACCACGTTGCGGCTCGACGACGCCGGGCACGGCTTCCACGTCGACGACGTCGCCGCCGAGGCCGCGGCGGCGGGGCAGAACTCGCTGCGCGGCGTGACCTCGATCAACCAGCGCGCCGCCGCGACCGCCCAATGGGTCGAGAAGAACCGCAAGCTGCTGGTGCAGGACGATCTGTCGTCCGGCGAGCCGCGGCCGCCCGAGGCGCTGATCCGTCTCTACGGTGTCCGCGCCCAGATGCTCGCGCCGATCGAGCGCGACGGCAGGCTCGACGGCTGGATCTCGGTGCATGAAGCGCGCACCACACGGCACTGGTCGGCACAAGATCAGGAAGCCGTGCTGCATGCGGCCGAGCAGGTGCTGCGCGCGCTCGGATAGGCGTCATCAGGAGGATCACATGCGGCTGACGGGAAAGACCGCGATCATCACCGGGGCCGGACAGGGTCTCGGCGAGGGCATCGCGCTGCGCTTCGCGCAGGAGGGCGCCAATGTCGCGATCGTCGACAAGAACCCGACGACCACGCCGGCGGTCGCGGCGAAGATCGAGAAGGCCGGCGGAAAAGCGATCCCGATCGTCGCCGACCTTTATCAGGTGACGAACATCGAACGCACGGTCGAGAGCACGCTGAAGGCGTTCGGCCGTGTCGACATCCTGGTCGCAAGCGCTGGCATCTTCGATGTCGCAAGCATCGAGGAGACGACCGAGGAGATCTGGGACCGCCATCTCGACCTCAATCTGCGTTCGACCTTCTTCTTGGTGCGTGCCGTCGCACCGACGATGAAGAAGCAGAAATACGGACGCATCGTCACGATGAGCTCGATCGCAGGCCTCGGCGGCTTCCTCAACTGCCCGGCCTATTGCGCCTCCAAGGGCGGCATCGTGAACCTCACCAAGGCGCTCGCCTGCGAGCTTGCCGAGCACGGCATCACGGTGAATGGCCTCGCGCCCGGCCCGTTTGAGACGCCGATCAACGATCAGTTCAACTGGAACAATCCGAAGGGCGACGCGCATCGCCAGTATCTGAGCGAGCGCACGCCGAGCAAGGTCTCATTCTTCAAGGTCGAGGATCTGACCGGAACGGCGCTCTATCTGGCCTCTGACGATGCGTCCGCGGTGACCGGCGTGATCATCCCGGTCGACGGAGGCTGGTGCGCCTGGTGAGACGCATCAGAGACTACGGCAGCTCCGCGATGCCTCCGACCAGCGCGGCGGCCTCGGCCGCCCAGCGCTTCTCGTCTGCGGTCCAGACCCGGGTGTGGCGCAACTCGTGTACCGACAGCACGCCTTTCAGCGCATCGCCCACGATGAACGGCGTGACGATCTGGGCACGCATGCCGCCATAGTGCGCCAGCATCTTGTGGAACAGCGGGTCCTGCGAAGCGGCCGCGCAATTTTCCTGGATCACCTGCGCACGCTCCGCCAGAAGCTTGACGATGACGGGCTGGCCGGTCTGCACAATGGTGAAATCGCCGAGCAAGCTGCGCTCGTTCTCGTCCCGCGATTCGAACGTCACCGGAAACGCGAAGGCCTCCTGCACCGGCTGACGGAACGTGCAACGCTGCGCGTCGAGCGCTTTCCGTACGCGATCGAGCACCACCTGGATCGCGGCCGTTCGCAGCGCTTCTGCCGCCGGATGGGTGTTCTCCTGCAGGACGCCAAGCGCCTTTGCCTGCGCGTCGCGCAACGCGTCCTGATCGCGCGCGCTCCATTCGCGCGCGCCGACACGATGCTGCAGCGACATCGCACCGATGATCTGCCCCGCCCGTTTGAGCGGCGCATGCATCTGCGCGCTGCCGCCGTTCTCCACGATGATCGGCGGTCCGCCTTCGAGGCTGGGCGGATCCGCAAGCCTGGCGCCGCCCGCCTCCGCTCCGCGCTGGCGAACCTGGTTCTGGTCGTGCTGGACCGCCTCGGCGGCAATCGCAAACCCAGCTCCGTCGCCACGCAGTTGAAGCACGGCACGGCTCGCGCCCGTCACGAGCAGGAGGTTTTCGGTTACGCGCTGCAGCTCTCTCATGCTTTCGATCTCTTGCCCGCGACGCAGTCTGCGCCGGCGCGAAGATGATTGTCGCCGGTACAGGATTTGCTTACAGTTAAAAATGTTTCCTGTCAGTTATCCCGTGGAGCGCTCGCCACAATGACCCGCATCAGGACAATTCTCCTAACACTCGCGCTGGCCCTGCTCGCCGCCGCGGCGGCCCTGGGCCCCGCGACCGCCGACGCCAAGACCTTCCGCTACGCCTATCGCATCGATCCGGCGTCGCTCGATCCGCACGCGCTGGCCGAGACCTTCACGCTTTCCTGGCTCGGGCAGATCTACGAGCCGCTGGTCGGACGCGGCAAGAACCTCGAGCTGGTGCCGGCGCTCGCGGCCAAGTGGGAGCAGCCGAACCCGACCACGTGGCGTTTTCATCTGCGGCCGAACGTCAAGTTCCAGGGCGGCGAGCCGTTCACCGCCGACGACGTCGTCTTCTCGGTCAAGCGCATCAAGGCCGAGGGCTCCGACATGGCCTACACGGTCGCGAGCGTCACCGAGGTGAAGAAGATCGACGACCTCACCGTCGACTTCATCATGGACAAGCCGAATCCGATCCTGCCGATGCAGACGACCTCGACCTACATGATGAGCAAGGCGTGGTCGGAGAAGAACAACGCGGCTGCGCCGGCGAGCATCAAGGCCAAGCAGGAGAACTTCGCCACCTCCAACGCAAACGGCACCGGCCCGTTCATGATCAAGGAGCGGCAGGTCGGCGTGAAGACCGTGCTCGTGCCGAATCCCGCCTGGTGGGGACCGAAGGAGAGCAACGTCACCGAGGTCGTGTTCACGCCGATCCAGTCGGATGCGACGCGCGTCGCCGCGCTGCTCTCCGGCGAGGTCGACATGGTCTATCCGGTGCCGCAGCAGGACGTGGCGCGCGTCAACGGCACCGGCAAGCACCAGGTGCTGACCGGCTTCGAGCTGCGCACCATCTTCCTCAACATGGACCAGGCGCGCGACCAACTGCTCGAGTCCAGCGTGAAGGGCAAGAACCCGTTCAAGGACAAGCGCGTCCGTCAGGCGATGTACCAGGCGATCGACATCGAGGCGATCAAGAGCCGCATCATGGGCGGCACCTCGCACGTCGCCGGCACGATGGTGGCGCCCGGCATCAACGGCTATGATGCCAAGCTCGACGTGCGCCTGCCGTTCGATCCGGAGGCTTCCAAGAAGCTGCTCGCCGAGGCGGGGTATCCGGCCGGCTTCGAGATCGGGATGGATTGCCCGAACGATCGCTACGTGAACGACGAGAAGATCTGCCAGGCCGTCGTCGGCATGCTGGCGCGCGTCGGCATCAAGGTGAACCTGCTGGCGCAGACGCGGTCGAAATATTTCGAGAAGATCCTGTCGCGCAACCAGACCTTCTCGCTGCTCGGATGGCAGCCGCTCAGCTACGACGCACACTCGACCTTGCAGGACACGACCGAGACGCCGACCGACAAGATCGGCACCTACAATGTCGGCGCGTTCTCGAACAAGAAGATCGATGAGCTGACCGACCAGATCGAGAAGGAAGTCGATCCGGCCAAGCGCCAGGCGCTGATTACCGAGGCGCTGACGATCGAGAAGCAGGAGATCGGCCACATCCCGCTACACCAGGCCGGCCTCGCCTGGGGCGTGCGCAAGGGCGTGTCGGTGCATCTGCGCAACGACGACAGCCTTGAGCTCAAATGGGTGAACGTGGGGGATTGAGCGGCGTTTGCGTGGCGCTCGTAGGATGGGCAACGCGCCGGCGCGGTGATGCGCATTGCTTGCCGGGACTTGTCGGGGTTGTCGCGCGTTGCCCACGCGTCCAACCTCCCAACGTGGCCGCGTGGGCAAAATCGCGCGACGACCGCGCCGAT
>Ga0070683_100005701_pt1 | contig 10404 bp, 12 predicted proteins | sample KBSC713LmetaG_FD_64662 | JGI IMG/M metagenome (GOLD analysis project Ga0070683, IMG submission 64662) | Corn rhizosphere microbial communities from Kellogg Biological Station, Michigan, USA - KBS C7.1-3L metaG | ecosystem: Host-associated > Plants > Roots > Rhizosphere ... | reverse complement strand
CGTGCTCGCGTGAGCTGCCGCCGCCGGAGAAGAACGATTGCAGCGTCTGCGCGGCGAGCTGGACGACGCGATCGCCGTCGATTCGGCCGGGCCAGCCTCGCCGGAGGTCGTGGCCCTTGGGGCTGAACATGCACAACTTCATGGCTCGGTGTGAACGCTAACGTCGGCAAGGCCCGGAAGGTCGCGCCGTACGTCTTCCTCCACCTCGCTGGCGAGCGAGTGCGCCTGCGCGAGCGTGCTCTCCGGGGCGAGCGCGAGCGTGAGAAACGCGACCAGCCCGTCCTCGGTCTGCAGGAACCGAACCTCGCGCGGCTCGGCCCCAGTGCGCTCGCGCACGATCCGCCTGATCCGGTCGGCGTCTTCGTCGGCCACGGCCGTTCGGCCCGCGCCGGGCTCGGTGAGCGGCTCCAGGTGCGTCTGCACCGAGACGACCTCCGGCACCGCGTCCGCGATCGCGCGCTCCACCCGCGAGGCGACGTCATGAGCCTCCTCCAGCGTCAGGTCGGGCGGCAGCTTCAGGTGCAGCGAGACCTCGAGCCCGCCGTCCACGGACACGACACGCACGTTGTGCATCTCCCGGACCCGTGGGACCGTGAGCGCCGCCGCGTTGATCCGCTCGCGCAGCGCCGCGTCCTCCCCGGCCGGCTCGACGTGGACGACGACGTCCGCTTCGGGAAGCGCGCTCCGCACCGCGTCCTCCACAGCGTCCGCTGCTGCATGGCCCTGCCCCACTCCGGCGGCGGGCGAGACCCCGATCACGACGTCCGCGAAGTGCCGGCCCGCGGCCTGTCTCATCCGCAGCCGCCTGAGCTGCACGCCCGGCTCCATCCGCGCGATCGCCTCGCGCGCGGCGAGCTCCGCGTCCGCCGGGGCGCGGTCCATCAGCACGTCGACGTTCCGGCGCATCAGCCTGGTGGCGGCGAGCATCACGAGCACGGCGACGAACAGCGCCGCTACGGCGTCGCCCTCGCGCCAGCCCGCGCGTGCGAGCAGCAACCCGAAGAAGACCGCGCTCGACCCCGCGAGGTCGCTCCCGAAATGGAGCGCGTTCGAGGCCAGCGCGGGGCTCGCATAGCGGCGCGAGGCGCGGACGGACACGAGCGCGCGGCTCGCGTCGATCACCATCACGACCAGCACGACGAGGAGCGCCCACCAGACGGGGTCGACACTCGGCTCCGTGAGCCCGAGGAGCACGCGGAGCGCCTGCACCGAGATGAAGAGGCTGGCGAGCACGAGGATCGCCCCCTCCGCGAGCGCGGCGAGATGCTCGGCCTTCCCGTGCCCGTACGGGTGCATGCGGTCGGCCGGGCGCCCGGAGACGCCCACCGCGAACAGCGTGAGGAGCGCCGCGACGAGGTCGGTCCCCGAGTGCACAGCCTCGGAGATGAGCCCGAGGCTCCCCGTCGCGAGGCCGGTCGCGAGCTTCAGCGAGATGAGCACGCAGGCGGCGACAACCGAGACGAGCGCGGTGCGCCTCTGCGGGCTCATCCCGCGAAGGCTAAGTCAGTTTCGAGCTAGTACCAGCGTCCTCGGCGGAAACCACCGAAGAGCAAACCGAGGATGATCAGGATGATCCCGAGCCAGAGGCTCCAGAAGATCAGGACGATGATCCCGACGATGACGAGGATTGCGCCTATGCCCACTACGTGTCTCCTCTCTCGCTAGAGGTTGCCCCGGAGGGCCTGCTCTCGTTCGATTGCCTCGAACAATGCCTTGAAATTGCCTTCTCCAAACCCGCGCGAACCGTGACGCTCGATGATCTCGAAGAAGAGCGTCGGGCGGTCTTGCGTGGTCTTGGTGAAGATCTGCAGCAGGTACCCCTCCTCGTCGCGGTCGGCCAGGATGCCGAGGCGACGTAGGTCTTCGTAGTCCGCGTCGATCTCGCCGACGCGCTCCTCGAGGTCTTCGTAGTACGACGGTGGCGTCTTCAGGAAGCGCAGCCCCCGCGCCTCGAGCTCCTCGACGGTGCCGACGATGTCCTCCGTGGCGAGCGCCACGTGCTGAACGCCCGGGCCGCCGTAGAAGTCGAGGTATTCCTCGATCTGGCTCTTGCGCTTGCCCTCGGCCGGCTCGTTGATCGGGAACTTGATCTTCCCTTCGCCGTCCATCATCACCTTCGACATGAGCGCCGAGTACTCGGTCGAGATGGCCTCGTCCGAGAAGTGGATCAGCTCGGTCATGCCGAACGCCCGCTCGTAGAACTCGACCCAGTGCTCCATGCGGCCGAGCTCGACGTTGCCGACCACGTGGTCGATGTTCAGGATCCCGATCCCGGCCGTCGGCGAGCCGTTCTCGGTCGTCGACGTGTACCCAGGCAGGTACGGCCCCGCGTAGTCGCCGCGGTTGACGAACGTGTGGATGTTCTCGCCGTAGGTCGCGATCGACGCGAGCTCGACGCGGCCGTAGTCGTCCTCGACCCAGTGCGGCTCGGTGACGCTCCGGGCGCCCCGCTGCACTGCCTGTCGGTACGCCTCGGTCGCATCCGGGACCGTGAGCGCGACGTCCTTCACGCCGTCACCGTGGGCGCAGGCGAACCGCGTGATCTCGCTGTCCGGCCGCAGCCCGCTCGTCAGGACGAGCCGGATGTCGTTCTGGTCGAGCACGTACGAGGCTCGGTCGCGGACGCCCGTCTCGGGGCCTGCGTAGGCCGTCTGCGTGAACCCGAAGGCGCGCTCGTAGAAGTAGGCGGCCTGCTTCGCGTTGCCGACGTAGAGCTCGAGGTGGTCCCACCCCTTGATCGGCATGAAGTCGGTCGAGCTCACAAACCGATCTTAACGTCGCTCGATTCGATCTTGATCACGAGCTCCACCTCGTCCGCGTGGGCGAAGAGCCCGTAGTGCGTGGCGGCGGGGAGCTCGGAGGCCCGCCGGCGAGCCGTCTCGGCGACCATCTCGCGCAGGGTGTCGTCGGAGAGCAGGGGATACCCGAGGCACTCGTCCCCGTGCGCCGCCCACGCCATGTGAGTCACGCCGAGCTCGTACGCGAGGCCCACCGCCGGCGTAGCGTCGCTCCACGACGGAGCGCCGCCGGGCTGCGCCTCGATCCAGTAGCCGTCCGGCTCGAGGCCCGCGAGCTCCTCGAAGGCCTTCATCGTCCTCCGGTGGAAGCGCCGGTCGGCGCAGAGCTGGATGAACCCGAGCCCGGCGGGGAGCATCAGCGCGCTCGCTGCGGAGAGACGGCCGGGGACGCGGGCTCGGGCGGGATCTCGACCTCCTTCTTCAGCGGCACTTCCTTCAGCCACAGCGCGACGATCGTCAGGGTGATCAGGCAGAGGCCGGAGGCGGCGAGGAATGCGGGGTGCATCGCGTCGGCGAGCGTCTCGCGGAGGTGCGGCGGGAGGCGGTGTACCGCCTGGCGGTTCAGGTCCCGGCCGCCGTTCGGGAGACCGTGGTTGATGATCACCCCCATCAGCGTGACCCCGAGTGTCGCGCCGATCGAGCGCATGAACTGCGAGAGCGCTGTCGCCGAGCCGATCTCGCGGAGCGAGACCTGGTTCTGGATCGCGATCACGAAGACCTGCATCATCAGCCCGAGCCCGACTCCGGCGATGACCATGTAGAGCGCCGCGCGCGCGTTCGTCGTCGAGGTGTCCATCGTCGAGAGCAGGAAGAGCCCGGTACCGAGGACGATCGGCCCGACGAGCGCGTTCGGCCGGTAGTGGCCGCTCCTCGAGATCCACTGACCCGAGGCCGCGCTCGCGGTCACCGCGCCGAGCATGAACGGCGTCAGCACGACGCCCGACGATGTTGCCGAGGTCCCGATCACGCCCTGCACGAAGAGCGGGACATACGCGATCGTCCCGACCATCGCCATCGCGGAGAGCGCGATCGCCGCGGTGCCCGCCGAGACGATCGGGTTCCGGAACAGCTCGAACGGAAGAATCGGCTCCTTCGCGCGGCGCTCGACGAAGACGAATGCCGTGAGCGCGACGGCCGCGATGACGAACGCGCCGAGGACCTGCGGCGAGTCCCACGGGTGCTGCTCGCCGCCCCAGACGAGGCCGAGCAGGAACGAGCTCGTACCGACCGCGAGCAGCGCGGCGCCGAGCAGGTCGAGCGAGTGCTCACGCCTCTGCGTGCGCTTGGGGATGGCGATCGCGATCGCCGCCAGCGCGACAGCGCCGACGGGGAGGTTCACGTAGAAGATCCAGCGCCAGGATGCGTTGTCGACGATCACTCCGCCGAGCGCCGGCCCGATGATCGAACCGGCCGCGAAGGTCGCCCCGATCAACCCCTGGTAGCGGCCGCGGTCGCGGGGCGGGACGATCGCGCCGATCAGCGCCAGCGCGAGCGCGAACAGGCCGCCGGCGCCCATGCCCTGGACGATGCGGGCCTCGACGAGCTGCGTCATCGACTGCGCGAGCCCGCACAGCGCGGAGCCGACGAGGAAGATCGAGATCGCGACCATGTACAGCAGCCGCCGCCCGTAGATGTCGCCGAGCTTCCCATAGAGCGGAACGGTCACGGTCATCGCGAGCACGTAGCCCGTGATCACCCACGAGTAGTTCGTCAGCCCGCCGAGGTCGGTGACGATCGCAGGCAGCGCCGTCGCGACGATCGTCTGGTCGAGGGCGGCGAGGAGCAGCGCGAGCATGATCGCGCCGTAGATCGCCAGGACGCGTCCGATCGTGAAGCGGTACCCCGGCGGCTTCTGGGCGAGGCGAGCACGGAACGAAGCCACGTCTTCCACCGTACCCGCCGGATCAGGTGCTACTCGCCGGGACCGAGCGGCGGGCGGCGGTCGCGCGCGAGCAGGATCCCCGCGGCGATCGCGAAGCCGCCCGCGACCTGAATCTTCGTGAGCTGCTCGTCGAGCAGGAAGAGGGCGATGATCGCCGCGAGGAACGGCTGGAGGTTCGCGAACAGCGACGCGCGCGCCGGGCCGACCTCGTCGATCGCGGTGAACCAGAGGACGTTCGTCAGGACGAGCGGGCCGAGGACGGCGAACGCGAAGCCGATCCAGGCCGCCCAGCCGATGTCGAAGCTCTGGTCGCCGAGCTTCGGCGACGCGAGCACGAGCAGCGCGACCGAGACCGACGCGAGGAAGACCGCGCTCAGCCGGAAAGGCGAGTACCTGCGCATGAGCGGGGCGATCGCCACGGAGTACGCGCCCCAGGTCGCCGCGCCGAGGACCGCGAGCAGGTCGCCCCAGAGGTTCGCGGAGACGCTCTTCCCCGAGCCGGCGGTGACGAGCACGACACCCGCGAACGACATCGACGCCGCGATCCAGAAGCGCCGGTTCAGCGCCTCGATCCCGACGAACCTCGAGATGAGCGCGGTGAAGATCGGCAGCGTCCCGAAGAGGAGTGCCGCGGTGGTCGCCGTGGTGAGGTCGAGCGCGTAGACGAAGCTCAGCTGGTTCGTCAGCAGGAGCAGGATCGCGAGGCCGACGATCGGGAGGTCGGCGCGCGCGATTCGGAACGAGCGCTCGCGCGGATACGTGATCGCGATGAAGACGAGCGCGGCCGCGGTGTAGCGCAGCGACGAGTACGGCAGCGGGCGGAGGCCGGCGTCGAGGATGTACTTCGACACCGTGAAGTTGAGCGCCCAGATCGTGACCGTCAGCAGGAGCATCAGGTCAGCTGCCGACGCTCGCCGCACCCCGGCAACGTAGTGGACTACGCTTCCGGCCGTGGCCGAGCCGACCAGAGACGACGTCGACGCGATCGTCGGGCCGGCGACCCCGCACTTCGCGTACCAGCTGCGCGCGCGGGTCCTCGACCTCGTCGAGGACCTGCCCGAGAGCCACGAAGTCCGCCGGTACGCCGAGGAGAAGGCCGACCTTCTCGACCGCCTGGGGCACGCGTCCTCGAAAGCCGACGAGGGCCCGCGCGAGCCGGAGACCAGGCCCGGCTGGGAACAGGTACCGAGCTCCGCGCCGGCCGACAAGCCTCTTCCGCGGTGAGCTTCCAGGGCGCGACCGTCTTCGTGACGGGCGGGTCGCGGGGGATCGGCAAGGAGATCGCCCTGCGCTTCGCGGACCTCGGCGCGGCACGGGTCGGATTCGGATACCTCCGCAACGACAAGGCGGCCGAGGCGACCGCCGAGGAGATCCGCGCCAAGGGCGCCGAGCCGGTGCTCGTGCGCGGAAACGTCTCTTCCGAGCGCGTCGCGCGCGAGGTCGCGGAGCTCGGGCCGATCCGCGCGCTCGTCCACAACGCCGCGACCGGCGTCATCCGCCGCGCGCTCGAGACCGAGGACAAGCACTGGGACTGGACCCTCAACGCCAACGCGCGCGCCCTGCTCTCCCTCGCCCGCGCGGCCGCGCCGCAGATGCCGAACGGGAGCTCGATCGTCGGCATCTCGAGCCTCGGCTCCACGCGCGTGCTCGAGGACTACGTGCTCGTCGGGACCTCGAAGGCGGCGCTCGAGGCGCTCGTGCGCTACCTCGCGGTCGAGCTTGCCCCGCGCGGAATCAGGGTCAACGCCGTCTCCGGAGGCGTCGTCGACACCGACGCGCTCGAGCACTTCCCGCAGCGCGACCAGATGCTCGAGTGGGGCGAGAGGCGCACTCCTGCGGGCCGGCTCGTCCGCGCGAAGGACATCGCGGATGCGGTCGCCTTCCTCTGCTCGCCGGACGCCGAGATGATCATCGGCCAGACGATCGTCGTCGACGGCGGCTTCTCGCTCCCGGCCTGATGGAGCCGACCGAGCAGAATCGCCGCGCCTGGGACGAGCTGCACCGCCGGCGCATGCGAGCGGCCGGGCGGGGCATCCCCAAGCCGATCCGAGAGCTCCTCGGCGACGTCTCCGGCAAGCACGTCCTGCACCTGCTGAGCGGCACCGGCGAGATGACGGAGGAGCTGGTCGAGCTCGGAGCGCTCGTCACCGGCGTCGAGCTCTCGTCGGAGGCGATCGAAGCCGCGCGGCAGCACGCCCCTGACCTCGCGTACATCCACGCGGACCTCAGCGAGCTCCCCGTCGAGCTCCGAAGAAGCCGCTTCGACCTCGTCCTCGCCGGCGAGGCGCTCGACGTCGTCGACGACCTCGACCAGTGGCTCGCCGGAATCGCGTCGGCGCTCAAGCCGGGAGGGCGACTGCTCCTGTACGACCATCACCCCGTCAGCGCCGCGGTCGACGCGCTCGGCCATTGGCGCGACAACTATTTCGACGACTCGCACCTGCGCCTGGAGCAGGTCGTCGACGCCGTTCTCGCGGCCGGATTCCGCGTCGTGCGCCTCGCCGAGTTCCAGTCGCTCTACAACTGGATCCAGCGCGACCGGCGCGTTCCCTGGGAGTTCGCGATCGTCGCGGAGCGCCGGGATTAGACCAGAGCCAAAACGGGCACTAGTGCGGTGCCTATGGGTATTCCAGTCAGCCTGATCCTGATTGCCGCAGGAGCGATCCTCACGTGGGGTGTCACCGACGAGCCGTCCGGCCTGAACCTCGACGCCATCGGCGTCATCCTCATGGTCATCGGCATCGTCGGGTTCATCCTCACGCTGCTGCTGTGGCGATCGTGGTGGGGCCCCGGGTACTGGAGCCAGTCCGCGTACGTCGAAGGCGCCCCCGCACGGCCGTGGTACTCCGGCGGGCAGTGGGGACGCAGAAGGACGACGTACGTCGAGGACCAGGCCCCTCCGGGCGGCCCGCCTCCGCCTCCGTAAGCGTTCGCGACGCCCAGCGCCGAGGCGCGGCCCCCGTCGCCGCGCTTCTCGGCGACCAGCGCTAGCTAGCTCGCGTCCTCCTCGACGATCATCAGCCCGTTCCCGTCGCCGTCCTTGAACATGAAGAGGAGCGGCACCGTGCCGTCGCCGCCCATCGGCTCCTCGGCCTCGACCCCCTGAGACTTCAGCTCCTCGTGTGCGGCGCGCGCGTCGGACGTCGTGAGCGCGATCCCGGTCTCACGCCCGGGCTGGAACTCGCCCATCCCGTTCGAGAGCGCGATCGCCGCTCCACCGCCGGGCGGCGAAACCTCGACCCAGCGATCGCCCTCGCCGAAGGGGACGTCCGCGCTGACCGTGAAGCCGAGCTTCTCCGTGTACCACGCGATCGCCGCGTCCTGGTCGGACACCGGGATGATCACCCTGCCGAGTTGATTGACCTGTGCCATCTCTCTTCTCCTTTCGAAGGGTCGACGATCAGACCGGCGGGCCGGCCCGAATTCATCGCAGAGGGACGCTCTAGGCCGGCGCTGCGGCCTCGACGGGCAGGCCGTAGATCTCGCCCATCTTCGACTTCAGATAGCGGATGTACGGCGCTGGGTCCATCCCGCCGCCCGTGATCCGCTGGAGCATCTCCTTCGACGTGTACTTGCGCCCGTGCTGGTGCAGGTTCTCGCGCAGCCAGCCCGCGAGGTCGTCGAACTCCCCGCGCTCGAACTGGGACGTCAGGTCCGGCAGCTCCCCGGTCAGCTTCTCCCACAACTGCACGGAGACGACGTTGCCGAGCGAGTAGGTCGGGAAGTACCCGATCGCCCCGCCAGACCAGTGCACGTCCTGAAGGACGCCGTGCGCGTCGTCGGGCACGTCGATCCCGAGGTACTCGGACATGCGCGCGTTCCATGCCTCGGGCAAGTCCTCGAGCGCGAGCTCGCCGGAGAGCATCTCCTGCTCCAGCTCGAAGCGCAGGATGATGTGCATGTTGTAGGTGACCTCGTCCGCCTCGACGCGGATGAACGACGGCTCGACCTTGTTGATCGCGCCGTAGAACGTCTCCAGCTCGACGTCGCCGAACTGCGCCGGGAACGCCTCCTGGAGCTTCGGATAGAAGAACCGCCACATCGGCAGCCCGCGGCCGACGAGGTTCTCCCACATGCGGCTCTGCGACTCGTGGAGGCTCATCGAGGTAACCGACGCGAGCGACGTGCGCTCGAACGCCGGGTCGACGTTCGACTCGTAGAAGCCGTGGCCGAACTCGTGGATGCTGGCGAACAGGGACACGCCGAGATCCGTCTCGTCGTAGCGGGTCGTGAGCCGGATGTCCCGCGTGCCCGCGCTCATCGCGAACGGGTGCACCGTCGGGTCGAGGCGCCATGCCTCGTGGTCGAAGCCCATCCGCTCGAGCACCTGGAGCGCGAACGCGCGCTGCTGCTCGACCGGGAAGTCGCCGTGCATCGACGAGTCGTCGACACGGTCCGCGTTCTCGGCGATCTGGGCGATCAGCGGGACGAGCTCGCGCTTGAGCTCGTCGAAGACCGTGCGCACCTCGTCGGCGCTCAGGCCCTCGTCGAAGTCGTCGAGCAGGACGTCGTAGTCCGAGTCGTAGTCCATGCCCTCGAAGCAGTCGATGTACCGGTGCGTCAGCTCGAGATTCTTCTTCAGATGCGGGAGGAAGATCGAGAAGTCGGACTTCTCGCGCGCCTCGATCCAGGCCGGAAGCGCGATCGCGCCCGCGCGGGTCATCTCGGCCCGGAGCTCCGCCGGGACGCGCTTCGCCTTCTCGTAGTCGCGCCGCGTGATCCGGATCAGGCTGCCGTCGTTCGAGTCGTAGCCCGCCTCCTGCTCGTAGTCGCGGACCTCGTCGAGCAGGCGCCCGATCTCGTCGTCGATGAAGAGCTCGTGCGAGAAGCGGTCGAGCGTCCCGAGCTGCTCGGCGCGCACCTCTCCGCCCCTCGGCGGCATCTTCGTGTGCTGGTCCCAGCCGAGGATCGCGCGGGCCATGTGCAGGTCGTAGATCGCCGACAGGCGGGTCTTGAGCTCTTCAAACGTCTTGGTCACTGCTGTCCTCCGGATTGGCTGGCCACAGGAGCGTACTTGAGGACTTGCTCGGTGTAGACGCCCTCCGGGTTCCAGAGCAGGAAGCCCTTCGCGTGGGCGCGGCGCGCCGCGTCGATCTGCGCCTGCACCTCCTCGGGCGGCCTGTGGGCGCTCGTCAGGGAGAAGTCCTCGAGCCACGGGATGAGGTTCGCCTTGCGGCCGAGCATCTGGTTGTTGAAGTCCCGCAGCGAGAACGCGACGGTCTGGCCGGGCGACGCGCTCGGGTCGGGCAGGTTGAACTCCCCCGCGTTGTAGTGCGACGGGTAGGTCATCGGGTAGACCGCGTCGACATACTTCGCCAGGCGGCCCGGCTTCTGGCCGATGCCCAGGTCGTGCGTGGCCGACAGTCCAAAGACGTCGACGGATACGCGGACGCCCAGCGGGTGGAGCCTCTTTGTGGCGTAGTGGACGAAGCGCGCGATCGTCCAACCCATCGGCTCGTCGGCCTTGTGCGAGAAGACAGCATTTTCGATCGGGCCGTCGCTCGGGAAGCGGACGTAGTCGAACTGGATCTCGTCGAAGCCGGCTTTCGCGGCTCGCTCCGCGATCCCGACGACGTATCTCCATACCCGCTGGTCGTACGGGTTCGCCCAGCCGAGGCCGGCGTTGTTCGTCCAGACGCCTCCGCTCGTGGTGCGGATTGCCATGTCCGGCCTGGCCGCGGTCAGCGTCGGGTCCTCGAAGACGACGACGCGGCCGATCAGGTA
>Ga0070683_100005699_pt1 | contig 10405 bp, 12 predicted proteins | sample KBSC713LmetaG_FD_64662 | JGI IMG/M metagenome (GOLD analysis project Ga0070683, IMG submission 64662) | Corn rhizosphere microbial communities from Kellogg Biological Station, Michigan, USA - KBS C7.1-3L metaG | ecosystem: Host-associated > Plants > Roots > Rhizosphere ... | reverse complement strand
CGCCGGCATCCACGTCATCAACGCCGAGCTCGCGACGACGCCTCAGCAGCGCGAGATCGGCCTGATGATGCGGCCGTCGATGGCGGTCAACGACGGCATGCTGTTCGTCTTCGAGCGGCCCGGCCAGCAGTGCTTCTGGATGAAGAACACGCTGATCCCGCTCTCTGTCGCATTCCTCGCCGACGACGGCAGCGTCGTCAACGTCGAAGACATGGCGCCGCAGACGCTCGACGGCCACTGCTCCGCGAAGCCGGTGCGATTCGTCCTCGAGATGAACCAGGGCTGGTTCGCCAAGCACGGCATCAAGCCGGGCTTCAAGCTGCGCGGCGCGCCGTTCGCGCCCTAGGCGCGTGCCGCCGACACGGCGGCACGCGCGCGGTCTCAGCCGAAATTCTTCGCCGCGAAATCCCAGTTCGCGAGCGAGTCGACGAACGCCTGCGCGAACTTGGGCCGCTGGTTGCGGTAGTCGATGTAGTAGGCGTGCTCCCAGACGTCGATCGTGAGGAGCGGCGTGTCGCCGGTCGTCAGCGGCGTCCCCGCGGCGCCCATGTTGACGATGTCGACGCTGCCGTCGCCCTTCTTGACGAGCCACGTCCAGCCCGAGCCGAAATTGCCGACCGCGCTCTTGACGAACGCGTCCTTGAAGGCCTGGGTGCCGCCCCATTTCGACTTGATCTTCTCGGCGAGCGCACCCTTCGGCTCGCCGCCGCCGCCCGGCTTCATGCAGCTCCAGAAGAACGTGTGGTTCCAGATCTGCGCGGCGTTGTTGTAGATGGCACCTTGCGCCTTCTTGACGATGTCCTCGAGCGCCATCGTCTCGAACTCGGTGCCCTTCTGCAGGTTGTTCAGGTTGTCGACGTACGCCTTGTGGTGCTTTCCGTGGTGGTATTCGAGGGTCTCCTTGCTCACGTGCGGCGCGAGTGCGTCGATCGGGTACGGCAGCGGAGGCAGCGTGTGTTCCATGGTTTCCTCTTGGCGGGCTGTGGTCGTCGAGGCATTGTAGGCAGCGGCCGCCTTCGCCGCCGCGACCCTCACCGCGTCGCGGTCGTCGGCGTGACCGATCGCGTCGTCAGCTCGGCGGTGCCGTCGGCGAGGCGCGCCGAGACCGCCTCGCCGACGACGAGGCCGGAGATCGACGTCACCGGTGTGCCGTCCGCGCTCGCGAGCAGCGCGTAGCCGCGCGCGAGCACGCGCTGCGGGTCGACGGCGTGCAGCCGGAGCGCCGCGGCGTCGATGCGTGCCGCGATCCGCGAGCGCGCGATCTCGATCGCGTGCCGGAGACGGCCCGCGGCGGCGTCGGCCCGCGCGCGTCCGGTTGCGATCGCGCGCGCCGGCGCGCTCTGCAGCCTTTGCTCGAGCAGCGCGAGCGCGTGCGCACGGTGCGCCACCGCCTCGGCCGGACGCGCGATCCTGAGCGCCAGGCGATCGATCCGTTGCGCCTGCGTCTCGAGCGCCGCGTGCGCACGCCTGACGAGCGCGAGCTCGAGTTCGCGCAGCCGCTGGCCTTGCGCCGCCGTGGCAGGCGCGACGAGCTCGGCGGCCGCCGTCGGCGTCGGCGCGCGCAGATCGGCGGCGAGGTCGACGAGCGTCACGTCGGTTTCATGGCCGACGCCGCTCACCGTGTGGATCGGCGATCCGCGCACGGCGCGAACGACGCGCTCTTCGTTGAACGCCCAGAGGTCCTCGAGCGATCCGCCGCCGCGGCAGAGCACAAGGACATCGACTTCGCGCCGCTCGCCGGCGAGGCGGATCGCGGCGCAGAGCGCGGCCGGCGCATCGATGCCCTGGACGAGGCTCGGATAGACGACGACCCGCACGTGCGGCGAGCGGCGTGCGAGCGTCGTCGCGACGTCGTGGAGCGCCGCGCCGGCGAGCGAGGTGACGATGCCGACGGTGCGCGGATGCGCAGGCAGCGCACGTTTGACGGCAGGATCGAACAGACCTTCGGACTCGAGTCGTGCACGCACCCGCAGGAAGCGCTCGTACAGCGCACCGGCGCCCGCGGCTCGCATCGCTTCGGCCACGAACTGCAGCTCGCCGCGCGGCTCGTAGACGCCGATCCGACCGCGCAGCTCGACGTGCTGGCCGTCGCTTGGCGTGAAGTCGAGCAGCGACGCAGCCCGCCGAAACATCGCGCAGCGCAGCGTGGCGGCACCGCTCGGGTCCTTCAGCGTGAAGTAGCAGTGGCCGCTCGCGGCACGCGAGAAGCCGGCGATCTCGCCGCCCACGACACAGCCCGCGAAGCCCTCTTCGAGCAGCGCGGCGACAGCGCCGACGAGGCTCGCGACGCTCCAGACCCGCGCCCACGGGCGGTCGCGCGACGCCTCAACCATCGGGCGATCGGCCAGCGGCGCGGGCCGACAACTCCACAGCGGCGCCGGTATTGGCGTTGCGGGGCATTTGCCGTCTCCCGGCCGCGACGATGCTGGACATGTACTTGATTTTGAAGGCTTTTTTCGTGCCCATTTTTCGGGCAGGCCGGTCAGGCGCGCCGCTCACGAGCCGCGGCAGACATTCGCGGGCGGTCTTGTCCACAAAGTTTTCCACCTCGTTGGAGAGCGGCGCTCCGCGGCGACGAAACGGCGCCGTCGTCCGGTATGTCACGCCCGCGGCGACCGCGATTCGAAGCGCGCCGACTGCACGCCATAATCCGCGCTTTCTTGCGGCATGGCCGCCTTCGTTCGACGGAAAGGGCCCTATTGCTTTCGATCATACAAGCCGCCGGTTGGCCCATCTGGCCGCTGCTGATCTGCTCGATCGCCGCCCTGGCACTCGTCATCGAACGTTTCTCGAGTCTGCGCATCGCGCGGGTCGCGCCGACCCGGCTGCTCGACGAAGTCATCTCGGTCACCCGCGCCCACTTGCCTGCCGCCGAGGTCGTCAACAAGCTGCATGCGAGCTCGGTGCTCGGCACCGTGCTCGCTGCCGGCTTGCGCGCGGTGATCGCCGAGCCGCGCATCACCGAGGCAGGCTTGCGCGCAGCGTTCGAGTCGGCGGGCCGCGCCGCCGTGCACCGCCTCGAGCGCTACCTGAACACGCTCGGAACGATCGCGTCGGCAGCGCCGCTGCTCGGCCTGATGGGAACCGTGATCGGCATGATCGAGATCTTCGGCTCGCAGGCGCCTTCGGGTAGCAACCCGGTGATGCTGGCGCACGGCATCTCGATCGCGCTCTACAACACCGCGTTCGGACTGATGATCGCGATCCCGACGCTGATGTTCTACCGCTACTTCCGCGGGCTGGTCGATGCCTACACGCTCGACATGGAGCAGGCGTCCGATCGCCTGGTACCGCACCTGATGCGCTTCGCCGTGCCGCGCGGCAGCTAGCGTCCAGACCGCGATGGCGCTCAACTTTCGTCGCCAGCAGCCGGAAGAGCCGGAGATCAACCTGATCCCGTTCATCGACGTGCTGCTCGTCATCCTGATCTTCTTGATGCTGTCGACGACCTACTCGAAGTTCACCGAGCTGCAGATCAACCTGCCCGTCGCCGACGCCGACCAGGCGCGCGACCGGCCGAAGGAGATCATCGTCTCGATCGCCGCCGACGGCCGCTACGCCGTCGGCAAGAAGCCGGTCGAGGGACGGAGCGTCGAGATCCTCGCCGCCGAGCTGACCGCCGCCGCCGCCGGCATCAACGACCCGATCCTGATCGTCTCGGCCGACGCGACGGCGGCGCACCAGAGCGTCATCAACGTCATGGACGCGGCGCGGCGCGCCGGCATCGCCAGGCTCACGTTCGCGACGCAGTCGTCGGCCGGCGCCGCGCGCTGACGCGGCGATGTCCGCGCCGCCGCCGGCGACCCTGCGTGACCGCCTTGCTGCGGCGCTGCAGCGAAGCTGGCAGCGACGCGGTGCGTTGAGCACGGCACTCGTGCCCGCGTCGTGGGGCTTCGCCGCTGTCGCGGCGGCCCGCCGCCGGCTCTTCGCAAGCGGTGCCCGCGTGCGCGCGCGGCTTCCGGTCCCCGTCGTCGTCGTCGGCAACGTGCTCGTCGGCGGGGCAGGCAAGACGCCGACCGTGATCGCGATCGTCGCGCTGCTCGCAGGCAACGGGCGCTCGCCCGGAATCGTCTCGCGCGGCTACGGTCGCTCGGACGACGACGTCGTCGTCGTCGATCCCGCGGCAGACGCCGAACGCGTCGGCGACGAGCCGCTGCTCCTCAGGCGTCGCACCGGGGTTCCGGTCGCGGTCGGCGCCGATCGCGTCGCTGCTGCGCGAGCGCTGCTGCGCGCGCATCCCGAGGTCGACGTGATCGTCAGCGACGACGGCCTGCAGCACCTTGCGCTCGACCGCGACGTCGAGGTGCTCGTGTTCGACGAACGCGGCGCCGGCAACGGCCGACTGCTTCCCGCCGGGCCGCTGCGCGAGCCGATCCCCGAGACGCTGCGTCCGCGCCAGCTCGTCGTCTACAACGCGGACGCAGCGACGACACCGCTGCCCGGCCACGTCGCGCGACGTCGGCTCGCCGGCGTTGCGCCGCTCGCCGCGTGGTGGCTCGGCGCGCCGCCGGACGGCGCCGCGCTGGCAGCGCTGCGCGGCCGCACGGTCGTCGCGGCCGCGGGGGTCGCGCGTCCCGAACGCTTCTTCGCCATGCTGCGGGCAAGCGGCCTCGACATCGTCGAGCTGCCGCTCGCCGACCACGCCGACTTCGCCGCGCCGCCGTGGCCCCGCGGCACCGCCGACGTGGTCGTCACCGAGAAGGACGCGGTCAAGCTGTCGCCTCAACGGCCGCTCGACGCACGCGTCTGGGTCGCGCGCTTAGACTTCGTTCCCGACGCGACCTTCGAGGCAGCGCTGCTCGCGATGGTCGGCCATCCTTCCGCGAACGACCGGCATGGAAACCAGGCTTCTTGAGTTGCTCGTCTGCCCCTTGTGCAAGGGCCCGTTGCAGCATTGGCGGCCGCCGCAGCACGAGCGCCAGGAGCTCGTCTGCAGCGCCGACGGGCTGGCGTTTCCCGTTCGCGACGGCATCCCCGTCATGCTCGAAGGCGAGGCGCGCTCGCTCGGCCGCGAGACCGCGCCGACACCGCTGCCGGACGCGCCGAGCTGACGGCGGCAACCGTTCGCGACCTCGGCCGTGCGCTTCGTCGTCCTCATCCCCGCTCGGCTGGCATCGACACGACTGCCGCGCAAAGCGCTGGCCGACATCGGCGGCGAGCCGATGATCGTACGCACCGCCAGGCGTGCGGCAGCGTCGCGGGCAGCGCGCGTCGTCGTCGCTGCCGACGACGACGAGATCGTCGCCGCGTGCCGCGCGCACGACGTCGCTGCCGTTCTCACGGCGAAGACGCACGAAAGCGGCAGCGACCGGATCGCCGAAGCGGCGACATCGCTCGGTCTCGGTGACGACGAGATCGTCGTCAACGTCCAGGGCGACGAGCCGCTCATCGAGCCGGCGCTGATCGACGCGTGCGCAGCGCTCCTCGACGAGCGGCGCGATTGCGTCATGAGCACGGCAGCGCACGCGATCGCCGACGCCGACGAGTTCGCCAATCGCAACGTCGTCAAGGTCGTCGTCGACGGAGCCGGGCGCGCGCTCTACTTCTCGCGTGCGCCGATCCCGTGGCCACGCGACTCCGGCCAGGCCGATCCCTCGGCGATGGTCTCGCCGCCGCTTCGCCACGTCGGCCTGTACGCGTACCGCGTCAGCTTCCTGCGTCGCTTCCCGGCGCTCGCCGCGAGCCCGCTCGAAAAGATCGAGCGGCTCGAGCAGTTGCGCGTCCTCTGGCACGGCGAGCGCATCGCCGTCCACGTCAGTGCGCTGCCGCCGGGAGTCGGCGTCGACACCGAAGACGACCTCGCGAACGCACGTCGCCTCGTCGGTGACGCTGCGGGTTTTGCCTGACCGCCCACCGTCGGCCCTCGTGTCCTCGCCGCCTATGATGTCCTGCGACCCTCTTCACACCGGGACACGACCGCCATGAGACTCATCCTGTTGGGAGCGCCGGGGGCCGGCAAGGGAACGCAGGCGGCGTTCATCTGCAAGCGCTTCGGCATTCCGCAGATCTCGACCGGCGACATGCTGCGCGCGGCGGTCAAGGCCGGCACGCCGCTCGGCCAGGCGGCCAAGAAGGTGATGGACTCCGGCGCGCTCGTCAGCGATGACATCATCCTCGGGCTCGTCCGCGAGCGGATCGCGGAGCCCGACTGCGCCAACGGCTTTCTCTTCGACGGCTTTCCGCGCACGATCGTCCAAGCCGAGGCGATGAAGAACGCCGGCGTCAAGCTCGATTACGTGCTCGAGATCGACGTTCCGGACTCGGCAATCATCGATCGAATGAGCGGTCGTCGCGTCCACGCCGCGTCGGGCCGCACCTACCACGTTCGCTTCAACCCTCCGAAGTCCGCCGGCGTCGACGACGTGACGGGCGAGCCGCTGATCCAGCGCGTCGACGACGAGGAGGAGACGGTGCGCAAGCGCCTCGCGGTCTACGCCGCGCAGACGCGTCCGCTGGTCGAGTACTACACGCATTGGGCGAGCAGCGGCGACCCCGACGCTCCGGCGTTTCGCCGGATCGCCGGCACCGGGTCCGTCGAAGAGATCACCGCGCGCGCGCTCGCCGCGCTCGCCTGAAGGAGATTGGCATGGACATCGGCAAAGGCAAGGTCTTCATCGTCACCGGCGGAGCGTCCGGGCTCGGCGAAGGTGCCGCGCGGATGCTCGCCGCGAACGGAGCGACCGTCGTCGTCGCCGACCTGCAGGAAGACCGCGGCGCGAGCGTCGCGCGCGAGATCGGCGGCCGCTTCGTGCGCTGCGACGTCAGCCAGGAGGCCGACGCGCAGCGCGCGGTTGCCGAGGCGACCGCTGCCGGCAAGCTCGTCGGCCTCGTCAACTGCGCCGGAATCGGTCCAGCCGCGCGCACCGTCGGCCGCGAGGGCCCTCATTCGCTCGCGCTCTTCACCAAGGTCGTCAGCGTCAATCTGATCGGCAGCTTCAACATGATCCGGCTCGCCGCCGACGCGATGGGCAGGAACGAGCCGGAGCCGACCGGTGAGCGCGGCGTCCTGATCTCGACTGCGAGCGTCGCCGCGTACGACGGCCAGATCGGTCAGGCGGCCTACTCGGCGTCGAAGGGCGGAATCGTCGGCATGACGTTGCCGATCGCACGCGACCTGTCGAAGGTCGGCATTCGCAACATGACGATCGCGCCGGGGATCTTCGGCACGCCGATGCTGTTCACGATGCCCGCCGAGGTGCAGCAGGCGCTCGCCGCGAGCGTGCCGTTCCCGAGCCGGCTCGGAACGCCCGAGGACTTCGCCAAGCTCGTGCACCAGATCGTCACCAACGACATGCTGAACGGCGAGGTGATTCGCCTCGATGGTGCGATACGAATGGCGCCTAAGTAGGCGCCATTCGATCGCGCCTTGGCGCTGACAGGGCTGCTCCCTCCCCGCTTCGCTACCCTCCCTCCGAGAGGGAGGGGCCGGCTCCTTCGGAGCCGCTTGTTCGTCGCGAAAGGTCGGTTCGGTTTACGCGGCGCCGCGGCGGGCGTAGAGGGCCCAGAGGCGCGCGAGGTCGGCGGTGCCGTCGGTGCCTTGCACGGTCTTGAAGGTCGCTTGCGCCTTCGCCTTGTCGCCGGCGGCGAGCTGGGCGATGCCGAGGTGGAGCTTGGCGTCTTCGGGTCGCTTGAGACCGCCCTTGGCGATGCCCTGCTGCATCAGCTGCACGCCTTTCGCGGCTTGGCCGTTGTAGACCGCGTACATGCCGAGCGAGACGAGGGCGTCGCCTGTCTTCGCGGCCATCGCCTGCTTCTCGTCCTCGGCGCGTGACGCGGCGTCTTCGGCGAGCTTCTTGTCGACGAGCGCCTTCAGCCGCTTCGCGCGATCGGCCTGCGCGCCGGTGGCGAGCGCGCCGTTCGCGATGCCCTTGTCGATGACCTGCTTGCCCTCGCTCGCGAGATCGGCCTGCAGCGCGAGCTGCGCCATCTCCATGAAGTCGTTGGCCGCTGTCATGCTTCCGGTCGCGAGCGACAGCCGGTACGCGTCGAGCGAGAGGCGATCGGAAAAGCCCGGTTTGCGCTGCATGCGGCTCAAGAGGTCGACCCAGTACTCCTTCTTCGGGTAGTAGGTGACGAGCCGCTCCATCGCGAACACGTACGCGTTGTTGTCGCCCTGCTTCGACGCCGCGTTGAGGAGCAGCTTCAGCCGGTCCTCGGCTGGTGCCGCGCCGGTGCGCTCGGCCGCCTGGATCTCGGCGATCAACTCCTTCGTCGCGCCGGCGAAGTCGCCGCTCAAATACTGGCTCTGGATGAGCATCGTGCGGATCGCGCCATTGGTGCCGCCTTCGCGCAGGTACCGCTGGCTCCATTGCATCGACTTCTGGTACTGCTGGGCGCGGTAGTAGCTGGTCGCGATCGATTCGATCATGCGGAGCTTCTCGGCCGGCTGGATCCTTCCCGATCCGCTCAGCGCCTCGAACGAGCGCGCGGCGGTCTCGGCATCGCCCGCTCCGGACGCGGCGGCCAGGCGCATGCGCTCGATCAGATACGTCTCGTTGGCGTTGCGCGCGCCTGCCGCCTCGGCTTCGCGCACCTTGCCGAGCGCCTCGCGATAGCGTCCCGCCTTGATCATCTCCTGCGCCGCCTGCAAGGGCTTGCCGATCTCGGGTCGCACCGATTCCTGCGCGGACGACGACCCGCCCGACACGATCCCCGCGACGAGCAGCGCCGCGGCGGCACCGCAGCGCCAGCGGCTACTTGACGAACTGTTCATTGCCCACCATTCCGAGCTTCGTGACGCCGAGCCGCTGCGCCGACGCCAGCACTGCTGCCACCGATTTGTATTCGACGAGCTTGTTCGGCCGGATGTGCACCTCGGGCTGATCGGCCTCGGCAGCAACCCGCGACAGCCGCGACTCGAGGTCGCCGCGGTTCGGCACCGCCTCGCCGTTCCACAGGACGGTTCCGTCGAAGTCGATGTCGATCGTGACGACCACCGGCTCCTTGGTCGGCGGCGGTGGATTGCCGACGGGCATGTTGAGGTTGACGCTGTGCAGCTGGATCGGAATGGTGATGATCAGCATGATGATCAGCACCAGCATGACGTCGATCAGCGGGGTCGTGTTGATGTCGATCATGACGTCGGGCTCGCCGCCGCCGCCGGTTCCCACGTTCATTGCCATCTCGTCAACCCTTCGGCGGCGGTTCGGTCACGAAGCTGACCTTCTGGATCGCCGCTCGCGTGCACTGGAAGAGCACGCGGCCGATCGACTCGTAGCGCGCCTTCTCGTCGCCGCGGATCTGCACCTCGGGCTGCGGCGTCATCGTCGCGATCTTGCTCAGCCGCTGGAATAGCGCGTCGCTGTCGGGAACGAGTTGCATGTTCCAGAAGATGTCGCCGTCCTTGTTGACCGAGATCTCGATGTTCTCGGGCTTCGTCTGCCGGGCGATGTTGGTCTCCTTCGGCAGCGAGACCGGGATCGTGTGCGTCACGACCGGGATCGTGATCAGGAAGATGATGAGCAGCACCAGCATCACGTCGACGAGCGGCGTGGTGTTGATCGCCGAGACGACTTCGTCCTCGTCGCCGTCCGAGGAGCCGACGGTCATGGCCATGGCGAGTTCCTCAGCGCTTGGCGGCGGCGACCGCGGCGGCGACCGGCCGTGCGCCCATCAGCACGCCGTGCAGGTCGGCGCCGAAGCGGCGCACCGCTTCCATCGTGACCTTGTTGCGGCGGACGAGCCAGTTGTAGCCGAGCACCGCAGGAACGGCGACGGCGAGACCGATGGCGGTCATGATGAGCGCCTCGCCGACCGGGCCGGCGACCTTGTCGATCGACGCCTGGCCGGCGATGCCGATCGCGGTCAGCGCGTGGTAGATGCCCCAGACGGTTCCGAACAGGCCGACGAAGGGCGCGGTCGAACCGACGGTCGCGAGGAAGGCGAGGCCGTCCTGCAGGCGGCTCTGGATGTCGTCGATTGCGCGCTGCACGCTCATCGACACCCACGAGTTGTGGTCGATGTTCTCGGTCAGCGCGCCTTCGTGGTGCTCGCTCGCGAGGATGCCCGAATCGGCGATGAAGCGGAACGCGCTGCCCGTCTTGAGCCCTTCGGCGCCCTCGCGGAGCGACCGCGACTTGAAGAACGAGCGCTGCGCCGTGCGCGCCTCGCCGCTCAGCTTCAGGCTCTCGTACAGCTTGGTGATGAGGATGTACCAGCTGCCCATGCTCATGAGGACGAGGACGATGAGAGTGCCGCGGGCGACCCAGTCACCCTGGTCCCAGAGCGCGCCGAGGCCGTACGGGTTGTCGACCGTCTCCTTCGAGACGGGGGCGGCGGCCATCGGCGCCGGCACGGCGGCCGAGGCGGTCGCATCGGCGGCGGCCGACGCCGTCGCAGGCGCGGCCGCGGTCGGCGCCGAGGTGGCTTGCGCGTGCGTTGTCACCGGCGACACGACGATCGCACA
>Ga0070683_100005692_pt1 | contig 10409 bp, 9 predicted proteins | sample KBSC713LmetaG_FD_64662 | JGI IMG/M metagenome (GOLD analysis project Ga0070683, IMG submission 64662) | Corn rhizosphere microbial communities from Kellogg Biological Station, Michigan, USA - KBS C7.1-3L metaG | ecosystem: Host-associated > Plants > Roots > Rhizosphere ... | reverse complement strand
CCTGGTACGGCGACGCCGGAACGCCGCCGCTGGACGCCCTGCTGGCCCCGTCGTACACCGCTTCGCGGCGCCGGATGATCGGGGACACCGCGAGCCTTGAACTGCGTCCCGGATCCCCGGACGGTCAGGAGCCGCGGCTGCCGGCGTACTTCGCGAAGCAGTCGGCCACGCTTGACCGGTCCGCCGGCTTGGGTGAGCCGACCGTCGATCGCGGCGACACCTGCCATATCGACATCGTGGACCGCTGGGGAACGATGGTGTCGGCCACCCCGAGCGGCGGCTGGCTGCAGAGCTCCCCGCTGATCCCGGCGCTGGGCTTCCCGCTCGGCAGCCGGCTGCAGATGTGCTGGCTCGAGGACGGCCTGGCGACCAGCCTGGTGCCCGGCCGGCGGCCGCGAACGACCCTGAGCCCCACGCTGGTCTACCGCGACGGCCGTCCGGTCGTGGCCTGCGGCACGCCCGGCGGCGACCAGCAGGACCAGTGGCAGCTGGTCATGCTGCTGTCACACCTGGTGCGCCGGCTGCCGTTGCAGGCGGCGATCGAGGCGCCGAACTGGCACAGCACCGCGATCCCGAGCTCGTTCTATCCGCGCGATGCCCGCCCCGGCGAACTGGTCATCGAGGCGCGGCTCGGCGAAGCCGTCGCGGAGGAGCTCCGCCGGCGGGGTCACCGTGTCGTCACGGAAGAATGGTCGCTGAGCCGGCTCTCCGCGGTGAGCCGCGACGCCGGCACCGGACTGCTGCAGGCGGCCGCCGATCCACGCGGGCTCTGTTACGCCATGGGCCGCTAGTTCTAGACTCGGTCGATGCCGGACCGTCATGTCCCCGTCATGATCGTGGGTGGCAGCCTCGTCGGCCTGTCCACGTCTGCTTTGCTCGCTCAGTACCATGTGCCGCATTTGGTGGTTGAAAGCCATCCCGGCACGGCCATCCATCCGCGGGCGGCCTCATTCCATCAACGGACGATGGAGGTCTACCGCTCGATCGGGCTCCAACAGGAGGTCGAGGAGGCGGCCGCGCGGGAGTTCCGGCAGGGCGGGGCGATCGTCGCGGTCGAGAGCCTCGGCGGCAAGGAGCTGGCCTACTTCTACCGGTCATACAACGAAGGCGTCGAAGGGCTCAGCCCGACCGATCGGCTGTTCCTGACTCAGGTCGGGCTCGAGCCGATCCTGCGGCGGCGGGCTGCTGAACTCGGTGCCTCGCATAGCTTCGGCACTGATCTGGTCTCCTTCGAGCAGCACGACGACCACGTCGTGTCGGTCATCCAGCCGCACGGTGGCGGCCCGTCGGAGGTGGTCACATCGGACTATCTCGTGGCCGCGGACGGCGTGCACAGCCACGTGCGCTCGGAACTTGGCATCGGGATGGACGGGCACGGCAGCTTCGCCGACTGCGTCACCATCTACTTCCGGGCCGACGTCAACCACCTGATGCAGGGCCGCAATCTCAGCGTCGTCTACGTCAACCATCCCGAGTTGATGGGGTTCTTCCGGTTTTCCATCACCGGCGACTCGGGCTTCCTGGCCGTGTTCGCGACGATCTCCCCAGATGGCCGGCGGGATACGCACGTGGCCTCGGAGGCGTCTGCCGAGAAGTGCGTCGAACTGGTTCATACGGCGCTGGGCGACGCGGTCAAGCCGATCAGCATCGAGAGCGTCCAGCGCTGGACCGCCATGGCGGCGACGGCGTCGTCGTTCCGGAGCGGCCGGGTGTTCCTGGCCGGCGACTCGGCGCACGCGATGCCGCCGACCGGCGGGTTCGGCGGCAACACCGGCGTGGCCGACGCGCACAACCTCGCCTGGAAGCTCGCCCTCGTCACGCGCGGCGTCGCCGGTCCGGGTCTTTTGGACACGTACGACGCCGAGCGCCGGCCTCATGCTGCGTTGACCGTTGAGCAGGCGTACACGCGCTACGCGCTGCGGGTCGACCCGTCGTTGCCGCGGGATGATTTGATGCCGCCGCTGGAGGACCCGGCGATTGAGTTGGGCGCCGTCTACCGGTCTTCCGCGGTCATCGCCGAGGATGTGCCGTCGAGCCCGCTCGACGATCCGCACGCTCGTTCGTGGACCGTCGGCGCGCGGGTTCCGCACGTCGAGGTGCCGGGTGGCCCGTCGTCCACGCTGGACACCGTCGACCAGGGTTTTGCGTTGCTGGTCGAGGGCGATGGCGAACGCTGGCGCCCGGCCGCGGCTGAGGCTACGCGTGCGCTCGGCGTTCCGCTCGCCGTGTATGGCGGGCTCCCGGGCTCGGCGCTCGTCCGGCCGGACGGGGTGATCGCCTGGAAGCCGACCGAGCCCGATCAGCTGTCAACCACGCTGTCGCGGCTCCTGTCGAGACCCTGATCCAGCCCAGAGCCGGCTCTTGACAATCGAGGTCTCCTTATCGATTATCGGTATATCGTTTATCGATAAGGAGACGGGGTATGGTGGCGCGACGGAGAATTCGATCATCCTTGGTCCTGCTGGTGCTGCTGTTCGCCGGCGTCGCGGTGGTCGGCGCCCTCGCGGCCGGCAGCGGTCGGGACATGGTGCACAGAGACACTGTCGGGTCCGAGCCGTTCCCGGTCGTTTTCTACGCGCGGCTCAGCCTCCAAAGTGACGGCGTGCAGCGGTACACCATGGTGCCGGTGCACGCCATGTCGACCGGCATGTACCCCACCGGACCGGAGGCTCCGCCGCTCGCCTGGAAGCTGTGGACATCGTTGCCGGGCGCCGTCGTGCTGCTTGCGCTCCTCATCCTGATGGCCGGGATCGTGCTCAGCGCCCGGCGGCGTGGCCGGTACGCGGCTCGCACGCTGCGCCTGCTGCGGGTGGCCGGGCTCGTCAGCCTGCTCGGCGGCCTCGCTGCGGCCGGCGTCGAGGCGGTGGCCGACCGCTGGACGACGCCGCCCGCCTACAGCTATGCGGTCACCGTCGAGCCGTGGCAGCTGGCCGCGCTCCTGGGGCTGCTCGGCTGCGCCCTGCTGGCCGTGCGTGAAGTGCTGGCCCAGGCCGGCGAGATGCACGCCGAGTTGGAGACGGTGATTTGATGGCCGCCGAGGAGAACCGGGTGCATGTCCACATCGATGACATGCTCGCCCGCCGCGGGCTGACCCTCACCGAGCTGGCCGACCGGGTCGGGATCACGCTGGCGAACCTGTCCGTCCTGAAGAACGGCCGGGCCAGGGCGGTGCGCTTCACCACCCTGACCGCGCTGTGCGACGTGCTCGAGTGCCAACCGGGCGAGCTGTTCACGGTCGCCGCACCGGACATGGAATTGGCCAACGTTCAGGGAGTCAGCGCAAAGTGCTGACTCACCGCGCCATTACACGTGTACTGGACGGCCGTGGCACCTAGCGCCGTGGAGCTGAACTGGATGTCCAGGCACAGCTCGCTGCGCCGATTCGCGAACTCGTGGTAGCCGGGCAATCTTGAAGAATCCTTGCCGGCCGATCAAGCCTTGGCGAGGCGGCGGTTCACATGCAGCTCGAAAACGTCCGGGACGTGCCACTCGGCCGACAACATGACCGCGCGGCCGGTCTGGTCGTAGTCGGTCTCGTCGATGTGCAGCAATGGCGAGCCCCGGTTCACTTCCAGCAGCCGCGCCAAACGCGCCGTGGCGATCATCGGGGTGAGCCGGGCGCTCGCACTGCGCACACCGACGCCGGCTTGTTCCAGTACCGCATAAAGCGAAGCGTCGAAATGGCTTTTATCAACGGTGCTGACGAGCTTTTCGAGAATGCGGTCGCGCGAGTAGATGACCGGCCGCTCGTCGGCCGTGCGGATGCGCTCAAGGCAGACCAGCGACTCGCCCTGGTCGACGCCGAGCCGCTCGGCCTCCTCGGAGCCGGCCGGGCGGATCTCGTGCCCGAGCAGGACCTCGCCGGGCTGCATGCCGGCCTCGGCGATCATCGCTGTGTAGCTGAGCGTCGTCTCCAGCGAGTGCCGTCGCGGCACCAGCCCGGTCACGTAGGTGCCGGATCCCTGCCGGCGGTTGAGCAGGCCGGCGCCGACGAGGCCGCCGACCGCGTCGCGGATGGTGATGCGGCTGACGTCGTAGCGCTCGGCGAGCTGGTTCTCGTTGGGCAGTCGCGAGCCCACCGGGAACGTGCCCTCCCGGAGGTCGGTCAGGAGTTGGGCGCGAACCTGCTCCACCAACGAACTGCGGCTGCTCACGCCGTCCAGTCTACAAGATTCGCCCTTGACAAATCATCATACGACTGCTCTATTTGGCGGGCATAAGTCCACATAGTCTTCAGGCACGTCCGACGTTCTGAGAGGAGCGTTCGATGACGCAGGAGCTGACTGCCCCCTCCGGCAGCGCGGCCGGGACCACCGGTCTGCGTCGCAACGCGGTTGGCCTGGCCGGCGCAGTCATCATGTCCGCGGCCATCATGGGTCCGGCGGTCTCGACCTTCTTCAACCCCCAGTTCTCGACGCCGTTCTCCGGCTACGCGACCCCGCTGGTCTACCTCCTGTGCCTCGTGGCGATGCTCATCACCGCGTCGGGCGTGATGGAGATGGCCCGGGCGCTGCCGAGTGCCGGCGCCTTCTACACCTACGTCACGCGTGGTCTCGGGCCGCGCGCCGGGTTCGTCACCGGCGGCCTGATGTTCGTCGCCTACGCGCTGCTGCCGCCGGCCGAGATCGGCCTGATCGGCAGCTACCTGCAGAGCACCTTCCGCGCCGAACTGAACATCAACATCCCGTGGTGGGTGATCGGCCTGATACCGGCGATCGTCATGACGGTGCTCGCGTTCGAGGGCATCCACTCGTCGCTGCGGGTCGCCATGGTGCTGTTCACCGTCGAGGTGGCGATCGTGGTCCTGCTGGCCGTCATCGTCCTCGCCAGCGGTGGCACCGACGGCATCACCGCGAAGCCGTTCGCACCGTCCAGCTCGCCGCACGGATTCGGCGGTCTGGTCAACGGCTTCATCTTCGCCGCGCTCAGCTTCGTCGGCTTCGAGGGTGCCGCGACGCTCGGTGAGGAGGTCCGCGAGCCCCGCAAGCGCATCCCGAAGGCGATCGTGTGGTCGGTCCTGCTGGTCGGCGGCATCTACCTCTTCTGCGTGTGGGCCGAGTCGATCGGCCTGGGCCGCGCCGGCATGAACGGGCTCACCGGCTCCGGCACGCCGTGGAACGACCTCGCCGGCAAGTACGCCGAGTGGATGAAGTGGCCGGTGATCATCGCAGCGGTGTCGTCGATGTTCGCGGTCATGGTCAACTCCAACAACGGCATCGTGCGGATCATGCACACGATGGGCCGGGAGGGCCTGCTGCCCAAGGCACTCGGGCACATCGACCCGAAGCGGCGCACGCCGTCCTACGCGGTCGCCGTGCAAGGGATCTTCTCCGTCGTACTGGCGTTCGTGGTCGGCGCGGTCGCGGGCGGTCTCGGTGACCCGACCGGCGGCAGCAACGTCTACGGATACCTCGGCTTCCTGCTGACGATGGGCATCCTTCCGGTGTACGTGCTGACCAACGTCGCGGCGATCCGGTTCTTCCGCGCCCGGGGCGACTTCAGCATCCTCCGGCACGCGATCCTGCCCGGCCTTGGCGCCCTGCTCATGGTCGGCCTCATCGTCGGTCAGATCATCGCGCAGACCGACGCCCCGTACACCTGGTTCCCGTGGGTGATCGTGGCTTGGGTCGCGGTCGTCGCCGCCTTCGCGGTCTGGCTCGGGGTGCGGCGCCCCGATGTCGTCAAGACGGCCGGCGCCGCGTTGGCCGATGTGGATGCGGCCAAGTGAGTTTCTGATGAAGCACGTCATCGGCATCGATGTGGGCTCGCAGAGCGTCAAGGGCTGCCTGCTCGACCCGGCCGGCCGCGTCATCGCGGTCGGCCGGGCCGCTTGCACCATGCGCCACCCGGCCAGCGGCTGGGCCGAGCAGGAGCCGGCGCAGTGGCGCGACGGTGTCGCCGCGGTCGTCCGGCAGGTCGTCGAGCAGGCGGGCCTGCGCCCGGGCGACGTCGGTACCATCGGCATGGCGTCCCAAGTGGACGGTGTGGTGCCGGTCGACGCCGCGTGCCGGCCACTGCGCGACGCCGTCATCTGGCTCGACCGGCGCGCCACCGCCCAGGCCGACGCGCTCGTCGAGCGGGTCGGCGAGCAGGAGCTGTTCCAGCGCACCGGGCTCAACCCGGACGCCTCGCACACGGCACCGAAGATGATGTGGCTGCGCGAGCACGAGCCGGAGATGTACCGCGCGACGCGCAGCCTCCCGGCCGTCGCCGCCTACCTGACCGGCTGGCTGACCGGGTCGATCGTGCTCGACCACGCCAACGCGTCGTCGACGCTGCTGTACGACGTGGCCAAGGGCAACTGGTCCGAGGAGCTCGTGGAGGCGTCCGGCATTTCTCCTTCGTTGTTGCCGGAGATCCGGCCGTCGACGGACATCGCCGGCTCGCTGACCACCGAGGCGGCCGACGCGCTCGGCCTCAGCCGGGACTGCGTGGTCATCGTCGGAACGGGCGACGACCACGGCGCCGCGCTCTCGGCCGGCCTGCTGCGGCCGGGCCTGGTCGCGGACGTCACCGGCACCGCCGAGCCGGTCGGCGCGGTCGCCGGCGACCTGTTGTTCGACGACGAACGGCTGGTGGAGACGCACGCCCACGCGGTGCCCGGCACGCTGTTCGTCGAGAACCCCGGCTTCGTCTCCGGCGGCAGCACCCTGTGGCTGGCCGAACGGGTGCTGCGCTGCGCGCAGGCGGACCTGTTCAAGCTGGCCGCGCGGGCCCCGGCCGGCAGTGACGGCGTCCTCTTCCTGCCGACGCTCAGCGGCGCCACCGCGCCTCGCTGGAACGACAGCATGCGCGGCGCCTTCGCCGGCCTCAGCATGAACCACGACGACGCCCACCTCGCGCGGGCGGTCCTCGAGGGCTGCGCCTTCGCACTGCGGGACATCGTCGACCGGCTCGGGGCGCTCGGCCTCGCCGACGACGAGGTCCGCATTGTCGGCGGCGGCGCGCGGAGCCGTCTGTGGGTTCGCATCAAGGCCGACGTGCTCAACCGCCCCGTCCGGCCGGTCCTCGCCGAGGAGCCGACGGCCGTCGGCGCGGCCATGCTGGCCGGTGTCGCCGGTGGCCTCTTCACCGACTTCGACGACGCCGTCGCGCGGGCGGTCGAGCTGTCACCCGAGCCGCAGATGCCGATCGAACCGGATCGCTACGCCGAGCGGTACGCCGAGTACCGGCGGCTCTACGACGGCGTCGAGGGGAGCCTGGCGTGATCGACCTGGCGTCGCTGCGGACCCGGCTGGCCGACGCGCGCCTGCGCCCGGTCGGCCTGCGCCGGATCGTGGCCGGCCGGGACGCGCTCGACGCCTTGCCTTCCATTGTGGAATCGTTTGCGGGATCGGGCGCGATCGCTCTTCTGGTCGACGCGACCCCGATGAGCCGGCGCGGCACCGATCTCAAGGCGGCCGTGCCTTTGTTGTTGAGCCAGACGGGCCGGGCGGTGCACACGGCGGTCGCGGGCCCGCCGGACGGCCGGGTTCACGCGGACGAGGCGACAATCGCGGCGGTGTCGTTTCCCGACCGCCCGGCGATCCTGGTGACCGTCGGCTCGGGGACGCTGGCCGACATCGGCAAGACCCTGGCGGCTCGGCTCGGCGGCGTGCCGCACGTGATCGTGCAGACCGCGGCCAGCGTCAACGGCTTCGCCGACGACCAGTCGGTGTTGCTGCGCGACGGCGTCAAGCGCACGGTGCCCTCCCGCTGGCCGGACGCGCTCGTGCTGGACGAGGACATCCTCGCCGAGGCGCCGGCCGCCATGAACCGGGCCGGCCTCGGCGACATGCTGTCCATGTTCACCGCCCCGGCCGACTGGTACCTGGCGAGCGCCGTCTTCCAGGACGACAGTTTCTCGCCGACCGCCGTCGCGATCGCCCGCGAGCACGGTGACGAACTGCTCGACAGTGGTGGCACGGCCGACCAGGTCGTCCGGCTGGCCGAGCTCCTGGCGGTCAGCGGCATCTCGATGGGCGCGGCCGGGCGCACGGCGCCATCATCGGGTATGGAGCACACCATCAGCCATCTGCTGGACATGGCGTCGAACGGCCGGAACGCCCTGCACGGCGCCCAGGTCGGCGTGGCCACGGTCATCGCCGCGCTCACCTGGCGGCACGTGCGCCGGCGCATCGCCGAGGACGGCCTGCGCCTGATGTTCCCCGACGCCGAGCCGATGCGCCGGCGCGTCCAGGCCGCGTTCGACCCGATCGACCCGACCGGCGCGATGAGCCGCGAGTGCATCGCCGACTACGACGCCAAACTCGCGCGCTGGCACTCATGCAAGGAGCAACTTTCCGGTCTGGCCGTCGCGTGGCCGGTCCATTCGTCCACGTTGGACGGGCTCCTCGTCGACCCGGTCCGCCTCGTCGAGGCGCTGCGCAAGGTCGGTGCCCCGCTGCGCTTCAGCCAGCTCGACCCGCCGGTCGACCCGGACACCGCGCGCTGGGCGGTCGCCAACTGCCATCTCATGCGCGACCGGTTCACCGTGGCCGACCTCGCCTGGTTCCTCGGCGCGTGGACCGACGCCGACGTCGACGCGGTTCTCGCCGAGGCGTCCACGTTGGACGCTGGGCTGTGAAGGCATTCCAGGGGTACGCCTTCGACCTCGACGGCACCGTGTACCTCGGCGACAAGCTGCTCCCGGGCGCGGCCGAGACGATCGAGCGCATCCGCTCACTCGGCGCGCGGGTCGTGTTCGTCACCAACAAGCCGCTCGAGTCGGCGGCCGACTACGCCGCCAAGCTGACCCGCCTCGGCATACCGGCGGTGGCGGCGGACATCGTCACCGCCATCGACTCGCTGCTGTTGTACCTGGGGGAGCACCACCCCCGCGCCCGGGTCCTGACGATCGCCGAGCCGCTCGTCGAGTCGACGCTCGTCGACGCCGGCTTTTCGGTTGTGCGCGATCCCGCTTCGGCGGACCTGGTTGTCGTCTCGTTCGACCGGACCTTCGACTACGCCAAGCTGACCGCGGCCTATCAGGCCGTGCGCCACTACGGTGCGCCGATCGTCGCGACGAACCCGGACCCGTACTGCCCGACGCCCGACGGCGGCCTGCCCGACTGCGCCGCGATGCTCGCCGCGCTCGAGGCGTGCACCGGCGTACGCGCCGAGGCCGTCCTCGGCAAACCCAGCGCGACGATGGGCCGGGCGCTGCTGGAGCGCCTCGGTACCCCGCCCGCATCGTCGGCGATGATCGGCGACCGGCTGCTGACCGACGTCGCGATGGGCCAGCGAGTCGGCATGGCCGGCGTGCTCGTCCTGAGTGGTGCCACGGCGCGGAGTGCTCTCGACGCGTCCGACGTCCGCCCCGACTACGTGCTCGACGACATCCGTTACGTCCTTGGGAGCGATACGTGATCAACTTCGTGTTCATGCTGACGCACAACGACGCGACCGTCCCGGACGCGCTGGACGTCCTGGAGCAGTTGCGCGGGACGGGTTTGCGCTACGTCGGCTTCAAGGACGTCGGCGCGACCGTTCCCCGCTTGACCGAGGTGTGCGCGGCCGCCCACGCACAGGGACTCGAGGTGATGCTCGAGGTGGTGTCGACGAGCGCCGAGGACGAGCGCCGTTCCCTCGAGGCCGCCGGACCGATCGGGGTGGACTGGGTGCTCGGCGGCACCGACGCTGCGTCGGGTGCCAAGCTGCTGGGCGGCAACGTGCGGTACTGCCCGTTCCCCGGCCGGGTGGTCGGCCACCCGAGCGTCCTGGAAGGCACGATCGAGGAGATCGCGGAGGACGCCCGGCGGATCACCGCACTCGACGGCGTGGACGGCCTCGACCTGCTAGCCTACCGGCACGCCACGGTCGACGTGGAGGAACTGGCGCGGGCGGTCGTCGAGGCCAGCGCCGGCCCGGTGATCGCGGCCGGTTCGGTGACGAGCTTCGCGCAGATCGAGGCGCTGTCGCGGGCCGGCGCGTGGGGCTTCACGATTGGCAGCGCGATCTTCGAAGGCAAGCTCCCGGGCGCCCCCGACGTGGCCGCTCAAGTCCGTGCAGTGCTGGCCGCTTGCGCGTAGCCACTACTTCGGGGAAGTCGTAGCTTCCGCTTCGCCTTCAGCCACTACTTCGGGGAAGTCGTAGCTTCCGCTTCGCCTTCAGCCACTACTTCGGCGAAGTAGTGGCAATGGACCGTCAACGACCCGCCAGGCGGCAACGACAAAAGTCGACCGGCGAGCCGATTGAGCACTGCGGTCGACCGGCGACGTCGATCTTGGTGCGCACCGAAGATCCACATCGAGAAATCCGCGAATTGTGGCCGGAATTTTCGCAGATTTCTCAATACTTGTTCGACTCGAAGGAATTGGATCGACCACCGTCTGGGTCGACTCGAAGACGCGATGGCGGCACCGCACCCCCTGCGAGCCAAGCGGTGACGCGGCCGAGCGGCGAGGATGGATGCGTGCTGGCACAGTTGG
>Ga0070683_100005686_pt1 | contig 10413 bp, 11 predicted proteins | sample KBSC713LmetaG_FD_64662 | JGI IMG/M metagenome (GOLD analysis project Ga0070683, IMG submission 64662) | Corn rhizosphere microbial communities from Kellogg Biological Station, Michigan, USA - KBS C7.1-3L metaG | ecosystem: Host-associated > Plants > Roots > Rhizosphere ... | reverse complement strand
CCGAAGCATTTTGCGCCAGCCGGCATTGCCCGGACTGCTGGCGACTAATTTCGTGCTCGGGCTCGCCTACTCTTTCGTCGTCCCGTTCATGTCGCTGTGGGGCACGGTCGCCGTCGGCATGAGTCCCGTCGTGTTCGGCTTTTTCATGACGACCACGTCGGTCACCGCCATTGTTTTGAGCACGACACTCGCGCGCTGGTCCGACACCCACGTCGCGCGGCGCACCATGCTGCTGATTGGGGCAACCGGCGGGATGCTGGGATATTTTGGATACGCTTTCGTCCGTGATGTGGTGACCTTGACGATCATCGGTTCGCTCGGTCTCGGGCTCGCTTCGGTGAGTTTTTCGCAACTTTTCGCCCACGTCCGGGAAGAACTCTCCCGGCCGGAAAACGCCGGCGCCGATTCGCCGTTTTTGATGAGCCTGCTTCGCGCATTTTTTTCGCTGGCGTGGATGATCGGCCCGGCGATCAGCGCCGCCGTGATGATCCGGTTCAGCTATCGGGGAATTTTTTTGGCGGCCAGCGGTTTGTTTTTTTTGTTCCTGATGGGAGTCTTGCTTTTCGTTCGCCACCGACCGCGTTCCGCCGCCGCGCGCAACGCACCCTCGGAACCATTATGGAACGTGCTCACCCGTCCGGTGATCCTCGCGCATTTCGGCGGCTTCGTGCTCACGTTCGCCGCGTTCACGATGAACATGATGAATCTTCCGCTGACGGTAACGCAGCAACTCGGCGGGAACGAGCGGAACGTCGGCATCATTTTCGGCATCGCGCCGATCTTCGAAATTCCGCTCATGATCTGGTTTGGCCGGCTCGCGTCCCAAGGTCACCAGATCGCGCTGCTTCGCTTCGGCGTATTGATGGGCGTTTGTTATTTTCTGGTGCTGAGGCTGGCGGGGGCGCCGTGGCACATCTATCCGATGCAAATTTTGAGCGCCGCGTCGATTGCAGTGACGACCAACATTTCCATTACCTTTTTTCAGGATTTGCTGCCCGGCCGCACCGGACTGGCGACCAGCATCTATGCAAATGCGTTCAGCACCGGAAGCCTCCTCGGTTATTTCACTTTCGGCGCGCTCGTGAGCGCAGTCGGCCATCGCGGCCTGTTTTTGGTTTGCGCCGGTCTGTGCGCAACCACGCTCGTGATATTCGTGCTCTATCGGCACCGGACCGCGACGCCGTTGGTGGAAACAATCCGAGCGTAAAGCGTTTTAGAAACGAATGCGGTCGCGTTGGTGGACCAACCAGCGCCCGAGATCAACTCATCTGGAGATCAGAGCGGCCGCCGAAAACGGCTATTTTTCTCACCGCCATCCTGAATTCCTCAGAAGCGAAGCCGGGCGCCCATCGCGGGTGCGAAAAAAGGCGCACGAAAACCGTGCGCCAATTTTTTCGAGCCGGCCTCGCATCTCAACCGAAGCAGCCATTGAAGCCGGCTCCAGGTGAGATGCGGGCGCTGGTTGCCCTTACTTCTTCTTCGCAGCCTTCTTTTTCGGGGCACTCTTTTTGGCGGATTTTGCTGATTTCTTGGCCATTTGTTTTTCCTTTTTTCCAGGTTGCTACCTATCGGCGGAGCGTTGGCTCCGCCGCACAAGTCTAATTGGCCCCGACTCCTGCACGTTGTAAACGCAGATCGTCCTTGAAACAAAAAATATAAATTTTCTCAAAAAAATTTCTCGCAGAGGATTTTCCCCGATTCATCGCACGACCGCGATGAATTCATGCGGGATGTGCGATCGGATCATACGCAAAAATCACTCCCTGATTCTCGCGGAGATTTCTCCATCCCGTGATCGTCCATCGGCCCCAAAGACGGAACCCGGTCAGCGGCGTATCTTGTTTCGACGATGCGCCGCAACGGCGGATCGAATCAACCTCAACCCTCAACACATATGGAATCCCTCGAGAATCTGAACGATCTATTCATTCACGAACTGCGCGATCTCTACGACGCGGAGAAGCAACTGGTCACCGGATTGCCTCTCTTCGCGCAAGCGGCGAAATCCGATCAACTGCGCCGCGGATTCGAACAACATCTGGGTGAAACGAAGGAGCACGTGAGCCGGCTTGAAAAAGTGTTACGCGGACTTAGCGCATCGCCTGAAGGCAAATCGTGCAAGGCGATGGCCGGGCTGATTGCGGAAGCAAAGGAAACGCTCGATGAAGACGTCGATCCTGAGGTGCTGGATGCGGCGTTGATCGTGGCCGCGCAGAAAATCGAACACTACGAAATTGCCGGTTATGGAAGCGTGTGCACGTTCGGACGGGTGCTCCACTACGATGATGCTGTCGGCTTGCTCAAAAAAACGATGAGCGAGGAAGAGAATACCGACCGGAAATTGAGCCAAGCCTCAGAGCGCTTGAATGAAAAGGCGCAAGCCGCCGATCAGGCGGCGATCTGATCCGCCATCCACCGCCGGCGGACTCCGGCGCCGCGCGAAGAAGTCGGCCGCGGTCGCTGGCCACGTTGAATAGAACTCAGAATTTCAACCGGGTATTCTCGTGGCCACAACGCGGGCAATTCGCGAGTTCGGCCCCAATCGGAGCAGTGTAAAGTTGATCGCACCGGATGCAGTGGAAAGTCGTGCGCCGCCGCTCGCTCTCGAATGTGTGATGATCGCGGCGATCGTACCACAACCAGAGGCCCAGAAACACGGTCGCGACCAGCAGGCAATAAATGGTCGTGGCGACGGTGAGATCAAACATGACGGACGCGAAAAAGAGTTCTCGAAAAGGTAACGTCAGCCGTAACGGCCGCCACTCCAAACGTGTCGGCCGGATTCACTCGGAGTATAAAAAAACGCGCCGACTCTTGGTCGGCGCGTTTTCTGGGAAAGCAAAGAAGGGAACAGTCCACACCAAGGTGGACCCTGCCTCACTTGTTTTCGGGAGTGGTTTCTGGCTTCGCCGGAGTCTCGGCCGGCGCCGCCGTCGTCTCGACAGCAGGACTGGCAGCCTTGGGCTTCTTACTCTTGGCCGATTTTCTGCCCTTGGACTTTTTGTAGCCTTGGTCGTCGGCCTTCACGAACTCGATCAGCGCAAGCTCGGCGGCATCGCCGAGTCGTTGCTGGCCGAGTTTGTAAATCCGGGTGTAACCGCCGGCGCGGTCGGCGAATTCCTTGTATTTTTCGTTGAAAAGAAGGGTAACGGCGGTCTCGTCGCGCACGTCGCTCAACGCGAGCCGGCGGAGATGCAGCGCATCTTTCTTTTCGGTTTTCACCGCGGCCTGCTTGGCCTTGGTGATGACCTTCTCGATGAAGGGACGCAGCGCCTTGGCTTTCGTCAAAGTGGTCTGGATGCGACCGTGAGTGATGAGCGACGCGGCGAGATTGGACAACATCGCCCGGCGATGCTCGACGGTCACACCAAGTGAAGCGTGATGTTTATTGTGACGCATTGTATGGTTGAGTTAGTCCGCTCCCGATCGGCAATCCGGTCGCAGCGTGGAGCGGCAGCGGACGGCGCGAGAGCGGAAATTTAGTTGCGAGTAGTGAGTAGCGGGTAGCGAGTAGAAGAGAGCAGCTCGCAGCGGCGTTCTGAAGCTCGCTACTCGCTGCCCACTACTCGCTGCTTCGCGTCAGGCTTCTTTCTTGGTGTCGAGGAGCCGCTCGTCGAATTTCATACCGAGCGACAGGCCGAGTGCTTCGAGCTTCTCCTTGATTTCGTTGAGCGACTTCTTGCCGAAATTCCGGTACTTGAGCATTTCCTGCTCGGTCTTCATCGCGAGTTCGCCGACGGTCGTGATGTTGGCGTTGTTGAGGCAGTTCGCGGCGCGGACGGAGAGTTCGATTTCGTTAACCGACATGTTGAGCAGCTTGCGAAGCTTGTTCTGCTCTTCGCTGACTTCGGACTGCTGGTTCTCGAACTCATATGTCTCTTCGCTGACGCGATCGAAAACATCGAGGTGGTGCTTGAGGATCGATGCCGATTGCTTGAGCGCGTCGTCCGGCGTGATCCGGCCGTCGGTCCAAACTTCGAGAACGAGCTTGTCGTAATCAGTGATCTGGCCGACACGCGTTGCTTCGACCGAATATTTTACGAGGCGGACGGGTGAGAAAAGCGAATCGATCGGGATGACGCCGATCGCCTGCTCTTCCTTCTTGTTTGCTTCGCCGGGATAATAGCCACGGCCGGTCTTGATCTCGATCTCGGCTTCGAAGTTGCGCTTCGCGTCCAGCGTGCAGATCACCTGGTCGGGATTGACGATCGTGATGTTCGCGTCGGGCTGAATATCCGCCGCCGTGACGACGCCGGACTTATTGGCGCGGATCGCAAGGTTGATCGGCTCGCGCTTGGTCGAGACCATCAAAACTTTTTTCAAGTTGAGGACAATGTCGGTGACATCTTCGACGACGCCATCGATCGACTGGAACTCGTGGTTCACGCCGTCGATTTTTATTGAGGAAATCGCGGCGCCTTCGATGGAGCTGAGGAGGACGCGCCGGAGGGAATTGCCTACGGTGTGACCATAGCCGGCCTCGAAAGGCTCAGCGATGAACTTGGCGTAAGTCGGCGTAGCGCCTTCTTCCACCTTCGTGAGTTTTGACGGGAGTTCGAACTTTCCGAGACGTTTGGGCATGGCGGGCTCTGCGGTTAAGAATTGATAAATGAACGGTGAAGCGAGGCGGGGACTTAGAAGCGCGAATAGAATTCGACGATGAGCTGCTCGTTGACTCCCTGCTCCATCTCTTCGCGAGTGGGCAGACGATTGACGAGCGCCTTGAACGATTCGGCATTCATGCTGAGCCAGCCGGGGACGTTGCGAATGCGATTTTCCTCGAGACAACGCGTGGCGAGCTGACGGGAAGCCGGCGAGTTCTTCACTTCGATTTCATCGCCGGCGAGGACGTTGTAGCTGGCGATATCGACCTTGTGGCCGTTGACGCGAATGTGTCCGTGATTGACGAACTGACGCGCGGCGGCGCGGCTTTTGGCGAGGCCGAGAAGGTAGACCACACTGTCGAGTCGCGTCTCCAGAAGTTGCAGGAAACGCTCGCCGGTGACGCCGCGCTCTTTCTTGGCAATCTCGAACACGCGGCGAAACTGGCGCTCGAGCAGACCGTAAATATAGCGGAGTTTCTGCTTTTCGTTGAGGCCGACGGCGTATTCGGAAACTTTGCGGCGGAGCTTCGGGCCATGCTGGCCTGGCGGATAGCTCCGGCGCTCGAACGCCTTGGCGGAGCCGAGAAGCGGCTGGCCAAAACGTCGGCTGATGCGAGTGGTAGGTCCGGTATAACGAGCCATGATGGGTTTCTAATTTAAATTTGAGAATTGAAAATCCGGGATTGCGCGAAACGCATCAGACGCGGCGGCGTTTGCGCGGGCGGCAGCCGTTATGCGGGATTGGAGTAACGTCGACAATCGAGGTGATTTCGAGACCGATGGCTTGCAGCGCACGGACCGCTGAGTCGCGGCCGAGGCCGGGACCGGAAACGCGAATGACCACGTCCTTGAGTCCGTGCGACATTGCATTGCGGGCGGCGTCCTGTGCGACGACCTGCGCGGCGTAAGCGGTGGATTTGCGCGAGCCGCGGAAATTGCATTTGCCGGCGCTCGACCAGGCGATCACCTGTCCCTTGGCATCGGTGATCGAAACGATGGTGTTGTTGAAAGAAGCGAGCACGTTGGCGAAACCGGACGTGACGTTTTTCGAACCCTTCGCTTTGCGCACCTTGATCGTGCCCAGCTCTTCCTTGAGCAGGTCCTCGGCCGTGGGTTGTTTGGCGACACCACCAACCAGCTCGACCGGTTTCTCCGGCGCAGCCGGAGCGGCAGCCGCAGCGGGAGCGGAACCTTCGGCGCCGGCTTTGGGTGCTTTCGGCTTCCGTTCGGCGCCGGGCGCAGCCGCTGTGGCTTCCGTGGCGGGAGCGGCGGCGGCTTTCGCGGATTTCTCTTTCTTGGATGCAGACTTTTCTTCGGCCATGGCGAGGGTGATTATTCTTTAACGGCTTTGGAGACGCCGACGGTCTTGCGCGGACCTTTGCGGGTGCGGGCGTTGGTGCTGGTGCGCTGGCCGCGAACCGGGAGGCCGCGGCGGTGGCGGACGCCACGGTAACAATTGATCGCTTGCAGCCGCTTCAAATTAGCGGCGATTTCACGACGAAGATCGCCCTCGAGGACCCATTTGTGCTCGGTGATGACATGGAGAATCTTGTTGAGCTGTTCCTCCGTGAGGTCCTGTGCGCGCATGTTGGCGTCGAGACCGGCCTCTTTGACGAGGAGGTCGGCGCGCGTGGGGCCGATGCCGTTGATGTAACGGAGGGAGTACGCGACTTTCTTTTTCGCGGGGATTTCTACACCGAGGAGACGAGGCATGATGGATTAGGTTGAAAGTGAGAGTTAGGAAGAATGAGGAACGTGAATTGAAATTGGAGCAGAAGCGTGAGCGGACGTCAGACGCGGGATCGTGAGAATCTCGGGACCGTGATCGGTGGTCAGGACCGTATGTTCAAAATGGGCGGAAGGTGAGCCGTCGGCGGTGACACACGTCCAACCGTCGCTGAGCGTTTTGGTCGCCGCACGCCCAAGATTAACCATTGGCTCGATCGCAAGCGTCATCCCGGCTTTGATTTTATCGCCGGTTCCTTTGCGCCCGAAGTTCGGGATTTCCGGCGGCTCGTGCATCGCGATCCCGACACCGTGACCAACCATATCGCGAACCACACTGAAACCATGCGACTCGACGTAATTCTGGATTGCGGCGGAAATATCGCCGACCCGGTTGCCGACTTGCGCCTGCCGGATTCCGAGGCCGAGCGCATCGCTGCTCACCCGCAGAAGCCTTTCCAAATCCGGCGAAATCGCGCCAACGGGAACGGTGAACGCATTGTCGCCGACGTAGCCGTCGTGCCAGACAACGATGTCCAGCGAAACAATGTCTCCGTCGCGCAACACGCGGCGAAAAGACGGTATCCCATGGACAACTTCGTCGTTAACCGAGATGCAGGTGTGGGCCGGGTAGCGGCGAGAACCGTGCTGATAGCCGTAACAGGCGCTGCGGGCTCCGAGGCGCGCGATCCAGTCGCGTCCCGCCTCTTCCAAGTCTTGTGTCGTGACGCCAGGCCGCACCAAGGGCTTGAGATTCTCAAGGACCGTGGCGGCGATGGCACAGGCCTCGCGCATCTTGACGATGCTTTCCTTGTTTTTGATCGGAATCGTCATGCGGCGAGGTCGCCGGCCTCGATGAGAAGGCCGAGCGTGCGATAGTGTTCAACGAGCGGCTCGCTGGAGCCGGGGCCGGCGAGAACGCCAGCGAGGCTTTCGTCGCGGGCATCGAGCCATTCGTCGAACACTTTTGCTTGGAGCAGCGTAGCCGGGAAGTCCGTGAGGACAAATCCCGCATCAGGTTTGCGCGTAAAGAACCACCGGCGCAACAACGCGAGGGTGGCGGCTTCATCCGCCGAGGCCGAAGCCGGGCGGCGCGAAATCTCCGACCGCATTAGTTTGGCGGGAGAGACGTGCTCAATATTCAAAGAACGGGCCCGATTCATCAGGTTTTCAGATCGAAAATCAGGTGAACCGAGGAGAAGATGCTTGGTTTTGGCGCGGGCGCCGAAACGAGCAAAGAGGTCGTTGATGGCGGCCATCGAGACCAGAGTAAAGAACTAAAGCGCGAAGCGCTGAATCGCCCAGGCAACAATGCCGACGCAGAATATAATCAACACCGGAACGCCGAGTTTGATGAGCGCGTCGGAACTGAGCGCATCACCGGTCATCCCTTGTTGCGGGCTGGCGCTGCGGGCGCGAATCCGGCCTTTTTTCAGGAAGCCGTCATAATGGCGCTGCAGAAGAAAAGTCTCCACCTGTCGCATCGTATCGAGCACAACGCCAACCGTGATGAGCATGCCGGTGCCGCCGAAGAAGATTGCGATGCGCTGCGGGACGTTGAGTTCGAAGAGCAGCACGTCCGGCATGACCGCGATGATCGTGAGGAAGACCGCGCCCGCCAACGTGAGTCGCGTCATGATGAAATCGAGAAATTTTGCGGTTGGTTCACCAGGGCGAACTCCAGGCACATAGCCGCCATATTTCTTCAAATCGTCCGCGATCTGGATCGGCTTGAACATCACCGATACCCAGAAATAGCTAAAGAACAGGATGAGGACGGTGTAGATCAGGTAGTAGGTCCAGTGACCGCGCAGGAGGTTTTGCGCGAAATCGATGAGGAACTTGACGTTGAATCCCGCGCCGACCTGCGAGAAAATCTGCTGCGGGAAAAGCAGGATCGCGCTCGCGAAAATCACGGGCATGACGCCCGAGTAGTTCACCTTGAGCGGGAGAAACGAGCTTTGTCCGCCCATCACCTTGTTGCCCACAACTCGCTTCGCATATTGCACCGGAATTTTCCGCTGGCCTTGAACGACCATGACAATGCCCATCACAACCGCAAAAAAGAGTGCGATCATGATCACTGCCTGCGGAAGGCCCAGGTTGGGGCCGGTCCCGACTGGCCGGAAGAAAAGCTGGTAGGTCTGCGCGGCTGCACCGGGAATGTCGGCGAGAATGCCAACCGTGATCAGCAACGACACGCCGTTGCCGATGCCGCGCTGAGTGATCTGTTCGCCAAGCCACATCAACAGCAGTGTGCCGGCCGTCATGTAGATGACCGACGTGATGAGGAAGCTGAGCTTGCTGACGATGACGATGCTACCGTACGTGCCGAGGTCGTAACCTGGAAAAAGTCTGCCGGGATTTTCAAGTGCGAGAATGAGCAATGCGCCTTGGACAACGCAGATCAACACGGTCGCATAACGGGTGTACTGCGTCAGTTTCTGGCGACCGACGTCACCTTCCTGCTGCAAACGGCTGAGCATCGGCACAACCGCGGTCATCAGTTGAAAGATGATCGACGCACTGATGTACGGCATGATGCCTAGCGCGCAAACCGCACCCTTCACGAGCGCGCCGCCCGTGAACATGTTGTACAACCCGACCAGGGCTCCGCCACCGCTGGCGGTTTGATCGGCGAAGAATTTCTGCAGCGGATGCGTGTCGATGCCCGGCAGCGGGATGTGCGCGCCAACGCGAGCCACAAAAAGCAGCGCCAGCGTGTAGAAGATCCGCGAGCGAAGCTCAGGAATCTTCAAGGAATTCGTGAAGGCGGAAAACATGGGAGGAATTTCGATTTTCGAATTTCGATTTTCGAATCAGTAAAGCCGATTGGAGCCGAGTCCGTTAATCGAAAATCCCCGATCGAAAATCGAAAATGAACTCGGGCGTCAGCCCACTACGGCCTGACCGCCGGCTTTCTCGATCTTGGCTTTGGCGGACTCGGAGAATTTCGCTGCCGTGATCTTCAACGCGCGGTTCAGTTCGCCGTCGCCGAGTATCTTGACGGTCTTCTCGTCCTTGCGAATGAGCCCGTTGGCCGCCAGCACTTCAGCCGTGATCTCGGTGATGCTCGCGTCGAGTGAGGCAAGATCGCAGAGGTTCAAGACTGCGATTTCGGTGCGGTGCTCGTAATTGTTGAATCCGCGATGCGGGAGCTTGCGGTAAAGCGGCATCTGGCCGCCTTCGAAGCCGGGGCGAATGCTGCCACCGGAACGGGCCGTCTGGCCCTTGCCGCCGCGACCGGAGGTTTTGCCGTGACCGCTGCCTTCGCCGCAGCCGACGCGCTTCTTGCGATGGACGGCGCCAGCGACGTTTTTAAGTTCGTGAAGTTTCATGAAGTTCCTCGGATGGGCGCCCCACTCCGTGATTCGCACGGCGGGACTCGGATGATGATGTGATTATCTAAAGATCAGGAATTGTTCGCCTTCGTGCGCAGCGAAGAAATGTCGTCGGCGAGGCGAAGCTGGAGCAACCCGTTGAGCGTCGCGTGCACCACCGCGATGTGATTGTTGGAGCCCATCGATTTCGTGAGCACGTTTTTCACGCCAGCCGCTTCGAGCACCGCGCGCACGCCGCCGCCGGCGATCAGGCCGGTGCCGGGCGAAGCGGGTTTGAGGAGAACTTTGCCGCCGTCGTATTGACCGAAAACGTCGTGCGGAATCGTGTCACCTTTGAGCTTCACGGAAACCATGTGTTTGTGGGCGTGAGCCGTGCTCTTCTTGATCGCGTCGGGAACTTCATTGGCCTTGCCGTAGCCGATTCCAATCTTGCCCTTGCCATCGCCAACCACCGCGAGCGCAGCGAAGCTGAAGCGGCGTCCGCCTTTCACAACTTTGGCGCAGCGATTGATGAAGACGACCTTTTCGATCATCTGCGGACCTTCACCCTGATCCTTGTTGTCGCGGTTGTCGCGACGGCCGCCATCACGACGCGGACCACCGCCATCGCGGCGCGGGCCGCGATTGAACTGGCGCGGTTGACGGGTCGGAGCGGACGGGGCAGCCGCGGGTGCGGCGGCAGGAGCAGATTCGGTTGCGGCAACTACGGGCGTGACGGGAGCGGAAGTGGGTTCGGTACTCAT
>Ga0070683_100005685_pt1 | contig 10413 bp, 7 predicted proteins | sample KBSC713LmetaG_FD_64662 | JGI IMG/M metagenome (GOLD analysis project Ga0070683, IMG submission 64662) | Corn rhizosphere microbial communities from Kellogg Biological Station, Michigan, USA - KBS C7.1-3L metaG | ecosystem: Host-associated > Plants > Roots > Rhizosphere ... | reverse complement strand
CAGCTTCTGCGCCCAGTACGTCTGGTAGTCGGTGAGGCCTTCGTCCATCCACCCGGACCGCCACTCGTTGTTGGCGAGAATGCCGTACGAGTACACGTGCCCGAGCTCATGCAGGATCAGCCCATACGACGGCGACCCGTTCATGATCACCATCGGGAATTCGGTTCCGCCGCCGTCGATGCGATGCAGGTTGGTGATCTGCGGGTACGCGTACGGTCCATAGAGATGCTCCAGCCAGCCGAGCGCATCGATGGTTCGTTTCACGGCGCGGCCGCCGCCCCAGCTGGTGTCATCCGCCGGCTTGTAGAGGACGTTCACGGCGACCGTGTCGAACGTCGGATAGCGATGGCGCGATGAATCGCGCGTGGCGTACGTCCCGCCCTCGTAGATGTATTCCGGCGACGCGGACCACGCGAAATGATGAACGTTCTCGGCCAGAAATCTCACCACGCGTTCCCCGCGCGGCGGGATGACGACGGGCGCTTCGGGCAACGACTGCGGAACGCGAGGCATCCACGGCGCGCCGGTGCGAGAGACTCGGGCCCACCCGGGATCCCCGGCGACGACGATGCCGGTGGCGCCGATCACCTGATCTTCACGCGCGACGATCGTCACGTCGTACGTCCCGAACTCGCCGTAGAGCTCTCCGGCCGGAACGAGCGCGTTGGGCTGCCATCCGCCGCGGTCGTACACCGCGACCTTGGGATACCACTGTGCGAAATCATACGACCGGCCACGCCGTCCCTGGCGACGCGGAACGACCGACGGGCGCCCCTCCCAGGCAAAGTCGATGACCACGGAATCGCCCGGCACCAATGGGCGGGGCAAACGGAGATGGGCGACGGTGCTGTCCGGTGAGCCGGGATAGTCCACGAGCGTTGGAATGCCGTCCACGACCGGAGCACGGGTGAAACGCTCGTACCCGTAGTCGGGCTCTCGCAGATTCTGGAATCGAACCCGGTGCTCGCGCTCGTCAGACTCACTCCACTTCGACCCCGGCTTGAAGGCGTTGAGGTACTGGTGGAAGTACATCTCGCGCAGCGTATCAGGCGAGTTGTTCACGTAGCGCAGCCTGCCCTGAGCGGTGACGCCCATCAGGCCTTCGTCGAGGTGCGCGACGATCGAGTAGTTGACGCGCTGCTGCCAGTAGCCGGTCGTGTCTCCGGTGGGCGGCGTGGTACCCGCCGCGGCGGCAATCTGCAAAGCGACTGCAATTCCAAGCATGCGCACAATTTAGGCAAGCCAAGTCTTGCGAGCCGAGCCCGTGAGGATTCCATTTGCGCCGCGCAACGCTCTCCAGACTGAGAAATGGCATCGACACCGCTCCCCGTCCTTCCGCCACAACGCTCGTTCGGTGAAACGCTCCGGCGTGACACGTGGTGGGCAGCACCGATCACCGTTTTCATCATCCTCGGCGCATTCGTCGTCTATGCGACGTGGGCGGCCTTCCAGAACGGCTACTACACGGTTCCCGGAACGGGCTATCTGTCTCCGTTCTACTCACCGGAGATCTGGGGCGATTCGCCCCATGCCTGGTTCGGTCCGAAGCCGGCCTGGTGGCCGGGCCTTTTGCCCTTCTCGCCCGCGCTTCTGATTCTTCCGTTCCCCGGTCTCTTCCGCGTCACCTGCTACTACTATCGCGGCGCCTATTACAAGGCGTTCTGGGCCGATCCGCCGAACTGTGCGGTCGGAGAGCCCCGCAAGAAATACCTCGGCGAAAACTCCTTTCCGCTCATCATCCAGAACGTTCACCGCTACTTCCTATATGTAGCCGTGATCTTCCTGTTCCTGCTTGCGCACGACGTCTGGAAGGCCATGTGGTTCACCGCGAGCGACGGCGCCATGCGCTTCGGCATCGGGCTCGGCACCATCATCCTCGCCGCGAACGTCGTCTTTCTCACTTGCTACACCCTCGGATGCCACGCCATGCGGCATGTCATCGGGGGCTATCTCGACCAGTTGGCGAATCGCCCGGTGCGAAAGACGGCGTACGACTGCTCGTCCTGCCTCAATCGCTGGCACATGAAGTGGGCGTTCATCAGCCTCTTCTCCGTCGCATTCTCCGACATCTACATCCGTCTCGTCGCAATGGGCGTCTGGCACGACGTCCGGCTGTTCTAGGAGCCCACATATGGAACAGCACTCGTACGACGTTCTCGTCATCGGCGCCGGCGGCGCCGGCCTGCGCGCCGCCATCGAAGCCGCGGCCAACGGCGTCTCGGTCGGACTGATCTGCAAGTCCCTGCTCGGCAAGGCGCACACCGTGATGGCCGAAGGTGGCATGGCCGCGGCAATGGGCAACGTGGACGACCGCGACAACTGGAAGGTCCACTTCGCCGACACGATGCGCGGCGGCCAGTACGTCAACAATTGGCGCATGGCCGAGCTGCATGCGAAGGAAGCGCCGGCCCGCGTGAATGAGCTCGAAGCCTGGGGCGCGCTGTTCGATCGCACGCCCGATGGCCGCATCCTCCAGCGCAACTTCGGGGGACACCGCTATCCGCGTCTCGCGCACGTGGGCGACCGCACGGGCCTCGAGATGATCCGCACGCTCCAGGATCACGGGATCCACCAGGGAATCGACGTGCACATGGAGTACACCGTCCTTACCCTGCTCAAGGACGGCGAACGTGTCACCGGATGCGTCGCGTACGAGCGGGAGCGCGGGCGGTTCCACGCGTTCAGCGCGAAGGCCATCGTGATGGCCACGGGTGGAGTCGGACGCGCGTTCAAGATCACGTCGAACAGCTGGGAGTACACCGGCGATGGCCACTCCCTCGCGTATCACGCCGGGGCCGCCCTCATGGACATGGAGTTCATCCAGTTCCATCCGACGGGCATGATCTGGCCCCCGAGCGTGCGCGGCATTCTGGTGACGGAAGGCGTGCGCGGCGAAGGCGGGGTGCTGAAGAACCGCGACGGCAAGCGGTTCATGTTCGAGAACATTCCCGACAACTACAAGAGCCAGACCGCGGACACACCCGAGGAGGGGTGGCGTTACACGCAGGGCGACAAGAGCGCGCGCCGTCCTCCCGAGCTGCTGACGCGCGATCACGTGGCGCGCATGATCGTGCGCGAGGTGCGGGAAGGCCGGGGATCGCCGCACGGCGGCGTCTTCCTCGACATCGCGTGGATCAAGGAGAAGATCCAGAACGCGCCCGAGCACATCAGGAAGAAGCTGCCGAGCATGTATCACCAGTTCATGCAGCTGGCGGGCATCGACATCACGACGACGCCGATGGAGATCGGCCCGACCACGCACTACATCATGGGCGGCATCAAGGTGGACGGCGACACCCAGATGTCCACCGTGCCCGGGCTGTTCGCGGCGGGCGAGTGCGCCGCGGGCCTGCACGGCGCAAACCGGCTTGGCGGCAACTCACTCTCCGACCTGCTCGTATTCGGCAAGCGCGCCGGTGAGCACGCGGCGAAGTTCGCCCGGTCGAATGGCGCGGCAAAGCTGGACATGACGGCCGCCGAAAGCGCGGAGAAAGCCGCCCTCGGCGTCATCGACCGTGGGCCAAGCGCCGAGGGACCCTATCAGATCCAGGAAGCGCTTCAGAACACGATGCAGGATCTCGTCGGCATCGTGCGGGTGCAGAACGAAATGGAGCACGCCATCACCCAGGTTCGCGCCCTTGCCGAGCGCGCGAAGAAGGTCGGCGTGGCAGGTAACCGGGAATACAATCCGGGTTGGCATACGGCGCTGGACCTTCGCCATCTGCTGACGGTCTCGGAGGCGATTGCGCGATGCGCGGCCGCGCGCAAGGAAAGCCGCGGGGGCCATTTCCGTGATGACTATCCCGACAAGAGCGACGAGTTCGCGAAGTTCAACCATGTCGTCCGACAGGGGCCCGATCGCGAGATGATTCTCGAGCGCGCGCCCATTCCGCCGATGCCCGATCACCTCAAGGCCGTCATCGAGGAGATGAAATGAGCGTGAATCACAACGCCGCGTCCGGCGGACCATCGCACGCGGTCGACGCCTACACCGCCGCGCAGGATGCCCAGGACGCCGCCGCCGCGCACTCGCAGCGCACCTTCCGCATCTGGCGCGGAGCGGATGGCACGGGGGAATTCCGCGAATACAAGCAGGAGGTCGTCGAGGGGATGGTCGTGCTCGACGCGGTGCACGAAATCCAGGCGTCTCAGGCGAACGACCTCGCGGTCCGCTGGAACTGCAAAGCCGGCAAGTGCGGGTCCTGCTCGGCCGAAGTGAACGGAATGCCGAAGCTGATGTGCATGACGCGACTCGATCAGCTGCCCGCGGACGAGCCGATCACCATCGAGCCGATGAAGGCGTTCCCGCACGTGCGCGACCTGGTGACCGACGTCTCGTGGAACTACGAGGTCAAGAAGAAGATCCAGAAGTTCACGCCGCGCGCCCCTGATGCGCCCGACGGCACGTGGCGCATGCAGCAGTCGGACATCGACCGCGTGCAGGAATTCCGGAAGTGCATCGAATGCTTCCTGTGCCAGGACGTCTGTCACGTGTTGCGGGATCACCACAAGCACGAGGAGTTCATCGGGCCGCGTTTTCTGGTCTACGCCGCGGCGCTCGAGATGCATCCGCTCGATACGGCGGACCGCGTTCCCGCCCTCAAGCAGGAACACGGGATCGGCTACTGCAACATCACCAAGTGCTGCACGCGGGTTTGTCCGGAGCACATTACGATCACGGACAACGCTATCATTCCCCTGAAGGAACGGGTCGTCGACGAGTTCTACGACCCGATCGGCAAGCTCGTGAAGATCTTCAGCCGGAAGAAGAAGCCGACATGAACCTGAAGCCGATTACACGAGAGGGCATTCCCAGCGCCCTCAAGAAGGTGGAGCGCTATCGCCTGCTCAACGACGCGGTCGCGGCCGAAAGCATCTGCCTCGACGTGCTCGCCCTCGATGCCGGGAACCAGGAGGCCCTCGACGCGCTGGTGCTGACCATCAGCGACCAGCTCGATCACGAGATGTCGGAAGGCGTCGCGCGCGCGCGAAAGATCCTGCCCAGAGTGCAGGACGAGTATCGGCGCAACTACCTCAACGGCATTCTCTGCGAGCGGCGCGGAAAGGCGCAGCTCAATCGCGGCGCGCTCGGCTCCGGCGAGATCGCGGCGGACTGGTTCCGCGAGGCGATGGAGTGGTACGCGAAGGCCGAGGCGATGCGTCCCGCCAACAACGACGAGGCGATTCTTCGCTGGAACTCGTGCGTCAGAATGCTCGGCAAGCATGAACCCGCCGGCCGCTTCGAGCCCCGGGAGTACGAGCCCACGATTGGAGAATAGCGCGGCGACGACGGGCGAAGTCCGCGGGAACATCAGGCGGATCCTCGCGCGCCGCCTGATCTCCGAGTCGGTCATCGGCGAGGGGACTTATTTCATCATCGGCGCCGTCGTCGCCGCGATGCTCTGGCGCGTGATGCCGCTCCGCATCATGCTGCCGTGGGTCGGCGCCATCTTCCTGACGGCGATCGTACGCTCGGTCCTGCGCCGCCATTACCAGCGGATCGAGGCGTCGCTCACCGAAGTTCCCGCGCCATTCCGCGCCATCATCATCGCGGGCGGTTTCATCTGGGGCTCCGGTACGCTGGTGTTCGCCCGCGACATCCCCACGGTCGAGCTGGCGCTGATGATGGTCGTCGTCTGCGGTCTCTGCGCGGGCGCCGTCACCACGCTCCTCGCCGATCCCCCGTCATTCTTCGGCTTCCTCGTCGCGATCCTTGCGCCGCTGGCCATTGGCCTGATCTTCGACCTGGGGGAACCCGGCCACCCGGTAGCGCTCATCCTCGTGCTGATGTTCGGCGTGCTCATGACGCTGAGCTACCGGCGGCTTCACACGAACTACCTGGCGTATCTCGGCGCCGTCGAGGCCTCCGAGGAAAGCGCCGCGGCCGCGATGACCGAGCGGAGGTTCCTCGACGAGGTCATCGCCAGCGTTCCCAGCGCGATCGCCGTCCTGGACGAAGAGCAGATCGTCACCCACGTGAACGTCGCGTTCGAGAAGCTCTTCGGCTTTCCCGCGCGGGAGATCGTCGGCCAACGGCTCGATGATTTCATCACCCCCAGCGCTGACCGGACACGCGGGGCCGAGTATCACCAGCGCGTCGTCATGGGTGGCACGCTCGTCGCCGAGGGGATGCGGCTTCGCAAAGGCGGCGATTCCATTCTCGTGAGCATCTGTGCGAACCGCGTCGAATCCGGCCGGGGCACGATCATCGTCGCCTACGAGGACATCACCGACCGGCGTGATCGCGAGCAGCGCACGGCGGCGCTCGCGGAGGTCAGCACCGCGCTGAACACGGCGAAGACCGAGCAGGAGCTGGTGCCAAAGGTGCTGCGATCGATGGGCAACAGGCTCGGATGGGAAATCGCGGCCCTCTGGCGTCTCGACCGCCAGCACAATTCCGCGCGTTGCGACGACGTGTGGGTCGCCGAGCAGAGCACGCGCGCCGAGCTGGCGGACTTCATTCGCGGCAGCCGGCGCAGCCGCCGCGACGGGTTGATCGGCCGCGCGTGGAGTGAGCGGCGCAGCATCTGGCTGAGCGGGCTCGCCGAAGCATTCGACATCCAGCCCGAGGACGCCGCCGACCCGATCTGGAAAGGATCAGCCGCGGCGGTGCCCATCGAAATGGGCGGCGAGGTCGTCGCCGTGTTGAGCGTGTACAGCGGCGAGGAGCGGCCGCGCGACGAATCCGCCCTGGCCACGATGTCGGCCATCGTCATGCAGCTCGGCAACACGCTCCAGCGAATGCGCGTCGAGGCGACGCTGCGCGAGACCGAAGCGCAGTATCGCCAGCTCGTCGAGTCGTCCACCGACGTGGCCTGGCGCATCGACACTTCCGGCCGCATCACCTTCATCAATACCGCGAGCGAACGGGTGTTGGGCTGGAACCCGGAACAGCTCCGCGGCAAGCTCTTCACGAGCCTCTCGGATCCGGCCTCCGCCGAGCGCGATCGGATCGCCCTCGCGCATCTGCTCTCCGGGGACGAGCTCTGGGGGTACGAGACCGTCGCCCGCAACGCCACCGGTGGCAAGGTTCACCTGAAGCTCTCGGCCCGCCCGCAGCGCGACGAGGGCGGACGCATCACCGGCGCGCAGGGCATTCTCCACGACATCAGCCTCGAGGTGTCCACCCGTGACGCGCTTCGACTGGCACGCGAGACGGCCGAGCAGGCCGACGCGGCGAAGAGCGCCTTCCTCGCGAACATGAGCCACGAGATCCGCACGCCCATGACGGGCATTCTTGGCACGGCGGATCTCATCCTCGACAGCGACCTCACGCCGGAGCAGCGGCGATCGGTCGAGCTGATCGTCGCGTCCGGCGAAACGCTCCTGACGATCATCAACGACATCCTCGACCTCTCCAAGATCGAGGCGGGACAGCTCGAGCTCGAAGACATTCCGCTCGACCTGCACGAGATCCTGGGAGATACCGTGTCACTCATGAACGGCGCCGCCGGCAACAAGGGCATCACGCTCGGGCTCGAGCTGCACAACGACGTCCCGCGAATGGTCCGGGGAGATCCAACACGGCTCAAGCAGGTGCTCAACAATCTTCTCAGTAACGCCATCAAGTTCACGAGCAGCGGTGGCGTGACCGTGTCGGCCACGACGCTGACTCGGGAACAGGGCGCGGCGGCGGTGCGATTCGCCGTGCGTGATACGGGCATCGGCATCACCGACGACGCCGTCGCCCGGATCTTCGAGCCCTTCCGCCAGGCCGACGCCAGCACCACGCGCAACTACGGCGGGACGGGACTCGGCCTCTCCATCTCGCGGCGACTCGTCGAGATGATGGGCGGCACGCTCGGTGTGGACAGCATCCCCGGCCACGGTAGCGAATTCCATTTCACCATCGGGTTCGCGATAGTCGAACAGACTGGTGAGATGCGCGCGGTGAAGGCGGCCGCGCCGGCGAGGCACAAGTCGCTCAAGGTGCTCATCGCCGAGGACAATCCCGTGAATCAGGAAGTCGCGGGCACGATGCTCCGGCGCCGCGGCCATTCCGTGGACATCGTGGGCAATGGCCGGGAGGCGGTGGACGCTGCCGCGCGCGAGCGGTACGACATCATCCTGATGGACCTTCAGATGCCGATCCTCGACGGGCTCGGCGCAACCGCGGAAATTCGAGCGTCCGAGCGAGGCAAGCGCGTGCCGATCGTCGCGCTGACGGCCAACGCCGCCGGGGGCGAGCGCGACAAGGTCGTCGCGGCCGGCATGGACGACTATCTCGCCAAACCGTTCCGCGCCGGCGACCTGATCGAGATGGTCGAATCGTTCGCGACCCCCGACTCGCCTCGCCAGTCCGGCGTGATGAAGGCGATCGTCGATCCACCGTCGGATGTGGACGTCGAAGGGCTCAGGAGCGAGCTCCGTGACGCGGGGGCGGAAGACGCACTGGGCGCCGTGCTCTCGGTCTTCGTTGGCGATGCGCCCACGCGGCTTTCCGTGATCATCGACGCCGTCGCCTCGCACGATCTCGAGCGCATCGCGCGGGCCGCGCACGCCTACAAATCGTCAGCCGGAACGATTCGGGCCCTGGAGCTCGCGGGCCTGCTGCAGAAGATGGAAGCTGCGGCGAAGGATGGCGGTGAGATGCCACAGATCATTGCCCTTCGCGACCGCATCATGACGGCGCACGATGCCGTCATGGTCAGGCTCAGGAGCTGGCTGGAGGCGCACCCGGCCCACTGACGTCGAGCACGAAGCCAAGCCCGCGCTTGGCGATGATCGCGATCGTGGCACCGGCCGTCTCGAGCTTCTTGCGCAGCCGCGCGACGTTGACGTCCACGACGTTGGAGCCCGGATCGAAGTTCATGTCCCAGACTTTCTCCAGCAGCTCCGTGCGCGTGACCACTTCGCCGGGCCGCATGAGAAAATGCTCCAGCAGCGCGAGCTCGCGCGGAGTCACCGAAAGTCCCTTGCCGTCCACGAGCACGTCGCGGGAGAGGCGGTTGAGCACCACGTTGCCCACGGTGAGCTGCTCGGTCCGTTGGGCTCCGCCCCGCCGGACCAGCGCGCGGATGCGCGCCTTGAACTCGCCGAAGTTGATCGGCTTCGTGAGATAGTCGTCGGCTCCCGCATCGAGCGCGCGGACCGTGACCTCGGAATCCTTGGTCCCCGTGAGGACGATGATCGGGGTCTTCTTGCCGTCGCGGCGGAGGCTCTGAAGGACCTGGACCCCATTTCCATCGGGCAGAATGAGGTCGAGAATGATCGCGTCGTAGTCGTTGACCATGGCCAGCGTGCGGCCGTCTTCCGCGGTCGCCGCGACGTCAACGGCGTAGCCGTCCTCCTCGAGGAGCCGGCGGACCACCGTCGTCAGCGTTGCATCGTCATCCACCACAAGGGCGCGCATGATGACAAGAATGTAATCCGAAGGTCAGTGGGCTGTAATCGAACCTCGGGCACCTTCATGCCGCTGGATCGATGGCACGCGCGACGAGGGTCACTCGGGCCGAAGATCAAAACCATGATGGCGATGCCGCAGACCAACATTCTCATTGTCGAAGACGACCTCACGACCCAGGAAATGGCCCGGATGGTCCTCGAGAATGCCGGTTACGGCGTCTCGGTCGCGCGCTCCGCAGAAGACGCCGAGCGGATCCTTCGCAACCTGTGGCCGGACATCGTGCTGATGGATCGCGAGCTGCCCGGGATGGACGGTCTCGAGTTCACTCGCCGCCTCAAGCAGGCCGAGGAGACCCGGGGAATCACGGTCATCGCGTTCAGCTCCCGGCAGTCCGTCATCGACACCGAGCTGGCCGCCGCCGCCGGCTCCGATGGCTTCATCCACAAGCCGTTCACCGTTCGCGGGCTGCTGCAGACCGTCGCCTGGCACATCGCGGCGCGGAATGCCGCGACCGGAACTTCCGGTGCCAGCTCGCTCAGGACCTCGACCGTGCTGGACGAAGTCATCCAGCAGCCGTCCCGGCATGCGCCCCGCCGTAACGACGTTACGTCGCATCTCTTCGGCGGGTTCGTGAACATGTCCCGCAACATCATCATCAGCGGCCTGCTGGTCGCCGCCGCTACCGCTTCCGTCAGGGCATAGCGGACACCAGGCACTTCGACCTGCACCGCAAGCGAGGCGTTCGCTTGCGGTGCTTTCGTTTTCGTGACAAAATTCCCGATGCACATGCGAAACCTGCGAGCGACGACGCTCGCGCTCTGGCTCGCGCTGGCGTTCGGCGCGGCCTGCTCGGCGGATCGGATCCTGACGGACGATCCCGAGTCCGGAGGGGACGACGACGCCACCCTGTCTGACGCCGAGCCTCACGCGGCAAACAACCTCCGGCTGCTGAACCTGCGAACGTACGATGGTTCCGGGCAGACGGTGCATCCGGACTTCGCGCAGATGCCGGCGTGGTCCACGCCATTCCTTCTCGTCGCGACGCCCTACACGTATGGAAGCGCGAC
>Ga0070683_100005683_pt1 | contig 10414 bp, 7 predicted proteins | sample KBSC713LmetaG_FD_64662 | JGI IMG/M metagenome (GOLD analysis project Ga0070683, IMG submission 64662) | Corn rhizosphere microbial communities from Kellogg Biological Station, Michigan, USA - KBS C7.1-3L metaG | ecosystem: Host-associated > Plants > Roots > Rhizosphere ... | reverse complement strand
GCGGAAGTCGCGGTTCAGCCGGTCGGTGGTGGGGCCGTCGGGCAAAGCGTCGTGTCCGAAGAAGACGACGTTCGCGTCGTCGAGCAGCGACCACACGTTGTGCGGCGGCACGCTGGTCCGCGAAGGCGCGGCGTAGTGCTGCTTGTCGGGCGGCAGCTCCTCGCAGGTCGACAGCGCCTCGATCGGGTAGAGGCCGTCGGCGTAGCGGCCGAGGCCGGCGACGAGGATCCGATACGGCGCGATCGGTGGGGGCGGGGTGGGTGGCAGCGCGACGACGCTCATCGCCCCGAAATGGCGCGCGGCCTGCGCGTAGCCGTCGACGAGCGCGTCGAAGATCACCTCTTCCTGCTTCGAGCGCGCCGTCGGCGACACCGGCAACCACGCGACGTGCGTGACACCCAGCGCGCGCAGCCGCTCGTAGAGATCGCGCGGCGTCCGGTACAGCCGGTAATCGAATTGCCCCTGGAACCCGATCCAGTCGAGGACCACCGGCTTGTCGATGCCCAGCGTCGCGTGCGCGTCGTGCAGCATCAGGAGCGCATCGCCGGGCAGCGCGTTCCCCAGCGCGACGAATTCCCGGCGGTACTTGCCCAGTGTCTCGGCCGTCCGACCGCCGATGGTGCTGCCGAGCAGGTTCGCGGCGCCGCTCATGCGTTCGGCACCTTGAAAGTAGATGTTCCCACCCCAGACGACCTGGACGGCCACCAGCGCGGCGACGCCGACGCGCGCGTAAAAGCCTGCTTCCCAGGCGCGCACCAGGACGGCCGCCGTGATCACGATGAGCGCCGGCGTCACGCCCTGAAGGTTTCGGTCGACCTGGTACGTGACCGCCCACGCGAGGACCGCGCCCATCGCCAGCAGCGCGCCCAGCCAGAGGCGGCGCGCGTCGCGCAGCAGGAACAGGAACGGCAGCGACAGCGTGAACGCGGAGCCGAACACGGGCAGCCCGTTGACCCAGGAGTAGTGGGGGACGAACGAGAACGTGAACAAAACCTTCAGGCCGGCGGCGAGCCTCTCCAGCAGCGGCTCGGGCGGCAGATAGCGCCAGTCAGCGAGCATGTACTTCACGATCGTCGACGCGCCCTCGACCGTGGGCGTGCTCGCCGTGAACACGTCCTGAAGCAGCGGGTAGACCGGGTTGCGGAAGAACACGAGGTTGCTCGCGAGGTGCGGCAGCATCACGGCCAGCGCCGCGCCCAGCGCGCACGCGGCCGTCGTCGCCACGACCGCAGGCCGCGGGACGCCGCCGCGCGCCCGTCGGATCGCGAGCTGGACCGCACGCACGATCAGCGCGGCCGCGAACGGCGCGACCAGGTAGACACCCTGCGCCTTCGCCAGCAGCGCGCCGCCCGCGAGCACGCCCCACAGGATGCACACGCCGCGCTCGAGCCGCGGCAGCGCCCGCGCGGTCACGAGCAGCAGCGGCGCCGCGAACAGTCCCAGGAAGTGGTCAGCGGACCCGCCGATGTTGCCGTCGTACGCGAAGATCCCGGGAAACAGCACGAACGCGGTCCACAGCGCCGGCTGCCGGCGATCCGCGAACCAGCGCGCCGCCGCCGCGACCGCGACCAGCGTCCCGACGAAGACGACGAACTCGGTGTGCAGCGCCGTCATCCAGCGCAGCGCCGGCTGATCGAAGCCGGGCACGAGGAACGCCCACGTGTTGAGGACGCTCCCGAGGTGCGGCAGGTTCCGGATCCAGTCGCCCGGGAAGGGGATGATGCGCCCCTCGCGCGCGTAGTCCTGCGCGATCACGAGGTGGTTCCAGGCGGCGTCGTAGTTGATCGCGTCGGGCGACAGCGCGCCCAGGTACACGACGCCGAGCAACAGCAGCCCGACGGCGGTCGCGACCAGCGGAACGCCGCCCAGCGTGATGCGAAACGGGGGCCGCCCGGGCGCCCGCCAGGCGCGCAGCAGCGGCGGCGCGCCGATCGCCAGCAACAACCCGGGCAGCACGATCGCCAGCGCGGGCCGCAGCAGGTGGAGGAACCCGGCGACGTAGACGCCCAGGACGAAGATGACGATGCCGACGGGGTAACCCACGGCGAGCTTCTCGAGCGGCGTCCATTCGTCCGCCGGCAGCGCGCGGTTCGTGAGCCGGTAGCCGACGCTCGCGCACGCGGCCGCGAGGTACACCTCCCAGATCCAGATCGCCGCGAGCTGCAACGACAGCCAGGACCGCAGCGGCTGCTTCGCGTTCAGCCAGCGCGCGAGGAAGATCGCCGCGCCGACGCCCAGCGCCCCGATCAGCCACGCCTGCGTCCCGCGTGGCGCGCGCGCCAGGAGCCGCTCGAGCGCGGTCGCGGCGCCGTTCTGCGGCTTCTCGGGCGGCGACATCGGGTCTCAAGATACACTGCCCCCGAGATGAGTCGGGCGACCCGATGGCTTGGCGAGCTGCGCGCGCGTCTGGCGCGCACGCCGCGGGCCGCGGTCGCGCTGGCCGTCGTCACCTTGCTCGGGTGGACGCTGGTCGAGGTGGTCCCGCGCTACGCGGTCGAACGCCACCGGGGCGAGGCGCCCGGACGGCTGGATCACCCGACCTTCCTGATCGGCGACTGTCCGTACTACCGCGCGACGCTGGTCTCGTTGCTGGAGGACCACGACCTGGACGTGAAGAACAACCTGTACGCGCAGCGCTACCCGCTGCCGTCGAACGTATCGCAGGGACAGAGCGGCGCGTTCTATCCGAAGCATCCGATCCTGCTGGCGGTCGCGGCGCTGCCGTTCTACGCGGTCGCCGGCGACGTCGGTCTGCTCGCGTTCAACCTGGCGCAGCTGTGCGCGCTGGTGCTGGTCATGTGGATCGGCGCGCGCCGCTACGCGCCCGACTGGGTCGCGTTCGCGTTGATGTCGTGGTTCGCGTTCGGGACGTTGCTGCGTCCGGTCGCGTACAACTTCGCGCCCGACGTGCTGTCGACGCTGCTGGTCGCGGGCGGCATCGTGGCGTTGCTGTACGGGCGCAGCCTGACGGCGGGTGTCCTCCTCGGCCTCTCGCTGTGGGCGAAGTGGACGAATCTGGTGTTCTTGCCGGTCGCCGTGGCGGCGCTGGCGCTGCGCCGCGAATGGCGGCAGCTGTTTCGGTTCGGCGCGGCGGCGGCGGTTCCGCTGATGGGCTTGCTCGGGCTGAACTGGCACATGTTCGGATCGCCGTTCGTCACGTCCTACGATCGCGTGCTGGTCGTTCGCAACGTGCGCTGGGCGGTCGAGCCGTCGCACCGCACACTCTTCACGGTGCCGTTCTGGCGCGGCCTGTGGACGCAGCTGACCGACGCGCGCAACGGCCTGGTTCGCGCGGCGCCGCCGGTCCTCCTCGCGCTGCCCGGGTTCGTGGCGCTGTTTCGTCGCGATCGCGTCGCGGCGTTTCTGATCGCCGGCGCGTGCGCCGTGCAGCTGGCGACGTTCGCGAAGTACGAGCAGTGGAACGTCTCCAGCTACGGGCCGCGCTTCCTGCTGTCCGTCGTCGCGCTCAGCGCGCTGCCCGCCGCGGCCGCTCTGGGCTTCGCCTTCAAACGCGTGCAGGCCCGCCTGCGTCCGACCGATGCCGTCGTTTGAGGTGAAGCTCGGCGGCCTCGTGCCGCGGCGCCGCTGGGTCGCGCTGGCCGCCGCCTACGCGATCATCGAGATCGCCTACGTGTTCTTCGTGTCGGCGGGGCGGTTCACCCACTGGCCGGAGACGCTGCGGTTCCTCGACGATCAGGCGGAGGGCTTTCGCGCCGGCCACCTGCACTTCGCGATCGAGCCGGCGGCGGCGCTGCTGGCGAAGGCGAACCCGTTCGACCCGGCGTGGAAGCCGCTCTGGTACTGGGACGCCAGCCTCTACAACGGCCACTACTACCTCTACTGGGGGCCGGTGCCGGCGCTGCTGCTGGCCGGGTTCAAGACGCTGTTCCGCGTCCGCGCGCACGTCGGCGACCAGTACGTCGTCTTCGTGCTGGCGAGCCTGCAGGCGCTCGCGGGGCTGCTGCTGGTCGACCGGATCCAGCGTCGTCTGTTTCCCGATCTGCCGGGCGTGTTCGTCGTGCTCGCGGTCGCGGTGTTCGCGTTCGTCAACCCGACGCCGTACAACCTCGCACGCGGGGCGGTCTACGAGGCGGCGATCGTCGGTGGTCACGCGTTCCTGATCGCGGGGCTGGTGTTCGCGTTCGACGCGGTGTCGGCGCTGGGGCGCCAGCGCTCGCGCCTCGCGCTGGCGGGGACGTGCTGGGTGCTGGCGGTCGGGTGTCGCGCCTCGATCGCGCCCGCGGTCGCGCTGCTGGTCGTCCTGACGTGCTGGCTGGTCGCGCCGCGCGCGAACGGCAACCGCTGGCAGTTGCGGGGCGTCGCCCTCGGGTGGCTGGGCACACCCATCGTCCTCGGCATCGCGCTCTTGCTGACCTACAACAAGCTGCGCTTCGACGCGTGGCTGGACTTCGGCCGGCACTATCAGCTGACATGGATCGCGTTCGGGTCCTCGTCGACGTACCTGCCGGCGAACGTCTGGAGCTACGCGTTCCGCCCGGGCGCCCTGCGCTGCACGTTCCCGTACCTGTTCTCGATCGCCGACATGGGCGCGGTGGCGTTGCCCCGGTGGATGCGCAAGCCCGACGGCTACATCATCTACGAGCCGGTCATCGGCGGCCTGCTGGCCATTCCGTGGGCGTGGCTGGCACCTGTCACCGCGGTGCTGGGTGTCCGACGGCTCGCCGCCTTCGCGCGCCGGGGCGCCGAAGGGGAGCCGGCCGGCCGCGCGCTGGCGCTGACCTGGCTGACGGCGGCGACGTCCATCGCCGCGGTCGGCAGCTTCCTGGTGCCGCTGACGCTGTTCTGGGCGACGATGCGATTCCTGGGTGACGCGACGCCGGCGCTGACACTGGCGGGCACGGTCGGCTGGTGGCTCTGGCATTCGCGCGTCCGCGAGCAGCCGGCGCAGCGGCGGCTCGTCACCGCGGCTGCGGTCGTGCTGGCCCTGGTCACGGTCGGCGCGGGGATCGCGCTGGGGTTCGAGGGCCAGTACGGCCACTTCCGGCAGCACAACCCCGCGCTGCTCGATCGCCTGGAAAAGGTCCTGTCCTTCTGTTGAAGCGGCACCCGCGCCATCAGCCGGGTGACATCGGCACCCCGATTTGCCAGACTCGCGAACTTCTCGCATGTCGCTGAAACGCGCGGCCACGAAGTGGGAATCGACCAAGTAAGAAGTGCGCGGCGGGTCGGGCCCTGGGCGCGCGCGCACGTGCCCGAGCTGTGCGCCCTCGGCGTGGGGATCCTGATCCGCCTGTCGATGGCGCTGCTGTACGACGCGCGCATCGGCTTCGACTTCAACGCGCACTGGCCCCACATCCAGTACATCGCGACCCGGCACGCGCTGCCGCCACTGGACTTCAACACGACGGCGCCGCACCCGCCGCTTTATCACCTGATCGCCGCGGCCGTGGTCGGGCCGGGGCTGGACGCGGGCGCGCTGGGCTGGATGTCCGCGCTGTGGGGGATGCTGCGGCTGGTGCTGGTCTGGGTGGCGCTGGAGAAGTGGCTGCCCGAATCGCGCCTGGCGCGCGTCGTCGCGCTGGCGCTGGCCGCGGTGCTGCCGGCGGCGGCGCACCTGGACGGCATGATCACCAACGAGACGCTGGTGATGCTGATGTCCGCGGCGGTGTTCGTGGTGGCGCCATCGGCGATCGCGGGCGCGCGGACCGGCCGGATCGGGCCGATGCTGGCGCTGGGGGTGCTGCTGGCGCTGGCGCTGATGAGCAAGGTGTCCGCGTCGGTGCTGATCGTGGCCGTGGCCGTCGCGATCGCGCTGGAGATCGTCCGGACGCGCCCGCCGTCGGCGTGGGGGCGGGCGTTGATGGTGCGCGCGCGGCCGCTGATCGCCGGGGCGCTGGTGCTGGCCGCCGTCGCCGGGCCGTGGTTCGTGCGCAACCTCGCCCTCTACGGTCGGGCAGCGCCGAGCGCCTACGAGGGATCTCTGAAGCGGAACCAGGCGCCGTATGAGGCGATGCCGTACTTCGATCGGCGGCCCCTCGGCTTCTACCTGGCGTGGAACCTGGGGATCTACACCCACCCGCTGTATCCGACGGGCATCAAACCGGACGCGCGCTTCTTCCCCGTGCTGCTGGCGAGCACGTTCAACGACTACTACGTCTACAGCTACTCGGGCGGCGGCCGGTACCGGACGGATCGGTCGGTCTCGGGCGCGGCGGTGACGCTGGGCTGCCTCTCGGTCGGGGCGGGGACGGCGATCGCGCTGGTCACGCTGCTGGCGTGGCTCGGTGCGCTGCGGGCGCTGTGGCGGCGGCGGGAGGACGGTGAGCCCGACCCGAGGTTCGCGCTGCTGCTCGCGCCGCTGGGCGCGTTGCTCGGCCAGATCCACTTCGCGACCAAATACCCGAACGACAACTTCGGGCCCATCAAGGGCGCCTACCTGCAGTTCGTCGCGCCGATCCTGTGCGCGCTGTTCGGCGTCGGCGTCTCCTGGATGTGGGGGCGGGCGCGCCGCGGCTGGCGGGTGGCGGCGCTAGCAGCGATCGGGTGCGTCGCGCTGGTCGCCGCGTACTCGGTGCACGCGCGGTTCCCGCGCTTCGGGAAAGACGCTTATACGGCGGCGCCCTTCTTCGCCGCTGAGAAGAAGTGACGGTAGTATCCGACCCGGTGTCGGAACGACCCACAGCTCAGCGGTTCTTCATCGTCGGTGGCGCCGGCTTCATCGGCAGCCATTTCTGCGATCGCTTGCTGGGCGCGGAGGGTGGGGCGACGGCCGTGACCCTGTACGACAACTTCTCGTCGGGCCGCGAATGGCACTTCGCGCACCACGCGGCGGATCCGCGGTTCCGCGTCATGCGCGGCAACGCCGAGGACACGGCCGCGCTGGCGGCGGCGATGGACGGTCACGACGTCGTCATCCACCTGGCGTCGAACCCGGACATCGCGCGCGCCGCGAGCGAGCCCACCATCGACTTCGCCCAGGGGACGGCGCTCACGCAGAGCGTGGTCGAGGCGATGCGGACGACCAGCGCGAAGCGGATTCTCTACGCGTCGGGCAGCGGCGTGTACGGCGATCTCGGGACGCGCGAGGCCGCCGAGGACCACGGCCCGCTCGTGCCGGCGTCGACCTACGGCGCCAGCAAGCTGGCGGGCGAGGCGCTGATCGCCAGCTACGCCGCGATGTTCGGCCTGTCGGGGTGCGTCTTCCGGTTCGGCAACATCGTCGGGCCGCGCCAGACGCACGGTGTGGGCTTCGACTTCGCCCGGGCGCTGCTGCGCGCGGCGGCGGCCGGCGAGCAGCCGATCGCCCTGCGCATCCTGGGCGACGGCAGCCAGTCGAAGTCGTACATCCACGTCGCCGACATCGTGCGCGCCGTGCTGACCGCGCACGCGCAGACGACCGCCGCGTTCGCGGCCTACAACGTCGCGACCGGCGACTACATCACGGTTCGTGAGATCGCCGAGCTGGCCGTCGAATGCGTCGGCCTCCCCGCCGGCAGCGTGCGCTTCGCGTACACGGGCGGCGATCGCGGATGGAAGGGCGACGTGCCGGTCGTGCGGCTGAACACCGACCGCATCAAGGCGCTCGGCTGGCGCTGCGAGCGGCCGTCGCGCGAGGCGCTGCGCCAGTCGATGCTCGCGATGATCCCGGACATGCAAGCGGGGCGGATGTGAGCCGGCAAGACCCACCCGACCCGGACGTCCAGTTGCTGTACCCGACGACGGACGTCGCCGATCCCGAGCTGTCGATCGTCATTCCGGCGCTGAACGAGGAGCTGACGATCGCGGACTTCGTCGCCTGGTGCCACGCAGGCCTGAAGGCGGCCGGCGTCGTCGGCGAGATCCTGATCGTCGACAGCGGCAGCGATCGCACGACCGAGCTGGCGCTGGCGGGCGGGGCGCGCGTCTTGCGCACGCCGAAGCGGGGCCTGGGACGCGCCTACATCGACGCGCTGCCGTTCATCCGCGGCCGCTACGTGCTGATGGGCGACTGCGACTGCACCTACGATTTTCGCGAGCTGGCGCCGTTCGTCGAGAAGTTCCGGGGCGGGGCCGAGTTCGTGATGGGCTCGCGCTTCCGCGGCTACATCGAGCCCGGCTCGATGCCGGCGCTGCACCGTTACCTGGGCACGCCGGTCACGACCGCGATCCTGAACGTCATCTTCGGCAGCCGCTTCTCGGACATCCACTGCGGCATGCGCGGTATCACCCGGGACGCGCTTATGCGCATGGACCTGCGCTCGCAGTCCTGGGAGTACGCGTCCGAGATGGTGCTGAAGTCGGTGCACATGCGCCTGCGCACCGAGGAGGTGCCGATCCGGTTTTTGAAGGATCGCGAGGGGCGGCTCAGCCACCACAAGCGGTCGGGCTGGTTCTCGCCCTGGCAGGCGGCGTGGATCAACCTGCGCGCGATGTTCGTCTACGGCGCGAACTTCTTCCTGTTCAAGCCGGGGCTCGCGCTGCTGGCGCTGGGATTGTTGCTGACGCTGCCGCTGTCGTTCGGGCAGCTGACGGTCGGGCCGATCACGTTCTCGCTGCACTGGATGTTGTTCGGGCTGTCGGTGTCGATCCTCGGCCTGCAGTGCGTGTACATGGGCGTCCTGTCGCAGGTGTTCTTCGACTACGACGGCGCCGCGACGGCGCGCTGGTTCCGGCGGTTTCCGTACAACCGGATGATCGGGCTGTCGGCGCTGCTGTTTGGCGGCGGGGTGGTGCTGGGCGGCGCGCTGAGCGCGAACTACATCCAGCACGGATTTCATCTGACCGCCGGATCGACGGTGAACAACCTGGGCGTCACGGGCATCCTGCTCGCGGTGTTCGGGTTCATGACCTTCACGTTCACGCTGCTGCTGCACTCCACGGCGGTCGCGGTCAGGCGCGGGCATTGAGCGAACGTCAGAAGTCGTATTTGCAAGACGGGGAAGGGACGATCGTCGATCGCTTCGGCGTCTGGCTGTCGGGGCGGCAGATTCGCCGGTTCGTCCCGACGTTCGCGGGCAAGCGGGTCGGCGACTTCGGCTGCGGCTTCGACGCCGCCTTTGCGCGGACGATCCTCGGCGACGTCGCGAGCCTGGCGCTGGTCGACCTCGTGATCGCCGACGATCTGAAGGCGGACGCGCGCGTGCGGGCGATCGAGGGCCGGCTCCCCGAGGCGCTCGCCGCGTTGCCGGCCGCCGGCCTGGACGTCGTGATGATCGTGTCGGTGCTCGAGCACGTCGCCGACGCGCCGGGGCTGCTGCGCGAGGCGAAGCGCCTGCTTGCGCCGGGCGGCGTCGCGCTGATCAACGTGCCCTCGTGGCGCGGGAAGAAGCTGCTCGAGTTCTCGGCGTTTCGCCTGGGCACCAGCCCCGCCGCCGAGATGGACGACCACAAGATGTACTACGACGTCCGCGATCTCTGGCCGATGCTGGTGGCGGCCGGGTTTCGGCCGAGCCGCATCCGCTGCTTCCCCCACAAGTTCGGCCTGAACACGTTCGCGGTGTGCGAGTCGGATCCGTGAAGCCGCTTCTACGCCGGGCCGCCGACTGGGTCGATCTGCAGTGGTCGGTGCTGGAGCGGTCGCTGCGGGCGGCGGCGCCGCGGGCGCGGGGGCGGCTGCTCGATGTCGGCTGCGGCGACAAGCCGTACGAGGCGTGGTTCCGTCCGTTCGTCAGCACGTACATCGGCATCGAGCACGGCGCGACCTTCGCCGCGACGGCGGCTGGCGCGCGCGGCCGGCCCGACGTCGTCTACGGCGAGGGCCCGCTGCCGTTCCGCGACGGTTCGTTCGACACCGTCCTATCGGTGCAGGTCCTCGAGCACACGCCGCGTCCGGCGGCGCTGATGGCGGAGATGAGCCGCGTGCTCGCGCCCGACGGCATTTTGATCCTGACCGCGCCGTTCCAGTTCCGCCTGCACGAGCAGCCGCACGACTACTTTCGCTACAGCCCGCACGGCCTGCGCCAGCTGTGCGCCGACGCGGGGCTGGAGGTCTTCGAGACGATCGCGCAGGGCAGCCTGTGGACGGTCATCGGCCACAAGCTGAACACCTATCTCTCGCTGCGCGTCGCGCGTGCCGGGGCGCTCGCGCAGGGCATGGGCAAGCTCGGTCACGAGGCGCCGCAAGGGCAGGGCGTGCGCTGGTGGACGCTGCCTGTTGTCGGGCCCACGGTCGTCTCCATCGCCGCCGGCGCGCGGCTGCTGGATCGCTTCTTCGCCGACCCCGAAGAATCGCTCGGCTATCTGGTCCTCGCCAGGCGCCGACCCTAGCGCTTGTCCGCGTCGAGTCTGTTTCTAAGCGGGGCAGTGCTGCGGTCGCTGCACGGATCCTGCCGCTCCGGCGCCTCCCCGCCGGAATTTTTTTTCGGCGAGTCGTGGTCTTACGCAAAGTTACCTGGCTCGGCAGGCCTCCGATCGGGACGGCTCCCCCGTCCCCGCGCCGAAAAAATCCCGTCGGGGGCCCCTCCACCGCGTCACC
>Ga0070683_100005680_pt1 | contig 10415 bp, 3 predicted proteins | sample KBSC713LmetaG_FD_64662 | JGI IMG/M metagenome (GOLD analysis project Ga0070683, IMG submission 64662) | Corn rhizosphere microbial communities from Kellogg Biological Station, Michigan, USA - KBS C7.1-3L metaG | ecosystem: Host-associated > Plants > Roots > Rhizosphere ... | reverse complement strand
GGCCGGCAACGCCGGCACGACCGGCAGCGCCGGAAGCGGCAATGGGGGCAGCACGGGCACCGCGGGCACCACGGGCACCGGCGGCGCGGCGGGCAGCACCGCCGGCCGCGGCGGCACCACCGGCAGCGCCGGATCCACCGCCGGCAGCACCGGCACCGCGGGCACGATCGGCACCGCCGGCACCACCGGAACGGGCGGCGGCGCTGCCGGCCGCGGCGGCACCACTGGCACCGCCGGATCCACCGGAACGGGCGGCAGCACCGCCAGCCGCGGCGGCACCACCGGCACCGCGGGCTCCAGCGCCGGCAGCGGCGGCGCCGCCGGCGGCGCGACCGGCAGCGGCGGCGGGGGCGGCCGCGGTCCCGATCGGATCCAGGTCGTCGCGCAATGTCAGGCCACGAACGGCGCGCAGGACATTCGCGTGACGCTCAAGATCCTCAACCCGGAGTCGACCGCGAAGCAGTGGAGCGACATCAAGTTCCGCTACTACTTCACGCCCTCGATGGCCCTGCCCGCGTCGGTGAAGTACGACTTCCTCCAGAAGTTCTCCGACACGATGTTGACCTCCACCGTGACCGCCACGTACGTCGAGATCGGCTTCACGACGGGCGCCGGAACGATCAACGGCTTCGATACGGTCACGGGCAGCGACCAGATCCAGCTGCACCTTTACAACTACAGCTCGCCCAGCTGGAACACGTCGCAGACCGACGACTACTCGTACAAGTCGTGCTCTGGCGTGTCCAACACCTCCGCGTACGCCGACCGTCTCACGATGCCCGGCTACTACCAGGGCGTCCTCGCGTGGGGCAACGAACCCGCCGCGCCGTGACCGCAACGTCGGTGATCGCGCGCCGGCGCCTTCCCCGTCCATCGCTTTCGGGTTAGGGTCTCGCCGCCGGCGCAACGCCGGTTCTCCCCTTTCGCCAGAGGATGGCCATGACCTATCGCCTGTTCGCCCCTGCGCGGCGCGTGGTTCGCGCTCCGTCGTCGTTGTTCGCTTGCAGCCTCGCGGCTTGCGCCTTCGCGGCTTGCGCGTCGTCGCCGCCCGCGCCGGCACCCAGCGCGGCGCCCGCCGCGACGCCGACCGTGCCCGCGCCGCCCCCGGCGACCGACGCGCCGCCCGGATCCGGAACCGTCGCCGCTTCGGCCGACTGGAACGCGCCCCCGACGAACGGCTCGCCCGGCGTGGACGCGCCGAAGCTGTCCGGCAACGAGCTGCTGCACAACACCGACTTCAACGACGGCAAGTACATCCCGTGGACGACGTCGTTCACCGCGCCGGGCGCCGGCAGCGGGTTCGTCAAGGACGGCCGGTTCTGCGTGCTCGTCACCAACAAGGGCAAGGATCCGTGGGACGCGCAGATGCGCCACCGCGAGATGATCATCCAGAAGGGCCACACCTACTCGATCAAGTACACGGCCCAATCGACGAAGCCGATTCAGATGAAGGCGAAGGTCGGCATGTCCGGGCCGCCCTACAAGGAGTACTGGACCGACACCGTCGATCTGACCACCCACCCGCAAGCTTTCGTCGGCGTCTTCACGATGGAAGAAGACGAGGACCCGACCGCCGAGTTCGCCTTCCACTTCGGCGGGCCCAACGCCGGCGAGACGCAGGCGCCGTACACGGTCTGCTTCGACGACATTCACCTGGACGATCCGAAGTTCGTGAAGCCGAAGGCGGAAGCGGCCGAGGCGCCGATCCACGCCCTGACCGTCAACCAGGTGGGCTACCTGCCCGCGCTGCCGAAGCTCGCGACGCTGAAGAGCGCGTCGAAGACGCCGCTCAAGTGGGAGCTGCTGAAGAAGGGCGGCGCCGTCGCGGCGTCGGGCGAGACCAAGCCGGTTGGCAAGGACGCCGCCTCGGGCGAGGACGTGCACGTCATCGATTTCTCGTCGGTGACGGCGCCTGGCAAGGACTACACGCTGAAGGTCGGCAGCGACGTCAGCGACGCGTTCGACATCGCGCCCGACGTCTACAAGAAGATGAAGTACGACGCGCTGGCGATCTTCTATCACCAGCGCAGCGGCGCGCCGATCGCGATGCCCTACGCGACGGGCAAGCAGTGGACGCGGCCCGCCGGCCACGTGAACGTGAAGGCGCATGACCCGGTGAAGGACTCGCCCAACACCGGCGACAAGGCGGTGCCCTGCCTGAAGGACTCGGGCTGCGACTACACGCTGGACGTCACCAGCGGCTGGTACGACGCCGGCGACCACGGCAAGTACGTCGTCAACGGCGGCATCTCGGCGTGGACGATGCTGAACCAGTACGAGCGCGCGCTGGTGAAGGGCACGGCGGGCGACTTCGGCGACGGGAAGATGAACATCCCGGAGAAGAAGAACAAGGTGCCCGACATCCTCGACGAGGCGCGCGTCGAGATGGACTTCATGCTGAAGATGCAGGTGCCCGACGGAAAGCCGAAGGCGGGCATGGTCCATCACAAGATCCACGACAAGGAGTGGACGGCCCTGGGCATCCGCCCGGACCAGGATCCGCAGCCGCGTTTCCTCTGGCCGGTGTCGACGGCGGCGACGCTGAACCTGGCCGCGACGGCGGCGCAGTGCGCGCGCATCTGGCCGAAGCTGGACAAGAAGTTCGCGGACCGTTGCCTGGTGGCGGCGGAGAAGGCGTGGGCGGCCGCGGTGGCGAACCCCGGCGTCTTCGCGGGCACGTCGGCGGTTGGCGGCGGCCCGTACGACGACAAGGACGTCAGTGACGAGTTCTACTGGGCGGCCGCGGAGCTGTACGCGACGACGAAGAAGGACGCGTACAAGACGTTCCTCGCGACGTCGCCGCACTACAAGAAGGTGCCGGTCGCCGACGGCGACGAGGGGCTTCCGCAGTCGATGACGTGGGGGATGGTCCAGGCGCTCGGCACGATTACGCTCGCGACGGTGCCGAACGGCCTGCCGCCGAAGGACGTCGAGGACTGCAAGGCGGCGATCAAGGCGGCGGCGGACGCCTTCGCGGCGATCGTCGACACGCAGGGCTACCGCGTGCCGTTCAAGCCGGGCAAGAAGGGGTTCCCGTGGGGATCGAACTCGTCTGTGCTGAACAACGCGATCATCCTGGCGCTGGCCGCCGATAACACGGGCGACGCCAAGTACGTCAACGCGGCAGCGGAGGGCATGAACTACATCCTCGGGCGCAACCCGCTGGACAAGTCGTACGTCACCGGCTACGGCGAGCGGCCGCTGCAGAACCCGCACCACCGCTTCTGGGCGCACCAGGCGAACGCGAAGTTCCCGTCGCCGCCGCCGGGCGTCGTTTCGGGCGGCCCGAACTCGGGCCTGCAGGATCCCTACGTGCAGGCGGCCGGGCTGGCCGGCTGCGCGCCGCAAAAGTGCTTCGTCGACAACATCGAGGCCTGGTCGGTCAACGAGATGGCGATCAACTGGAACGCGCCCCTCGCCTGGGTGGCGGCGTACCTGGACGAGAAGGGCAGCGGTAAGGGCGTGAAGCCGAAGGCCGCGAGCAAGAAGTAAGCGAGCGGCGCCCGCGCGCAAGGCTTGCCCTCACCCCGACCCTCTCCCGCAAGCGGGAGAGGGAGAAAGAGCAACCGGGAGAGGGAGAAAGAGCAACCGGGAGAGGGAGAAAGAGCAAGCGGGAGAGGGAGAAAGAGCAAGCGGGAGAGGGAGAAAGAGCAACCGGGAGAGGGAGAAAGAGCAACCGGGAGAGGGAGAAAGAGCAACCGGGAGAGCGCGCGAGAGAGATCTGATCAGATCCCCTCGCCCCGCGCAGCGGGGAGAGGGTTAGGGAGAGGGGTCCGATCGCCCCGCGCAGCGGGGAGAGGGTTAGGGAGGGGTCCGATCTCCTCGCGCAGCGGGGAGAGGGGTAGGGAAGGGGTCCGGCGGTCAAAAGGCGGCGTCGAGGACGACGTCACCAACCACGCCGATCTGGTAGGCGGAGACGCGGCGCTCGAAGAAGTTCGCGACCTCCTGGACGTCCTGCAGGTCCATGAAGGCCAGCGGATTCCGCGTGCCGTAGCGCTTCCGCATCCCGAGCGCAACCAGCCGCTGGTCGGCGCAGTACTCGAGGTAGCGGCGGACGTCGCCGACGGACAGCCCGGCGACGCCGCGACCCACCAGGTCCTCGGCGAACTCCGTCTCGCACGCGACCGCCTCCTCGAACATCGCCACCACGGCGCGCGCCATCTCGTCGTCGAACAGCTCCGGCTCCTCGCGGCGGATCGTCCGCACCGCCTCGAACGCGAAGGCCATGTGCGCGCTCTCGTCGCGGAATACCCAGTTCGTGCCGCCGGCCAGGCCGTGCAGCAGCCCGCGCGATCGCAGGAAGTAGACGTACGCGAACGCCGCGAAGAAGAACAGCCCCTCGACGCAGCCGGCGAAGCAGATCAGGTTCAGCAGGAACTGCCGCCGCTGCGCGCGCGTGTCCAGCCGTTCCAGTCCCTGCGTCGACTCCAGCCAGCGCATGCAAAAGGTGGCCTTCTTCTGGATGCTCGGGATGTTCTCGACCGCCGCGAACGCCCGCGCGCGCTCGGCCGGCTCCGCGACGTACGTGTCCAGCAGGGTCAGGTAGAACTGGACGTGCAGCGCTTCTTCGTAAAGCTGGCGTGACAGGTACATGCGCGCCTCGGGCGCGTTGATGTGCCGGTAGAGAGTCAGCACCAAGTTGTTGGCGACGATCGAGTCGCCGGTCGCGAAGAACGCGACCAGCCGCTGGATCAGGTGGCGCTCCGCGTCCGTCATCTTCGTGGCGAGGTCGCGGACGTCCGTGGAGAAGTCGACCTCCTCGACGGTCCAGGTGTTCTTGATCGCGTCCCGGTACATCTCGAAGAACGCCGGGTAGGCCATCGGGCGCAGGGTCAGACACATGCCTGGATCGAGCAGGCGGGCGGGACGGCCGACGGCGCTCACTGGCACGCCTCGCAGCTGCCGGGGTTCTCCAGCGAGCAAGCCACCGCGGCGGCTTCCGCTTGCGGCGCCGGCGCGTCGACGGTCGCCTTCGCGATCTTCGTCGCGGGCCGCGAGCGCAGGTAGTACGTCGTCTTCAAACCCTGCCTCCAGGCGTGGAAGTACATCGACGAGAGCTGCCCGATGTTGGGGCTCTCGACGAACAGGTTCAGCGACTGGCTCTGATCGATGAAGGCGCCCCGCTCCGCCGCCATGTCGATGAGCGACCGCATCGGAATCTCCCAGGCCGTCCGGTAGATCGCCCTCAGATCGTCGGGCAGCTCGCCCAGCGCCTGCACCGATCCTTCCCCGAGCTTCAGGCGCGCGCGCATCGCCTCGTTCCACGCGCCGATCTGCTTCAGCTCCGCGACCAGGTAGCGGTTGACCTGGAGGAAGTCGCCCGACAGCGTCTCGCGCTTGAACAGGTTGGAGACCTGCGGCTCGATGCACTCGTAGCACCCGGCGATCGACGCGATCGTGGCGGTGGGCGCGATCGCCACCAGCAACGAATTGCGCAGGCCGGTCGCACGCACCCGCGCGCGCAGCTCGTCCCAGGCCGCGGCGTTCTCGGGGACGACGCCCCACGCCTCGAACTGCATCTCGCCCCGCGCCGCGCGCGTCTCGGCGAACGCCGGGTGCGCGCCCTTCTCGGCCGCGAGGTCCGCCGACGTCGTCAGGGCGTGGAAGTAGATGCGCTCCGCGATCTGGCGCGACAGCCGCCGGGCTTCCGGCGCGTCGAACGGCAGGCGCATCTGGAAGAACACGTCCTGCAGCCCCATCACGCCGAGGCCCACCGGCCGCCAGCGCAGGTTCGACGATCGCGCCGTCGTGAGCGAATAGAAGTTGAGATCGATTACCTGATCGAGCTGCCGGACCGCGCTCCGCACCGTCCGCGCCAGCTTGTGGAAGTCGAACACGATCGCGCCGTCGTCCGTCCGCGCCATGTGACGGGCCAGGTTGATCGATCCGAGGTTGCAAACCGCCGTCTCTTCCCCGGACGTCACCTCGACGATCTCGGTGCAGAGGTTCGACAGGTGCACCGTCCGCCCGGGCCGCGCGGTCTGGTTGCAACCGCGGTTGGAGGTGTCCTTGAACGTCATCCAGCCGTTGCCCGTCTGCGCGAGCGTCCGCATCATCCGCGCGTACAGCTCGCGCGCCTTGATCGTCTTCGCCGCCAGGCCCGCGGCCTCGGCCGCCTCGTACGCGCGTTCGAATTCGTCCCCGAACAGATCGGGCAAGGCGGGGACGCGCTTCGGATCGAAGAGACTCCAATCGCCGTCCGCCTCCACGCGGCGCATGAACAGGTCGGGGATCCAGTTCGCCAGGTTGAGGTTGTGCGTGCGGCTCGCCTCGTCGCCGGTGTTGTCGCGGAGCGACAGGAACTCCTCGACGTCAGCGTGCCAGGGCTCGAGGTAAACGCAGCACGCGCCCTTGCGCTTGCCGCCCTGGTTCACGGCGGCCACCGACGCGTCCAGCGTCTTCAGCCAGGGCACGATGCCGTTGGAGTGCCCGTTGGTGCTCTCGATCAGCGAGCCGCGCGAGCGGACCCGGTGAAACGCGAGACCGATGCCGCCCGAGAACTTCGACAGCATCGCCGTGTCTGCGTAGCGCTGGTAGATGCCGGCCAGATGGTCTTCCGGAGAATCGAGCAAGAAGCAGCTCGACAGCTGTTCGTGGCGCGTGCCGGCGTTGAACAGCGTCGGCGAGCTGGGCAGATACTCCAGCGTCGAGAACAGCCGATACAGCTCCAGCGCCTCCGCGACGGTCTCGGACAGCGCGCAAGCGATGCGCAGGAAGAACTGTTGCGGCGTCTCGATCACCAGCCGCGTCTGCGGATGGCGCAGCAGGTAGCGGTCGTAGACCGTGCGCAGTCCGAAGTACTCGAGCTCGCGATCGCGCTCGACGACCACCGCGTCGTTCAGCTTGCGCGCGTTGGCGGCGACGAACGTCGCCAGCCGGTCCGCCGCGAGTCCCAGGCGGTGCGCGGTCAGCACCGACTGCGAGAACGCGTGAATCTCCTGGTTGCGGACCTCCTTGTCGATGTACGTCGCCAGCAAGCGCGCGCCCAGCTTCGCGTACTGCGGCTCCTCGACGATCAGCGCCGCCGCGGTCTGGATCGAGAGCTGGTCCAGCTCGCGCGTCGTCGCGCCGTCGTAGAGGCCGCTGATCGTCTTGGTCGCGACCCGCAGCGCGTCCACGTCAGCGAGGCCGGCGCAGCAGCGGTTCACCGCGCGCACGATCTTGTTCACGTCGACCGGCTCGGCGCTGCCGTTGCGCTTGCGGACGCGCATCGTCGTCTGCGGGAACCCATCGTCGCGGCCGTCGCCCGCGCGCGCCGCTCGCCCCGTCTCCACCGTCTCGGTCGTCTCGCTCGCCTCGATCAACATCGGCTCTCTCCTCGTCTCGCCCCCACCGGGCGTGAAGGACGCCGCGCGGGAGACAACGAGGGAGCCGGACGCGCGCGAAAGGACTCGCGTGACCGGACCCACCACCTCCCGCGAGGCTTCCAGGTCACCGCCGCCGGATGTCTCCCGGCGTCGGGTGCGGGCAGGTCTTCGGGCTCGCGAGCGCTCCGGCCTTTCGGCCGGCTTCCTACTTTTCTCGGCTTCCCAACCCCGAGGGGTCAGTGCCTTCGTCGAAGTTCGTTCTCGCTTACCGCTGCGGGGCAGCCCCGGAATCTCACCGGGTTCCCTTTTCGCTCGGCCGTACAGGCCCGAGCACCAGCACGAGATGCAACGTACTGCATCGTATGGTCACAGTCAACCATATCTCGTGGGTCACGTGCTTGCGCGCCCCACATATGGGGCTTTCGTTCAGGCGGCGCGGTCGGCGGCCGTCGGCTCGTAGCCGAGGTTCGGGCCGAGCCAGCGTTCGGCCTCGGCGAGCGTCATGCCCTTGCGGACGTGGTAGTCGAGCAGTTGGTCGCGGCCCAACTTGCCAACGGTGAAGTAGCGCGACTCAGGGTGCCCGAAGTAGAGGCCGCTGACGCTCGACCCCGGCCACATCGCGAATGACTCCGTCAGCACGATGCCGGCGTTGCGCTCAACGTCGAGCAGCCGCCACAGGGTCGCCTTCTCGGTGTGGTCCGGGCAGGCGGGATAGCCGGCGGCCGGGCGGATGCCTCGGTACTCCTCGCGGATCAACTGTTCCTTCGTCAGCTTCTCGTCGCGGCCATAGCCCCACTGGCGCCGCACCTGCTCGTGCAGGTACTCGGCGAACGCCTCCGCCAATCGGTCGGCGAGCGCCTCCGCCATGATCGCGTTGTAGTCGTCGTGCTTCGCGCGAAACCCGTCGCACAGCTCCTTGAGGCCGATGCCGGTGGTGACCGCGAAGCCACCGATGTGATCGCGCAGGCCGGTCTCGCGCGGCGCGACGAAGTCCGCGAGGCAGCGCGCCGGTTCGCCGTCCTTGACCGCCTGCTGGCGCAGAAAGTGGAACCGCGCCAGGCGCTCACTGCCGGGGCCGTCCGCGTACAGCTCGACGTCGTCGCCGGCGCCGTTCGCCCGGAACAATCCGTAGACGCCGCGCGCGCGGATCAGCTTCTCGCGCACCATGGCGTCCAGCAGCGCGTTGCCTTCCGCGAAGATCTGCCGCGCCTGCTCGCCGTACTTCTCGTGCTCGAGGATGCGCGGGAAGACGCCCTTCAGCTCCCAGGTGTGGAAGAACGGCGTCCAGTCGATGTACTCGCGCAGCGTCGCGAGCGGCACGTCGTCCAGGACGCGCACGCCCGTGAACTCCGGCGTCCCCAGATCGTCCGCCCGCCACCCGATGGGCGTCCGGTTCGCGCGCGCCGCCGCGAGCGACACCAGCTTCTGCTTGGGCGTGCCGTGCAGCTTGCGCAGATCTTCGTACTCCGCGCGGTGCTGGCGCACGAACTCGGGCTTACTCTCGGGGTTGAGCAGCGTCGTCGTGACCGGGACGGCGCGGCTCGCGTCCAGCACGTGTACGACCGGCTCACTGTAATGCGGCGCGATCTTCACCGCCGTGTGCGCCCGGCTGGTCGTCGCGCCGCCGATCAGCAGCGGCAGCTTCAAGCCGAGGCGCTCCATCTCGCGCGCCACGTGCGTCATCTCGTCCAGCGACGGCGTGATCAGCCCCGACAGGCCGATCAGGTCGGCCTTCTCGGTCTTGGCGCGCTCGAGGATCTTCTCGCACGGCACCATGACGCCCATGTCGATGACCTCGTAGTTGTTGCAGGCCAGGACGACGCCCACGATGTTCTTGCCGATGTCGTGCACGTCGCCCTTCACGGTCGCGAGGACGATCTTCCCCTGCGTGCGCACGGCCTCCCCGGCCGCCGCGCGCTCGGCCTTCTCGGCCTCCATGAACGGCGTCAGGTAGGCGACCGCCTTCTTCATCACGCGCGCCGACTTCACGACCTGCGGCAGGAACATCTTGCCGGCGCCGAACAGATCGCCGACGACGCTCATGCCGGCCATGAGCGGCCCTTCGATGACGAGCAGCGGCCGCCCCAGCTTCTGGCGCGCCTCCTCGGTGTCGGCGTCGATGTACGCGTCGATGCCCTTCACCAGCGCGTGCGACAGGCGGTCCTCGACGCTGGCGCGGCGCCATTCGTCCTCCTGCTTCGCGGCGGCGGCCGGACCGGCGCTCTCCGCCTTCAGACGCTCGCCGAATTCGACGAGACGCTCGGTCGAGTCGGGCCGCCGGTTCAGCAGGACGTCCTCGATCAGCTCGCGCAGCTCGCCCGGGATCTCCTCGTAGACCTCCAGCATGCCGGCGTTGACGATGCCCATGTCCATGCCGGCGCGGATCGCGTGGTACAGGAACGCCGCGTGGATCGCCTCGCGCACGCGGTTGTTGCCGCGGAAGCTGAACGAGACGTTCGACACGCCGCCGCTGACCTTCGCGTGCGGCAGGTTCGCCTTGATCCAGCGGGTGGCGTTGATGAAGTCCAGCGCGTAGTTGTTGTGCTCCTCGATGCCGGTGGCGACGGTGAGGATGTTCGGATCGAAGATGATGTCCTCGGGCGGGAAGCCGACCTCGTCGACGAGGATGCGGTAGGCGCGCTCGCAGATCCGGATCTTGTCGGCGTACGTCGCGGCCTGGCCCTGCTCGTCGAACGCCATCACGACGACGGCGGCGCCGAACGCGAGGACCGTCCGCGCGTGCTCGCGGAACTTATCCTCGCCCTCCTTCAGCGAGATCGAGTTGACGATCCCCTTGCCCTGCAGCCCGCGCAGGCCGGCCTCGATGACCTCCCACTTCGAGGAGTCGACCATGAACGGGACCTTCGCCACCTCCGGCTCGCTGGCCAGCAGCGACACGAAGCGGGCCATCGCGGCGACGCCGTCGATCATGCCCTCGTCCATGCAGATATCGATGACGTTGGCGCCGTTCTCGACCTGCTGGCGCGCGATCGCGACCGCCTCCTCGTACTTCCCGTCCTTGATCAGCTTCGCGAACTTGGGCGAGCCCGCGACGTTGGTGCGCTCGCCGATCATCATGAACACGCCCGGCTGCTGCGTGAACGGCTG
>Ga0070683_100005672_pt1 | contig 10422 bp, 9 predicted proteins | sample KBSC713LmetaG_FD_64662 | JGI IMG/M metagenome (GOLD analysis project Ga0070683, IMG submission 64662) | Corn rhizosphere microbial communities from Kellogg Biological Station, Michigan, USA - KBS C7.1-3L metaG | ecosystem: Host-associated > Plants > Roots > Rhizosphere ... | reverse complement strand
AAATCGATCGCAACTCTGCTGCTGGGCACGGCGCTGGCGCTGGTGGGCGCCACCGCGGCTTCCGCCAACGACAAGGTCGTCAAGATCGGCTCGCTCTCCGATCAATCCGGCTTGTACGCCGACCTCTCTGGCCCTGGCTCGACACTTGCCGCGCAGATGGCGGTCGAGGACTCCGGTCTGACGGGCAAGGGCTGGAAGATCGACATCGTCTCCGGTGACCATCTCAACAAGCCCGACGTGGGCGTGAACGTCGCCCGGCAATGGCTCGACGTCGACAAGGTCGACGTGATCGTCGACGTGCCCAATTCGGGCGTGGCGCTGGCGGTCAACAACATCGTCAAGGAGAAGAACGCCATCATGCTCAATTCGGGGGCGGGGACCTCCGATCTGACCAACGCGCAATGCACGCCGAATACGATCCACTGGACCTACGACACCTACACGCTGGCCCACGGTACCGGCTCCGCGCTGACGAAGGTCGGCGGTGATACCTGGTTCTTCATCACGGCCGATTATGCTTTTGGCGCGGCGCTGGAGCGCGACACGACGGCCGCAGTGCAGGCCGCCGGCGGCAAGGTGCTCGGCGGCGTCAAGGCCCCCCTCAGCACATCGGATTTCTCGTCCTTCCTGCTGCAGGCCCAGGCGTCAAAGGCCAAGATCATCGGCCTTGCCAATGCCGGCGCCGACACCACCACCGCCATCAAGCAGGCGGCGGAATTCGGCCTCACGGCGAGCGGACAGAAGTTGGCCGCTCTGTTGCTGTTCATCACCGACGTCCACTCGCTTGGGCTGAACACGGCGCAGGGGCTGAACTTCACCGAAACCTTCTATTGGGACATGAACGACCAGACGCGCGCCTTCGCCAAGCGTTTTCAGGAGCGGATGAAGAACCACAACATGCCGACCATGGTGCATGCCGGCGTCTATGCGAGCCTCCTGCATTACTTCAAGGCGCTGGAAGCGCTTGGCGGCAATCCCCATGACGGCGCCAAGGTCGTCGCCAAGATGAAGGAATTGCCGACCGACGATCCCCTGTTCGGCAAGGGCAGCATCGAGCCGAACGGCCGTACCATCCATCCGGCCTATCTGTTCGAAGTGAAGAAGCCGTCCGAGTCGAAGGGACCCTGGGACTACTACAAGCTGGTCGCGACCATCCCGGCCAACGAAGCCTTCACGCCGCTCGACAAGAGCACCTGTCCGTTGTTGAAGAAATAAGCCAAAACGCCCGGTGGCATCGGCCGCCGGGCGGTCGAAGAGCCGAGCGCGAGAGAGAACCGATGCAAGCCCTTTATGCCCAGCTTCTGGTGGGACTGATCAACGGCTCATTCTACGCGCTGCTCAGTCTCGGGCTTGCCGTGATCTTCGGCATGCTCAACGTCATCAATTTCGCCCATGGCGCGCTCTATATGATGGGCGCGTTCTGTGCCTATTTCCTGCTCAGCCTCACGGGCCTCGGCTATTGGCCGGCACTGATCATCGCTCCGATCGTGATCGGCATTTTCGGCATGATCCTGGAGCAGACGCTCCTGAGATGGCTGACCGGGCTCGACCACCTCTATGGCCTCTTGCTCACCTTCGGCATTGCGCTGATCGTGCAGGGCGTATTCCAGAATTATTTCGGCTCATCGGGCTTGCCTTACGCCATGCCCGACGAGCTGAAGGGCGGCATGAATCTCGGCTTCATGTTCCTGCCCATCTATCGCGGCTGGGTCGTGATCTTCTCGCTGATAGTGTGCCTTGCCACATGGTTCCTGATCGAAAGGACGCAGCTTGGCGCCTATCTTCGTGCCGCCACCGAAAATCCGACGCTGGTGCGCGCCTTCGGCATTAATGTGCCACGCATGATCACACTGACCTACGGGCTTGGCGTCGGGCTCGCTGCGCTTGCGGGCGTGTTGTCGGCGCCGATCAACCAGGTGCGGCCCTTGATGGGCGCCGATCTCATCATCGTCGTGTTCGCGGTGGTCGTGATCGGCGGCATGGGCTCGATCATGGGCTCGATCATCACCGGCTTTGCGCTCGGTGTGATCGAAGGACTGACCAAATATTTCTATCCCGAGGCTTCCAATACCGTGGTGTTCGTCCTGATGGTGCTGGTGCTGCTGGTGAAGCCCACGGGTCTGACGGGAAGGGCGACCTGACATGACGGCACTGACCGACGATACATTACCGGCAACTCGGCACGCGATGCGCGACGAGATGATCGTGTTCGCCCTCATGGCGGTCGTGTTGGCGGCCGTGCCGTTCACCGGCATCTATCCGTTCTTCGTGATGCAGGCGCTGTGCTTTGCCCTCGTCGCCTGCGCCTTCAACCTCCTGATCGGCTATGGCGGTTTGCTCTCCTTCGGTCACGCCATGTTTTTGGGGACAGGCGGATATATCGCGGCTCACCTCCTTAAAGTGGGCGCGATTGGAGTTCCGCTCTGGCCGGGCACCTGGATCACGATCCCGTTTCCGCCGTTCACACCGGAACTGGCCCTGCTTGGCGGCACGTTTGCGTCCGCCGTGCTCGCAGTGGTGACGGGCTATGTGTCGATCCGCCGCCAGGGCATCTATTTCGCCATGATCACGCTGGCGCTGTCCCAGTTGCTCTACTTCATCTATCTGCAGACGCCGTTCACCCATGGCGAGGACGGCATTCAGGGCATTCCGCAGGGGCATCTGTTCGGCGTGCTCGATCTCTCCAAACCGATCACGCTCTACTACGTCGTGCTGGCCCACTTCCTGCTCGGCTTCCTGCTGATCTTCCGCACCATCAATTCGCCGTTCGGCGAGGTGCTGAAATCGACCCGCGAGAACGAGCAGCGCGCGATTTCGCTGGGCTACAAGACCGACCATTACAAGCTGCTCGCGTTCATCCTGTCTGGCACCATTGCCGGCTTTGCCGGCGCGATGAAGGTTTTCGTGGCGCAGAACGCCTCTCTTACCGACGTGCATTGGACCATGTCGGGCGAGATCGTGCTGATGACGCTGGTCGGCGGGCTCGGTACCGTGTTCGGTCCCGTGGTCGGCGCCTTCGTCATCATCGCCATGGAGCAATATCTGGCGGGTTTCGGCCAATGGGTCACGGTGATCCAGGGCGCGATCTTCGTCGCCTGCGTGCTGCTGTTTCGCCGCGGCCTGATCGGCGAGATCGCGCATCTTCTCAAGCGGTCGCTCTAAACGGTCGGTTTTTCAGCATAATTTTCCGCCACAAAGCGGTGGATGACGCTGGTTTTGTCTTTCGGAAGACCGGGCCTTTCGGAACAAACCCGTCTATGACAGTTTTGTGACAAAGCCGCGCTTGCGGCCGTTTCAGAACGGTGAATGCCCCATGTTCCGTTGGTTTCGCGCCTTCCTGCCAAGGGAGGAACGGTTCTTCGAACTGTTTGCCCGTCATGCCGTCGTGGTCGCTCAGGGAGCCCGGGCACTCCAGGACATGCTGAAGGGTGGGGACGAGACGCCGGTCTTCTGCCAGCGCGTCAATCAGTTCGAGAACGACGCCGACGGCATCACCCGCGAGGTGCTGACGGCGGTCCGACGCACTTTCATCACGCCCTTCGACCGCGGCGACATCAAGAACCTGATCACGGCGATGGATGACGCCATCGATCAGATGCAGCAAACCGCCAAAGCGGTGTTGCTGTTTGAAGTCCGCGAGTTCGAGCCCCTGATGCGGGAGATGGGAACGTTGCTCGTCGAATGCGCCGATCTGGTCGGCCGGGCGCTGCCGCTGCTGCAGTCGATCGGTCACAACGTCTCGATGATCACCTCGATCACCGAAGAGCTGACAAAGCTGGAAGGACGTGTCGATGACCTCCATGACATCGGCCTGCGGGAGCTCTTCCTGAAGCATCGCAACGCCAACACCATGGACTTCATCGTCGGCGCGGAGATCTACGATCATCTGGAGAAGGTGGCGGATCGTTTCGACGACGTCGCCAACGAAATCAACTCGATCATGATCGAACAGGTCTAGCGCATGATCCGGATCCGGAGGTCCGCGCTGGCGCAAAGTGCGCGGCGGCTTTCGCTTGCGACAAACGCAAGCGTTTGCGCGGAGATCGTGCGCAAGCGAAAGGCCGAAGCTCGATGACGATCCATCCTGAAATCGTGCTTTAGGGGCGGCGCCGTGGGAACTACGCTTGGCCTTCCGCTCCTGACGGGCCTGATCGCGGTCGCGCTGGCCTTCGACTTTCTCAACGGGCTGCACGACGCCGCAAATTCGATCGCCACCATCGTGTCGACTCGCGTGCTGCGGCCGCAATATGCAGTGCTTTGGGCCGCCTTCTTCAACTTCGTCGCCTTCGCTGTGTTCGGTCTCAATGTCGCGCATACCATCGGCACCGGGATCATCGATCCCAGCGTCGTCGACAACCAGGTCATCTTCGCCGCCCTCATGGGTGCCATCATCTGGAATCTCGTCACCTGGGCATTGGGGATCCCGTCATCGAGCTCGCATGCCTTGATCGGCGGCCTGGTCGGAGGCGGGATGGCGAAGGCCGGTATCTCCGCTGCGGTCTGGAGCGGCCTGTCAAAGACGGTGGCGGCGATCGTGTTGTCGCCGCTGGTCGGCTTCCTGCTCGCCATGATCCTGGTCGCGATCGTGTCCTGGATATCCGTCCGCTCGACGCCGTTCACCGTCGATCGTGCCTTTCGCGTGCTGCAGTTTGCCTCTGCCTCGCTCTACTCGCTCGGCCACGGCGGCAACGACGCGCAGAAGACCATGGGCATCATCGCGGTGCTGTTGTATTCGCAGGGCAAGCTGGGCGCGGAGTTCTACGTGCCGTTCTGGGTGGTGCTGGCCTGCCAGGCCTCGATGGCGCTCGGCACCTTGATGGGCGGCTGGCGTATCGTGCGCACCATGGGGCTGCGCCTCACCAAGCTCACCCCGATGCAGGGGTTTTGTGCCGAGACCGGCGGGGCCATCACGCTGTTCATGGCGACCGCTTTCGGCGTTCCCGTTTCGACCACGCATACGATCACCGGCGCTATCGTCGGGGTTGGAGCCGCGCGCCGCGCGTCGGCCGTGCGCTGGAACATCGCGAGCTCCATCGTCTACGCCTGGGTGATCACGATGCCGGCCTCGGCGGTCGTCGCCGCGCTCACCTATTGGGCGGCATTGCTGTTGCGCTAGATCGTCACGCGGCGAGCTTGAGTCCGATGATGCCGGCGACGATCAATCCGATGCTCGCCAGCCGAAACGCGGTCGCCGGCTCGCCAAGCAGAGCGATGCCGAGCAGCGCCGTCCCCACCGCGCCGATGCCAGTCCACACGGCATAGGCCGTGCCGATCGGCAGCGATTTCAGCGCCAGGCCAAGCAGGATGACGCTGCCGGCCATGCTGAGAAGCGTCAGCACAGACGGCACGGGCCGCGTGAAACCTTCGGTGAATTTGAGACCAACTGCCCAGCCGATCTCAAGCAGACCGGCGGCGAACAACATGATCCACGCCATGCCAAACCCTTCCTCTCGAGGCAGGGTCGTCCCCGCAGATCATGTTCGGATGGTAAGGTCGTCCTTCCGCGCGCGATATGGGGATGGCTTGCACCCCTCGCAACCACTATATGGCCCTTGATCCTGCTGACTTTCCCTGCCAAACGCTCAAGCCCCATGACCGATCTCGCCGTTACCGCCGATTCGCCGCCACGCTCGCCGCTGTCTGAAGAAGTGGCGCGGCGACGCACGTTTGCGATCATCTCCCATCCGGACGCCGGCAAGACCACGTTGACCGAAAAGCTGCTGCTGTTCGGCGGCGCCATCAATCTGGCGGGGCAGGTCAAGGCCAAGGGCGAGCGGCGCAACACGCGTTCTGACTGGATGAAGATCGAACGCGAGCGCGGCATTTCGGTCGTGACCTCTGTGATGACCTTCGAGTTCGAAGGCCTCGTGTTCAACCTGCTGGATACGCCGGGCCACGAGGACTTTTCGGAAGACACCTATCGCACGCTGACCGCGGTCGATTCCGCCGTCATGGTGATCGACGCCGCCAAGGGCATCGAGGCGCGAACGCGAAAGCTGTTCGAGGTCTGTCGGCTGCGCGACATCCCGATCATCACTTTCATCAACAAGATGGACCGCGAGAGCCGCGATACCTTTGAGCTGCTCGACGAGATCGAGAAGACGCTGGCGCTCGACACCACGCCGATGACCTGGCCGGTCGGCCGCGGCCGCGACTTCTTGGGAACCTATGATGTGGTCAATGGCGGCGTCCGCCTGCTCGAGGGTGGTGGCGCGAAAACCGGGCAGGCCGAGCAGATCGACATCGCCGAGCTCGGCGGCCGCAATGCCAACCTCGACGTCGACGCGATCAAGGACGAGCTCGAACTGGTGCGCGAGGCCTGCAAGCCATTCGATCTTGAATCCTTCCGCGAAGGTCACCTGACGCCGGTCTATTTCGGCAGCGCGCTGCGCAATTTCGGCGTCGGCGATCTCCTGGAGGGCCTTGGCAGGTTCGCGCCGGCGCCGCGCGCGCAGGATTCCGATCTGCGCAAGGTACAGGCGGCCGAGCCGCGCATGAGCGCCTTCGTCTTCAAGATCCAGGCCAACATGGATCCGAACCATCGCGATCGCATCGCGTTCGCGCGGCTCTGCTCCGGCAAGCTCAGCCGCGGCATGAAGGCCAAGCTCGTGCGCACGGGCAAAAACATGCCGCTCGCGAGCCCGCAATTCTTCTTCGCCCAGGATCGCTCGGTCGCCGACGAAGCCTATGCCGGCGACGTCGTCGGCATTCCGAACCACGGCTCACTTCGCATCGGCGATACGCTGACCGAAGGCGAGGATCTGACCTTCGTCGGCGTGCCGAGCTTTGCGCCGGAAATCGTCCGCCGCGTGCGGCTGACCGACGCCATGAAGGCGAAGAAGCTGAAGGAAGCCCTGCAACAGATGTCGGAGGAGGGGGTCGTCCAGGTATTTCGGCCGCGCGACGGCGCGCCTGCGCTGGTCGGCGTCGTCGGCCCGCTGCAGCTCGACGTGCTGAAGGCGCGGCTCGACGCCGAATATTCGCTGCCGGTCGAGTTCGAGATCAGCGAGTTCTCGCTGGCGCGCTGGATTTCCTCCGACGACAAGAAGAAGCTGGAAGCTTTCATCTCAGCCAACACTTCCGGCATCGCCGACGACGTCGATGGCGATCCCGTGTTCATGGCCAAGAACGAGTTCTATCTCGGCTACACCAGGGAACGCGCCGAGGACATCACCTTCTCCAACGTCAAGGACGTGAAGAAGAAGGTGTAAGCTGCGGGTTGAGCGGCTCCTGCATCCCCGAGATCACCCGCATGCGCGGGTGATGACAGCGGAGATTGCTGCTGCACGCCCGCCACGAACGCGCGGTTGTGAACACCCGCGGTCTTGATGCCGCGCCGTCAGGTTATCATTCTCCTGGGTAGCATCTTGAGGCCTCATCCCATGCTGCGGCGCATTTTGTTCAATGCCGGCGTTCTGCTCCTTGCCATGGCCGCCACGAGCCATGCGGATGCGCGGCGACGGCACCAGATCAATCCGATTCCGTTCTCGCATGAGCCGTGCAGCGTGCTGGATGGCCGGCCGTGCACGCCGTCGTTCTGCAGCGTGTTCAATCACGGGCCGTGCATTCCCGAGATCGATTATCCCTATGGCGAGAACCTGCAGCTGACGGTCCAGACTGTTCCCACCAAGGCGGACGAGGAAAAATACAAGCGGCCGGACCACGCCCTCGACAGCATCGGCGATCTCTTTGCCGAGTTGCGCTCCTGCTGGTTGCCACCGCCGCCCGATGTCGCGCACGAGGGCATGCAGATGTCGGTGCGCTTCAGCTTCAAGCGCTCCGGAGAGATGATCGGTCCGCCGCGCCTCACTTTTGCGACCAAGGGCGTGCCGGCCGATACCCGCGAGACCTACCTCAAGGCCATCAACGCCTCGCTCGACGCCTGCATTCCCATGAAATTCACCGACGGGCTCGGCGGCGCGCTCGCCGGCCGCCCGATTGCCATCCGCTATGTCGACAATCGGGAACTGAACAAGCCGCAGGATAGCAAGTAGCCGTCATTCCGGAGGCCCGCGTGCAACTAGCGCTCGTCATCACCTGCGAAAACGGGTGATCCAGTATCCCAGAGACGGCAACACTGGAATCGAGAGTCCACGGCGAGCCGGGCGATGACCGTCATCGGCGTTGGACGTGCCTAGCACGTTGCAGGCTCGGCCCCAAAAGTGTTACCCGATAGCTAAAACCAGGGGAGAACGCCGTGGGACTTTCGGTGATGATTCTGGGCCTCGTTGTATTCCTCGGCACGCACACCTTCACCACGCAGCGCAAGGCGCGGGCGCGCATGGTCGCCTCGATCGGCGAAGGGCCCTACAAGATCGCATATGCGCTGGTGTCGGCTATTGGTCTTGCGCTGATCGTCTGGGGCTTCGCCCATTACCGCGCGACCGAATGGATCAATATCTGGACGCCGCCAAGGGCGCTGAAGCACCTCAACGTCCTGTTGATGCTGCCGGCGGTGATCCTGGTGGTGGCGGCCTATATCCGCGGCCGCATCTACGCCACGCTGAAGCATCCGATGCTGGCGGGCGTCAAGCTCTGGGCGTTCGGCCATCTCCTCGCCAACGGCGATCTCGGCGGCATCATCCTGTTCGGTTCGTTCCTGGCCTGGGCCGTGTTCGACCGCATCTCGTTGAAGCGCCGTGAAGACCCGGGCGCGCCGCCGATTCCCGTCGGCGGCGTCGGCAACGATCTGATCGCGGTCGCGGTCGGCGTCGTCGCTTATCTCGCGCTCGCCTTTGCGTTCCACCCGGTCGTGATCGGCGTGCCTGTCATGGGAAGCTAAGGAAATGTCAGTGCAAGCTGCGATCCGGCGCAAGACGGCGCCCGACATCCGCGCCCGCAAGGGCGGCGACCCCATCGTGATGCTGACCTCCTATCACGCCCATACTGCGGCTCTGGTGGATCGGCATTGCGATGCGATCCTGGTCGGCGACTCCCTCGGCAATGTCATGCATGGTTTCGAGACTACCGTGCCGGTCACGCTCGACATGATGATCTTGCAGGGCCGCGCGGTGATGCGGGGCTCGGCGCATGCGCTGGTCGTCGTCGACATGCCGTTCGGCTCCTATGAGGCGTCGAAGGAGCAGGCGTTTCACTCGGCAGTTCGCATCATGAAAGAGTCGCAGTGTGGCGCGGTGAAGCTCGAAGGCGGTGTGCGCATGGCCGAAACGGTGGCCTTCCTCGCCGAACGCGGCATCCCGGTGATGGGGCATATCGGGCTTACGCCTCAGTCGATCAACACACTCGGTTCGTTTCGTGCGCAGGGCCGCGAAGAGCGAAGCTGGGAGCCGATCGAGAATGACGGCAAGGCCATCGCGCAAGCAGGTGCGTTCTCAATAGTGATCGAGGCGGTGGCCGAACCGCTGGCGCGGAAGATCACGGAAGGCATCGCCATCCCCACGATCGGCATCGGTGCGAGCGCGGCCTGCGACGGTCAGGTTCTGGTTTTGGAAGACATGCTGGGGCTTTCGCCGCGGACGCCGAAATTCGTGCGCCGCTACGGTGAACTGGGCCCGGCGATCGAAGCGGCGGTCGAAGGGTATGCAAGGGACGTGAGGTCGCGGGCGTTTCCAGGGCCCGAGCATGTCTATGGCATGAAGGAAAAGAGCTAGGAGCGAGAATGGACTGGTCGAACGTTGCGATCCCTCCCATGCGCCTTGAGGCGCGCTTTGGCGACCGCGTGGTGCCGGCCTTTTGCGAACGGCCAAAAAACATCTGGGCCATGGTCGAGCAGGCGGCGGCGCGCAACGGCGGCGGCGAGGCCTTGGTCTGCGGCGATAAGCGGCTCTCCTGGCACGAGGTGGTGCAGCGGGCGCAACGGATCGCTGCCGGTTTTGGCAAGCTCGGTCTCAGGCAAGGCGACCGTGTCGCCATCCTGCTCGGCAACCGCATCGAGTTTCCGCTCATCCTGTTCGCCGCGGCGCAAGCTGGTCTGGTGACGGTGCTGCTCGGCACGCGCCAGCAGAAGCCGGAGATCGCCTATGTGCTGACCGATTGCGGCGCGACGTGCCTGATCCTCGAGGCCTCGCTTGCCGAACGTGTACCCGACGCCCAGGACGTGCCCAAGCTCAAGCATCGCATCGTCATGGATGACGATCCGCAGCGCTCGACCTTCTCGAAGCTTTCGGATCATCCGCCGCTGCTCGAAGCCGCCGACGTCGGCGAAGAGGACACCGCGATGATCCTCTACACCTCGGGCACGACCGGGCGGCCCAAGGGCGCGATGCTCACCCATTGCAACATCGTCCATTCCTCGATGATCTTTGTGTCCAGCATGGAGCTGACCGCGAAAGATCGCTCGGTCGCTGCGGTGCCGCTCGCCCATGTCACCGGCGCCGTCGCCAACATCACGACCATGGCGGCCTGCGCCGGTGCGCTGATCATCGCCGCGGAGTTCAAGGCGGCCGACTATCTGAAGCTCGC
>Ga0070683_100005671_pt1 | contig 10422 bp, 7 predicted proteins | sample KBSC713LmetaG_FD_64662 | JGI IMG/M metagenome (GOLD analysis project Ga0070683, IMG submission 64662) | Corn rhizosphere microbial communities from Kellogg Biological Station, Michigan, USA - KBS C7.1-3L metaG | ecosystem: Host-associated > Plants > Roots > Rhizosphere ... | reverse complement strand
GAGCCCCGCAGCCGAAGCGTAGGCGGGCCGTTGGATCGTTCGGCCCGACGGGATTCCGAGCTTGCTCGCGGAGGCGGAGGGGCTCCCCGTCACCGGCCGCCCCCAAAGTGAAGCCGAGCGAGCGGGCTAGCGGATCGACTGGTACTCGGCGAGGGTGCCTTCGAGGGGCGGGAGGCCGGCGGGCAGGGGGCGGCCCGAGAAGGTTTGGAAGTAGAGGAGGCAGGCGTTGCGCCACCAGCGCGCCTCGTACTCCTGGATCGCGAGCAGGTGGCGGACGTGTTTGTGGCGGGCGGCGTCGACGAAGGGCGCGGCGGCCTCCCAGGTCGTCCGCATGCGGCGGACGGCGTCGACGCCGCGGTCGTAGCGGTGACAGAGCTCGTCCCACAGCGTGCGGCCCGACGACGGGATCCGGTGGTCCCACGGCAGGTGGTGGAACCAGAGCAGCAGGTTTTCCGGGCAGCTCGCCGGGTCGGCGAATTGCTCGCGTAGCGGCGAACGATACAGCGAGACAGCATTCGTGCCGCGGGCCGTGCGATCGAAGCCGATGCCGTTCGCGGCCGCGCGGTGGTAGTAGACCGACGTCCAGTCGGCGCGGCCGGCGTCCTTCACGTCCACCCACGGTCCGGGGCCGTGGTGGTGACCCTCGGCCATGATGTGGTGCAGGCCCAGCGGCGTCATGTAGTCGACGACGGCTTTGCGCGACGCCAGCATCATCGTCTTCACGGGCGCCACGAATCGTTCGTCGCCGGTGAACGTCATGCGCAGCCACTCGTCGGCGATCTCGGCGGCGCTGAGCGCGTCGTCCCAGGCCAGCCGGCCGAACGCGTACCAGTTGGCCTGGGCAAACGGGTGCCCGCACCAGTTGCGATCGTCGCCGACGTTGCCGACAGCGGCGATGCCGCCGAACAGGTAGCCCATGCTGTCCGCGCCGAACGTGCCGTCGACGACACGCGACACCGGCCAGCCCGGTCCCTGCGCGCAGGTGTCCGCGTCCAGCGCTTCCTTGAACAACGGCGCCAGGTACGCGAGGTGCGTCCCCTGGCCCAGGTACTCCTGCGTGATCTGCAGCTCCAGCATCGCGTGCGACACGGTGAGCGCGCCGAAGAGCGGGTGAAAGGGCTCGCGCGGCTGGAAGTCGATGGGGCCGTTCTTGATCTGCAGGCGAACGTTCGGGCGGAAGAGGCCGTCCAGCGGGGCCAGCTCGTTGTACGCCTGCTTCGCCCGATCCTCGTCGACGTCCGCCTTGTAGACGAAGGCCCGCCAGATCACGACGGCGTTGCGGTGGCCAGCGAGCGCGTCGGCGAGCACGTTCGCGCCGTCCGCGTGGGTGCGGCCGTAGTCCTGGGGCCCGGGCTGCCCTTCCGAGTTCGCCTTCACCAGGAAGCCGCCGAAGTCGGGGACGAGCGCGAAGATCTCGTCGGCCTTCGCCTTCCACCACGCGCCGACGGCGGGGTCCACCGGATCCGCGGTGGTGAGCCCGCCGATCTCGATCGGCGCGCTGAAACGCGCCGACAGGAGGACGCTGATCCCCCACGGGCGTAACACGTCGGCGAGGGCCGCGACCTTGCGCAGATACGGGGCGGTCAGGATCTGCGCGTTCGCGTTGACGTTGTTCAGCGCGACGGCGTTGATGCCGATCGACGCGTTCGCGCGCGCGTAGTCGCGATAGCGGGGCGACACGGTCTCGGGCAGCTCGTCCCAGCGCCAGATCGACCTTCCCGAATAGCCGCGCTCGATGCTGCCGTCCAGGTTGTCCCAGTGATCGAGCATGCGCAGGCCGAAGCGGGGACGGCTGCGGCCGGCGATCTTGTCCAGCGGCTTGCCGATCTGCAGCTCGCGCAAGAAGTGAAAGACGCCGTGAAGGACCGCGACCTCGTCGAACGCGCCGATCGCGAAGGCGGTGCGATTGCCGACCGTGACCTCGTCGAGGACGAAGCCGCCGGGCGCCATCCAGAACAGCGCGAACAGGGGCGAGCCGTCGTCGATCTGCTCGTTGCTGAGGCCCAGCGCGCCCGCCGGGGTGCCCACGATCAGCGTCGCGTCCGCGGCGGCATCGCAGAAGCGAGCGTCGGCGCCGAGCAACCCGCGCAGGCCGAGCGCCAGCTCTTCGCGCGCGGCGGCCAGCATCGGCGTCGTCGCGGGCATGTAGATCGACGCGCAAAGCGCGCGCGCTGCCGCCAGTCGGTCGGGGTCGGCGATCGGCTGGTACCGGAGCCAGAGCCGATAGCCGTCCTCGTCGATCACGGGACTAGGGCTGAGGTGGCTGGGGGGGCTTCGTCTTGTAGAAGCGGACGTCGTCGATCCAGAAGTCGATGAAGCCGCCATCCCAGGTGAAGCGCACGACCGACATCGACGTGAGATCGAGCCCCGCCGATCGCTTCGCCCACCCTTGTTGCGCCATCGCGCTGAACGGCACCGTGTAGAACTGCCATTCGGTCGACAGGTTCACGACGCGCGTCCAGTGGTCACCGCACTGCTCGGACGGCTCGGCCGGGCGCTCGCCCGCGGCGGGATCGAAGCACCAGTAGCCGAAGTTGCCGTTGCGCATCGTGTACGGAGAGCACGGCTTGCCGTAGAACGCCCGGTCGGTCCCGAGCGGTGCCGACGGCGACGCCTGATCGTCGGGGAATGCCGGCCAGCGATCGTTGCACATCGTCTCCGCGCAGATGTTGCAGGCCGACCCGCCAGTCGACGTGCTCTCGGCACCGGCGATCTCCTCGGGGGTGCCGCAGAACTTCATGACCTGCGTGTCGGCGCTGATGTGGTTCTTGTCCCGGTGGCAGCCTTCCGGAATGCGGAGGTTCTGTGGGTCCCCCGTACCTCCGTTGTCGCGGTCGAGGTGGACTGCGACGCAGCTCCTGTGGTTCAGACAGCCGCACTCGCGGACGCGCTCGCAAAAGCGAGTCTGCGTCGGATCGTCGCGATACATGAGGTAGGCGATGTCGTCGTCGGTGTACTTGTCGCCGACCAACACACGGAAGCCCGCTTGGCTGTCAGGGCCGCGGCGCGCCCAGAAGCTGATGCCTTCATAGCCGCTGATGTCCTTCATCGCGTCGGCGACGCCGACGCTGCCGACCACGGATGGAAAGTTTTTGAGTCCGATCCCGACGCCGCCGCCCCACGAGAGGAACGGACCGCCCTGGATGTGGATCGCGCGGTTGTTGCTCTCGACCTTATCCGAGCAGCGCGGCATGAGTGCCGTCCGCGGCTCCCAGGTCTTGAGCTTCCGGAGCGTCGACCCCGGGTCGGGTTCGGTCGTGAACGTTTTGATGAAGGTTGAATTGTCCGTGTACGAGTACATCCCGCGCGCGTGTACCTCGTCCTGCGGCCCCAATCCCTGGGCTAGCTCCTCGAATGTCCAGAGGGGCGGATCGTAGAACTCGAAGTTCTGCTCGGCCTGCGCGCAGTTGACGGTTCGCGGGCCGGGATCGGGTGTGCAGGTGTGCTGGCAAACGCCGTACATATCCGGCGTGCATTTCAGGACGACGTCACACGGGCCGTTCGAGAGGCCGCCGCCGTCCGCGATCTGATCGATCGACGGGCGCGTGCCGCTGCTGCAGCCGGCACCTGCCGCCAGAACGGCGAAAAGGACGAGCCTGTCGCGAGGAAAAGACCGCAAGCCCGCGATGTATAACATGGTGAGTGGTTGTGTCGTTGCCGGGAATGTTGGTATGAGGAGGGCGGCGCCTATCGACTTCCGACTTCGAATCGATGCTGACTAATTCCCACCTTCGCGTCCTTATGATCGTCGTTCTGGCGGGCGGCTGCGGTGGCGCGGGCGGTGTGCGCCGGATGCCGCTCACCGGAAACGGCGGCAGCACGGGCGGCATCGTCGACGCGGGAGCGGACGCGCCCTTACCGGCCTTCAAGTGCAGCTCCAGCGTCGAGGCCTTCGATTGCACGGCGCCGGTCATGCTCAACGCTGACGGGCACCTGGTCGACTTCTCGTCCCGTGAGTGGAGCAACTCGTCAGGCAAGTGGTGCGACGAGAGCGGCTACCACGGCAGCATCTACTCGTACCACAACACGATGATCACGGCCGACACCAGCAGCCAGCGCGTTGCAGACGGCTCGCTCCGTCTGACCCTGGGCGTTTCGGGCGGCCAGTACGGCGGCGGTGGCGTCGCCTTCGAAGCCGGCTGCATGGACGTCAGCCAGTTCAGCGGCGTGCATTTCAGCGCGGCGATCGTCTCGGGCAGCCTCGCGGGTTGCCCGCTGCAGCTGCAGCTCGCGACGTTCGATCAGCGTCCAACCAGCCAGAGTCCGAAGGGCGGTTGCGACCAGGACGCGGGCAGCTGCTTCAACTTTCCGACGGCCACGGCGATCCCGGTGCTGAGCAGCGATCCCGCCAACCCGACGCCGGTGGTGCTGCCGTTCACGTCGTTCTCGCGCGTCACGACCGGAACGCTGCAGCAGGTGGTTGGCCTGCAGTGGCAGGTGAACGCGACGGGCGGGGCGTGCACGGTGGAGATCCTGCTGGATGACATCGGATTCATCCCGGCCGCTGCGCCGGCGGACGCGGGGAGCGACGCGCCCGGCGACGGCGGCAACAGCGACGGCGGCGCCGTCGACGACGCCAGCACCGCTCAGTGAATGGGCGCGGCCGGGCGGCCGCGCCGCGAAGATCAATTGCGCGGACAGCGGGAATGCTGTTAGAAACCGCGGAAATTGTTAAGTCCGCTCGAAAGGACGAGAGAAAATGGGAAATAGCCTGACGAAGATTGTTCGGTTCTCGGCACTGGTGATGGCAGGTGGGGCGCTCTCGTTCGCCGTCTTCTTCTCCAACTGCGGCGGCTCCAGCGGCGACCGGCGGACGGGCACGGCCGGGACGTCGGGCGGTGGCTCGACGGGCACCGCCGGGACTGGCAGCGGCGGCGCGACCGGAACCGGTGGCACCGGCGGCGCGGTCGTGATGCACACCTGCACGCCGAAGCCCGATCTGACGTGCGGCGCTTCCGCGATCACGCTCGCCAGCGGCAATGTCACCGACTTCGGTCCGGCGGACTGGAGCATGACCAACGGCAAGTACTGCGGCGCGGATGGCCTGCAGGGATCGATCTTCAGCTACTCGGGTGGTCCGGCGCCGGAAGACGGCGGCGTCGCGTCGTCCAACGCGGTCGCGGTGGACACGGCGATGGGCAACCTCAAGCTGACGTTGACCGCCGGACCGGGCGGCTACGCGGGCGGCGGCATCTCGTTCGACGGGTGCGTGAACGCGTCCGCGTCCAACGCGCTGTCGTTCAAGGCGTGGGTATCGGGCGGCGACATCACGGGCTGCAACTTCAAGTCGCAGATGCAGACCTTCGAGCAGCGGCCGATCTCGCAGAACCCGCCGGGCGGCTGCGATCCGGACGCCGGCAGCTGCTACGGCTTCCCGGCGTCGACGGTGACGCTGGGCACCAGCCCGCAGACGTTCACGATCAAGTTCACCGACATGACGGGCGCGACGCACGCCAACCCGATCCCCGGCCAGATCGTCGGCCTCCAGTGGCAGCTCGAGTCCGGTATGGCGACGACCGACGGCGGCCCGCAGCCGAGCTGCACCGTCGAGATCCGCATCGACGACATCGCCTTCGTCACGCAGTAACCGCACCAAGGTTGGTGCTTGTAGCCGCGGCCGGCCGGGTGACGGTGGGCTCGCGAGTTCGGTTGTTGATGCCGTGTCCGTCCGTGCTTGGATGGCGTGCGCGCCGGCGCGCGCGTACGGGCGCGACCGTCAACGGCGCAAGTTCACGCGCAAACGCAGATCCCTGCCTCGTGTGAGCGTCGAGGCGCGATTCGGCGACCCGCTCAGAACGGGGAAGGACAGAGCTCGCAGGTGGCGCGTGCGAACCGCCGGAGCCAGTACGTTCCTGCCGGGAAGATCGCTTCCCGCATGCCGTTGACGAAGAGGGTGCGTGCCGCCACATAGGCGTCATGGAAGGCGCGGTTTCTCAGGAGCGCTTCGATGCGGCTCCACTTGCTGCGCGCCGCGACTCGCGGCCTGAGGGTACGTCGTCGCTCGTGGTCTTGCGGCCGAGTTCGCCAAGGCTGCCGCAGGACCGCGCGGCGGCCCAGCACCGCCCCTCCGGTTCTGCGCCGTTCGGCCGCGGTGCGCTCCTCGAATTGCTGGATGCGGTCGATGATCAAGGTCGCAAAGTCTGCCGCGTTCATCTGTTCGAAGCCCCGCGGTCGAGCAAACGTGAGGACGACCGTTTCGGGCATGACCCCTTCGTCGCGAAAGAAGTGCTTTGGGCGCGATGCGACGAATGGTTTCCCGTGGACGATCGCTCCCAGTGAGCTCACGCCCGGCCAGTGGTGCGCCTTCTCGACGAGCCCATCCTTCACCGGATTTGTCAGGGCGTAGACCAACTTTTCAATCGCGTCGTGAGGGTCAACCAGTCGAACAACGCTGGTCTGTTCCGAGGACCAGAAGTTCTCCCACCTCCCGCGCAGTGCGTTCTGGCATTTCGCGAACAGCTTGTGAAAGTGCTCCAGGAAAGCGGGGAAATGCCCGCTTCGGTCGTAGATGCCGGTGTGGTGATGATTGCTCATCGCGACCGTGAACAGCACTTCGATGTCGAAACGCGCAGCGGCTTCGGCGAGACAGTAGATGAAGGCGTTGTTCGTTTCCCGGTCGGGGCGCATGAGGAACTGCCGCTGCGTGCACCGGCGCGTGATCATGTACGTCTGGCCGGGCAAGACCTCCCGAGGGAGCGACATCCCCCCTGTTCGGCGCGAGCGCCGAATAGTGTCGTGAAAAATCAACCTTGGTGGGGCGCGACGACTTCGAAGTCGATCGCGACGGGGGATGGGGCGGTGAGCTCGGCGCTGCGGGCGTCGGGCTGGCTGCCGCCGATGAAGGCGCGGAAGCGGCCGGGTTCCAGCACCCGCTGGCCGCGGTCGTTCACCAGCATCAGGTCGCGCGCGGTCAGGTCGAAGGTGATCGTTTGCGCCTCGCCGGGGCCGAGGCGAATGCGCGTGAAGCCGCGCAGGTCGTGGACCGGGACGGCGCAGGACGCCTCCAGGTCCTTCACGTATAGCTGCACGACCTCATCACTGGACACCGTGCCGACGTTCTCGACGGTCGCCGACACGGTGAGGGTTTCGCCGCCGCGCACGCGCGCGCTCGATACGGCGGCGTCGCGGTAGGCGAATCGCGCGTACGACAGCCCGTACCCGAACGGGTACAGCGGCGCCTTCTCCGCGTAGCGGTACGTGCGCCCCTTCATCGCGTAGCTCTTGAAGTCGGGCACGTCGTCCAGCGACCGCGGGAAGGTGATCGGCAGGCGCCCCGCCGGCGACACGTCGCCGAACAGCACGTCGGCGAGCGCCGCGCCACCTTCGCCGCCGGGGTACCACGCGTACACGATCGCCCCCACGTGGTCGTGCGCCCACGTCAGATCCAGCGCGCTGCCCGCCAGAACGCACAGCACGGTCGGCTTCCCGAGCGCGACGATCATCTCCATCATCCGCTGTTGCAGCCCAGACAGCTTCAGGTCGACCTTGTCGCCGCCCGCCTCCGAGTTGCTCGCGTCGCCCTGTTCGCCCTCGATCTCCGCGGACAGGCCCAGGCACAGGACCACGACGTCGGCGCGCGCCGCGACGCTGACCGCCTCGGACAGGTTCCCGGCGCGCCCGAGACCATCCGTCTTCGTGCCCTGCAGCTTGCAGCCGTCCGTGTACAGAACGCGCGTCCGCGGCGACACCGCCGCGCGGATCCCGTCCAGCGGCGTGACCGCCTTCGACGGGACGCCGAAGTAATTCGCCACCAGCACGTGCGGGTCGTACGCGTTCGGTCCGATCACCGCGATGGTCCCGACGTCCTTCTTCAGCGGCAGAAGCCCCGCCTCGTTCTTCAGCAGAACGATCGATTCGCGCGCCGCCGTCCGCGCCAGCGCGTGGTGCGCCTCGCAGTCGTTCTTCTCGTACGGGATCGCCGCCCACGGCACGCGCGCCGGCGGATCGAACATCCCCAGCTTCAGGCGCGCCCGGAACAGCCGCCGCACACACACGTCGATGTCCGCCTCGACGAGCAACCCCTCGGCGAACGCGAACGGGATGTGCTCGTAGGTGCAGCCGCAGTTCAGGTCGCAGCCTGCCTTCACCGCCATCGCCGCCGATTCCTCCCACGACGTCGTCACCTTGTGCGCCTCGTGAAAATCCTTGATGGCCCAGCAGTCGCTGACGACGAAGCCGCCGAACGCCCATTCGCCCCGCAAGATCTTCCCCAGCAGCGTCGGGCTGCCCGAGCACGGCTCGCCGTTCGTGCGGTTGTACGCGGCCATGATGCTCTCGGCCTTCGCATCGACGATGCACGCCTCGAACGCCGGCAGATACGTCTCGCGCAGGTCCTTCTCGCTGACGACCGCGTCGAAGCTGTGGCGCAGCCCCTCGGGCCCGCTGTGGACCGCGTAGTGCTTCGGCGTCGCGACGACCTTCAGGTAGTTCGGGTCGTCGCCCTGCAGCCCGCGGCAGAACGCGACGCCCAGCCGCGTCGTCAGGTACGGGCACTCACCGTACGTCTCGTGGCCGCGGCCCCAGCGCGGGTCGCGGAAGATGTTGATGTTGGGCGACCAGTACGTCAGCCCCTTGTACATGCCGTGGTCGCCCTGGCGCAGGAACTCGTGGTGCTTCGCGCGCGCCTCGTCGGAGATCGCGACAGCGACCTCGTGCAGCCGCTCGGCGTTCCACATCGCCGCCAGGCCGATCGCCTGCGGGAACACGGTCGCGACGCCGGCGCGCGCGACGCCGTGCAGCCCTTCGTTCCACCAGTTGTAGGCCGGGATCCCCAGCCGCTCGATAGCCGGCGCCTCGTGCAGCATCTGCGACGCCTTCTCGGCGACGGTCAGGCGGCCGACGAGATCATCCAGGCGCGCCTCGAGCGGCAGGTCGGGGTTCTGGAACGGGAATTCGAACGCCATGCGATCGCCGCGCGCTACCAGCTGTGGACGGTGCCGTCCAGCTTGCGCGCCGTCGGCAGGTAAGCGGGGTCGTACGGATACTTCGCGGCGAGCGCCTCGTCGATCTCGACGCCCAGCCCGGGCGCCTCGCCGGGGTGCAGCGCGCCCGCCGCGAACTTGTAGGCGTGCGGGAAGACGCGGTCAGTCTCGTCGCTGTGGCGCATGTACTCCTGGATGCCGAAGTTGTGGACCGATAGGTCGAAGTGCAGCGCCGCCGCCATGCAGACCGGAGACAGATCGGTCGCGCCGTGCGAGCCGGTGCGAACGTTGTACAGCTCGGCGAGGTGCGCGATCCGCCGCAGGTGCGTGATGCCGCCCGCGTGCACGACCGTCGTCCGGATGTAATCGATCAGCTGCTCGCGAATCAGCTGCTCGCAGTCGTGGATCGACGAGAAGACCTCGCCCACCGCCAGCGGCGTCGTCGTGTGCTGCCGGATCAGCCGGAAGCTGTCCTGCAGCTCGGCCGGGACCGCGTCCTCCATCCAGAACAGGTGGCACGGCTCGAGCGCCTTGCCCAGGCGCGCCGCCTCGATCGGCGTCAGCCGGTGGTGCACGTCGTGCAGCAGATGAACGTCCGGTCCCAGCTCACGGCGCGCGCGCTCGAACAGCGCGGGCACGACGTTCAGATATTTGTCCGTCGCCCAGAACGTCTCCAGCGGCTTCCCCTTCTGGGCAGGCTCGTAATGGAGCTTGCCGCGGGCGACGCCGTACGCGTTCGCGACGCCCGGCACGCCGCACTGCAAGCGCACCGCCTTGTAACCCATGCGCACGTACTCGGCCGCCGCCGCCACCGTATCGTCGATCGACTCGCCGTTCGCGTGGCCGTAGACCATCACGTCGTCGCGCGCCTGGCCACCCAGCAGCTGATACACCGGCACGCCCAGCGCCTTGCCCTTGATGTCCCACAGCGCCGTGTCGACCGCCGCGATCGCCGTCATCGTGACGGGCCCGCGCCGCCAGTACGCGCCCTTGTAAAGGTAGTGCCAGATGTCCTCGATCCGCTGCGCGTCGCGTCCGATCAGCAGCGGGATCACGTGGTCGGTCAGGTAGCTCGCCACCGCCAGCTCGCGCCCGTTCAGCGTCGCGTCGCCCAGACCGTGCACGCCGCCCTCCGTCTCGATCTTCAGCGTGACGAAGTTCCGCCCCGGCGAGCAGACGATCACCTTCGCAGACACGATCTTCATTGGTTGACCCCGCTCGCCAGATAGCCGCCATCGACAACGAGGATGTGTCCGTTCACGAAGCCGGCCGACTGCGAGGCGAGGAACACGGCCGCGCCCGCGACCTCCTCGACCTTGCCGAAGCGTCCGCCCGGCGTGCGCAGCTTGATCTCCTTGCCGCGCTCCGTCCCGTCCAGCAGTGCCGCGTTGAGGTCCGTCCGGAACACCCCGGGAGCGATCGCGTTGACGACCACGCCGCGCGGTCCCCACTCGACGGCGAGCGACTTGGTCAGCGCCCCCACCGCCGCCTTGCTCGCCCC
>Ga0070683_100005668_pt1 | contig 10424 bp, 8 predicted proteins | sample KBSC713LmetaG_FD_64662 | JGI IMG/M metagenome (GOLD analysis project Ga0070683, IMG submission 64662) | Corn rhizosphere microbial communities from Kellogg Biological Station, Michigan, USA - KBS C7.1-3L metaG | ecosystem: Host-associated > Plants > Roots > Rhizosphere ... | reverse complement strand
CGGTCGACGTAGTAGCGGATCGGCTCCTTGATCGGCGACGACGGGTCGTTCGGGTTCACGCGCTCGAGCCGGTGGCGCGAGGCCCAGCGTACGGTGAGCGGCTCCTGAATCGGCCGTGCGTAGTCCTTGAACGCGATCCCGAAATAACCGACGCGCGGATCGATCGCCCGCGGCCGAAAACCGCCGTCGGGCGGCTTGAGAAATGTCAGATGTTGCCTGAGCGTGAAGGCACGACCGTCCGGCACGATGGATTCGACCGTGCCGCCGGGACGCGCCGTCGCCGCGTAGGTCATCGACACGTCGATCTCGGTGTTCTCGGGAAATCCCTTGGTGTAGGGGCGATAGATGCTCGAGCGATCGCGGGCGACGGTGTATGCCCCCTGCTGTGCACGGGCGAGCGTACCGACGACGTCGTTCCAATCGCGCATCACGGCTTCGGTGGCGTCGACGAGGAGCTTTCCGGCCTCGTCGGCGACGAGCGGCATCGCCGCCACGGTGCTCGGCGGAAACGCCTCCACGACCGACCGGGCATGATTTGCATCACCCGACGACGAGCGATAGTTCCAGTTCTCGAGCACGAGATGGACACGGTCGCCGTCGCGGTCGAAGCGCGCGACGTACGTCTCTCCGCTCGAACCACGATCGATGCCGATGGGATTCGAACCGAGACCCGTCGCCTGGGTAATCATGAGGAGCGCGCGCGTCGAATCGCGCGGCAGCTCGAGCAGGATGCGACCCGACCGCGGGTCGAGATAGATTGGAAGGAATCCGTCCCGTCGTTCGAGGCCCGCGGTGCGGGCGGCGATCGAAGTCGCGACCGGGGGTTGGGAGGGGGGCGGGGTGGGTGTTCCTTGGGCGCCGAGCACCACCGGTGTGATCGTCGCGGCGACACCGGCGAGCAGGAAGCGCGCGTTGGGAAGTGCTTTGACCATTGTGATTGTCTCTACCGCTCCGTGAGGGGTTTCAGTGCGTTCTCGTAGAATACAATTCGTCGTTCTCGCCGGCTGTGCGGCGGGCATTCTCGCCGCGTGCGCGAGCGCCAAGCCGCACGTCTTCGGCGAATTCAACGACCTCTCGCCGCGCGTCGCGCCCGTTCAGGGAGAACGGATCCCGCAGCATCTCACCGTGCAGCTCGGGCGACCGGCCAACGTCGCCGTCTTTTACGTCGTTCCTGGCCGGGGCAGCACGCTGCTCTTTCCCCAGGACTCGACGGCCACGCAGTACGTCGAAGCGGGATCGCACCTGGTGCAGACGGCGCAGGCCGGGATGACCATGAGCGACACGTCCCGCTTGATGCGAATCCCCGCCGGCGGCGGCGCGCGTCCACAGGGAGGAAGAACGCAGAACCGCGGCGGCTTTGGCCGCGATTCACTGCCGATGCCGATGTTCAACCAGCGCGGCTACCTCCTCGTCTTCGCTTCGCAGCAACCGCTCGCCTACAAGACGCTCACCAGCCGCGTCGCCGGCATCTCCATCCCGATCGACGACGACGACGCATTGAACACGGTGATCAAGCTGATTCGCGAGACCACACAGATCAATGGACCGTGGGCCGCGTTTGCTTCCGATTACCCACCCTGATTGGCTCGCTGGCGCTCGCCGTGAGTATCCTTCGCCGTGAGAACGGCCGCTGACGCGGCCTGGGCGAACGCTCGCTTCGCTCGCTGTGAATCACAACAAAATGGGGCGCCTTCGGCGCCCCATTCCTATTTCGGTGCCGTCACACACAGCGCGGCGCCCCACGCGTACTCACAGGGCGCAAAGCGCCCGTACACACAGCGAGCGCAGCGAGCGTATCCACACCGAGCGCCAGCGAGCGTCCTTCACCCAGTCGTCCCCTTCAAAATCCCGCCCCGTATCCGCGCGGCCTTGGACCCCGCCGCCGGATCCGGCTCGACCACCGTATCGCCCGGGCCGAACTGCAACTTGCCGTTGAGGGTCAGCATCTCCGTCCCCCGGCGAATCTTGATCACCAATGGGGATCCGTCGGCCGACGCGCCGAATTTTGCGCGCATGCGGGCGCCGAACTGTTGGTCCTCGACGGGGATGTCGCCGACCGAAACGAGATAGTCGCCGGCCTTCACGCCGGCCGCGGCGGCGGAGCTGCGCTCCTGCACATTCATCACGACGATGCCATTCGCGTCCTGCTGCGTCAGCACGCCCAGCCGCGGCACCTTGGTCAACCGCGCGCGAAGGCCCGCCATCGGAAGGATGCTGTCCCACGGGAAAGGCTCGCGGCCGTCGATGTATTTCGCGCTAAACGAGGCGAAGGACTTGCCGTTGGCGGCCGCGCTGACCGCGTTCCACCAGTCGGTCGCGGTGAAGCCGCGGGCCCGCTTGTAGTCGCCTTGATAGAGATTTCTCATTACGTCGTCGAGCGACTTCCTGTTGTCGCTCGCGTCGCGGATGAGGATATCGAGCATCAGACCGGCAAGCGAACCTTTCGGATAGTAGATGTATCCCGTCCCGTCCACCGGATGGACCCAGGTGTTGACCGACGCGTCCTCGAGCGAGACCGGCGGCGCCGCGCTCACTTCATTGATCTTCTCCGCGGTCAGCGCGTAGAAGCCGTGCTCGTCGATCACGCCGCCGCGCACTTCCGCCAGATCGGCGTAATAGTCCGTGATCCCTTCCGAGACCCAGAGCCAGGGCGTCGGCTGGGAACGGGAGTACACGTACGGCCACATCTCGGCTGGGCGCAGCCGCTTGACGTTCCATGAATGGAAGATCTCGTGAGCGTACAGCGACGGCTGGAACTCGCTGCCGACGTAGGACGGCGCGAGGACGTCGACGTGAGAGCTCTGGTGCTCCAACCCGCTCGCGCCGCCGAATGACGAATCCACGATCTGCATCACCGTGTAGTTCTCCCACGGTGCTTCGCCGAACACGGCGATTTCGGCGGGAATCACCTTCTTGAGCTGGTCCCACGCCGTGCTGCGCACCGCGCCGGCCACGACGCCGGCGGGATACGTCGCATAACGAACCCATTTGTTGGCGATGCGAGCACTGTCGACGTCGAAGCGGCCGACGAAGAAGGGCATGTCGACCAAGTCGTGGTAGTTGCTCGCCGTGTACGTGCGCCGCTGCGCGGTCGGCGCGAGCCCGGTCGTGATGGTCCACTCCGGCTCGGTGTGCACCGTTACCGTCGACGCGAATTCGAGCGATTGTCCTTCCGGATAGAGAAAGAGATTCGTGCCGTTGAACAGCAGGAATTCCGGTCGCGCCCACGCCATCGCGTTGTCGAGCGTATCCGCGGCGTAGCGGAGCGAGACGCGCACCGATTTCGCGCCGGCCGGGCGGATCCGCCACGTGTCGTAGTCCAGTTTGTCCCACGTCAGCGGCTTTCCGTCCCCGGTTACTTCGAATCCGACCACCCACCGCGAGAAGTTGCTGATCTCGTAGGCGCCGGGCGTCCAGGCAGGCAACGAGAGCACGACCGGAGACGCTCCCGTGCCCGCCGGCGCGAAAGTCATCGCCACGTCGACGCTTCGCTGCTGCCCGTTGGCGCGCGTGAACGTCACGTCATAATGCACGTCGCGGATCGGCGCCGAGGTGCTGTCGTTGCGCGCGGTCTGCGCGGCGAGCGTTGTGGGAACCAGCGCAATCACGACGAAAGAAACGAATCGCATTTCGATTGGATTTGTTGAGTGCCTGGCATCATATTGGCGCGTCCCAATCGTGCTGTCATGACTCAAGCTACACGAACGGACGAGGTCGTACACTCTCCGTACATCCCGGCAACACGAGCGCCAAAGTCGCGTCGACGCCATGTTCGCGCCGCCAGACTTTCCGTGTGCGCGGGAATCGTCGGAGCGTTGGCGTTCGCGGAGCCGGCCCTCGCGCAGCAGCGGCTGGGCGCGGTGGGCGGCGTCGTGAAGGATAGCGGTGGCATCGCGCTGAGTAACGTCGAGGTCATGGTGATCCGGAGCGGCCGTTCGGTGCGCACCGACTCCGCCGGCCACTTTATGCTCGGCTCGGTGCCCGCGGGCCATACCGATATCGGATTTCGGCGCGTCGCGTTCGAGCCGGTGATCGTCAGTCTGGAAATTCCGACGGATGACACGACCGACGTCGAGGTCCGGCTCGGCGGCATCACGCAGCTCCTGCCCGCGGTCATCGTCAACGACCACGTCACCCGAAGCAAGGTGATGGAGCAGTTCGAGGCGCGGCGGAAAACCGGCGCGGGCTATTTCGTGACCCGCGCCGACATCGAGCGACGCCGCCCGAACACGCTCAGCGAGTACATGCGCATGGTGCCCGGCGTGCGGATCATGATGCTCGACAACGGCCGCTCGGCGCTGCGTTTCGCGAGAAACCCGCGCGGCAATTGTCCGCCGCAATACTTTGTAGACGGCATTCCTGCGAGCAATTTCGACATCGACGAGGTGTTGCCCGGCGATGTCGAGGGCGTCGAGTTGTACGCCGGTTCGGCGGGCGTGCCGCCCCAATTCAACCGCTTCTTCGGCACCAGTATCTGCGGCACCATCCTGATTTGGACTCGAATTCCCGGCAAGGAGAACGACAAATCCTGACCACGCGAGCCGCCTGCCTGCTGGCAATCGCCGCGGCACTCGGCCTTCCTCACGCAAGCCACGCGCAGCGCGCGGCAGTTCCCTCCCCCTCTACCTCCCCGACACCCGCCGACATCGTCGTCACCAACGCCAGGATCTACACCGTCGACGACAGCCGTCCCTTCGTATCGGCGATGGCAGTCCGCGACGGCAAGGTGCAGTTCGTCGGTTCAGTGCGCGAAGCGCTGCTTTATCGCGGCCCCTCGACGAAGGTGCTCGACCTCACCGGCCGCACCGTCATCCCCGGCATGGTCGACGCGCACGCCCACCTCTTCGGCCTCGGCGACTTCCTTCGCAACATCGACCTCACCGATACGCGCTCGTTCGATGAGATCGTCTCGCGCGTCGCGGCTCGCGTCGGCCAATCGTCTGGTGGGCGGTGGATTCAGGGCCGCGGGTGGGACCAGAACAAATGGGGCGACACGCGCTTTCCGACGCATGAGGCGTTGTCGCGCGTCTCTCCCAACAACCCGGTCGTGCTCACGCGGATCGACGGACACGCGATTCTCGCCAACGCCGCCGCGATGCGCGCGGCGGGAGTGACCGCGGCGACGAAAGATCCGGCCGGCGGCCGCATCGAGCGCGGCCCGAATGGCGAGCCGACGGGCGTGTTCGTCGACAACGCGATGAGCATCATCGAACGCGTCGTCCCGAACATGTCGCACGACGAGATGAAGAGTGCCACGCTAGCCGCGATCGCCGAAGCGAATCGATGGGGGCTGGTTGCGTTGCACGACGCCGGCGAGCCGCGCGAGGTGCTCGACGTATTCGAGGAGCTCGCCAAGGCGGGGAATTTCAATCTCCGCGTCTACGCCATGATCGGTGATGACAGCGCGGCGATCGCGCACTACTTCCAACGCGGACCGCAGATCGGACTGTACGACAACAAGCTGTGGATTCGCTCGATCAAGCTGTACGCCGACGGTGCGCTTGGCTCGCGCGGCGCCGCGCTGCTCGACCCATACGCGGACGATCCCAAGAACACGGGGCTGCTGCGGTCGACCCCGGAACACCTGCGCGACGTGTCGACGCGTGCGCTTCGGAACGGCTTCCAGGTGGCGACCCACGCGATTGGCGATCGTGGCAACCGCGTCACGCTCGACGCGTATGAGGCCGCGCTCAAGGCCGTGCCGGTGGCCGATCACCGCTTTCGCATCGAGCACGTGCAGGTGCTCGACCACGCCGACGTACCCCGGTTCGCCCAGCTCGGCGTGATCCCCTCGATGCAGGCGGTTCATCAAACGAGCGACATGTACTGGGCTTCGACGCGGTTGGGTTACGCCCACACCCTGGGCGCTTACGCCTGGCGGTCGCTTCTGAGCACAGGCGTCATCATCCCCAACGGCAGCGACTTCCCGGTCGAGCGCGTCAACCCGCTCTACTCCTTTCATTCAGCGGTATCCCGACAGGACGAGCACGATTGGCCGCCCGGCGGCTGGTTCCCGGAGCAGCGTATGACGCGCGACGAGGCACTCAAGGGAATGACGATCTGGCCGGCGTTCGCGGCCTTTCAGGAACAGATGATGGGCTCGCTGACGCCTGGAAAGCTCGCGGACTTCGTGATCCTGGACCGGGATATCATGGTCGTGCCCGAGTCGCAAATACTCGGCACCACTGTGCTCGCGACGTATATTGCGGGACGGGCCGTTTACGAGCGCAGCCGGTAGGCGGCGGCCATTTTTAGGCGGTTTTTTATGGTTCCCCCGATCGCGGAGCTCGGACCGTCGGCACGTGCCGCCGAGCAGCGAAACTCATGGCTTTCACCCGACCGCCTCATACGCGTTCGGGCGATCATGCTTGGTGTGTCGCTTTTCCTCGGTCTCGCCGTCTACGTGTTCCACACGTTGGGTGCTTCACACCTCGCGCAGCCGATACTCGTCAAGAAGCTCCGCGGCGTTGGCGTGCTGACGTGGATCTACGCGCTCATACAAATGATCGACCTGCGCTTCTATAACAGTCGCTGGACGCAGCGACGGCGCTCGGCGATCGGGATCCCGGACAGCCTGCACGGTTGGTTGTTCGGCCAGATGCTGACGTGGTTCGGCATCCTCTACTACGGGCTGACCGAGGATCTGCGCTGGTACGCCGCGGGGCTCGTCATTCAGCTCCTCAGCTTCTTGGCATTCCCGATCCGGAAAGACGCCGCGTAACGCGGCTGCACGATCGCTCGTCACCGCAACATGCTCAGCGAGTCCTCCATTGCGTTCCTGAAGCGACTCCTCGACACGCCCGCGCCGTCGGGGTTCGAGGGGCCGGCCGCCAAAGTCTGGCGGGAAGAAGCATCCAAATTCGCCAAGGTCACGACCGACGTCGCCGGTAACTCGATGGCCGAGATCAATCCCGGCGGGTCGCCGACGATCATGCTCGACGGCCACATCGACGAGATCGGTCTGATCGTGCAATTCATCGACGACGAAGGTTACGTCTACCCGTCGCCGATCGGTGGTTGGGATCCGCAGGTCCTCGTCGGCCAACGGATTCGCTTTCTTGGCCGTGATGGCGATGTCCTCGGGGTCGTCGGAAAAAAGCCGATTCACCTCATGAAGACGGCGGACCGCGACCAAGCGTCGAAGATGACCGAGTTGTGGGTCGACATCGGCGCGGCGAACAAGGCCGAAGCTGAAGCGAGACTGAGCGTCGGCGATCCGGGCGTGATCGACTCGAAGACGATCGATCTTCCGAACGGCCGCATCGTCTCGCGTTCGATCGACGATCGCATCGGCGCGTTCGTCGTGCTCGAGGCGCTCCGCCGCTACGCCGAGAAACCGGGAGCGGCGCGCGTCGTCGCCGCGGCGACGACCCAGGAGGAGATCGCCTGGCACGGCGGGGGAGCCCTGGTCTGCACGAACTGCATCAATCCTCAAATGGCGATCGTCATCGACGTCACCTTCGCCACGGACCACCCGAACATCGAGAAGAAGGAGATCGGCGATCACCGCATCGGCGGCGGCCCGGTGTTGAGCCGCGGCGCGATCATCTCGCCGGTCGTCTTTTCTTTGCTCCGCACCGTCGCCGAGCGGCAGAGCATCGCGTACTCGGTGCACGCCGCGGGGCGCGACACGTCCACCAATGCCGACGCGATCCACATCGCGCGGGAAGGCGTGGCGACCGGCCTCGTCTCCATCCCCAACCGGTACATGCACTCCCCGAATGAGCTCGTGAGCCTCGAAGACGTGGACCGCACGGCGGCGTTGCTCGCCGACGTCTGCCGTGAAGTCAACGACAAAACGGATTTTCGCGCCCGCTGATTCGAAGAGTCTTTAGAGAATTATGATGGCCGCCTCATACCGTGCCTTTCGCCTCGTCGCCGGGGCGCTCGCGTTCATCGTCGCCGGCTGCACGCCGGCCCATCCGACCCCGCAGCTCCCACCGGTGTCGGATTCGGCGGCGATCGTCGCCGACATCTCGTATCTCGCCAGCCCCGCGCTGGCGGGAAGGCTGATCGGAACACCCGGGAATGACCGTGCGGCGGCCTACATCGCCGAGCGGTATCAAGCGCTCGGGTTGCGGCCGCTGGCCGCCGGGTATCGGCAGCCGTTCGTCGCGCACCCGTTGGTTCGCGAGGGGCCCCCGCCGAGTATCCCGACCCAGAATGTTTTTGCGCTGATCCCCGGCAGCGATGCCGGCTTGCAAGGCGAGTACGTTGTCATCGGCGCGCACTTCGACCACCTCGGCACGTCGACTGACGGCGCGCTCGACCCCGAGGCGCATGGCGTTCGGCGCGGTGCCGACGACAACGCGTCCGGAACGGCGGCGGTTCTCGCCCTCGCATCGCACTTTGCCCGACGCCCGGCCCGGCGCTCGATCATCGTCGCCAACTTCTCGGGAGAAGAGCAGGGTCTCCTCGGCTCGTCGTATTTCGTGGACCACATGCCCGTGCCGATCGATAGCGTCGACGCGATGCTCAACTTCGACATGGTTGGCCGCCTGCGAAACGACAAGCTCCTCGTGTTCGGTGTGGCCACGGCCATCGAGTGGCCCGCGATCGTCGACGCGGCGAACACGCAGCCGAAGCTGACGATCGCAGCCCAGGGCGACGGCTTCGGTCCGTCGGACCACAGTTCGTTCTACGCGAAGAACGTCCCGGTGCTGCACTTCTTTACGGACCAGCATGAGGACTATCACAAAATCAGCGACGTGCCGGAGCGCATCAATGCCGGCGGCGAAGCGCGAATCGTCGCGCTGGCCGAGCGGATCGCGCGAGACGTCGCGGATCGTCCGGCCCGACTCGGGTTCGTGCGGGCGGCCGTGTCGCAAGCGGCGAGCAATCGCACCGGCTCGGGAGTCTACCTCGGCTCCATCCCGGACATGGCGGGTGGCGACGTTCCAGGCCTCCGACTGACCGGTGTCACGGCTGGGAGCCCGGCCGATGTCGGCGGCCTCAAGGCCGGCGACGTGATCGTCGAGCTCGACGGCAAGCCGATTAAAGATCTCTATAGCTATTCCGACGCGCTGTACGCGCACAAGCCGGGCGACGAGGTGACGATCGTCTTGGTGCGCGACGGGCAACGGCTCACGCGCCGCGTCACGCTCGGCAAGCGCGGCGGCTGATCGACGGCCGCCGCGATGTCCCTCCACGCGTGGTCGAGCGCGAAATACTCTTTTCCGCTGCCCGAGGGCCATCGCTTTCCGATCGCGAAGTACGCGTTGCTGCGCGACCGAGTCATCGCCGAAGGCATCGTCGCGCCGGAGAATCTGCACGATCCGGCGCCCGTATCCCGCGAAGACCTGTTACTCGTCCACACGCCGGACTACGTGGACCGCTTCACGAGCGGTCGTCTCGACGCGGACGAGGAGCGCCGTCTCGGCTTCCCCTGGTCCCGCGCGCTCGTCGAGCGGTCGTATCGGGCGGCGGGCGGCACACGCGAGGCGGCGGAATTCGCCGTGGACCGCGGCGTCGCGATGAACCTTGCCGGCGGGACGCACCACGCCTTTCCCTCGCATGGCGAAGGATTCTGCGTTTTCAACGACACCGCGATCGCGATTCGCGCGCTCCAGCGCGAGCGGAAGATCCGTCGCGCGCTCGTCGTCGACCTCGACGTCCATCAGGGCAACGGCACGCATGCCGTCTTCGCCGGGGACGAGACCGTGTTCACGTTCAGCATGCACGGCGGCAAGAACTATCCGTTCCACAAAGTGGCCGGATGCCTCGACGTCGAATTGAACGACGGCACGGGAGACGACACCTACCTCGAGCTCCTCGATCGGTCGCTGCCGAATGCCATCGTCGCCGCCCGTGCCGACCTCGTCGTGTACCTCGCCGGCGCCGACCCGCACGAGAGTGACCGACTCGGCCGCCTGGCGCTGACCTTCGAGGGCCTGGCTCGGCGCGACACGATCGTTCTTCAACAAGCTCGCGAAGTCGGCTTGCCGGTCGTGATCACGATCGCGGGCGGTTACGGCCGGAATGTCGACGACACGGTTCTGGCTCACGCGCGAACGGCTCGAATCGCCGCTGGTTATTCGGCATAGACATACGTGTTCCCATACTTCGCAACTTGCGCGGAATCGTGCGTTTGGCTGGCCATTGGGTCGCCAAATAATGGTCGCCTAAACAATGTAAAGCGTTGTTTTACAAAGAGATAGATGAATAGCCTGATGAGGCCCCTTCCTTGCCATTTGGTGCGTCGAATTCGACCCCCACCTCAGTACGGGTCGACGACGACCCAACACCCCAAGGAGTGCTCATGCTGCGCAATCGTAAGGGCTTCACGCTCATCGAGCTTTTGATCGTCGTCGTGATCATCGGCATCTTGGCCGCGATCGCGATCCCGAAGTTCGCCAACACGAAGCAGAAGGCGTACATCACGGCCATGAAGTCCGACCTCCGCAACCTGGTCACGGCTGAAGAGG
>Ga0070683_100005667_pt1 | contig 10424 bp, 8 predicted proteins | sample KBSC713LmetaG_FD_64662 | JGI IMG/M metagenome (GOLD analysis project Ga0070683, IMG submission 64662) | Corn rhizosphere microbial communities from Kellogg Biological Station, Michigan, USA - KBS C7.1-3L metaG | ecosystem: Host-associated > Plants > Roots > Rhizosphere ... | reverse complement strand
AAGATGCCGCCCCGGCCCTTCGAGTACCAGGGAGCCGTGGCGATCGGGGACTTCCTCGAGGACCGCGCCGTCCGTCGCGGCGCGCGCTCGCGCCCGGCGCCCGGCAGCCGGCAGCCTGGCCGTGGTCGACGGCATGCGAACCAGAATGTTCGTTGCCGCGGCCGAGTGCGGTGGGCGGCGTGTGATGCGCCGGGGCGGCTTCGTGCCGACGGTCCGAAACCAGACCTGTAAACGCAGCGGACCCTCATTCGTCGAGATTGTGGTTGACGGCATCCTTCGCTCCGGAATAGCGTCTGTGCACCCCGTACGGAAGCTGTGAGGCGATTGTGGGGCGACGGACGAGAGCACCGGCGTGCAACGTGGCGACCGTGGTCGCGATGCTCGTGTTGGCCCTGTGCGTCTCGCGACCGGCGACCGCCGACGCGGCGATCGACATCCAGTACACGTGCACGCCCGCGCCGGCCGACTGCAGCGGCTGGCACCACACGCCGGTGACGGTCACGTGGTCGATCAACCCTCGGCCCGAGGAGGGGTCCGTGATCATCTCCGGATGCGGGTCGCAGACCGTCGCGTCCGACACCGCAGCGACGCTGGTGTGGTGTGAGGCCTCGTTCGGCAGCGACGTCCTGCGCCGTACCAGGATGGTGGCCGTCGACATGACACCGCCGAGCGTGACGGGGGCTGAGCCGGCGCGCGCGGCCGACGCGAACGGGTGGTACCGACAGGCGGTCACGGTCGGCTTCCGTGGCGCCGACGCCCTGTCCGGGATCGCGAGCTGCACGTCGACGAGCTACGCCGGTCCGGACAGCGCGACGGCGGCGGTGCTCGGCACGTGCACCGACACGGCGGGGAACGTGAGCGCGCCCGCGACGTTCACGTTGCCGTACGACGCGACCGCGCCCTCGATCACGGAGGCGGTCGCAGCGCGCAAGCCCGATCACGACGGCTGGTACACGCACCCGGTCCGGTGGACGTTCAGCGCCACCGACGCCTTGTCAGGTGTCGACCAGTGTCCGACGGTCCTCGCCGCCCCGTTCTCGTCGAGCGCCGCCGCGCCCTTCGCCGGCAGCTGCAGCGACCGGGCGGGCAACGTCGCCTCGCGGACCTTCTCGCTCGCGTACGACGCGGTGCCTCCGACTGCTCCGCGGGTGCAGGTCGACGCGCGCGACCACGCCATCCGGCTTCTCGTCAGCGCGGCGGCTGACACCACGCGACTGCGGATCTCTCGCAGCCCCGGCCTGCGCAGCGCCAAGCGCTCGACGCTGTACACGGGCCGGCCCGCCGGGTTCACCGACCGGCGGCTGGCGAACGGCAGGCGGTATCGCTACGTCATCACCGCTTTCGACCAGGCCGGGAATGTGTCGCGCCGTCGCGTGAACGCGACCCCCGGGCCGCGCCTGCTCTCGCCCCCCGGGGGCGCCAGCGTAAACGCGCCGCCGCGGTTCGAGTGGACGCCGGTCCGGAGCGCGGGCTACTACAACGTCCAGCTCTACCGCGGGCACCGCAAAGTGTTGAGCGCGTGGCCGTCGTCCGCCCACTTGCAGCTCCGTGCGCAGTGGAGCTTCGCCGGCCGTTCGCACCGCCTGCAGCCGGGGCGCTATCGCTGGTACGTGTGGCCGGGACGCGGGTCGCGCTCCGAGCGCCGCTTCGGGCCGCGGCTGGGAACCCGCAGCTTCGTGGTGACGGGGTAGGGATGCGCGTCCTCGTCACGGGCGGCGCGGGGTTCATCGGCTCGCACCTCGTCGACGCGCTGCTCGCCGCGGGCGAGGACGTGACCGTCGTCGATCACCTGCGGCGCGGTCACGTGCACAACCTGGCCGACGCGCTCACCCATGGCGCCGAGCTCGTCCGCGGCGACGTCACCGACGTGGAGGCGATGGAGCGTGTGCTCGGTGCGGTGCGCCCAGATGTCATTTTCCACCTCGGCGCGCAGATCGACGTCCGCGCGTCCGTGCGTGATCCGTCGCGCGACTCCCACGTGAACGTCGGCGGGACCGCGGCCATGCTCGAGGCGGCCCGGCGCACTGGCACACCGCGCGTCGTGCTCGCATCGACCGCGGGTGTGTACGGCGATCCGGCGGGGATCCCGATCACCGAGGAAGCCGCGATCGCGCCGCTGTCGCCATACGGCGCGAGCAAGGCGGCCGCCGAGAGCTACATGGGGCTGTTCCGCCGGCTGCACGGCCTCTCGACGCTCTCGCTGCGGCTGTCCAACGTCTACGGGCCGCGGCAGGACGCTCACGGGGAGGCCGGCGTGATCGCGATCTTCTGCGGCGCCGCCGCGCACGGCGATACCGCGACCATCTACGGCGACGGCGAGCAGACGCGCGACTTCATCTACGTGGGCGACGTCGTTGAGGCCTTCCGCGCGGCCGGCGCCGGCTCGGCCGAGGGCGCGCTCAACGTGTCGACCGGGATCGAGACGTCGCTCGGCTACCTGGCGCGAGAGCTGCGGCTCGTGACGACGCCGGCGCCCGCGAGGGCGGGCGAGATCAAGCGGTCGTGCTTGGACCCGAGTGCGATTCGCCAGGCGCTCGGCTGGCAGGCGCGCGTCGATCTCGACGAGGGCCTGCGGCGCACGCTCGCGGCGCTCCCGGCCCCGGCGATGGCGTGAGGGTCAGAGGGCGTTCAGCAGCACGAACAGCGCCACGAGTGCGGCGAAGCCGACGACCAGCAGGTTGATCGCCAGCGCCCACAGGTACAGCCGTCCGCGGGACTGGTTGTCGGCGGCAGCCTGGTCCTGGGACGGCACCGCGAGCGGCGCGCGGCGCCAGCCGATGGCAGCCGCGAGCTGCCCGTTGATATAGCCGTTCAGGCTGACCTGTTCGCGCTCGGCCGCCTGCGCGAGCTCGGCGTGCAGCGTCAGCGGCATCCGCAGCAGCAGCTTGCCGCTGTAGGAGCGCGCGTTGCGCGGCTCCGGAATGTCGCGGCCTTCAGCAAGCGCGGCGGCGACCCATTCCGCCAGGGCCGAGGGCACGCGCTCGGCCGCTTCGGCGGGCGTCGCACCGGTGACCGCGCATCCCGGAAGCTCCTCGACCTCCGCGCGCCAGGGCGTGTCCTCGTCGGCGCCGTCGCGCGTGAGCGCGATCCGATATGGCAACGATAGATAGCGGCGGACGGTACTGTCGCTCATCTCGGTGCTGATCGCTGGGCTGAGACTCATGGCATTCCTCGCCGAACGGCTCGATCGAGCAGGATGGGGCGCCGCAACGCTACCAGAAGCCGGTGTATGAGTCGCGCCTTTTTTGGGCCGACCCCCGGCGATGGCCGCCCGGGTCCGCCGCGATATCGGGGCGGTAACACTTACCCCGCCTGTGTAACTGAAATTCGCGCGCACACTCACCGAGCGCGTCCGGCGCTATCGCCGAATGTCAGTGTTGCGAGGGGGTGATACCGGACGCGACGCGCGCCAGATCGAAGTCCGGCTTCTCGCCGAACGCGCGCGCCAGCCGGACGCGCAGGGCGCTGTAGTGGCGCAGCGCCTCGGTGCGACGCCCGCGGCGCAGGCAGACCTGGATGAGGAGCTGGTGAACCTGCGAGTCGAACGGCTCGAGCTGCGCCAGGCGCAGGAGGCACGTCGACGCGGCCTCGAGGTGGTCCTGGGCGAGCGCGATCTGCGCACGCGCGCCGAGCGCCTTGGTGGCAAGGCTGCGGAGGTACTCGCGCTCAGTGAACGCCCAATCCGCGTACGGGTCATCGGAGAGGAAGTCGTCGCGGTAGAGCTCGAGCGCCTCGGCGAGCGCGGCGTCGGCGGCGCGCGGGCGCTGCGCGCGCTGGGCCGCGAGACCCGCCGCGACCTTGGACTGGAAGACGTCCACATCCACGACAAGGCGCTCCGGATCCAGGCGATACCCGCCGGCGGTGCGCAGGATCAGCGAGCGCGCGGAATGGCCGCGATCGTCAAGCTGCTCGCGCAGCTTGTAGATGCAGTAGCGGACGTTGGCGACCGCTGCCGGCCCGCGGTCCGGCCACAGCGCGTCGGCCATCGCCTCCGAGCGTGCGGCTCCGTCGCGGTAGGCCAGCAGATAGCGGAAGGTCTGCCCGGGGCGCTGTTGCAGCCAGTCGCCATCGAGTATCCGGCCACCGATACTTACTGATACTGGCCCGAGCGCACACACGTGCACATCGGCGACCGGCGCGACGGGGGTGCTCGCCGGCCGGTCGCGGTCGCCGAGCTCGAGCTCGAAGATCACGAGCGGGTCGCCGGTGCCGGTGACGACCTCGGCCGCGATCGTGCCGTCGATGCCCGGCGCCCACCATCGGCGTGTCGGCAGCCCGCCGCGGGCCATGGCGAGGCGCGTGAGGCAGCGGTGCTCTTCCGCGTCGGTGTTGGCGACGCATCCGAGCACCGCACAGCAGGCGCTGCTCGTCGCACCGGCCGTCCTGGCCGCGAGCAAGCGCCGTCGCAGCGCGCTGCTTGTCCACAGCAGCGCGCCGTCGCCGTCCGCCACCGCGACATGAGCGCGCAGGCGGGCGGGGTCGTCAGGGGCCGCGCGCACCGGCCCGGTGGCCGGGTGCTGCGCTACCCGATGAGGCTGATGAGTCACACTGTCCCTTCAGGTTGGACGGTTCGCACGGCACTAAATTCCGGTATTTCGATGCGATTTTCCGTCACGCCACGTGGCTACTACACCAGTGCGGGCCTGCAAGTATTACTGTGCCACTAGTCACGGTGTAAATGGAAGGGCCATCCAACACCGAACAAACGCGAGCCTGTCAGCTTGCTCTCCATGGGGCTCGCTGCCGGCGGCGACGGGCCGGGAGCGCGACTCGCGGCTGACGGGACGCCAGGCGACCCGCCGATCGACCTGGGACGCGTGGGCGAGGCGGCGCGCCGGAACGGCGCGATGGTGGTGATCGCGGCGGCGGCCGTAGCGGGCATCGTGCTCTTCATCTCGCTGCGCGCTCCGGAGCGCTTTTCGGCGACGGCCCGCATCGCGGGAGACGGCGCGGCGGTCGGCACCGCCGGCCCCTCGGACGTGGCCACAGGCTTGGCCACGAGTCGGGAGCTCGTCACCGCGCCCGCCGTGCTTGATGGCGCCGCGCGCGACGTGCCCGGCGAGACGGCCGCGGCGCTGTCCGCCGCGGTATCGGCTCGCGTGAACCCAGACAGCAACATCCTCGACGTGACCGCGATCAGTGGTGACCCGGCCAAGGCGGCGCGGATCGCCAACGCCGTCGCCGCCAGCTTCCTGGAGCGACGGACGGGCGACCGGCGCACCGCGGCGCGGCTGGCCCGGAAACGGCTCAGCGCCCAGCTGCGCGGCGTCCGAAACACGACAGCGCCGGGGACGTTGGCCACCGCGCTGCGGGAGCGCATCAGCGACCTCGCGCTCCAGGAGGCGACCGCGGGCTCGGATCTGCGCTTCGCCGAGGCGGCGGCGCCCCCTGAGCGGCCGTTCGCTCCACGGCCCGTGCGCAGCGCGGCACTGGCCGGGCTCGCCACGCTGCTGATCGCACTCACCGCCTCGGTCGTGCGCGACCGCACGCGGCGTCGCGGCGCCCAGGCCGAGGAGCTCGCGGCGCGCGCCGGCGTCCCGCTGCTGGCGGTGCTGCCGGTGCGTAGCCGTCTCTGGAGGCCCCTGCGGCGGCTCACGCTTCGTCCCGGCAAGCAGGATGAGCGGCTCGTCGTCGAGCAGGCGGCGCTGCAGGCATCCGTACGCCTCGCGCTGCCGCCGCGGACCCAGCGCACGGTGCTGGTGTGCGACGTCGCGGGGCGCGGAGGCGCGGGACAGGTCGCCGAAGGGCTCGCGCGTTCGCTCTCGTGGGCACGGCTCGACGCCGCGCTGGTGCGTGCAGACCGCTCGGCCGACCTGGACGCCGCGCTCGGGCGCGCACGCACCGACAGGCCCCGCTACGTGATCGTCCAAGGACCTGCCGTCACCGGCTCGTCGCTGCTCCCGGTGCTCGCCTGCCATGCGAGCGCCGCAATCGTCGTCGGGCGCCTCGGCCGAACCTCCTCCGGGCAGGTGACGACGGCGCTGCAGCTGCTCGATGCCCTCGACGTGCACACGCTCGGCCTGGTGCTGACCGCGTCACCTGCCGACGCCGCGGCGCTGCGCGGGCACGCGTTCGACGCGGCCGCCCCGCCCCCGCGCCGCACTCGCCAGACGCCGCGCGGCGACGCGGCCGAGGCGTCCGCGTGGCCCACCGAGTCCGTGGCATAGCGCGACAAATCGCTGGCTAACGGCGGGCGCGACGGGGACCGCATGCGCGGCTCGTAGCGTTGTCGCGTGGGCGTCGAGCTTGCCACACCGCTCCGTGATGCCGTGGAGCCGGCGACCGCGATCGCGCGCCGCTGGAGCCGCCGGCGCAGCCTCGAGCAGCACCGCGACGTGATCGTCGACCCGATCGCCGCCGCCGTCGTGCTGGCCTTCCTCGCCTGGCCCGGGAGCCGCGTGAGCACGGTGCTGCTCACCCTCGCCGCCTTCGGCTGCGGCGCGCTGGCCGCCCGCCGAGTTCAGCCGCAGGCCGCGCTGCTGCCGCTCATGCGCCACGCGCAGCCGCTGCTCGGGCCGGCGCTGGCGGTCACCGGCATCGTCTTGCTCGAGCTGCTGACCGGGCGCCCGAGCGCGGGCCCGCTCGACCTGCTGGCGGCTCTCGGCGCGAGCGCCTTCCTCGATCGCACGGTGGCCGCGCTGCTCGGCGCGCCCGCGCCGGGAAGCGTGCGGGCCGCGTACATCGGCTCGCCGATCGGCGCCGCACAGCTCGCGCGGGCGCTGGAGGCGGGCGGGTCGAGTCGCTACCGGCTCTGCGGGCGCGTCAGCTGTGCGGGGGAGCCGCCCGGCGCGGGAGCGAAGAGCCTCGGCTCGCTCGAGGAGCTGCACGATGTCGTCATCGATCAGCGGATCGACCTGCTGGTCATGGGCGCCGAGGCGCCACGCCCGGAGGCGTTCGGGGCGTTGGCCGACGGCTGCCTGGAGCTGCCGGTCCGCCTCGTCGACCTGTCGGCGCTGTTCGAGGAGGTCTTCGGCCACGTCCCCACGGCGGAGATCGACTCCACATGGTTCCAGTGCCTCGCGGCCAGCGAGGCGCGCACGTCGACCGGCGCGCTCAAGCGCGGCATCGACGTCGCCGGTGCCGCCGCCGGTCTGCTCGTGCTCGCGCCGCTGCTCGGCGTGCTGGTGCTGCTGATCCGCCGCGACGGCGGCCCGGCGATCTTCCGCCAGACGCGCATCGGCGAGGGCGGCCGGCCGTTCCGGCTCTACAAGCTGCGCACCATGCGCGTCGGCGCCGGCGCGATCGCGCAATGGGCGTCGACACACGACCCCCGTGTCACCCGCGTCGGGCGGTTCCTGCGCCACACGCACCTCGACGAGCTGCCACAGCTCGTCAACGTCCTGCGTGGGGAGATGAGCCTGGTCGGCCCGAGACCGGAGCAGCCGGAATTCGTCGAGCGGCTCGAGCGGACGCTGCCGTTCTACCGGCGCCGGCATCTGATCCGGCCCGGTATCACGGGATGGGCGCAGATCCGCTGCGGATACGCCGGGTCCGATATCGGCTCGGCCTGGAAGCTGTGCCACGACCTCTACTACGCCAAGCACCGCTCGGTCGGCGTCGACCTGCTGATCCTCTGCGAGACGCTGTCGACGCTGCTCTTCGAGCGCGAGCCGGTTCTGCATCCGGAGTGCGTCGCCTATGTCCTGCGGGAGCAGCCGCGGTGATCGCGCGTCGCCGCCACCCAGACCAGCGCCGCGACCAGCCACAGATGCCGCCAGTGCAGCGTGTCGACGAACGCGCTGTTGGCGAGGAGCCCGCACCACGCCCCGAGCAGCGCGGCGGAGCCGACCCCGTTGGCGTCGCGTCCCGCGACCGCGTTGCGCGCGGCGATGACCAGCGTCCCCCCGAGCAGGACGAGCAGCGCGGCGAGCCCGAGCGGCCCCTGCTCGGCCATCACGCGCACGTAGATGCTGTGCGCGGAGATCGGCGACACGCGCTCGAACTGCCCCGGCCCGACGCCCAACAGGTGGGTCTCGGCCAGTCGCACTCCGCTGCGCTGGGCATCGAAGCGGTTGGAGTCGTAGCGCTGCGACTGGGCGCGCTCGCGCAACAGGTTCTCGGCGCCGGACAGCGCGATCGCCGTCACGCCGAGCGCTCCGAGTGCGAGCACGATCGCAAGCGCGGCGGCGACCTGCGGGCCGGAGTTTGCGCGGGCCGCCAGCACGGCGAGCATCACGATCAGCGCGACGAAGAAGTTCAACCAGGCGGCGCGCGAGTAGGCGAAGAGGATGCCGAGCGCGAGCACCGCGAGCAGGGCCAGTGCGGTGCCGCGGCGCAGGCGCAGCAGGCGCGGCCCGAGCGCCTCTTCGAGCAGTATCGCGGCGGCGGGGACGAGGTAGGGCCCGAACACGTTGGGGTCCTTGAAGAGTCCCTGCGCCCGCACGCCCTCACCGATCAATGTGCTGCGCCCGGGGAGCGGGGCACCGAGCACGGCCAGCACCGCCAAGCCGGCCGACAGCACCGCGCCGGCGATGTAGGCGCCGACGACGAGGCGCACGCGTCGCGGTGTGGTCGCCCACGCCGCGAGCCAGACCGCCAGGACGACGAGGTAGAGCGTGATGCCGAAGAAGCGCAGGGCGCCGCCGAAGTCCGCGGCGCCCATCGCGGACAGCAGATTGATGGCGAGCAGGGCGACCAGCGCGAGCAGCATCGAGACGGGGACCCGGCGGAGGTCCAGCCCGCCGCGCGCGAACGCGAGCCCGAACGCGATCGCGAGCAGCGCGTCCGACGGCGCCGGCTCGATCTTGACGACGCCGAGCGCGAGGAAGCCGAAGGCGACCACCGTCTCGTAGCTGGCGGCGGCGAGCGCCAGCGCGGCCCCGGCGGCGGCGACCGCGCCGATGACCGCCTGCGACGGCGGCCGGCGCGACAGCAGCGTCCCCAGCGCAACCGCGGCCGCGAGCGTGAATACCGCGATCGCCGTGGCCCCTGGGCGCAGACGGCCGGCGAGCGCACCGGCCGACGGCCGGACACGGCCCGGCGCGGCGAGCGGGAGGCTCATGCCGCCCTCTTCGCGCGGAGGCCATCGAAGTGAGGCTGGAGACGCTCACCGAGGCCGCCGAGCTCGAGGCGCTCGGCGCGCAATGGGACACGCTGGTGCGGGCGATGCCGCGGCCGAGCCCCTTCCTGCTGCACGGCTGGCTGTGCGCGTGGTGGGCCCACTACGGCGCACGCGGCGAGCTGCGCGTGCACGTCGCGCGCGAGGACGGACGCCTGCTGGCGGCGCTGCCGCTGTGGGTGCGCCGGCGCGCCGGCGTGCGCGTGAGCAGCTTCCTCGGCGGCGACGCGTCGGCGCTCGCCGATCTGCTCGTGGCCGACGGCGCGCCTCCATCCACGGCCGCAGCACTCGCCGCCCACGCCGGCGCTGACAGCACCGACGTCGCCGACCTGTTCGGGCTGCCGGGGGAGAGCGTCCTCGCGGGCGCGGTCGGGCCGGGCGCCCTCACGCTGGTCCCGCGCGCCGCGGCGCCGGTACTCGATCTCCACCCGAGCTGGGAGGAGGTCTACCGCGCGCGCACGTCGGCGAAGCGCCGCAGCCTGCACCGCCGCCGGCGGCGCCAGCTCGGCGCGCTCGGCCCGTTGAGCATCGAGCTCGCGCGCACGCCCGAGGAGCTCGCCCCGGCGCTCGAGGAGGCCTTCCGCCTGCACGACCTGCGCTGGCGCGACCGGCCCGAGGCATCGGGTTTCGCCACGCCGGCGGGCCGCGCGTTCCACCGCGCCGCGCTGCGCTCGATCGCCGGCGTCGGCGTGCCGCGGATCCTGCTCGTCCGCGTCGGCGGGCGCGCGATCGCGTGCAACTACTTCCTGCTGCTGGGCGAGTGCATGTACTTCCACGAGCTGGCGTTCGACCCCGCGTTCGCGCGCGTCTCTCCCGGCCAGGTCGCGACGCTCGACGCGCTCGCCGCCGCGGCCGGCGAGGGCGCACGCCGGGTCGAGTTCCTGGGCGGCACCGAGCGCTACAAGCTCGAGCTGGCCGACCGCGTCGAGCCGCTCTATGAGGGCATCGGCCTCGCGCACACGCGCCGCGGCCGGGCCGCCGCGACCGTCCGCCTCGCCGCGCTCGGCGCCCGCCGGACGCTGAAGCGAACGCCGGTCCGGCGCGTCTACTACGACCATCTCGCCCCCGTCCATCGCGCGATCCGGCGCCTGCGCAGCTGAGCCATGAGCGCCGCGAGGTCGGCGCGCCGGGGCACGAGGGCGGCCGGCGCCAGGCCGCAGCGGAAGCCGAACGCGGATGCCGCGGTCGCCCCGCCGCACAGCAGCGCCGCGCTCGCGGCGATCGCCGCGCCGGAGGCGCCCAGCGACGGGATCAGCAGCAGGTCGAGCACGATTCCCGTCGGAAGCGAGACGAGCGGCCCGAGCGATGAGAGCCCCGGTGAGGCCGATGCGAGCAGCGCGCTGCTGAACACCGCGTTGGCTGCGAA
>Ga0070683_100005666_pt1 | contig 10426 bp, 10 predicted proteins | sample KBSC713LmetaG_FD_64662 | JGI IMG/M metagenome (GOLD analysis project Ga0070683, IMG submission 64662) | Corn rhizosphere microbial communities from Kellogg Biological Station, Michigan, USA - KBS C7.1-3L metaG | ecosystem: Host-associated > Plants > Roots > Rhizosphere ... | reverse complement strand
CTCTTTGAGGTGAAACGGGTCATCGTCGGGCAGGACAAGATGATCGAGCGGATGTTCGTGGCGCTCCTTTCGCGCGGACACGTGCTGCTCGAAGGCGTCCCCGGCGTCGCCAAGACCCTCGCGGTCGAGACGCTCGCCAAGGTGGTCGGCGGCACGTTCTCCCGCATCCAGTTCACGCCCGACCTGGTGCCGGCGGACGTCATCGGCACCCGCATCTACCGGCAGTCCAGCGAGAAGTTCGACGTCGAGCTCGGCCCGGTGTTCGTCAACTTCCTGCTGGCCGACGAGATCAACCGGGCCCCGGCCAAGGTGCAGTCCGCGCTGCTGGAGGTCATGGCCGAGCAGCAGGTGTCGATCGGCGGGCAGACCTACGAGGTGCCCCGGCCATTCCTGACCATGGCCACCCAGAACCCGATCGAGCAGGAGGGCGTCTATCCGCTCCCCGAGGCTCAGCGCGACCGCTTCCTGATGAAGATTCACGTTGGTTACCCGACCGACGCCGAAGAGCGCGAGATTGTCTACCGGGTGAGCGTCGCCATCCCGGAGCCGCTCACCGTGCTCAACCCCGACGAGCTGATGACCCTGCAGGGCAGGGCCGACGAGGTTTTCGTGCACAACGCGCTGGTCGACTACGCGGTGCGCCTGGTCCTGGCCACCCGCGACCCGGCCAACCACGGTCTGGCCGACATCTCGCCGCTGATCCAATACGGCGCCAGCCCCCGCGCCTCGCTCGGCATCATCCGGGCCTCCCGCGCGCTTGCCCTGATGCGCGGGCGGGACTACTCCCTGCCCCAGGACATCCAGGACATCGCGCCGGACATCCTGCGGCACCGGCTCGTGCTCTCGTACGACGCGCTGGCCGATGACGTCCCGGCCGACGAGATCGTGTCGCGAGTGCTCGCCGCCGTGCCGCCGCCCACCGTGGCGCCCCGGCAGAACGCGACCAACGCGCCGATCTCGGCCGGTGCGCCCGGCGCGGCGGGCGGTTGGCCGGCCCGATGAGTAAAGGGCTCACCGCCCTCGCCCGGCTTCGCCGCCGCTCCGACGGCGCCGGGGAAGCGACCGGGCCGCGGACCGCGCTGGCCGACGCGCGCGGTCCGGTGCCACTGGACAACGGCCGGGCCGAGGTCGTCTTGAGCCGTATGCAGCTGCTCATCACCCGCAAGCTCGACGGCCTGCTCCAGGGCGACTACCTCGGCCTGCTGCCCGGGCCGGGCACCGAGCCGGGGGAGTCACGGGAGTACCGCCCGGGCGACGACGTCCGGCGCATGGACTGGCCGGTGACCGCGCGGACCACGATCCCCCACGTGCGCCAGACCGTGGCCGACCGCGAGCTCGAGACGTGGATGGCGCTGGACCTGTCGGCCAGCCTCGACTTCGGTACCGCGCTGTACCTCAAGCGCGACCTCGCCGTCGCCGCCGCGGCGGCCATCTCGCACCTGACCGTCCGGGGCGGCAACCGCATCGGCGCGGTCCTCGGCACCGGCTCGCAGCTGACCCGCCTGCCCGCGCGGTCCGGCCGCAAAGAGGCGCAGGGCATGCTGCGCACGATCGCGATGACCCCGCCGCGGTCCGGCCGGGCCGATCTCGGCGCGCTGGTCAACATGCTCAACCGCCCGCCCCGCCGGCGCGGCCTGGCCGTCGTCATCTCCGACTTCATGACCCCGGTCGAGCAGTGGGCCCGGCCGCTACGCAAGCTCGGCGTCCGCCACGACCTGCTGGCGATCGAGATCGTCGACCCGCGTGAGCTGGAGCTGCCCGACGTCGGGGTGATTGCCCTCATCGACCCGGAGACCGGCCAGATGCACGAGGTGCAGACCGCCGATCCCAAGCTGCGCTACCGGTACGCCGAGGCGGCCGCCGCCCAGCGGGCCGAGATATCTTCGGCACTGCGCGGCGCCAACGCGGCCCATCTGCGGCTGCGCACCGACTCCGACTGGCTGCTTGACATCGTGCGGTTCGTGGCCGCCCAGCGCCACGCCCGCACGAGGGGGACGACACGATGATCCGCTTTCTCTCACCGATCTGGCTGCTGGCGCTGCTGCCGGTCCTGTTCCTGGCCGGCGTCTACGTGTGGCGCCAGCTGCGCCGCCGCGCGTTCGCGGTCAAGTTCACCAACGTCGACCTGCTGCGCAACCTCGTCCCCAAGGGCATCGGGGCGCGTCGCCACGCGGCCGCCGGGGTGTTCCTGATCGCCCTCGCGACGCTCGCGTTCGGCATGGCCCGACCCTCGATCGACCACAAGGAGCCGCTCGAGCGGGCCACGATCATGCTCGCGATCGACGTCTCGCTGTCCATGCAGGCGACCGATGTCCAGCCGTCGCGCATCGAGGCGGCCAAGTCGGCCGCGAAGGACTTCGTGAAGCAGCTGCCCGCCGCCTACAACGTGGGGCTTGTCTCGTTCGCCAAGTCGGCCAACGTCCTCGTCTCGCCGAGCAAGGACCGCAACGCGATCCTGCAGGGCATCGACAGCCTGCAGCTGCAGGAGGCGACGGCCACCGGCGAGGCGGTCTTCACCAGCCTCGACGCCATCCGATCGGTGCCGGCCGACGGGGCCAACGGGGTACCGCCGGCGCGCATCGTGCTGCTCTCCGACGGCTACCGCACCGCGGGCCGGTCGATCGAGGACGCGGCCAACGCCGCCGCGGCGGCCGCGGTGCCGGTCTCGACGATCGCGTTCGGCACGGACGACGGGGTCGTGCGCATCGGCAACCAGACCCAGCGGGTGCCGGTGGACCGGCCGTCGCTGCAGAAGCTGGCCGAGGTCACCAAGGGCTTCTTCTACGAAGCGGCCAGCAAGGACGAGCTCAAGCGGGTGTACCAGGACATGGGCAGCTCGATCGGCTACCGCACGCAGCCGCGCGAGATCACCCAGTGGTATCTGGGCATCGGTCTCGGGTTGGCGCTCATCGGCGGGGCGCTGAGCCTGCTGTGGGGATCTCGACTTCCATAAGGGCCCAGGCCCTTCAGTGGGCGCCGACCAGGTAGAAGAGGACGGCGACCCAGCAGGCCGCCAGCGCAAAGCCGACGGGCGCGAGATAACGGCTCATGACGACTCCAACGGTGTGTCTCGGGTGAAGTGCGATACACACGGCGTCGCAGCCGGGCAGGAAAGAAGGGTCAGCGTGCGCTGACGAGGGCCCGACTACGACTGGAAGGATCGCTATCTCGCACAGCGATCACCTCCCAGAAGGAGCCCCCGCACCGGGCGGCAGGCAGTTATCGAGCCACAAACGCAAAGAGCTTACCGTGCATGTGCAGCATTCACACCATCGGCCGTCCGGGCCACCCCGGTCGGGTTGCCGACCGTTGCCGACTAGGCTCCAGACGGATCACCAGAGGACGGAATGAGGTAGCCGTGGCGCGGACCGTGCTGGTCACCGGGGGCAATCGGGGCATCGGGCTGGCAATCGCCCAGGCATTCGCGGCGCAGGGCGACCGGGTGGCCATCACCCACCGGGGCAGCGGGGCGCCCACCGGGCTCTTCGGGGTGAGCTGCGACATCACCGACAACGCGCAGGTCGACGCCGCCTTCACCCAGGTCGAAAACGAACTCGGACCGGTCGAGGTGCTCGTGGCCAACGCTGGGATCACGGCCGACACGCTGCTGTTGCGGATGAGCGAGGACGACTTCGAGCGGGTCGTCAACACCAACCTCACGGGGGCATACCGGTGCGCCAAGCGGGCGGCCGGCAAGATGCTGCGCGCCCGGTGGGGCCGGATGATCTTCATTTCGTCGGTTGTCGGCCTGTACGGCAGCCCGGGCCAGGTCAACTACGCGGCCAGCAAGGCCGGCCTGGTGGGCATCGCGCGTTCGATAGCGCGAGAATTGGGCAGTCGCAACATCACCGCCAACGTCGTCGCCCCGGGGTTCGTGGAGACCGAGATGACCGCCGTGCTTCCCGAGGCGACGCAGGCGGAGTACAAGAAGAACATTCCGCTCGGCCGGATGGCCGCGCCCGCGGAGGTCGCCGGCGCGGTGACCTGGCTGGCCAGCGACGCGGCCGGCTACGTGACCGGAGCCGTCATCCCCGTCGACGGCGGACTAGGTATGGGGCACTGAGGGAGGCCGACAAAATGGCTGGAGCACTTGAAGGCAAGCGGTTGCTGGTGACCGGGGTCATCACCGACCAGTCGATCGCCTTCTCGGTCGCGCGGATCGCGCAGGAGCAGGGCGCGACGGTCGTGCTGACCGGGTTCGGCCGGCTGTCCCTTGTGGAGCGGATCGCCAAGCGGCTGCCGTCCCCACCGCCGGTGATCGAGCTCGACGTGACCAACCAGGAGCACCTCGACGGCCTGGCCGACAAGGTCCGGGAGCACGTCGACGGGCTCGACGGGGTCATGCATTCGATCGCGTTCGCGCCGGCCAGCTGCCTGGGCGGCGGGTTCCTCGACGCGCCGTGGGCAGACGTCGCGACCGCGCTGCAGGTCTCCACGTTCTCCTACAAGGCTCTGGCGACCGCCTGCCTGCCGCTCATGCAGGCCGGCGGGTCGATCGTCGGGCTCACCTTCGACGCCAGCAAGGCCTGGCCCGTGTACGACTGGATGGGCGTCGCCAAGGCCGGCCTCGAGTCGACGTCGCGCTACCTCGCGCGGGACCTCGGGTCCCGGGGTATCCGGGTCAACCTCGTCGCCGCCGGCCCGCTGCGGACGATGGCGGCCAAGTCGATCCCCGGCTTCTCGGCGTTCGAGGACTCATGGGCCAAGAACGCGCCGCTCGGCTGGGACCTGACCGACCAGGGGCCGGCCGCCAAGGCCTGCTGCATGCTCATGTCCGACTGGTTCCCGGCCACGACCGGCGAGATCGTTCACGTCGACGGCGGCTTCCACGCGGTCGGTGGCGCCTAGTGCAAGCCGGTTACGACGCCTTCCTGCTCGTCTCGTTCGGCGGTCCCGAGGGGCCGGACGACGTCATCCCGTTCCTGGAAAACGTCACGCGCGGGCGCGGCATCCCGCGCGAGCGGCTCGAGCAGGTCGCCGAGCACTACCACCACTTCGGCGGCGTCTCACCGATCAACGCCCAGTGCCGGGCGCTGCTCGAGGCGCTGGATCTGCCGCTTCCCAAGTACTGGGGGAACCGCAACTGGCACCCGTTCCTCGCCGACACCGTGGCCCAGATGAAGGCCGACGGGGTCGAGCGGGCGCTCGCGTTTGTCACCAGCCCCTACGGGTCGTACTCGTCCTGCCGCCAGTACCTGGAGGACATCGAGGCCGCACGATCCACAGTGGAGATTCACAAGATCCGGCACTTCCACGACCACCCGGCGTTCATCCAGGTGCACGCCGATGCCGTCCGGGCGGCGCTGGCCACGTTTCCCGAGCGGGCCCCGGCCCGGGCGCGGATCGCGTTCACCGCCCACTCGATCCCGTCCACAATGGACGCCAATAGCGGGCCGGGCGGGGTCGGGCGCTACAGCGCCCAATTGCGCGAGACGGCCGAACTGGTGGCCGGGGCGGCCGCTCCCGAGCTCGGCTGGGACCTGGTCTGGCAGAGCCGCTCCGGGCCGCCACAGATGCCCTGGCTGGAACCGGACATCAGCGACCACCTCGAGTCCTTGGCCAAGAGCGGGGTCACCGAGGTCGTGGTGAGCCCGATCGGGTTCATCTCCGACCATCTCGAGGTGCTGTGGGACCTCGACGTCGAGGCGGCGCAGACGGCCGAACGGCTGGGGCTGCGCGTGGCGCGGGCCGCGACCCCGGGTGTCGACCCGCGTTTTGTCGGATTGGTCCGGGAACTGGTCCAGGAACGGCTGGACCCCGAACGTGTGGTTCGTCACGGGCTGGGACGGGTCCCCACCTGGGATTTCTGCCCGGCCGACTGTTGCTTGCCGGTAAAACGGCCGGGCTGACGGAAACAACCGGAAACGTGGGTAGGGGACCATTGTGCGCGTGAGAGAACGCAAGCCAGTCGAAACCTGGCTGACCGACATGGACGGGGTCCTCGTGCATGAGGGGCAGCCCGTGCCCGGTGCGCCCGACTTCGTCAACAAGCTGCGCAGCTCCGGCCGGCCGTTTCTGATCCTGACCAACAACTCGATCTATACCGCTCGGGACCTGCAGGCGCGCCTGCGCCGGCTCGGCTTCGACGTGCCCGAGGCGGCCATCTGGACCTCGGCGCTGGCCACCGCCGAGTTCCTCAATGGACAGCGTCCGGGCGGCACGGCCTACGTCATCGGCGAGGCCGGGCTGACCACCGCGCTGCACGAGGTCGGCTACATCCTCAGTGACCACGACCCGGACTACGTGGTCCTGGGCGAGACCCGCACCTACAGCTTCGAGGCCATCACCAGCGCGATCCGGCTGATCAACGACGGGGCGCGGTTCATCTGTACGAACCCGGACCCGACCGGGCCGTCCAGCGAGGGAGCGCTGCCGGCGGCCGGCTCGGTCGCCGCGCTGATCTCGAAGGCGACCGGGGTCGAGCCGTACTTCATCGGCAAGCCCAACCCGATGATGATGCGCTCCGCGCTGAACACGATCGACGCGCACTCGGAGACGACCGCGATGATCGGCGACCGCATGGACACCGACGTCCTGTGCGGGCTGGAGGCCGGCCTGGAGACGATCCTGGTGCTGACCGGGATTTCCACGGCGGCCGACGTCGAGCGCTACCCCTACCGACCCTCGCGCATTCTGGCGTCGGTGGCCGAGCTCATCGACGAGGTCTGAACCGCGGTTTATATAAGCGGCGCGTTGCAGGCCGCCACCAGAGCGCGGCGGCAGGCCGTCGTGAGCGGGCGCAGCGCCGCGTCCCGCTGCTGCATCTCATAACCGTTGACCGCACCACCCGGCGCGGCGTGCTCGGCCAGGGCCAGAACCCGGTCGAGCACGCTGGCCCGGGCGTAGAGCCGGCGGGCCCGCGGGTCGTAGCCGGGCGGCAGATCGGTGGCGCCGTCGGGCTTGCGCAGCGCGGTGATCGCGCCGGCCAGCTCCGGGCGCCACTGCGCGATGTCCAGCTTGGCCAGCTCCCGGGTCGCCTCGGCGAGGGCCATCGACAGCTCGGCCTCGGCCTCGGCGGCCGACAGCTCGTCGACGGTGAGCGGGTGACCGGGCTCCAGAACGTATGCCCGCCAGAGCACCGTCTCGAACGTGACCCCGGATCCGGACGTGTGGCTTCGCACCTCGGGCACGTAGCCCAGCGCCGTCGCGGCCCCGCGGGCGACCACGCCCTCGCCGGCCACCAGCGCAGCGCCGCTGAACTGCCCCGGCCCGGGCAGCCCGCGCGGGTCGCCGGGGGCGGGCAGCACCAGGCGCACCTCGTCGGGGTGCAGCTTGGACATCGCCGAGATGCCTTCGGCCAGGGAGACGTCGGTCCAGGTGCCGGGAGCGTCGGCGACCATGTGCTCCTCATCGCCGGCGATCTCGGCGGCGGCGTCGTCATATGGCACGAGACCGGCGCGCCACGCGCGGACCCATGCCACGAAACGCGCCGAGCGGCGCACCGGAAGGGTCGCCGCGCGTGCTGCGGGGGACATGCTGGCAAGGGTACGTGCTGACTGCCCGGTATGTCTCGCGGGCGCGGGGGTGATCAGCGGTTAGGCTCACCGGCCATGGACGTCCTGGCGACAGACGACTGGCGGCGCCGACGCACCGTTGCGGAGGTTGACGCCGAGCCCGACCTCGTGGTGGAGGACGCCGAATCCGGCTTCTGCGGGGCGGTTGTCGGCTTCGAGTACGGGGCCGTGGTGCTCGAGGACCGGCACGGCAAGCGGCGCAACTTTCCGCTCGCGCCGGCCGGGTTCCTCCTCGACGGCGACCCGGTGACCCTGCGAAAACCGGCCCGATCGGGCGCTGTTTCAAAGCCCCGCCGTCGTACTGCCTCAGGTTCGATCGCCGTGGACGGGGTGACCGCCCGGGTCGCGCGGGCCAGCCGGATCTGGGTCGAGGGTGTGCACGACGCCGCGCTGGTCGAGCGGATCTGGGGCGACGACCTGCGCATCGAGGGCGTGGTCGTGGAGCCGCTGGACGGCGTCGACGAGCTGCCATCGGCGGTCGCGGAATTTGGCCCCGGCCCGGACGCCCGGCTCGGGGTGCTCGTCGACCACCTCGTGCCGGGCTCCAAGGAGAGCCGGATCGTGGCGTCGGTGACCTCACCGCACGTCCTGGTCACCGGCCACCCGTACGTTGACATCTGGCAGGCGGTCAAGCCCGAGCGGCTGGGCATCCGGGCGTGGCCGGTCGTCCCGCCGGGGCGGCCCTGGAAGGAGGGCGTCTGCGCGGCGCTCCGGGTGGCCGAGCCGGCCGAGCTGTGGCGGCGGATCCTGAGCCGGGTGTCGTCGTTCCGGGACGTGGAGACCCCGCTGATCGGGGCGATGGAGCGGCTGATCGACTTCGTCACCGAGCCGTCGTAAGGACAGCGGTCGACGCCAGCGGTTCGCGGGAGAAGACGAGCGTCGCGATGTCCAGCGCGGTCACCTCACCCAAGCTGTCCCGAATGACCCGCAGAATCTCGCCATCGTTCTCGCCCGAACGACCACGCCAGCGGTCCAGCCCGTCGGCGGTGAACCGCCACGGCTCGTCGGCGACGGTGATCGGGGTGACGACCAGTTCCTGGGCGACCCCGTCCCAGGCGGCGCTGTACTCGCGGCCCATCCACCACCAGGTGCCGGTCAACGGTTCGAGCTCGGTCGGCGGCGGGGCGCCCGGCCGCCAGGCGGTGACCGGGTCCGGCTCCCGGTCCAGGACCGCGGTGAGCAGGTCCAGGCCGAGGTTCCAGAGGCTTCCGCCGTACAGGGTGTAGGCGTTGGCCAGCCCGACGACCGCGGTGCGGGACGGGCGGTGGACGGACAGCGTCGACAGATAACCGGGCATGGAGCCGCTGTGCCCGACGAAGACCCGCTCCCCCCGGCGCCAGAGCTGCAGCCCGAGGCCGTGGCCCTGACTCCACGTGGCCAGGTCACTGATGACGACCGGCGCGCACATCTCGGAAACGCTGGCGGGCGCCAGTACACCGGGATCAGGCTCGGCCAGAAAGGACGCCCACTTCGCCAGGTCGGCGATCGTCGACCAGAGCTGGCCGGCCGGGGCCATCGCGCCGGCGTCGAGCCGCGGCTCCTCGCGGAGCGTGTCGTGCCACGGGTGGACGACGTAGCCGCGGGCGAACGGGTCGGTCGGGTGATAGGTGGTGCGGGCCATCCCGAGCGGCTCGAGGAGCCGGGTCTTGACGAGCGAGGTCCAGTCCCGCTCGGCCAGCCGGGTGAGCACGGCGCCCAGGAGCCCGTAGGCCAGATTGGAGTAGTGGAACCCGCGCAGCGGCGGGTAGGCGACCTTGTCCGGGGTCAGGTCGGCCAGAAATGTCTCGAGGTCGACCCCGGCCGTGCGCTCCCACCACTCGCCGTCCGGCTCGCGCTGCATGCCGCCGACGTGCCCGAGCAGCTGGCGCAGGGTCACGCCGCCGACCGGGGTGCCGGGCAGGTGCCGGTAGAGCAGGTCGTCCAGGGCCAGTTTCCCGGCGTCGCGCAGCGCCAGCACGAGGACGGCGGTCAGGGTCTTGGTGATCGAGCCGATGCGAAACTGCAGGTCGGCGTCGACCCCGGGGGTGACGTGGACGAGTTCACCGTCGCGGACGACGCCGAAGACCAGGCACGGCACCCGGCCGCGCTGTTGCGCCTGGGCGACCAGTTCGTCGACACGGGACGCGGTCTCAGCTAGCAGTGCCACGTTTGATCCAACGGCAAACGGGGCCGGAAAGATTCGCCGGACGTGCGTTGACGTGCCACAGTCGAGGTGTGCCCGATGTATGGCTGGTCGTCTGGCTGGTCCTCGGCGTCGTGCTCGTCGTCGCGGAGCTGTTTACGACGACGTTTGTGCTGTTGATGCTGGCGGCCGGCGCTTTCGCCGCGGCGGCCGCGGCCGCACTGGATGTCGGCGTCGTGGGGCAGGGCCTCGTCTTTGCCCTCGTCTCGGCGCTGGCGCTCTTCGGCGTGCGCCCGGCCCTGCGCCAGCACCTGAAGGGCTCCGAAAGCGACACCCCGATGGGGGTCAGCGCGATCGAGGGCTCGAGCTGCCTCGTCGTCGAGGAGATCGACGAAGATCACGGCCTGGTGAAAATCGAAGGTGAACTGTGGCGAGCGCGCCCCTATGACGCAACCCAGGTGATCCCGGCGGGCGAACGGGTCCGCGTGGTGGAGATCAAGGGCGCCACGGCCATGGTGTGGAGGGACTGAGAATGGGTGCCATCGAACTCGTCCTGTTGGTGATCGCGGTCGGCCTCGGGCTGATCGTGCTGGTGACGCTCGTCCGGTCGGTGCGCGTGGTCCCGCAGCAGACCATGGAGATCGTCGAGCGGCTCGGCAAGTACAACCGCACGCTGACGCCCGGGCTGAACCTGCTGGTGCCGTTCTTGGACTCGGTGCGCAAGAAGCTGGACATGCGCGAGGTCGTCACCACGTTCCCGCCGCAGCCGGTGATCACCTCCGACAACCTC
>Ga0070683_100005661_pt1 | contig 10432 bp, 7 predicted proteins | sample KBSC713LmetaG_FD_64662 | JGI IMG/M metagenome (GOLD analysis project Ga0070683, IMG submission 64662) | Corn rhizosphere microbial communities from Kellogg Biological Station, Michigan, USA - KBS C7.1-3L metaG | ecosystem: Host-associated > Plants > Roots > Rhizosphere ... | reverse complement strand
GGGACCCATCCGGCAGACCTGATACCTAGAAACATCGACAACTTCAGGCGGCAGCTTAAGCGATCCGGCCTTATGGTCGACTGGCGCCACGAGCTGTCCACCACTGATCCGGCCTATTACAAGTGGACCCAGTGGCTGTTTCTGCAGCTCTACAACCGCGGCCTCGCCTATAAGAAGCGCGCGGCGGTGAACTGGTGCCCGAACGACAAGACCGTCCTTGCGAACGAGCAGGTCATCGCCGGCGAGTGCGAGCGGTGCGGCGCGAAGGTCGAACAGCGGTTCCTGGAGCAGTGGTTCTTCCGAATCACTGACTATGCCGGACGCCTGCTCGAGAACCTCGACACGATCGATTGGTCGGAATCGACGAAACAGGCGCAACGCAACTGGATTGGCCGGTCGGACGGCGCCGAGATCGCATTTCGGGTCCAGGACCTCGAGGTCTTCACCGGCGTGGCGACCATTGCGGCCGGCGCGAGCGGCGAATTCGTCATGGAGCCGGTCGACATCAAGGTGTTCACGACGCGTCCGGACACGATTTTCGGCGCGACGTACCTCGTGCTCGCGCCCGAGCACCCGCTGGTCGACAACCTGACGACGAGCGAGCAGCGCGAGGCGGTGAAGGAGTACACGCGTCAGGCCGCGAACCAGGATCTCGTATCGCGGAAGGTGAACAAGGAGAAGACCGGCGTCTTCACGGGTTCGTTCGCGATCAATCCGGCGACGAAGCAGCCGATCCCGATCTGGATCGCCGACTACGTGCTCATGGAGTACGGCACCGGCGCGATCATGGCCGTTCCCGCGCACGACGAACGCGATTTCGAGTTTGCGAAAGTCTTCGATCTCGAGATCAAGCGCGTCGTTGCAGGGAAGGGCGCCGCGGACGCGCGCCTGGAAGCGGCGTACACCGAAACATCGAATGTCTCGCTGGTGAACTCGGCACAGTTCAGCGGCCAGTCGATCGCGGACGGAACGAAGAAGATCGTCGCGTGGCTCGCGGCGAACGGTCACGCAAAGCCGGTGGTGAACTACCGTCTGCACGACTGGTGCATCTCGCGTCAGCGATATTGGGGTCCGCCGATTCCGATCATCTACTGCGAGACGTGCGGAACGGTGCCCGTTCCTGAAAAGGATCTCCCGGTCGAGCTCCCGCACGTCGAGGACTTCAAGCCGGACGACACCGGTGTATCGCCGCTGGCGCGCGTCGAGTCGTGGTACAAGGTGAAGTGCCCGAGCTGCGGCGGCGACGCGCGTCGCGAGACCGACGTGTCCGACACGTTCCTCGACAGCGCCTGGTACTTCCTGCGCTATCCGAGCACCGACTTCAATAACGTCGCATTCGACAAAGCGATGACCGAGAAGTGGCTGCCCGTGACGTCGTACATCGGAGGCAACGAGCACGCGGTATTGCACTTGTTGTATTCGCGTTTCGTAACGATGGTCCTGAAGGACGCCGGGCTGCTGAACTTCGAGGAGCCGTACACGAAGTTTCGCGCGCACGGCATGATCGTCCGCGACGGCGCGAAGATGTCGAAGAGTCGCGGCAACGTCGTGAACCCCGACGAGTACATCGAGAAGTGGGGCGCGGACACGTTCCGCACCTATCTCATGTTCCTCGGACCATACGAAGAGGGCGGCGACTTCCGCGACCAGAGCATCGCGGGCGTCCGACGCTTCCTCGATCGTCTGTGGGGCTCGGTCATCGACGCGACGGCGGACACGGCGTCCAGCGAGCCGGATCAGCAGGTCATGCGCAAGCTGCATCAGACCATCAAGAAGGTCACGCACGATCTCCCGACGCTGAGCTACAACACGGCGGTCGCGGCGATGATGGAGTACATGAACGTCCTCCGGCGCGGCGAGCGCACCGCTCATCGCGCCGAGATCGAGCCGTTGGTGCAGCTCGTGGCGCCGTTCGCGCCGCATATTGCCGAAGAACTGTGGGAGAAACTCGGCCACACGCACAGCGTGTTCGATGCAGGCTGGCCGGTGTTCGATGAAGCGCTCGCCACGGACGACGCAGTTACGATCGCCGTGCAGGTTGGTGGAAAAACGCGCGGAACCATCTCTGCTCCGCGCGGCGTCGATCAGGCCGCCGCGCTCGAGTTGGCGCTCGCCGATCCGAACATCTCGAAGTTCGTCGGGGGTCCGCCGAAGAAGGTCATCTATGTTCCGGGCCGACTCCTCAACATCGTCGTCTAGAACGCGAACTTCGCGGATAGTCCGACCCGCGATCCAACGATCGGGCTGATCGACACGCGACTCGTCTCACCGGGGCGAGTCGCGTGGACCCATCGTTCCGGTCCTGCGAGCCCGATCAACGTTCCGACGAGCGAGCCTCCGACGGCCAGCACGCTGCCCGCGACGAGTGCCTTCTGTTCTGCGTTGAGTCGAATGAACGTTCCCGGCGGATCGTCGCCCGACGCGAATCCGATCAGCGCACCGATCCCTGCACCCGACGCAAAGCCGATTCCCCAGCCCTGCGCCCATCGGCCGCTATTTCCAAGACTGACTTCGATTTCGCCGAGACTATCGGCGGAGATCGTTGTCTGTCCCGCGTCCGTTTCCAGCATCACTCTGCCGGCATTCACCGAAAGGACGCGTCCGACGCGGGATCCAGCTCCGTCTCCGCCAATTCGAATCTTGCTTCCCGCCTCCACTGGGGCCGCGTCGGACATCGAGATCATCGTCCCGATCGCGCCGATGCTGAGCACACCATACGCGACAGCGATCGAGCCGCCGGTGATCGCCTCCGATTGAGCCTTGAGCGGGACACTCACCGCGAGACTCGTGACTAGAGCGATGAGAATATTTCGTCGGATCATGGGACCGTCTCGACCGTTGGATGGTGAGAGGTTATCGGATCGCTGATGCGCCCCCCATACGTCGAGTGACGTAGGTGTTCCCAGATACGCGACGTTTGCGAACCGATTGGCTCAGGCGATCGTTTTCGCCAGCCACTCTCCGACGTAGTATCCCACGATCGCGACGCCGAGTCCGATGACGAACATGTCGAGACCGGAACGGAAGACGCTTCGCCCGGTAAAGACCGAGCGCATCGCGCCGACGATCCAGTGCGACGCCATCGCGACGACGAATGCGACGATGATTGCCGTTTTCCCGGTCCAAATCAGAAATGGGAAAACCGGAATCAACGCGCCGATCGCGGTCGCAAGGCCGGTGACCCACGCTTCACGCAGCGGCGACATGTGCGGATCGCCGATGCCGAGCTCCTCGCGCACTTGCTCGTCGAGCATTTGCTCGGGATCCGCCATCACTTCTGTCGCGAGCGCTTGCGCGGATTCCTCCGACATGCCTTTCGCCTGATAGATGAGCGCGAGCTCGTCACGCTCGATCTCAGGCATCATCATGATCTCGTCGCGCTCCATCGCGATCTCGTTCGCGTAGACCTCTTGCTCGCTCTTCGCGGCGAGGTATCCGCTCGATCCCATCGACAGCGCGTCGGCGATGAGACCCGCGAAGCCCGCGACGATCACCGTGTGATGCGCCGAATCCGACGCTGCCCCGATCACCCCGGCGACGAGACCGAAGTTCGCGGTGAGACCGTCGTTGAATCCGTACACGACGTTCCGCAGGAACCCGCCGGACTCGGTGCGGTGCCACGGCTCGCCGGTCTTTCCAGAAATCTCATTGAGCGTCGACGCGTGCTCGGCCGACTCTCGGGCGAGTGTGAGCGACTCGTTTGCGCCTGGCGCTCCCCGCGCCGTGCGCCGGTGCATGTCGAGATAACCTTTGACTTCGCGTCCTTCTTCCGCGAGAAGCATTGGAAGGAGGAACCCAGGCCCGAACACTTTGCCGAGGGATGCCAAGAGACGCGTGCGTGTGCTGGGCGTGAACGTTCCCGGGTCGCGCCCGTGCTCGCGCAACAGTCCCCCCCACACTTCAACGTGCCGGTCTTCGACCTCGGCCAACCGCCGATACAACGCCTTCTTTTTCGCGTCGGGCTCGGCGGCGGACAACAACCGATACAGGTACGCGGCGTCTGCCTCGTCCTGCCAATGATGCTGGAACGCGTGGAGGTCCGGCGTTGCGCGCGGCGCGGTGCTGGTTGCCATGTCGTGAAGCTAACAAAAGGTGGAACCGCTCGGCCAACCCGCGCCGGACGCGAGTAAACCCTCTCGGCTGCCACTCGTGACTCATTCAACGCAACCCCAAACGGATCACGAGGTTTTATGCGTTTCTCCGCAATTCTCCCGACCGCGGTCGCCGTGTGTGCCGCCGCGACTTCGGTACATGCTCAAGCTCCGCGAATTACGCGAATCGGCCCGGGGGCCATCGTCGGCGGCGGAATGAATGGCTTTCTCGAGTCAGAGCCGCGCGCCGTCATCGGCGTCGGTACCACCAGCGCGGCAACCTCTCGCGACACGCTCGGCGTACTCGTCAGCACGATTCGCGTGGGCGGGCCCGCGGAAAAGGCCGGCATCGAAGAGGGTAATCGCATCGCGTCGATCAACGGCGTCAGTCTCAAGCTTTCTCCGTCCGACATCGGCGACGAGCAAATGGCCAGCGTATTGTCGCGCCGATTGAATCGCGAGCTCGACAAGCTCAAGCCGGGCGACGAAGTCGATCTCCGCGTCTATGCGAGTGGACAAACTAAGTCGATCAAGGTGAAGACCGTCGCGCCTGAAGATCTCTATGCGTCGGCCTCGACGCTTCCTTCGCGCCGCAATGACGATCGCGCCACGCTCGGCATCACGATCGGCGTCACCGGCACGTCGCGCGATACACTGGGTGTCTTCGTCATGGGTGTCGAAGACGGAAGTCCCGCGGCGAAGGCAGGACTGGAAGAGGGAAGCCGCATCGCCTCGATCAATGGTGTCGATGTCCGCGGCAAGAATTCGCGCGACGACAACAACGATGGCTTCATCGTCTTCCAGCAGCCGACGAATCTCAATCGTCTCGAGCGCGAGATGGCGAAGGTGAAGCCGGGCGACGACGTCGATCTCAAGGTGATCTACAACAACCAGACGAAGAACCTCAAGGTGAAAGCGGGACGCGCGATCGACGTTCGCCGCGGACGCTCGGTAACGATCACAAGAAGCGGCGACGATGCCATGCTGTCTCCGCGTATCGAGACACGCGTCGACCCGGGTCAATTCGGCGCCGACTTCCGCAAGGCGATGGAAGGCCTGCGGATCAACATGGGTCGCTTCGGCAACAGGATCGAATGGTAGACCAGGTACCAGGTACCAGGTACCAGGTACCTGGTACCTGGTATCTGGTATCTGCTTAGAATTCCACCTGCGCTCCAAGCTCGACGACTCTGTTCGGCGGAATGCTAAAGAACTCCGTCGCGGAGCGGGCATTGCGCGACATGACGACGAAGAGCTTTTTGCGCCAGCGTGCCATCTTTGGAAGCACGACGTCATCCGGCGCGCGACGCGTTCCCGGTTTCCGCTCGCCGCCCTGCGCGATGATGATTCGCTCACGGCCGAGATAGAATGTCGTGTCGTTCGGGCGCGCTTTGATGCCGAAGTCGCGAGCCCACTGCAAAATCTCCGGCACGTTCGGCTGTTCCATGAAGCCGTAGCGCGCGGTGATCCGGTAGAACCCGTGTTCGAGCTTGTCGACTGAAACGCGCTCGGCCGCTTTGATCTCTGGAACTTCCTGCGTCACGACCGACATCAGAATGACCTGTTCGTGCAGCACCTTGTTGTGCTTGAGGTGATGCAGCAGAACGACGGGCACACCGTCGTTTGACGACGTCATGAACACCGCCGTGCCTTGAACGCGATACGGCTTCTTTCGCCCGACGTCGCCGAGAAAGAGGTCGATCGGCAGCGACCCGGCGTGAAGGGCCTGGTTGAGCAGATGTCTGCCTTTCTTCCACGTGCTCATGAGCGTGAAGACGCCAGTCGCGATCACGAGCGGAACCCAACCGCCGGATTCGATCTTGATGATGTTCGCCGAGAACAGCGTGAGGTCGATCGCGAGGAAGATGAAGGTCAGCGGCAGAACGTGCGCGAGCGACCAGTTCCAACGGCCTCGCGCGACGATGTAGAAGAGCAGCGACGTGATTGCCATCGTCCCCGTGACCGCGATGCCGTACGCAGCGCCGAGATTCTGCGACGATCGGAATCCGATGACGAGCAAGAGGCAGCCGAACATCAACAGACGGTTGACCTCTGGAATGAAGATCTGTCCGGCTTCAGTCGCGGATGTGTGAACGATCGTCATGCGCGGCGAATAGCCGAGCTGCATCGCTTGCTGCGTGAGCGAGAACGCGCCGGAGATGAGCGCCTGAGACGCGATCACGGCGGCCAGCGTCGCGAGCACGGTCATCGGTATCAGCAACGCGTTTGGCGCGAGCAGGAAGAACGGGTTCGAGACCGCACTCGGATCCCGCAGCAATAGCGCACCTTGGCCCATGTAGTTGAGCACGAGCGCGGGGAGAACCAATGCGAACCATGCCAGGCGAATGGGTCGCTTCCCGAAGTGGCCCATGTCGGCGTACAGCGCCTCGGCGCCGGTAACGGCGAGAACGACGGCCCCAAGCGCGAGGAAGGCGAGATGCGGGTTAGCGATGAAGAACGCCGCGCCGTGCCACGGGTTGAGTGCCGCGAAGACGCTTGGCTGGTGGACGATCGCGCGAACGCCGAGGATCGCGATGGTGACGAACCAGATGGCCATGATCGGCCCGAACAGCAAGCCGACCTTGCTCGTTCCGAGCCGTTGGCCGCTGAACAGAATGAACAGGATGACGAAGCTGATCGCCACCGTGGCGTGGCTGATCGCCGGTGCCGCGACCGTCAAACCTTCGACGGCGCTCAAGACGGTGATCGCCGGCGTGATGATGCCGTCGCCGTAGAGAAGCGCGGCACCAAAAATTCCAAGGACCAGAATCGCCAGGCGTCGTTTCGAGTCCGCTCGTCGGCGCTCCTGCTGGAGGATCAGCGCGAGGAGCGCGAGGATGCCCCCTTCGCCGCGGTTGTCGGCGCGCATGATGAAGACGATGTACTTCACCGCGACGACAGTGATCAGCAGCCACACGATCATCGACAACAAGCCGAGAACATTCTCAGGTGTTGGCGCGATCGAGAATTCCTTCGATGTGAAACATTGCTGGAGAGCGTAGAGCGGGCTCGTTCCGATGTCGCCGTAGACGATCCCGAGCGCGGTGACAGAAAGAATCCCCAGGCGCTTTCCAGTCGGATGCTCCTCGACATGGTGGCGGGCAGGCACGGCGGCGTGGAATCCGGTCTGGCCGGCTGAGGGATGCGATCCTGTCGGCGGATTCGCTGCGGCGTGCGATCCTGAAATCGCGTTCGCTGGTGCTGATTGTTGAGGCGCTGCTACGGGTACGGCTGGCTTGTCCGTTCGCGGAGTAGGCTCCGGCTCTGGGGGCGGGGGTTCGCCCACGGATTGTTCAGCACGGCGTGACTCTCGTGACATGTATGAGTTGCGGGATAATCCCGCCTCGGTCGCAATGGGTTCCGGAGCTGACGAGCGCTCACGGTGTAACGCAAAAACGGGTCGCGGAACTCTGTCCGCGACCCGTATTTGAATTTAGCCCTGTTCTTGGCCCAGTCCACAACCGGCCCGACCGCTTCGTTTATTTCACCGCTGCCTCGATCTCCTCGGCGGCTCGGCGGATGATGTCGCGGAGCTTTTCGACTTTCTCCTTGTCCGAGATGTTCGACGTCGCGGCCTTGTATGTCGTCGTGGCCAGGCGCCGGAACGCCTCGTTGAGCTCCATCATCGGCTGGTCGGTGAATCCGCCGACAAAACGTGAGATTCGATCGAAGATGTCGTTGACCGTATTGCTGTGCTCGGCCAGATATTTCCGGCCTTCATCGGTGATCTCGTAGATCTTCTTGCCGCCTTCCTCGGGAACGACTCGGGCGTATCCGAGGTCTTCGAGCATCGTGAGGGTCGGGTAGACCGTGCCCGGGCTGGGAGCGTACGCGCCGCCAAAACGGCTCTCGAGGTCTTTGATGATCTCATAGCCGTGTCGCGGTTTCTCCTCGAGTAGGCGAAGAATTACGTACTTCAGGTCCCCTTGCTCGAACAGTCTAGCGGCACGACCGCGCCAGTGACCACGCCCTCGCTGCGGTCCGCCACCCCAGTCGCCTGAGAAATCCCAATTCCATTTGCCGCGGCGCTCACCGCAGTTGAAATCCTGAAAACCGAAAGCGAACGGACCGAACATAGGATAGCTCCGATATATCGTTGAATGACGGCGCGGAAGATATATCGTGCGTTATATCGGCGCAATAGGCGGCCGGGCGGCCGGCAGCCCGCGGCGGGCGGGGCCGTCGCGCCAGCCTCGGCACGGCCGTTGCCTTTCCTAGAAACCGGAGGCAGTGCCGCCTCCATTCAACCTTTGTGTGGGAGCAGCCAAATGGCGGACGATCTCAACCGCGACGGCCTCGACAATCAGGCGAAGGGCCTTGGAAGCGAAGTCAAAGGCAAAGTGCGCAATGCAGTTGGCGGACTGACCGGCGACTCGAGCGAGCAGGTCAAAGGCAAAGCCGAAGAGCTGAAGGGCAAAGCCCAGCGCAAGATCGGCGAAGCCGAATCAGATCTCGACGACTAGTCCCCGATCCACAATCGATCAAGTGGACCTTCGACGCGGCAGCGAACTCGTTTCGCTGTCGCGTTTTCGCTTTCCTCCAACCACCCCGCGTCATCGTTTCGTAATCCGGCCGCAAGTCCGGCTTCACTCGCCCTTCAAAGTTTTCTCATTCACGACTCACTGTCCGTTCACTGGTCGACAATGAGCACGCAACCTCGGGATCGTATCGTGGCGTCAGGCGACGAACACGGCGCCGAAATCCTCAACGGGGGAGGTAACGCATGCTCGGAGTACTGCTGGAATCCACTGCGCAAGCGCAGCGACGAGGCGGAGGCATGGCGCTCAGCGTCGTCACGCACGTCGCGCTCATCGGCCTCGCAACCGCGGCCACGGTTCACAGTGAACCGGCGAAGACCAAGAAGATCGAAGTGGTCACCCTGCGGCTCGACAAACCGGCTGAGATCAAGCCGGTCGAGGTGAAACGCAGCGACGCTCCGGTGATCATGAAGCTCACCTCGACGCCCACCATCCCGGTCATCAACGTGGTCGCGCCTACCGTCGTTCCGCCGACCCTTCCGCCGATCAACGCCGGCGGTACGCCAACGCCGGATGACTTCGTCGTGACGCGCGGCGGAAACGGAGGACACACAGGCCCGATTTCTCTGATCGACGACGGCCCGTCGACCGGCGGCAACGAGTGGGTCGGCAACGAAGTGATGATGCACATCCTCACGGCCGCAAAACCGCGCTATCCCGAGTCGCTCCGACAGGCGGGGATCGACGGCAGCGTGCTCGTTCAATTCACGGTCGACACACTTGGGCGCGTCGAAGGTTCGAGCGTGAAGATTCTCAAGTCGACGCATGACCTCTTCTCCGACGCCGTCCGAAACTCACTCGGCAACATGCGGTTCAAGCCGGCCGAGATGAACGGCAAGCGCGTGCCGGCGCTCGCACAGATGCCGTTCGAGTTCCAGCTCCATCGATAGGCGAATGACAAAAGCGGCCGGACGCGAGAGCGCCCGGCCGCTTTGCCTCTGAACTTCAGAGCTTACTCGTAGCGGAGCGCCACGATCGGATCGAGCACCGCCGCGCGACGCGCCGGCCACACGCCGAACGCCACGCCGACGAACGCCGAAAAAGCGAATGCCATGATGATCGCCGGCGTCGACACTTGCGTCGGTCCGAGGCCGCCGAACTTGCTCATGATCGTTGCCGCGCCGGTGCCGATCGCGATTCCGACCACACCGCCGAGCACGCAAAGCACCACCGCTTCGATGAGGAATTGCAGCAGGATGTTGATCCGCGTCGCGCCGAGCGCTTTCCGAATGCCGATCTCTCGCGTGCGCTCGGTGACCGACACGAGCATGATGTTCATGATGCCGATGCCGCCGACGAGCAGCGATACGGCCGCAATGCCGGAGAGCAGGTACGTCATGACCTGCGTCGTCTCCTGCGTTGTCGCGAGGATGTCGGACTGGTTGCGGATCTGGAAATCGTCCGGCGCGCCCTGACGAATCTTGTGCTGGCGTCGCAGCACGCGCTGGATGTCCGCCATCGCGTCCGGAATCTTTTCTTCGCTCTCAGCCAGTGCGCTGATCGACTGAAGACGATCCGAGCCGTTCACGCGGAAGCGCGCCGTGTTGATCGGAACGAGGATTTCGTCGTCCGGATCCTGGAACGCGTTCGCCTGTCCCTTCGGCGCCAAGACGCCGATGACCGTGAATTGCGTTCCGCGAATTCGAACGTTCTCACCGATGATCGCGTCCGGCGTCGTGACGCCGAGGTTGTTCAACACGGTGTTGCCGACCACCGCAACGCGCTGGCGGCCTTCGTCGTCGGCGGCCGTGAACATCTTCCCCTGCTTGAGCGTGTACTTGCGAACCTCGAGGTAGTTCGGCG
>Ga0070683_100005660_pt1 | contig 10434 bp, 10 predicted proteins | sample KBSC713LmetaG_FD_64662 | JGI IMG/M metagenome (GOLD analysis project Ga0070683, IMG submission 64662) | Corn rhizosphere microbial communities from Kellogg Biological Station, Michigan, USA - KBS C7.1-3L metaG | ecosystem: Host-associated > Plants > Roots > Rhizosphere ... | reverse complement strand
GAGCCTCGTCCGACCTCGCTCTCGACCGTGACGTCGCCGCCCAGCAGCCGTGCGAGCCGGCGCGACAGCGGCAACCCGAGCCCCGTGCCCTTCACGCGCCGCTGCATCGGGCTCTCGATCTGCGCGAACTCCTCGAAGATCCGCTCCAGGTTGAAGTCGGCAATCCCGATCCCCGAATCGGCCACCGCGAACCGGATGGTGTCGTGATCACCTTCGCGGGCCGACACGCGCACCTCACCCCGCTCGGTGAACTTGAGCGCGTTCGAGATGAAATTCCGGAGGATCTGCGCGACCTTCGACTCGTCGGTCTGCAACAGCGGCAGCGGAGGAACGGGCTCGAAGACCAGCGACACCGCTTCGTCGGTCTCGATGGGCCGAAAGACGCCGCGCAGCGCGCCCCACAAATCTTCGACCGTGAAGGCGTCAACACGAACCTCGGTGCGGCCCGCTTCGATCTTCGCCAGATCGAGCCAGTCGTTCACGAGATCCGACAACGCGTCGGTCGAGTTCCGCATCATCTCGATCGCGCGGCGATGGCGATCGGTCAGCGGGCCCTCGTACCCATCGAGCAGCAGCCGCGCGACGTTCCGAACGGCATTGAGCGGCGTGCGAATCTCGTGATTCAGGTCGGAGAGGAATCGCGTCTTGAGCTCGTTGACGCGCTCGAGGTAGACGGCGCGCTCGTCGAGCTCGGCGTACAGCGCCAGCACACCGCGATTCGTTTCCGAAAGCTCCTGCGCGAGCCGGTCCGTCTCCGTCTGCTTCTCGCGGAGATGCGCGAGCGTGCGCGCAAGCTCCTGACTCTGCGCCTGCATCTCGAGCAGCGGGTCGAGCGCGCTGGACGCGGCCACGGCGCCCATGGCGGCGTTGATCGCGCTCGGCGTGACGCGCACCGCGGTCGGGAGGCGCTTGCCGATCACGATCGCGGTTCCCTCGTTAGGCGACGACGTGGCGGAGAACGTGTCGGACAGGCGCCGGGCGCCCATGATCCCGATACCAAGCCCCGTCGACGATACGTAGCGGCCGTCGAGGACCTCGCTCAGCCGCGCGATCCCGGGCCCGCGATCGCTCACGCGCGCGATGAGGGTCGCCGGCGGCTCGTGGTCGATCCAGAAGTCCACACGCCCGCCACCGGCATACTGGTGCGCGTTGCGCGCAAGCTCCGAGACAGCGGTCGCGAAACGCGTCTGGTCCTGGGCGTCGAGCTTGAACTGTGTCGCGAGCTGGCGCGCACGCTGGCGCGCGAGCACCACATCATGCTCGCGCGTCAGGTCCACTGTCAGCAGCGTCGTCGTCGACATGGAGTCCGCCCCCATCATGCGGCCGTCCGGGCCGCGCGGATGACCACCACCAACGAGTCATCGCGCCCTCGGGAATAGTCGCGATAGAGCACACCCGCCACAACGCTCGGGTCCCGGGTGGCGAGACCCGGATACCGGGTCAGATCCCACCGGCCGCTGAGCCCGTCCGAGTGCATGACGAGCAGGGCGCCAGTCGGCCAGTCATACGCGAACTCCTGAATCTTTCGCGCCTCGTGGCCGGCAATCCCACCGTGCGACACGAGGCTCTTGCTCTCCCCCGGCGATACGAGCGAGGCCGAGATGTTCCCGAGCCCGGCGTAGCGGACGGACGCTGTCGTCGTCTCGAGCTCCGCGATCGCCAGCGCCGCGCCGCGGGTCGAGCGCAATGCGCCATGCACCTGAGCGACGATCATCGCCGGTTGGCCAGCGGACCGGTCCACGGCGACCTCCACGGCCCGACGCGACGCGTCGGCCGCCGACTGGCCGTGGCCGAGCCCATCGGCGACAGCGACCATCGCGCGACCACGGTCATCGACCGCGATGCCCCAGTCATCGCCGCACGCTGACTCGCCGTGCTTCGGAACGCGCACTACGCCGACCTCGAACGGACGGTCACGGCCGCCCGGTGCGGGACGCGTAATGCGCGCCACGAGCACGGTTCCGCTCCCGACCGATGTGTAGATGTCGAACGCGCTGGCCAGACGCGACATCGCACCGAGACCCGTGCCGGAGCTCCCCGCCGTGGAGTACCCGTCGCTCAACGCGCGGTCGAGATCGGGAATGCCGGGACCATGATCGATCGCGACCACCTCGACCCCGGCGGCTCCGCCGTCGCCTAACGACCTGAGCACGAGCTGACCGTGAGTGGCGTGCTTCGTGATGTTGGTCGCCGCTTCCGACGCCAGGATCGCGAATCTCCCCGCGTCTGTCTCCGAAAGGCCGGTCGCCGCCGCCATCGCGTTGGCGGTTCGGCGCGCCTCGCCGACCTTGCTCGGGTCATCGATGGCAACCGACAGCCCGGATTGGTAGTCAGGATACAGCGACACACTCACTTCCATCGCGTGATCACCACGCGGGTGCCCTCGCCAACTCGCGAGCTGATGTTGAACTCGTTGACGAGCCGCTTGGCTCCGCCGAGGCCGAGGCCGAGGCCGTTGCCGGTCGTAAAGTGATCCGTCAGTGCCTGCTGAACGTCCGGAATGCCAGGTCCCGAATCCGCGAAGACGACGCGTAGGCCACGACGCGGGCCTTCGATGATGAGCTCGAGGGTCGAGGTTCCGCCGCCACCGTAGTCGATCGTGTTCCGTGCCAGCTCGCTCGCCGCGGTGACCATCTTCGTCTGATCGACCAGCGAGAACCCCGCCTCGATCGCCCACGTGCGAACGGCCTGGCGCACCGACACGACGTCCGCTGCGGAGCGAAGCTCCAGCGTCTCACTCCGGGTGACCGGCATCCGCGTCGGGCAAGTCCTCAACGTCTGGTGTGGCCGACTCGAGCAGCGCCATTCCCTTGTCGACGTTCAGCGCGGTGCGCACACCCGGAAGATTCAACCCGAGCTCGACCAGCGTGATCGCGACCGCCGGCTGCATTCCCACCACGACGGTTTCCGCGTCGAGCACGCGGGCCATCGCGGCGATGTTCGCGATCATGCGGCCGATGAACGAGTCGACGATGTCGAGCGACGAGATGTCGATCAGGACACCTCTGGCCCCGGTCTCGCTGATTCTCGCCGTGAGCTCATCCTGCAGCTGCATGGCGAGCCGGTCGTGCATGTCGACCTGAATCGAGACCAGCAGCAGGTCACGGAGCTTCAGAATTGGGATTCGGTCCACGCGCGAGTCTCCGGTCAGACGCGGGGTTTGAGAACCCGCTCACGCTGCCTGGTCATCTCGAGCGCCCGCCGGAAAGCGTCGGCGAGCGTCGCCTTGGTGATAACTGCGCCAAGGTCGACTCCGAGATGCACGATCGTCTGCGCGATCTGGGGCCGGATACCGCTGATGATGCAGTCGGCACCCATGAGGCGGGCGGCCGTGACGGTCTTGAGCAGGTGCTGCGCGGTCAGCGTATCCACCGTCGGCACGCCGGTGATGTCGATGATCGCGATGTCTGCGCCGGTCTCGACGATGCGCTGCAGCAGCGACTCCATGACGATCTGCGTGCGCGCGCTGTCGAGTGTCCCGATCATCGGCAGGGCGAGGATGCCGTCCCACAACTTCACCACAGGTGTGGATAGCTCGAGCAGCTCCTGCTGCTGCCGCGTGATCACTTCCTCGCGGCTCTTCTGATAGACCTCGGTCGTATACAGGCCGAGCTTGTCGAGCAGCTCGGTCGCCGACCACGTGACCGTCGCGAGCTGGTCCGCGTCGCCGCTGAGCTCATTTCGGATGCGGACGAAGAGCGGCCGCTTGAGCGAGAAGACGAACATCGCCGTCTCGCTCGGCGAGAACCCATGGAGGCTGCGCGATCGCGAGACGTCGCCGAGCATGTCGCGGACGCGCCCGAAGGACGGTCCCTGGATGTCGGTGACGTGTCCGCCCTGCGTGGCTTGCTGGAGGAGACTGAGAAGTTCCTTCGATTGGCCGCGGAGCTCGGTCTCGCTGATCTTCGACGCAGCGCGGAAGGCGGTGAGCTGCTCCTTCAACCACTCGTCGAGCAGGTCGGCTTCGTTCGTTTTCAGGATGCGTGAAATGACAGCCTCAGTCGCTGCGCTCACAATCGTAGTCTCCTCGGTGCACGGCAGACCGCAGCGGCCCGCGTGCTGTGCGCGGCGGCGGTCGGCGGTTCCAGCAAAGTTGTTCGACGGACTGATCGACCAAGCCGCGCAACTTACCCGCTCGTACGGAGTCGCCGCCAGTCGACAGCCACCTGAGCAGGTTTTCGTGCGATGTCGCACGCGGCTTTGGAACCTTTCGCAGCGGATGGGAACTCATAAGGTAGTCGTCAGCGACTAGCCCACCGCTTTGTAACCCCGACCCAGCACACGCTGAGGAGTTGCGTTCATGTACCGCTTCGCCGTTCGCGGCGCCATTGCCCTGGCCGTGATCGCGCCGCTCGCCGCGCTTTCCCGTCCGTCTTCGCACTCACCGATCGCGGTGCCGGAAGCGGCAGTCACCAGCCTGCCAGCCGCGCCCGGACTTCAGACCATCGTGCTGGCGGGTGGCTGCTTCTGGGGCATCGAAGCGGTATTCGAGCACATCAAGGGGGTTACGGATGCCGTCTCCGGCTACGCGGGTGGCACGAAGGAGCAGGCAGACTACGAGACCGTGAGCACGGGTACAACCGGTCACGCGGAGTCCGTGAAGGTGACGTTCGATCCGACCAAGGTCTCGCTGGAGAAGCTGCTGCAGGTGTTCTTCTCGGTGGCGACTGACCCAACGCAACTGAATCGGCAGGGCCCGGATGTTGGCCCGCAGTATCGGTCAGTTATTTTCTTCGCCGACGAGGAACAGGCCCGAATTGCGCGTGCCTATATCGACCAGCTGACGAAAGCGAAGGTCTATCCGCGGCCGATCGTCACGCAAGTCGTGAAGCTCCAGGGCTTTTACCCGGCCGAGGATTATCATCAGAACTTTGCGGAGCGGAACCCGACGTATCCGTACATCGTGTACAACGACGCGCCTAAGGTCGCGAACCTCAAGAAGCAGTTCCCGGATCTGTACCGTCAGGAGACGGCGTTGGCGGCTCGCGAACACTGACCGGTCGGCATCCAAACCAACGGCGGAAACGGAAAGGTCTCGGCGGCAAGTGCCCTTGATCTCAACGCTGAACTCGGCCGCTCGCCTCGCCGGCCATCAGGGCCTCGACCTCGGCCACCGACACGCGGTTGAAGTCGCCCAGGACCGAATGCTTGAGGCACGATGCCGCTGCGGCGAACTCGAGGGCCCGGGAATCGTCGTCATACGAGAGCAAGCCGTAGATCAGCCCCGCGCCAAACGAGTCTCCGGCACCCACGCGGTCCACGATGTCGGTGATGTCGTAGCGCCGGCTCACGAGAAAGTCCTTCCGATTGTGCAGCACGGCCGACCAGCCGTTCCGGTCCGCACTGTGGCTCTCGCGCAGGGTGATCACCTGCTTCTCGAGGTTCGGAAATTCCTCGAGCACTCGCGCCGCCATCGCACGGTATTTGTCGGTCGCGAGCGAACCGGACGCGACGTCCACGTCGAGCGCGACGCCTAACGCTTCCTGGCAATCCTCCTCGTTCGCGATGCCGATATGCACGTGCCGAACGAGCTCGCGCATGACATCAGGCGCGGGCTTCCCGTACTTCCACAGATTCTTCCTGTAGTTGTAGTCGCACGACACAGTGATGCCTTTCGCTCGGGCGCGTCGCGCGCCCTCGATCGCCAGATCCGCCGCCGACTGGCTGATCGCCGGCGTGACGCCGGTGAGATGAAACCACGACACACCGTCGAGGACGGCGTCCCAGTCGAAGTCGCCGGGCTTCGCGGTAGCGATCGCCGAGCCTGACCGATCATACACGACCTTCGACGGTCGCTGATTCGCGCCGGCCTCGAGAAAGTAGATGCCGAGGCGCGAGCCCTGTCGACGAACGTGGCTCGTATCGACACCGAACCGCTGCAGCTCGCCGAGGCAGGCATCGCCAACGGGGTTCGCGGGGATTGCCGACACGAACGACACCCGCACGCCGAACTGCGCGAGCGACACCGCGACGTTGGCTTCGGCCCCGCCGAACGACGCCTCGAGCGACCACGACTGAAACAGTCGCTCGAATCCCGGCGATTTCAGTCGAAGCATCACCTCGCCAAACGTGACCACTCGTGTACTCGTGGTCATGCTCGGCCACCTGCCGTCACGCTGTTTGCAATCGCCACCGCGGCTCGCGTCGCGTCGCGAATCCGGTCGAACTGCCCGGCGGCGATCCAGTCGTTAGGTGCCATCCACGAGCCGCCACACGCGACCACACGCGGGAAGGCGAGATACGACGCGAGATTCGACGGGCCGATGCCGCCGGTCGGCATGAACGACACCGTCGTGTAGGGCGCGGCGACGGCCTTGAGAAACGGCAGACCGCCGATCGGCTCCGCCGGAAAGAACTTGAGCAGGGACAGCCCGGCACCTAACGCCATCTCGATCTCCGTGGGCGTGCACACGCCGGGGAACACCGGAAGGTCCACGCTCTGACAGAACTCCACCATCCTGGCGTTGAACCCGGGCGCCACGACGAATCGCGCTCCGGCCCCGCGCGCTTCAGCCGCCTGTGCCGGCGTCAGCACCGTCCCCGCTCCGACCAACATGTCCGGCAGCTCGCCGGCGATGCGTCGCAGCGCCTCAACCGCGCGAGGCGTTCGCAGCGTGACCTCCGCGCACGGCAGCCCACCGTCGATCAACGCACGCGCGAGCGGGAGCGCATCGTCGGGGTCGTCGATCACGATCACGGGAAGGACGCGCATCGCCGCAAAGCGCTCGAGCACCGTGGTGTGAGCGGATGTGGTCCCAGAGGTCGTCACAGTCGGTACGCCTCCTTCGGAAGCTCGTAGGCGAGCGCGCGCGCCATCTCGCGCGCGTCGCTCAGCTCGATGACATGCCGCGTGACGAGGCCGCCGAGATAGTTCGCGTCGACACGACGGGCGAGGTCGTGGCGTGCTGGAATCGAGCAGAACGCGCGCGTGTCGTCGTTGAAACCGACGGTATTGTAGATCCCGGCCGTCTCTGTCGTGCGCTGGCGGAATCGCATCATCCCTTCCACGGAGTCGTGAAACCACCACGGCGGGCCGAGGCGCAGCGCGGGATAGTGGCCGGCCAGCGGGGCCAGCTCGCGCGAATATGTCGACTCGTCCAGCGTGAACACGATGAGTGTGAACCGCGGATCCGCGCCGTATGCGTTGAGCAGCGCGCGAAGGTTTCGCGTGTATTCGGCCGCGACGGGGATGTCGCCCCCCACGTTAGGCCCGAATCGTTCGGCGAGCGGCATGTTGTGATCGCGAAACGAACCGGCGTGGAGCTGCATCACGAGCCCGTCGGCAATGGACATGCGCGCCATCTCCATGAGCAGATGTGCCTCGAACGCATGTTGATCTGCTGCGGTCGCCGAGCCGGCCAGCGCGCGGTCGAATGAGTCAGCCGCTTCGTCGTCCTCGAGCCGTGCCGTGTAAGGCTCTACGACGGCGTGATCGGTGGCAGTTGCTCCCATCGCTTTGAAGAACTCGCGGCGGTCCTCGAGAACGCGCACGAACGTCGCGTAGTCCGATATCGGAGTCGACGCCGCCTCGCCCAGCGCGGCTACCGCTCCCGGCCAAGCCGGCGCCGCAATCTGAAAGACGGTGTCCGGTCGAAAACACGGAAGAACCCGGCCCTTCCACCCCGACTTGCGAATGGACTGGTGGTGCTCGAGGGAATCGGCGGCGGAGTCGGTCGTTACCAGTGCTTCGATCCTGAATCGATCGAACAGCGCGCGCGGCCGGAACTCCGGGGACGCGAGCTTCTCCGCTATCTCGTCGTACACGACGTCGGCCGAATCGGCGTCGAGTCGCGTCCGGACCTCGAACACGTCCGAGAGCTCGTGGTCCAGCCACGCGCCCGTAGGCGTGCCCCTGAACAGATAGTAGTGCCGCGCAAACGTGGACCAGATGCGCCGTGGATCGCGCTCGACACCGCTGCCATCGCGCGGTGGGACGCCAAGCTGCTCGAGCCCAACGCCGCGGGAGTACAGCATGCGCAGGATATAGTGGTCCGGCTGGAGGATCAGCGCCGTTGGCTCGGGGAACGGGTCGTTGGAGGCGAGCAGCCGCGGGTCGACGTGGCCGTGCGGGCAGACCAGCGGCAACTCGGTCGTTTCATGATAGATCTCGCGCGCGACGCGGCGGATGGCAGGATCGGGATCGAAAAATCGATCCGGGTTGAGAGTCAGCCGCGCGAGAGATGCGGTCATCCTGGCGACAATATATTGTTGGCCTATGGTCGCCGTCATTCCGGACACGCTAGAGAGTCTCGTCGAGGCCGCACAGCGCGTCGCCGATGGTGCGGTGTCGCCGGTCGAGCTGACATCCGCGTGTCTCGAGCGGATCGCTGGCATCGACGCGCAGGTGAACGCGTTCATCACCGTCACCGCGGATACCGCGGTCGACGATGCGCGCGTCGCAGAGCGCGAGCGGGTTCGCGGCGAGGCCGCCGGACCCTTGGCTGGCGTGCCGATCGCGCTCAAGGACCTCTTCGACACCGCCGGAGTACGGACGACGGCCGGTTCCAGGTTCTTTGCCGAGCGGGTTCCCGAGCGAGACGCAAGAGTGGTGCAGAAGCTCCGCGCAGCGGGCGCGGTTTTACTCGGGAAGCTCAACATGCACGAATGGGCGCTTGGTGTCACGAATGACAACCCGCACTATGGGGCGTGCCACAATCCGTGGGCACTCGATCGCATCTCGGGCGGTTCGTCGGGCGGCTCGGCGGCCGCACTCGCCGCGGGCATGTGCTTCGGCTCGTTAGGCAGCGACACGGGTGGATCCATTCGGATTCCGGCGTCGCTCTGCGGCGTCGTGGGCCTCAAACCGACGTACGGTCGCGTGAGTCTCCGCGGCGTCGTTCCACTCAGCTGGAGTCTCGATCACGCCGGACCCATGGCGCGGCGAGTGGCGGACGTTGCTCTCCTGCTCGACGTGATCGCCGGGCCTGATCGCGCCGACCCGGGTTCAGCGGATGTCGCGGTCGACGAGTACGGAGCCAGGCTGGAGGACGGCATCTCGGGATGGCGTATCGGCGTCATTGCCGATGAATGGCTGGGCGACATCGAACCGGACGTGCGCGCGTTGGTGCGCGAGGCGGTCGATGTGCTTGCGTCGGCGGGAGCGCAGATCGACGTGCTCGCAGCACCGGAGCTGCCGGACGCCGCTCGGTTGAATGGCCGCATGACGACAGCGGACGCGGCCACCTTTCACCGCGAGCGGATGGAGAGCGCGCCTCACGAGTTTGGATCGGACGTGCTCGCACGATTGCGCCGCGGCGCGGGGTATGGGGCCACCGACTATGCCGACGCGCGTCGCCAACAGACGATTCTGCGTCGTACGTTCTCGTCGTGGTTCGTCGAGCATGGCGGGATGTTCGACGCGGTGGTCCTTCCAACGACGCCGTGCACCGCTCCGCGCATCGCCGGGCTCGATGCCGTGGCCACCGCACCAGTGCTCACACGCCTAACGGCGCCGTTCAACTTCACCGGCCTGCCCGCCATGTCCGTCCCATGTGGCCTGACGGCCGAAGGGTTGCCGGTCGGGTTGCAGATCGTGGGTGCCCCGTGGGCCGAGCGCCGTGTGCTGCGGGTTGGTCGAGCGTACGAGCTGGCGTCGGCGGAGGTCGATCGGGAATCGGGGAATCGGGGATAGGGAATCGTAGAGCCCTCGGGCAACTTCAAGACCGCGAGTGCACGACCGTGCAATCAACGCAGCGACCGACAGCGCATCGAGGGACGCCCCTGACGATTGCAGGAGCCGCAATTGCTCTCGCCTTGACGCTCGCCGCATGTCACCGAGCAGGACACACGGAGCCCGTCGCTTCCGCGACCGGCCGACGGGATTTGCTGCTGCGGCCCGACGCGGAATACTGGAACGAGCCGTCGCCCGCCGAATACCGAGTATCAGTCGAGACGACGAAAGGCACGTTCGTCATTGCCGTCACGCGCGCGCTCGCGCCGAGGGGCGCCGATCGATTTTATCGTCTGGTCCGCGCGGGCTACTTCGATGACTCGCGGTTCTTTCGCGTCGTGCCGGGATTCATCGCGCAATTCGGGATTCCCGGCGATCCGGCGATCTCGCGAGTGTGGAAGGACCGCCGGATGCCGGACGACTCGGCGCACGCCAGCAATGTGCGTGGCATGATCGCCTATGCGATGACGGGGCCGAACACGCGGACGACGCAGCTGTTCATCAGTCTCGTGGATAACAGCCGCATCGATGCGCAGGGGTTCGCGCCGATTGGGCGGGTCGTGTCGGGCATGGAGGTGGTCGACCAGCTCTATGGCGGGTATGGAGAAACGGCGGGTGGGGGAATGCGCGCGGGGAGGCAGGATCGGATGATGAATGAGGGAAATCAGCATCTGGATCGAGATTTTCCGAAACTCGATCGGATTCTAAGAGCGCGCGTCGAGAACTGATTGGTGGCTGGCGACTGGTAACCGCCGGGGACGGAC
>Ga0070683_100005657_pt1 | contig 10439 bp, 8 predicted proteins | sample KBSC713LmetaG_FD_64662 | JGI IMG/M metagenome (GOLD analysis project Ga0070683, IMG submission 64662) | Corn rhizosphere microbial communities from Kellogg Biological Station, Michigan, USA - KBS C7.1-3L metaG | ecosystem: Host-associated > Plants > Roots > Rhizosphere ... | reverse complement strand
TTCAACGAGCTCACGCCGAGGACGTGCGGGAGCGCCGCGGGATAGCCCGCGTAGCTCCACGGCTCGGTCGGCGCGCTGTCCGCGTTGCCGACTGCGGCGACGACGAGCGCGCCTTTGCTGACCGCGTACTGCACGGCTGCGGCCTCGAGCGGCGAGTACGTGTCGAGCCCCTTGTCGTGCGGGTCGCGGACGCCGCCGAAGCTCATGTTGATGACGCGCGCACCGTGGTCGACCGCCCAGTGGATCGCACGCGCCTCCGCGTCCGGCGAGATCGTCCCGTCGGAGCGCACGATCTTCGCGATCAGGAGCTCGACCGGGAACCCGACGGACGCGATGCCCGTGCCGTTGTCCGTAGCGGCTGCGATTTCGCCCGCGACGAAGGTGCCGTGGCCGTTCGTGTCGGTCTCCCACGAGCTCGAGACGAAGCTCCGCCCGTCGACGATCTGGCTCTGGAGATCCGGGTGCCCGGAATCGACGCCGGAGTCGAGGACTGCGACGCGGACAGACCCGAGCGTGGGCAATTGCGACCAGGCGTCGAAGGCGTGGATGCGGCCGAGGTACCACTGCCGGTTGTACAGCGGATCGTTCGGCGTGAACGCGAGTTGCCGCATCGGGTGCATCCGCTCGACCCACGTCGTGCCCTTCAGCAAGTGCAGGTCGCCCATGTGCCGCGCGCGCACGGAGAGGGCGAACGGGCCGATCTTCGTCACCGGCTCGCCGGTCACGGCCTGCACCTGCCGCGCAACTGCAGTCTCGTCGGCGCCCTTCCGGATCCCGATCGCGAACCGGCCGGCCGAGGCCTGCGCCGGCACGAGGAGGGCGAGCACGAACGCTGCGAGGACGAGCCGCTTCATGCCGGCCCCACGGTCAGGGTCGGGCTGACGCCGGGCACGAACCCGCGGCCCGGCGCGAGCCGTGCGCGGTACTGCCCTGGCGTGAGGTTCACGTGTGCCTCGAAGTCACCGTTCTGATCGATCGTCGCGCGCGAGATCGTCTTCCAGCGGGCGCCGTCGAAGCGCTGGAGCGCGACGTTCCCGCCGGGAAAGAGCGGCCTCGCGTAGCCGCGCAGCGTCGAAGCGTCGGGCATGCCGTGGAAGCGGACGAGCGGAGCGACCGAGACGTGCGCGACGGCGCTTCGAGCCGCGCCGCTGACGAGACGGTAGTCGGTCGGCACACGCGGCTTGGCGGAGACGTTGACCGAGCCGCCCGGGCCCGGCGAGATCGGCCGCACCTGCTGCCACGGAGTCCCCGACTGACGCTGGTCGAGACGCACCGAGGGCAGCCTGCGCGCAACACCGCTCAGCGCGACGTTCTTCCCGTACGTGACGGGCGCCTGCGGAGTGGCCAGCGAGAGCACGCCGATCCGGAACCACGTCGAGCGGAGGTTGAGCGCGCGCCGCAGGTCGGAGCCGGTCATCGTCGATTCGCCCTCGGACCCGACTGCGGTCACGTTCAGGACATGGCCGGACGGGGCGGTTTGCATCGCGACGTCCGTCAGCTTGCCGCGCGCGCCGAGCACGCGCCTCAGCTTCGTCGCGGGAACGACGAACGGCCCCCAGCGGTGGTACGGAGAGATCGTGTCGTACGGGTCGCTCACGGACACGAGGTATGGGGCCCCGTCCGAGTCCGGCCAGACGTCGGAAGCGGAGGCCGTGCGGCCCCCGGAGCTCGAGAAGAAGTACGTCGTGGCCACTCGCCCGTTGTAGACGACGATCTGGCCCGCCGTGTCCTGCACGGCCGCAGTCGCCGACGGCGCCTCGTGCGAGATGCCGAGATAGACCTGACTGCGCGTGTCCGGATAGAGGTCGAACCACGACCCGCTCTTCTTGACTGCGAGCGCGTAGGAGCGCGCCGCGACCGCCTGGGCCTTGAGCGCCTCGGGCAGCCAGTCCTTCGGCATTTCCGACGGCACGACGCCGTAGAGGTAGGGCTCGAGTCCGACGACGTTGATCGCTCGCAGCGCGCCGTTCGCGACCGAGACCTGGATCTGGCCGCGGTACGGCCGGCTGCCGAACCTGAGCGGCGACTGGCCTGCGACGAAGGTCAATGGTGCAGGCAGCTGCTGTTTCTGCGGCGTGTCGGTCGTCTTGATCCGCAGCCCCGGCCCGAACGTCTGTGCACCGGGCGCGAGGTGCCACAGCTGGCCGAGCCCGTCGCGCACGGTGAACGGCGCCTGGGACGAGACCGTCAGCCGCGACTGCCCCTGTGCGAGGAAGACGCGCACCTTGGACACGGACGCCTGGCCGATGGTCGTGCCCTTGTAGTAGTGCGCGAGGATCTCGTCGTACGAGTAGCCCTGCTGCGCGTAGCCGAGCGCGCCCCACTGCGCCATGCCGACACCGTGGCCCCAGCCGCGGCCGCTGATCACGAAGACGGGCGAGCCGGGAAGAGCCTTCGGAGCGCTCTGGTTCGCGCCGCTCGAAGAGGCACCGGCGAGAACGGCGGTGGCGACGAGCGCGGCGAGAAGCGTGGAACGGGCCATGTCGCAGTGATTTCGGCTTTCGAGGTCGGTGTCCTGAGCGCCGACCGCAGGCGGAATTGAGGCTATCGCATCGTTCTGAATACGGCGCCCCTCTTTACAGGAACTTCAGAAAGGCCCAGCAATCGGAAGGTTTCTACCCTCGGACCTTCGGCTATGAATGGTCGAGGCATCTGATGAGCTCCGAGCACCGCCTCCTCCCTCCCCGGTATTTGCAGCCGACGCGCGTCGGCTACGGCGGCATGGGCGAGATCTTCCGCGCGGAGGACGAGGTGCTCGGGCGGACGGTCGCGATCAAGGTCTTGTCGGCGCAATACGCCCGGGACGAGTCCCTGCGGGCCCGGTTCACGCGTGAGGCACTGGCTGCTGCGCGGCTTTCGGGAGAGTCGGGCGCGGTCACGATCTTCGACGTCGGCGAATGGGACGGGCGGCCGTTCATCGTCATGGAGTACCTCGGCGGCGGCTCGCTCGAGGCTCGGCTGCGCGAGGGTGGGAAGCCCTCGGTCGGCGAGGCGCTCTCCTGGCTCGACCAGGCCGCCGGCGCGCTCGACGCTGCCCACCAGCGGGGCGTCGTGCACCGGGACGTGAAGCCGGGCAACTTGCTGCTCGACGACGACGGCGACCTCCGCGTGGCCGACTTCGGGATCGCCAGCGCTGCGGGACTGCACTCGCTGACGCTGACCGGCACCGTGCTCGGAACGGCCGGCTACCTCTCGCCGGAGCAGGCCCGCGGGGAGCGCGCGACACCCGCCAGCGACCTCTACTCCCTCGCCGTCGTCGCCTACGAGCTGCTGAGCGGGCACCGGCCCTTCGAGTCGGACAGCCCCACGGCCGAGGCGACTGCGCACGTGCAGGCCGAGGTGCCGCCGATCTCGCCGCGGCTCGATCCCGTGTTCCAGCGAGCGCTCGCGAAGGATCCGCAGGCGCGGTTCGAGACCGCCTCCGCCTTCGTCGCGGCGCTCCGCGGGGCGCTCGAGGGCGGGACCGCCGTGACGCGCGTGCTGCCCGTGGCGAAGCGCCGGTCTGCGTGGCCGCTCGTCGCGGCGATCGTCGCGGCGGCAGTGCTCGCCGGTGCAGGGCTCGCCGCGCTGTTCGCCGGCGGGAGCGGAGATCGCCAAGCGGCTCAGACAACGACCGCTCGGACGACGCCACCGCCCCCGCCGCCTCCACCACCTCCGCCGCCCCCACCACCTCCGCCTCCACCACCACCCCCACCGCCGCCTCCGCCACCTGCTCCCACCGGCTCGGCGCTGACCGACCAGGCGACGGCGCTCCTGAACGACGGCAACCCGGCGGCCGCGGAGCCGATCGCCCGGCGCGCGGTCGCGGCGCTGTCCGGCTCAGGGGCCACGTACGAGGCGTACGCGGAGTACGACCTCGGGGCAGCCCTCGCCCAGCTCGGCCAGTGCGACGAAGCGCTCCAGCACCTCGAGCTCTCACGCCAGCTCCAGGGCAACCGGCCCGAGATCCGTGACGCGGAGAAGCTCTGCCGAGGCCACGGACCAAAGAAACGCGACATCAACGGCCTGGACCGACACCCGGACAACGAGCAGTGATGCATACGATGCCGCCGTGCGGATCCTCGTCACCGGCGCGGCCGGGTTCATCGGCTCGAACTTCGTCCACTACTGGCTGGGGCAGCATCCCGACGACTCGGTCGTCGCGCTCGACCTCCTGACGTACGCGGGCAACCGCGCCAACCTCGCCGGCACCGAGGAGCGCGTCCCGTTCGTCCAGGCGGACATCGCCGACATCGACCTCGTCGAGAACGTGCTGCTCGAGCACGAGATCGGCGTCATCGTCAACTTCGCCGCCGAGTCGCACAACAGCCTCGCGGTCGTCGACCCGGGGCTCTTCGCGCGGACGAACGTCCTCGGCACACAGCTGCTGCTCGAGGCGGCGCGCAAGGCCGAGGTCGAGCGCTTCCACCACATCTCGACCTGCGAGGTCTACGGCGACCTTCCGCTCGACTCGGGCGAATCGTTCAGCGAGGAGTCGCCCTACCGCCCGCGCACGCCCTACAACGCGTCGAAGGCCGCGGCCGACCACTACGTGCGCGCGTACCGGGAGACGTTCGGGCTGCAGACGACGATCACGAACTGCTCGAACAACTACGGGCCGTTCCAGTTCCCGGAGAAGGTGATCCCGCTCTTCGTCACGAACGCGCTCGACGACCGGCCGCTGCCGATGTACTCGTCGACGCAGAACAAGCGCGAGTGGCTGCACGTGCGCGACCACTGCCGCGCGATCGAGCTCGTGCTCGCGCGGGGCGAGGCCGGCGAGACGTACAACGTCGGCTCAGGCATCGAGGCGTCGATCGAGGAGATCGCCGACCGCGTGTTGGAGCTGACCGGGAAGCCGGAGTCGCTGAAGACGATCGTCCCCGACCGGCCCGGCCACGACCGGCGCTACCTGCTCGACTCGTCGAAGCTCCACCGCGAGCTCGGCTGGGAGCCTGAGGTCGGCTGGGAAGATGGCCTGCGCGAGACCGTCGAGTGGTACGCCGCGAACCGCGGCTGGTGGGAGCCGCTCCGCGAGCGGCTGCAGGTCGAAGAGACGGCCTGGACTACGAGCTAGCTAGCCGGTCGAGACATTCGCGCAAGCCCTCGCGCCAGTGCGGGAGCTCCGGCGCGCCGCGTTCGCTGCGCAGGACCGAGTTCGCGGGACGCGGTGCCGGGCGGCCAAGCTCCTCGGTCGTGATGCGCCGGACCCGGCAGGCGAGATCCGCGTCTTCGAAGATCGCCTCGGCAAACTCCGCCCACGTGCAGTCGCCTGCGGCGGCGACGTGGTACGTCCCGTACGGAAGCTCGAGCACGTCATTCGTCGCCCGGGCGAGATGACCGACGAACGTGGGCGACCCGCGCTGGTCGGCGACGACCGCGACCTCGTCCTGCTTCGAGCCGAGCTCCAGCATCGTCCGCACGAAGTTCCTGCTCGTCCAGCCGAAGAGCCACGACGAGCGGACGATCCAGCCGTCGCGCACCTCGCGCTCGCCGTCGAGCTTCGTGCGCCCGTAGACCGACAGCGGGTGCGGCTCGTCGGACTCGACGTACGGGTCCTCCTTCGACCCGTCGAACACGTAATCCGTCGAGAAGTAGACGACCGGCGCTCCGAGGCCCACGACGTTGCGAGTCCCCTCGACGTTCACGCGCGCGGCGGCATCCCGGTCGGACTCTGCTCCATCCACGTCGGTCCAGGCAGCGGCGTGGAGCACCACGGAACACTGTGGTACCAGGTCGGTTCGGGGACGCGTGACGTCCCAGTCCGAGCTCGCGAGCGCGACGGCGTCCGGAAAGACCTCGGTGAGCGCGGCGCCGAGCTGCCCGCCGGCGCCGGTGATCAGGACGCGGCCTGGTCCCGTTCCGAGAGGATCGGCGATCTCGTGCTCCACAGGTCGACGACGCGCGGGTCGTTCCACGGCACCTCGTGCTCGTCCGGATCGGCCGGGTCGTACTCCTCGGTCACGTGGTAACAGAACATGAGGTCGGTCAGCGCCTCGAAGCCGTGCGCGCACCGCCCGGGCACGTAGATCGCGACCGGGTTCTCGTCCCCGATGTCCTCCGTGAACGCCTCGGCGCTCTCGAGATCGAGCACGACGACCCGAGCCGTCCCCTGCACGCACACGAACAGATCGTCCTGCCCGCGCTCGTGGAAGTGCAGGCCGCGGATCACGCCCGCGCGCGAGAACGAGATGTTCGTCTGCCGCATCGGCTTCTCGTGCCAGCTCGCGCGGTTGAGCTCGACGAACCAGCCCCGCTCGTCCTCGAAGCGCTTGAGCGGAATCCGGCGCAGCCCCTCGATCACCGGTTCGCGCCGTGCTCGCGCACGTAGTCGTTGACTTCGTAATACGCGTCGATCGACTCGCCCGCGTCGCCCCAGAACCCGTCGACGACGTCGTACTCCATCGCTCCCTGCTCGACGAACCAGTTGTTGACGTCCGTGATCTCGAGCTCACCTCGTGCGGATGGAGACAGCGTCGGCAGGAACTCGAACACCGACGAGTCGTAGAAGTAGAGGCCGGTGACCGCGTACTCGCTCGGCGGGCTCTCCGGCTTCTCGACGATCCGCACGACCTTGTCACCGTCGAGCTCCGCCACGCCGAGATGCCGCAGGTGCTCCGGCTCCTCGACCTTCGAGAGGACGATGCGCGCGCCGCGCTCCTGGCGCTCGAAGTTCTCGATCGCCGGCTTGATCGACTTACCGAAGACGTTGTCGGCGAGCATGACGAGCACGCGGTCGCCGCCCGCGAATCGCTCCGCGAGCCCGAGCGCCTCGGCGATCCCGCCCTCGCGCTCCTGGTACGCGTACTGGAGCAGCCCGATCCCGTGCTCGTGCCCGTCACCGAGGAGGCGGAAGAACTCGCCCGCGTGCGTGCCGCCCGTCACGACCATGATCTCGGTCAGCCCGCCGGAGACGAGCGCATCGATCGCGTACGTGACCATCGGCCGGTCGTAGATCGGCAGCAGGTGCTTGTTCGTGATCCGCGTCAGCGGATGGAGGCGGCTCCCGGTGCCGCCGGCGAGGATGACGCCTTTCATGTCCGCGGGATCGTACGGCTTAGCGGCCGGCAGGGCGCAGGGCCGGCTGCCCGGGCTGCTTCGGCGCGAGCGGAGACGGTTCCACCCGGGCGACGCGGGCCGCCCAGTCCGGGAGCCACCAGTTCCAGCGGCCGAAGAGCTTCATCACGCTCGGCACGAGCAGCGCGCGAATGATCGTCACGTCGATGATGATCGCCGCCGCGAGCCCGAAGCCGAACTGCTGGAGCCCGACGAGCGAGCCGGCGACGAAGCCCATGAACGCGGCGAACATGATGATCCCGGCCGCGGTCACGAGCCGGCCCGTCTTCGCGAGCCCGGTCGCGACGGCGGTCACGTTGTCCTTCGTCCGGTCCCACTCCTCGCGCATGCGCGTGACGAGGAAGACCTCGTAGTCCATCGAGAGCCCGAAGAGCATCGCGAACAGGAAGACCGGGATCCAGCCCTCGACCTGGTCGTACTGCTGGAGCCCGAACGGCTTGCCCCAGCCGTACTTGAACGCCAGCACGAGCAGCCCGTAGGCGGCCCCGATCGAGAGCAGGTTCATGATGATCGCCTTCAGCGGCAGGAGCAGCGAGCGGAAGGCGCGCACGAGCAGGACGTACGTGAGCAGCAGCACTGCGAGCACAAGCCACGGGAATGCGCCGTACGTCATGTCGAGAAAGTCCACGCCGCCGGCCGGGCCTCCGCCCGCGAGGACGGTCACGCCGGCCGGGAAGCCGGAGGCCGGGACGATCTCGTCACGCAGCCGCCTGACGAAGTCCTGGCTCGCCGGCAGCCCGTAGTCCTCGCGCCCGATCGCCTGGAGGTGGAAGTAGCGGCCCGAGGGATCGACGAAGACCGGGCCCTTGCCTCCGATCACCTCCGCAACCTGCGGGTCGGCCTTCAGCTTCTTCGTCAACCGCGCGATCGCCGCCTGCACCGCTGGGTCCGAGACACCGCCGGGACGACCCGTGTCGCCGACGACCTCGCTGGGTGCGGTCGCGCCGTCGCCGACCGCCGCCGAGAGCACGTTCAGGCCCTTGACCGCCTCGATGTTCTGCGGAACACCGGTGTTCGAGCCGGGCGTGAGCTGAAGCGAGAGGATCGGCAGCGCCGCGAGCAGGAGCGCCGAGACCGTGGCCAGCGCGAACGGAATCGGGCGCCGCATGATCGTCCGCGCGAGCCGCGGCCAGAATCCGTTCACCGGGTCGGCGCGGCGCTCGTACATGCGGGCCGGGATGAAGCGCACGCCGTCGAGCCGGTCCTCGAGCCAGTAGATGAGCACCGGCAGGAGCGTCATCGCCGCGAGCACCGAGACGAGCGGGATGAGCAGGCCGGCGATCCCGAACCCGCGCATGAACGGTACGGGCATGAAGAGCATCAGCGCGAGGCCGATCGCAACCGCGGTGCCGCTGAAGACAACGGCTCGCCCGGCGGTCTCCATCGTGCGCTCGACCGCCTCGATCCGTCCCAGGCCCGCCCGGTGCTCTTCCCGGTAGCGGTAGACCATCAGCAGCGTGTAGTCGACCGCGATCCCGAGCCCGATCAGCATGACCATGTTCTGGATGTACGTGGACAGGGTCATGTAGTGCGCGAAGATCCAGACGAAGCCGAGCGTGACCGGGATCGCGGCCGCGGCGAGCAGGAACGGCAGCAGGAACGCAAGCGTCCCGAAGACGTAGATCAGGATCAGCATCGCGATCGGGATCGCGATGAAGAGCTCGCCAACGAGCAGGTCGTGGTTCTGGACCGGCTCGAGGTCGTGCTCGAGGGCGGCCTGGCCCGTGACGTAGACCTGTGCGCCGGGGATCGCCCCGGCTGCGCGGCGCATCGCGTCGGTGTGGCTCTTGGCGTCGGCGGTCTGGAGCTGGGAGATGATCGTTGCCGTCGCGACGCCGCGCGAAGCGGGGTGGACCTCGGCGACCTGTCCGGTCGGAAGCTTCTCCGCCGCGCGCTCGGCAGCGGCGCGCAGTTGTGGGACGAGCGCGACCGCGCTCTCGCCTCCCGTCGACCTGGCGACGAGCGAGAACGAGCCCTCGGGCTTCTCGCCGAAACGGCTCTTGAGGATGTCGGCGGCGCGCTCGCTATCCGAGCCCGGAAGCGCAAAACGGTTCGTCAGAAGACCAGCCAGTCCGGAGGAGGCGGCACCAGCCGCGACGATCGCGACGAGCCAGACGGTCAGCACCGCCCAGCGGAAACGAATCATCGTGCGTGCCCAGCGAGCCATGTATTCCTCCCACGAGGTTGCCCCTCGAGGTTAGCGAGAGCTAGGTTAGTAGCGACTAGCCACGGCGTCAAACGGCCGCGCGTCGCTACCATCGGCGCCATGCCTCGAGACCCCATCGACCGGCTCCGCCTCGAAATGGAGGAGCTGTTCAGCGACCTCTGGCAAGTCCCGCGCTTCACGCGCCGCCAGGGCGGCTTCCGCCCGCCGATCGACTGCTACCGAACCGAGCGACCCGCTGGGTTCCACGTCGTCGTCGAGCTCGCAGGCGTCGATCCGGCCAAGATTCAGGTCTTCGCCGACGAGGGCATGCTGATCGTCGCCGGCGAGCGGCGCCGGCCTCGCTGCACCGGGCGCGTCTACCAGCAGATGGAGATCGACTACGGCCGCTTCACGCGCCAGGTCGTGCTGGGAGCCCCGGTCGACGTGGAGGCAGCGAAGGCGACCTACAAGCGCGGCGTCCTCACGATCGTGCTGCCGCTGGCCAAGAAGCCCGCCAGCGCCGAGCGGGTCGAGATTCCGGTCAGCATCAGGAGCAAGCGATGAGCGAGCTGTTCGAGGAACAGGTCGACGTCGACGACGTCGAGCTCCCGTCCGAGCTCCCGGTCCTGCCGCTCAAGGACACGGTCGTCTTCCCGGATTCCGTGCTTCCGCTCGCGATCGGGCAGGAGCGCTCGGTCCGCCTCGTCGACGACGCGGTCTCCGGCAACCGGCTGCTCGCGCTCGTCGCCTCGAAGGACGCGGAGATCGAGGCGCCCGGCTGGGACGACCTGCACGAGATCGGGACGGCGGCCGTCGTCCAGCGAATGCTGCGCGTGCCCGACGGGTCGCTGCGCATCCTCGTCCAGGGCATCCGGCGCATCAGGCTGATCGACAAGCTCCAGGACGATCCGTACCTGCTCGGGCGCTTCATCGAGGTCCCGGACGTCTACGAGGAGACGCCCCAGACCCAGGCGCTGTCACAGAACGTGCAAAACCTCTTCGCGCGCCTGATCGGGCTCGTCCCGTACCTGCCCGAGGAGCTCGCGCTCGCGGCCGCCAACGTCGACGACCCGAGTGCGCTCTGCCATCTCGTCGCCTCGACGCTGCGCCTGAAGAGCGAGGAGAAGCAGAGCCTGCTCGAGCAGGACAGCGTCGAGAAGCGCCTGCGCGCGGTGCTCGTCATCCTCAACCGCGAGCTCGAGGTCGCGGAGCTCGGCTCGAAGATCCAGAACCAGGT
>Ga0070683_100005656_pt1 | contig 10440 bp, 9 predicted proteins | sample KBSC713LmetaG_FD_64662 | JGI IMG/M metagenome (GOLD analysis project Ga0070683, IMG submission 64662) | Corn rhizosphere microbial communities from Kellogg Biological Station, Michigan, USA - KBS C7.1-3L metaG | ecosystem: Host-associated > Plants > Roots > Rhizosphere ... | reverse complement strand
CTTGTCGATCATCAGCGGCAGCTGCGGCAGGTCGCGGCCCGCGGGGCCGAAGATCACCTTGCCGCCGTCAGCGGGGTCGAAGGTCGAGTAGTGGCAGGGACAGACGAGCGCCGGCCGCGGCTGCACCGGCGGGAAGGTGGGCTTGCGGTAGAGGGCGATCGCGCAGCCCGCGTGCGTGCAGATCTTCGAGTAGGCGAGGATGCCGAGCGGCGCCCAGCCCTTCCGCGAGCGCGGCAGCCGCAGTGCGCTCGGATCGAGCTTCACGATCACCACCGGAGCGGCGATGTTCTTCTGCGAGGAGTGCTCCGGAAACGCGGTGTAGAAGGTCTCGGTCTCGATGTCGGACGCCTTGATCGGGGTGCCGTCCTCGCGCACGAGCCGCTTGCCCCGCCGCCACGGCGTCCAGTTGAGCTCGAACGGATCGAGCGCGGGGCCGAACCCGATGGCCGGCGCGATCGTGGCCAGCCCGAGCGCGCCGAGCGCGGCACCGAAGGCGCCCTTGAGCAGCCGCTTGCGCGTGAAGCGGCTGCCGCTCTCGCGGACGATCTGCGACACCTCGAGCTGCTCCTCGGGGTGCTCCGGCTCCGGATAGTCCTCGGGGAGCTCCTCGCTCACCACGAGCTGCTTGCCCACCAGGATCAGGGCGGCGGCCAGCAGCGCGAGCGAGCCGCCGAGCGCGATGCCCTCGTACTGAGTCCGGTGCGGCCAGCGGCCAGTGGCCAGCACCACGATGAAGCCCACGGCGAACAGCGCCGACAGGAGCAGCAGCCCCACCACCACGAGCTCGGCGCCGGGCGACGGCTCGCCCTCCTGGACGATTCGTCTGCGCTTGCCCCTCCCGGTGCTCGCCCCAAACAGCGTGCCGAAGAGGAAGGCGGCCTTTCGCAGCCGGCTCACGTGCGCAACCTCTCGCCGATCAGCACGCACAGCCCCACGAGCGCCAGCGCCGCGATGAACCAGGTGACCATGCCCTCCGGCACCGGGCCGATGTGGCCGATGCCCCAGCCGCCCCGGTCGTTCGGCTGCTTGGAAGCCTGGAGGTAGGCGATGATCGAGTTGAGCTGGCGGTCGCTGATGTGCTTCTTCGAGAACTTGGGCATGAGGTACGGCCCAACGCGCACCGCCTCGGCGATCTGCGTGGGCGTGGACTGCTTGATCACCGGCACGCGCGCGTCGGTCACGTAACCGCCCTCGGCCACCACCTGGTGGCAGCCGGCGCAGTGGATGGTGAAGAGGTGAAAGCCCTGGGAGACGTTGCCCGCCGAAGGATTGGGCTGGGGGATCGGCGGCCCGGGGCCGAGCGAGGCAACGTAGTTAGTCAGTGCGCTCACTTCACGCTTGGTGAACAGCACGCGGCTCCGCCACGGCTGCTCGTGCGGGTTGCCGAGCGGCATGAAGCCGGTGGTGAGGTAGAGGTCGGCGGCCTGCGCTCCCACGCCCACGAGCGGCGGCCCCTGACCCTTGATGTTGGCGGCGCCGCGCGTCGGTCCCGGCTGCTGCACGCCGCGGCCTGCGATCCCGTGACACGACGCGCAGTTGGCCGCGTAGAGCTGCGAGCCGAGCTCGGTCTGGCCGAGTCCCTGTTCATTGGGCGGGCGGGAGATGCCGGTCGGAGGCTGCGCATGCGCCACCGCCGCAAGCGCGAGGGCGGCGAGCAGGAAGGCGAGGGCGGTTCGGCGGTGCTTGCTCATCCCTGGTGGCAGTTGGTGAGCACCACCGTGGCGATCGTGCTCATCACGATGATCGCGAGGAAGAGCGGGCTGATCACGATCCCGCAGATCGACATGAAGTAGATGCGTCCCTCGGGCGGCGCGGTGTCGTTGTCCGCACCGCTCACGGCGCGGAACGTGAGGATCGAGGCCACGAGCCCGGTGATCGCGAGCGCTGCGGCAACCGCCCCGGCGATGATCGTCCAGCTGTCGATCGGGACGTTCCAGCCGCGACTGCCGATGCTGCAGCCCGCCTTGGTCACACCGAAGCCGAACACGTGCTGGCACGCCCACGCGGCCGGCGCGGCCACTATGCCCAGCCACATCATCAGCTCCAGTGAGCGCGCTGACTTCACAGCGACGGATAGATCTGGGTCAGGACCACAGCGACCGCCAGGAAACTGACGAAGTACCAGTAGAACGCCGCCACCCGCACGCCGATCATCCGGTAGTTGGTCAGGCCGCCGAACAGCTTCCAGAGCACCCACAGCTCGATCGCGATCCCCACAACCACGTGCGCGTGGTGCGCGCCGATCAGCGTGAAGTAGATCGACGCGTAGGCGGAGTCGTGCGGGCTCATCTTGTCGAGGTCGCTCAGGAACTCGTGTACCTGGATGCCGAAGTAGCCGCCCTGCACGAGCACCGCCACGAAGAACAGGAGCCAGGTCAGGCGCGCGTTGCCTGCACGGGCGGCGCGCACGGCGAAGAAGATCGGCACTGTCGTCGACACGAGGATCGCGGTGAGGATCAGCGGGAGCGCGACCTTGGGGTGCTCCACGCCCGGCGGCGGCCAGTGCGGGTTGTTGAAGCGCAGGTAGAAGTAGGTGGCGATCAGGCAGCCGAAGAGCGTGAGCTCGGTGGCGATGAAGAGCGCGGCGCCCCACCAGCCGTTGGGCATGGCGAGCCGGCCCCGGTCAACGCGCGCGGCGGCGCTGTCGTACGTGGCTTCCATTGACCGCGGTACGCCCATCACGCCTCCTGCGGCTCCACCCCGTGCCAGCCCGCCAGCGACGCCGCGAACAGCGCGAGGAACACGCACATCGCCACCAGATGCCCCGTCAAGATCATCGCGAAGATGCCGGTGATCATCAGCGCCGTGACGATCGGCCAGGGCGAGTCGGACGGCATGTCGAGGATCTCGTCGAAGTTCGCGTCGAGGACGGTGCTCGCGGGCGTCTCATGGCCCTCGTCGAGCACCATCTCGCCGCGGTTCAGCTTGCGCACGTCCTCCTGGCGGTCCTCGACGTCCCACATCGGATACGCGCTCGACACCGTGGGGATGACCGCGTAGTTGTACGGCGGCGGCGGCGAGCTGGTGGACCACTCGAGCGTCGCGCCGCCGAATGGGTCGGCTTCCGCCACGGCGCCGCGGAAGTAGCTGACCACCAGGTTCACCACCAGCAGCACCAGCCCGGCCGCGAGGATGTAAGCGCCGATCGTCTCGAAGAGGTTGTAGGAGTCCCAGCCAACGCCCGCCGGGTACGTGTACTGGCGCCGCGGCATCCCCAGCAGGCCCACGATGTGCATCGGGAAGAACGTGAGCGCGGAGCCCACGAACGTCAGCCAGAAGCTGAGCTTGCCCATGCCCTCGTGGTACATCCGCCCGGTGACCTTGGGGAACCAGTAGTAGAGGCCGCCGAGCAGCGGGAACACCGCCGCGCCGAAGATGATGAAGTGGAAGTGCGCGACGACGAAGTAGGTGTCCGTCAACTGCTGGTCGAACGGAATCGCCGCGAACATGATTCCGCTCAGCCCGCCGATGATGAAGAAGACGATGAAGCCGATGATCCAGAGGAGCGGCGTCTTGAAGATCGGTCTTCCCGTGACGAGCGTGGTGAGCCACGCGAACAGCTGGATCGCGCTCGGTATCACCACGATCATCGACGCCGCCGCGAAGTAGACCGTCGTGATCGTCGACAGGCCCACGGCGAACATGTGGTGCGCCCACACGCCGAAGCCGATGAACGCGACGAGGATCTCCGCCAGCGCCACCATCGGGAACGCCACCATCCGCCGCCGCGTGAACGTGGGGATGATCGACGTCGCTATCCCGAACGCCGGCAGGATGATGATGTAGACCTCGGGGTGGCCGAAGATCCAGAACAGGTGCTGCCAGAGCAGCACGTCGCCACCGCGTCCCGGGGCGAAGAAGCTGAAGCCGAGCCGGCGGTCGAGCTCCAGGAAGACGCAGTCCACGCTCAGCGCCGGCAACGCGAACACGAGCGCGAACGAGACGGCCAGGAACGCGTAACAGAAGAGCGGCATCCGGTTGAGCGACATCCCGGGCGCGCGCATCTTGAAGATCGTCACGATGAAGTTGATCGCGGCCGCCGTCGACGAGATCGCGTTGAAGATCAGGCCGAGCGCGTAGAAGTCGATCGCCGGCCCCGGGTTGTAGGTGCGGGACGCGAGCGGTACGTAGTCGAACCAGCCGGCGTTGGGCCCGTGCCCGGTGAACACGCCCGTGTAGATGAAGAGGCCCGAGCCCAGGAACACCCAGTAGGAGAAGGCGTTGAGCCGCGGGAAGGCCATGTCCCGCGCCCCGATCATCAGCGGCACGAGATAGTTGCCGAACGCTCCCGTGGAGATCGGGATGACGAAGAGGAAGATCATCGTCACCCCGTGCATCGTCATCGTGGTGTCGAACGCGGCGGGTGAGAGCGTCGACTGGTTGGGCGCGATGAGCTGCGTGCGGATCAGCAGCGCCTCCACGCCGCCCGCGCCGAAGAACAGAAGGGACGTGAACAGGTAGAGGATCCCGATTCGCTTGTGGTCGGTGGTGGTGATCCAGCCGAGCACGCCCTGGCGCTCCTCCCACACGCGCTCGAGCCGGCGAACGCGGCGCAGCGCCTCCGGAGGCAGCGCGATCGTCATCTACTTGAGCCCCTCGAGGAACGCCAGGAGTTGCTGGAACTGCAGGTCCGTGAGGTTGAGCCCCGGCATCTTGTTGCCGGGCTTGATGTGCTGCGGGTCGCGGATCCAGCTGCCGAGGTAGCCCTTGGTGTTGGGGATGGTGAGCGCGGCCAGCGTCGCGCGCGTCTGCAGGTGGGTGAGGTCGGGGCCGATGAGGCCCTTCGCGGCGGTGCCGCGGATCGTGTGGCAGCTCTCGCACTGCTGCGTGAGGAACACCTGCTCGCCGGCCTTGGCCTGCGGGCTGGCAGGCGGCGCGAGCGGCCTCGCCATGTTGGCCAGCCAGGCGCGGTACTTGGCCGGCGGGTCCGCGTACACCGCCATCGACATGTGCGCGTGCTGGAGACCGCAGAACTCCGCGCACTGACCCCGATACACGCCCACCTTGTCGGCGTACAGCTCGAGGCTGTTCGGGTGCCCGGGCAGCATGTCCACCTTCTTGTTGAGCTCGGGCACCCAGAAGCTGTGGATCACGTCCGCCGACGTCAACCGCACCTCCACCGGCGTCTTCACGGGTATGTGGATCTCGTTGGCGGTGACCGCGGTCGTGCCCGGATAGCGCACCTCCCAGAACCACTGGTGGCCCACCACCGAGATGCTCATCTTGGTCTGGCCCGGCTTGGGCGCGCTCGTGGCGTTGACCACGCCGATGTTCGCGATGAAGAAGAGAACGATCAGGCACACCACCGGGATCACGATCCCGAAGGCCACGACGAGGCCAGTTGACACCTCCTCGTCCTCGCCGATGCCGGGCAGCCCCTCCTTGGTGCGGCGCCGGTAGGCGATGGCCAGGAGCACGAGCGCGCCGGCGAACACGACGGCCGCCGCCGCGAGCATCCCCCACCAGAGGTGAATGATCTTGCGCGTCTGGTCGCTCGCGCCGTGGAGGGTGGACTGACGGCCCTGGCTCTGGCCGCAGCCGGCCAGGAGAATCAGCGTGCAGACCAGACCGGCTGCCAGAAGCGCGCGCCGCACGACCGCCGTTTACCCCGAACCCACGCTCGCCAACCTGCGGGTGTCAACTCGTTTACCTGCCAGCCGTTCCGCCAGCCGCGACGCGAGCGCCATGATCGTCAGGGCCGGGTTGGCCGAGCCCTGCGTGGGCATCACGCTGCCGTCGGCCACGAACAGGTTCGGCACCTCCCACGACTGGTGGTCGGCATTCACCACGCTGTCGTCGGGATCGGCGCCCATCCGGCAGCCGCCCACCAGGTGTGCGTAGCGGTCGATCGTCAGCGTGTCCTGCGCCTCGGCGTTCTCCCAGATCTCCTCGATCACCTTCTTCGAGTAGGCGATGTTGGCCCGGTCGTTGTCCGACTGCGAGTAGTCGAAGCGCGGGATCGGCATCCCGTACTGGTCCGGCTCGTCGGTGAGCGTCACGCGGTTCTCGGGGTGCGGCAGTAGCTCGTTGAGCACGCCGAGAACGGTCCAGTGGATGTAGTCGCGCATGTACTCGCGCAGGGCGTAGCCCCAGTGGCCGTCGGCGATGACGTGCTCCGACCAGCCGATCGGCATGGGGGAGACCGTCTGGATGCTGAAGCCGCGAGCGAACCCGCGCGACTCGTCGGTCTCGTAGAACTGCTCGGACGAGACCTCCGGCGGCGGCGCCTTGTACATGTGCATCGGCTCGGCGAAGCGCGCGGCGGTCTGCGACGCACCCTGCACCATCACGTAGCGGCCGACCACGTCGTTGGAGTTCGAGAGCCCATTCGGGAAGCGCGCGCTCGTGGAGTTGAGAAGGAGCCGCGGGCTTTCGATCGAGTAGCCGGCCACCGCCACCGCGGCGGCGCGCTGGAAGTGCTCCTGCCCGTCGCGCAGGTAGGTGACCCCCGTCACGCGGCCCGCGGAGTCGTCGTACTCCACGCGGATGGCCATCGAGTCGGCGCGGATCTCGGCGCCGTGCTCGATCGCGTCCGGCACGTGCGTGATCAGCGGGCTGCCCTTGGCGTTGACCTTGCAGGCCTCGAGGCAGAAGCCGCGGTAGATGCAGTGCGGCCGGTTGCCGAATGCGCCATTGGTGATCGCCACGGGCCCGACCCGCATGTCGATTCCGCACGCCTCGGCGCCCTTCCACGCCACCTCGGCCGCGCCTCCGATCGGATGCGGTCCCATCGGGTAGCCGTGCGGGTCGCCCCACGGCCAGTGCTGGCCGGCCACCGGCAGCTCGGCCTCGCAGATCTCGTAGTGCTTCTTCAGGTCCCAGTAGGAGATCGGCCAGTCGGCGCCCACGCCGTCGCGTGTATATGTCTCGAAGTCGGACGGGTGGAAGCGCGGCGTGTAGCCCGCGTAATGGACCATCGAGCCGCCGACGCCATGACCCGAGTTGTTCTTGCCCATCTGCACCGGGTCGCTGCCGCCCACGATGCGCTTGTCGGTCCAGAACAGCTTGTGCGAGCCGGCCTCGTCGGACACCCAGTCGCGATCGGGGTCCCAGAACGGCCCGCGCTCGAGCACCACCACGCGCCAGCCCTTGCGGGCCAGCCGCTGCGCCAGCACGCCTCCGCCCGCGCCGCAGCCCACGATGAGCAGGTCCACCTCGTCGTCGTCGCGGTAGTGGGCCATGCGGCCGACGTTGGGCACTCCCCGCTTGTGCGGGTGGAGGATGAAGGCCGAGTCGTTGTCCGGCGGCCGGATCGAGCCCTTGAAGACGTTGCGCGGCGCCTTCACTCGAGGCCGCGCTCCTGCGTGTCCGTCACCGGATCGACGTCGAACGCCGGCTCCGGCTCCCAGTGCTCCTTCGTATCCACGCCGAGGGCGGCGTAGCCGCGCGGGTAGGCAGGTCCGCCGAAGCCGATCTCGTTCCACGCCCAGGGGTGCGAGTAGAAGGCGGCCAGGACATGGCGCGTGACCACGCTCCACGCCTTGGACACGTCCAACTCCTCCCACGCACCGCCCTCGAGCTCGCCGTTCGCCATGCGGCCGACTATCTGGCGCTGCGCCTCCTCGGACAGCGAGGCGAAGTCGTGGCCGCCGGCCTCGCCCGCCGTCCCATCGAGCCCGCGCGCGACGATCCGCCACACGTCGCGGTCGTCCGGCATGCCGGCGAACTGGTAGCCGTCGAGCTCGCCCTCGTGCAGCTTGCGGTCCACGAAGTTGAGCACCGGGATGCGGGGCTCCTTGTCCTGCGCGGTCACCCGGTCGCAGAACGCGCCCAGCGTGCGCTGCTCGTGCTCGTCGAAGAAGCGAAAGGGCGGCACGTTGTGGATCCGATCGAGCACCACGTTGCGCGTGACCACGTCCCAGTGGTTCTGCTGCGAGAGCACATCCCAGTCCGGATAGCGCCCATACATCTGCGGCGTGGTGCCCCGCCGTTGGCGAGGAAGCTCGTCGGGAGGGCCGATGGCGCCAGGTTTGCGCTGGTTCGGCAGATGACTGGCGTCCCCGCTGCGGAAGTGTTTAGCCACGGAGGCTTCGCCTCCGAGTCCACAGTCCGCGGTCCACAGTCCACAGGGTCATGCCTCGCGCCTCGCGAGCGCCGCTACGAGCCCCATGCCCCCAACCAGGGCCAGGCTGCCGGGAGCCAACAGTGGCGGCCCCATCACCAGGTTGTACGTGGCCTCATGGAATCCGCCGGGCTTGCGGTACACGCCGCGCAGGTGCGTGTACACGCCGATCAGCCCGTCGAGCGTGTAGAGCGCCGACACGGCCGGCAGCGTCGTGCGCGCGTGCTTCTCGCTCAACACGCCCGCCACGCCCGCCGCGGTCAAGGGCGGCGTGAGGAAGATCGGCGTCCACATCCACTTGTCGCCGAACGAGCCCTTGTAGTGCTCGAGGTAGATCTCGAAGCCGAGCCCCACCGCGCTCACCGCGGTCAGCGCCGAGAGCGTCTTCTGGAAGCGCCCGGTGAGCAGGTTCTTCTGCGTCTTCGCCAGCAGCTTCTTCACAGCGCGTACTCCTCCACGGCGTCGCGCCGCAGCTCGAGGCCGAGCCCCGGCCGCGACGAGTCGGGTTCCAGATAGCCCTCCGCGGGCGACAGCGTGCCGTCGAACAGCATCGACTCGATGCGCACGTGGTCGTGGAAGTACTCGAGGTGCACGAGCGTCTCCATCGCGCAGCACGCGTGCGCCGAGATCGCGGGAGCGCAGTGCGCCGAGAACGGGATCGCGCGCGCCTTGCACACGGCGTCCACGCGCAGGAGCCCGGTGATCCCGCCGCAGCGGGTCACGTCCGCCTGCTGGATGTCCACGCAGTCGGCCATGCGGTGGAAGTAGGGGAGGTCCCAGCCGTACTCGCCGGCCGCCACGTTCATCCCGGCCGGTCCGCGGTCGCGCAGCAGCCTGAGCCCGTCGAGGTCGTCGGAGGTCACGGGCTCCTCGACGTAGTTCACCTCGAACTCCTCCGCGAACACGCCCATCCAGCGGAGCGCCTCCTTGCGCTGCCAGGCGCCGTTGGCGTCCACCATCAGCTCCACCCGCGGTCCCACGGCCGAGCGCGCGGCGCGCACCCGCCCCGGGTCGGCCACCGGGTCGCGGCCCACCTTCATCTTCACGCGCGGGATGCCCTGCCCGGCCCAGCCGGACAGCTGCTCGGCAAGGCGCTCGTTGGAGTACGAGGTGAAGCCGCCGCTCCCATACACGGGCACGCGCGCGTGGAAGCGGCCGAGCAGATCGGCGAGCGCGACGCCCAGCAGGCGCGCCTTGAGATCCCACAGCGCAATGTCCACGGCGGAGATCGCCATCGCGGAGACGGCCCGCTGGCCGAGGTTGCGCACGGCGCTCTGCATCGCGGCCCACGCGGACTGAGGCGACATCGCGTCGCACCCTCGCACGGTGTCGGCGAGCTTGCTCTCGATCAGCTTGGCCGCCGACACGTCGGAGTACGTGAACCCGAGGCCGGTCTGGCCGCCGGCGGATGCCTCCACCAGCACAAGCGTGGTGGAGTCCCACTCCAGCGTGCCATCGGACTCTGGCTGGTCCGTCGGAATCTCATACGCGGAGACCGTCAGCCGCTCGATCGCCGCGTCCGGGGCCACGACTGCGTGCGTCATCTACCTATTGACGAACTCGGCGAGCTTGCCCTTGAGCGACTCGCGGATGATGTGCCCGCGGTTGGGATCGCCCTTGGCCATCGCCACCGCCATCTCCTTGGCCTGCTCGAAGCGGATGTGCGGCGGTAGCGGCGGCACCTCCGGATCGGTCACGGCCTCGATCAGCACCGGCCCGCCGGCCCCGAGCGCCTCATCCCACGCGCTCCCCACCTGGTCGGGCGAGTCCACGCGGATGCCCTTCAGCCCGAGCATCTCGGCGTAGCGGGCGTACGGGAAGTCCGGGATCATCTGCGACGCCTCGAGCTTCTGGTCGCCGGCCATCACGCGCTGCTCCCAGGTGACCTGGTTGAGGTCGTGGTTGTTCAACACGAGGACGACGAGCTGCTGGTTGGACCAGCGGTCCTTGTACTTGGCGATGTCGATCAGCGCGTTGATGCCGAGCATCTGGAACGCGCCGTCGCCGAGGCACGCGATCACCGGCCGGTCGGGATACGCGAACTTGGCCGCGAGTGCGTACGGCACGCCGGGGCACATCGTGGCGAGCGTGCCCGACAGCGCCGCCTTCATTCCGGTGCGCATCTTCAGATGGCGCGCCCACCAGTTGGTGGCCGAGCCGGAGTCCGAGGTGAGGATGCAGTTGTCCGGCAACCGATCAGACAGCTCGTGGAACAGGAGCTGCGGGTTGAGCGGGTTCGCATCCTGGTGCGCGCGGTCGTCGAGGATCTCCCACCAGCGCGTCACCTCCTCCTCGATCTCCTCGCGCCAGGAGCGGTCCTCCTTGCGCTCGAGCTTGGGGATCAGCGCGGTCAGCGTCTCCTTCGCGTCGCCCACCAG